>ERZ889078.207-NODE-207-length-54002-cov-20.734202_pt1 | contig 54002 bp, 55 predicted proteins | sample MGYA00521266_ERZ889078 | MGnify/ENA primary metagenome ERZ889078 (study PRJEB32303, sample SAMEA104408618) | aquatic metagenome | biome: Brackish water; feature: Pelagic; material: water | place: Baltic Sea | collected 2014-06-16T06:34:00 | depth 76,534 m ... | reverse complement strand
TTTTAGCGCGACTACGGACGCGACTGGAAAAGCAACGTTTACTTATACCGCTCCAGCTAACTTTGCAGATTTGAATAGCACTCTAAGTTTTAGAATGGAAAACAATACCTCAAAAGAAGTAAACGCCACCGTCATCGCAGGCACTGATACGGCGTCTCAGAACTATGTGTTAAGCATAGTAGACGCAAATAGAACAATCGCGACTAGTGGTCAAGTTGAAATTTTTAATCTTTATATTGAAAACAACATCACTAATGCTCCAGTATCGGGAGAAGTCGTAAACTTAACTTTCTTTGATGGCACATATGGCACGGTTGATAGTTTTAGCGCGACTACGGACGCGACTGGAAAAGCAACGTTTACTTATACCGCTCCAAATAGCTTAACTGACTTAAATAATACCTCTTTGAAGTTTCAAATAGCGAATGTGAGTTCACAAGAAGTTAACGCCACTTTAACGGTGAGTGACGCGGTGACTCAAAATCCAAATATACATGTGGAAAATTCATCTATAACCGTTTCTCAGAATGCTGAAAACGTTAGCGTTAAGATATTGGCTTTTGACAATAATGGTAATGTCTTTAACGGTGGTTCAATTACGGTAAGTTATCCTACCGACATAGTTGATGGAAATGTTTCAGGCGGACGATTTACTGAAAATACGGTTGACATAGTCAATGGGGAATCGGTATTTAATTTTGTAGCTCCAGACCCACTTATCGCTATTGATTCTTTAAATTTTACATTTTCTTACAATAGTGATACTAATACTACGTTGACAGTTAAATATGTTCCAGAGATTCCAAAGTTGGTATTTGACGATGGAAATATAACGATAACTCAAAATGGTGAAATTGTAACCGTTGGACTAACAGTTTATGATAAAGACAACTCTTATTATCCTGATGGAAATATAAAAATAAAATATCCGTCTTCAGTTTTGAGTGGAAAGAACGTTGGTAGTTTTGACACATCTAGTGTCGCTGTCGTAGATGGCAAGGCATCATTCATCTATACCGCTCCTAGTCCACTAGAGGGTAATGAATCAATTATATTTACGTTTTACCATGATGCTCAGCCCATACTTTCAGAAAAAGATTTAAACATAACCATTGTTCCGGCCACAGGTCAAATCGTATTAGCCAACTATACGTTAGACGCTACTTATGAAACAAGCATGGGCCTAAATCTTACAAAACAGATGAGTTTCTTTGTGACTGACGACAAGGGAGTTAATCTTGCTGATTCAAATATGACTTCAATTACAGCGACTCTTTTAAATTCTGCCTTGGGCTCGCTTGAAGATAGCACTGGACAAGTTGGAACGATAATAAAGGTAGATGGTAAAAATAACGTTCAGATGAATATTAAAACTAATACGCTTTCAGGAGTGCTTCCTATTAAAGTTGAAGCAACTTTTAAAGACGCAAACAATAACGATAGAAACTTAACAAAAGTATTTAATGTCGTTGTTCTTTCGGGAGCTCCAACCGCTATGAGTTTGTCGTATGCCGGTACCTCTCAAAATACTGAATATGCAAAATTCGTTGAAAACTGGGTGCTTACAGTTACCGACAAATACAACAACTTGGTAAACACCACTCCGGCAATTTCAACCGGAATGATTACGGGTTACGCTCAAAGTTCTAGCGCTACCGCAAACGTCGCAAATTATCTCTACTATGACGCCGTCGCCAATGATGGAAATTTAACAAACGCCACTCCAGACACTTTTACGTCTTCAAAAGCGGCGTTTGACAATGTTGATTTAGTCAATGATAGGTTAGTCTTGTTTGGTGGAAATGGATATATCTTTGACGCTTATGGAAAGTGGGATATTAACACTGTTAATAGTAGTCAAGTATTATCTCTAAAAGATGATTTCAATGGAACGGATATAAGCGGTTTAGGTTATGCGGTGGGAAATAACTTTAGAAATGAAACATGTAGTGGAACTCCCGTCGTCGCTAACGTATATGCGAAAGACAACAACAATACGCTAGGCAGTACGGGTAGTATGATTATTCAAGTGGAGTACGACTATTACTTAGTTGGTAAAAGCGTTGTGTTGTGGGCGAACTTAATTGGTGAGAACAACGACACTCAAGGAAAAATAGGCATTGGAAGAAAGGCGACGTTAAGAGGGACTGGTTTGACTGGTCCTTCATATACTTTTGCAAAAGATTTTAGTGGCGTTGTAAGAATGAATCTTACTATCACCGACACCGTTGAGTATTATAAAAACGCAAATTTTGGATACGCCGTTGAAGTAAGTGGCGATGGCAATGTTTGGTCGGTAAAAGGCACTTCAATGAGTGATGGAAACATAACGGCGTCTTTTTGTAATGAAAATTCTGGAGTAGGGTATGTTGACGTCAACATTAGCTCATCTACTAATTCAGGTACGATAACTGTTAAAAACGTGTTGCCAAGTAGCGAATTTTAATTAAACAGGAAAAAAAATGATAAAAAATAAATTAGCGAAATTAATCCTCACAACTTCCGTATTGGCGTTGCCTTTGTTGGGGGCGAGTACGGAGTATACATATGACTCTTTCTCTTTAGTGGGAATAGAGGGTGGATACAATTATATAGACGCCGCCATCGCTACAACGACGCCCGCTACGTATCGACAAGACAACAAATCTCTAGGTCATTTAGGCTTAAAAATAGGCGCGGAGACAGAAAACTATAGAGTGTTCCTAAGCGGTAGATATTACAAAGGCCAAGACAACGCGTTTGATTATATAGCCACTTATGGGGGAGAGATACAATATCTTTTTAATATGTTTAACGGGGCGAATTTTTTCATAGGCGCGAATGGCGGTGTCGCAAATATGAAGTTTGTTATACAAGGTGAACCTTTCGCACGCACTATTTCCTCTCCATACGTTGGTGGAGACATGGGTTTTAACATTCATGCGGGAGATGGCGTTGATTTTGAATTAGGCGGTAAATATATGAGCCTTAACTCGGTCAACGACAAAAGTGGCACGTCATATCAGTTTAATAGCGTATTGTCCGCGTACGCAAGTATTATATTTAAGTACCACATGAAGTAAACTCAACTTTTGATATAATTCAAAAATAAAATATAAAAGAGAATAAATATGCAAAGAGTAGAGCCCATGACGCTTTTCGGTTATGAAAAATTACAAGCCGAAGTCAAAGATTTAAAAACGGTTAAACGCCCACAAGTTGTAAAAGACATAGAAGAAGCCCTTGAGCATGGCGACTTAAAAGAGAACGCCGAGTATCATGCCGCCAAAGAGACGCAAAGGTATATTGATAATCGTTTAGCGGAACTCTCAGAGATATTGGGTAATTCACAGATAGTGGATCCAAGCGAATTGGCGCATGCTAAGGTAAGCTTTGGCTCAACCGTCGTTATGACGGATTTAAGCACCGATGAAGTGGTTACGTATACAATCGTTGGTGGTTGCGAATCCAATCCCGACATGGGTCTCATATCGTTTGCTTCGCCTTTAGCGAAACAACTTTTAGGGCATGAAGAGGGCGATGAAGTGAGGTGTCGTCTTCCAAACGGAGTCAAAGAGTATGAAATTGACGAAGTGAAATATCAAGAAATAGTGTTCGAGTGCAACTAAGATGATAAACGTAGGCATAGTTGGCGCGACGGGTTATACTGGTTTGGAACTCGTTAAAATCATTTTGAATCATCCAGAGTTCAATCTCGCGTATATAGCCAACACGGAAGGTAATACGACAATCAACGCTCTTCACCCATCTTTAAATGGCGTTTGCGAGGATGAAGTGAAAAAAGCCGACATCGAAGAAATAGCCAAAAAATGTGAACTGGTTTTTTTAGCGCTTCCGCATAAAACCGCCATGGCTTACGTGAAGCCGTTAATCGCGCTTGATTTGAAAGTAGTCGATTTGTCCGCAGATTATAGACTCACGCAAGAAGTTTACGAAGAGTTTTACGCGCCTCATACAGACGCTGAAAATTTAAAACATGTTGTCTACGGTCTTCCCGAGATGTTTACGGAGCAGTTAAAAACAGCAAAACTCGTTGCGAATCCTGGTTGTTTTCCCACCTCCGCAATTTTGGGACTTCTGCCGTTTATGAGTAAGAGACAGCCTCAAACGCCCATTATCATCGACGCGAAAACGGGAGTGAGCGGAGCGGGTAAAAAACTGAGCGAAGTTACGCATTTTGTAAACGTCAATGACAATCTTTTCGCTTATAATCCTCTTATGCACAGACACGCTCCTGAAATAGCTCAAAAACTAGGGGTTTCTTTTGAGGAAGTCATTTTTGTTCCGCATTTGGTTCCTATAACTCGGGGAATGCTATCTTCCATCTACATTCAAGTAGAGGGCGATTTTGACGAAGTGGAACTTTTAAAAGAGTTTTACAAAGACGCAAAGAACGTAAGAGTGAGTGAAAATCCTGTCGATATGAAAAACGTTTCGGGAACAAATTTTTGTGACGTTTACGTAAAAAGAAAAGGCGATACGCTATTTATAGCAAGCGCGATTGACAATCTCATGAGAGGGGCGTCGAGCCAAGCGGTAGTAAACGCGAACATCATGATGGGCCTTGACGAAAACATGGGAATAGCGCGAATAGCTTATGTCCCCTAAGATAGAACTCAAAGAGGGCGCGTTTATCATTTCCGACGCGCATTACTCGCAAATGAGACCAGAGTTACTCCCCTTTATAGAGGAAATACGCTCCAAAAAACTTAAACCAACGCAACTTATCCTCATGGGCGATATTTTTGACGCGCTTTTTGGTGGAGTGCAATACACTCAAAAGCTTAACTCTCGGATGATTGAATCGTTAAATGAAATATCTCAATTTGTTGAAATAATATATCTTGAGGGAAATCATGATTTTAACCTCGATCAAATCTTTCCAAACGTAAAAACAGTCCCAATTCAGATGCAACCAATCGAATGTTTTTATCATGGGAAAAAAGTTTTATTGGCTCATGGAGATTTTGACATAGGCGGATTTTATAAAGCGTACGTGAAGATAGTAAGAAACAAAATCGTTTTATACGTTTTAAAAGCGCTGGACAACGCGCTAAATCATTTTATATGGAAAAGGTTAAATATCTATTTAGCCAAAAAAGACGATTGCAAAGAGTTTCTCAACTTTAGAGGCTTTATCTCTAGTCGCGTTTTTAAAAAATACGAGTGCGATTATTTTATCGAGGGTCATTTCCACCAAAATAAAGTGATTGATTTCAAAGAATTGATATATGTAAATTTAGCCGCTTTTGCTTGCAATCAAAGATATTTTAGAGTAAAATCTTTGCATGACAAAGAGTTGTTGGAAGAAAATATTTTCTCAAAAGGGATAAAAGTATGAGTGACAAATCACTAAAAGTTGGTTCCAATGAAATGGAACTTGTTGATTTTCGTATACTAAAACAAGAAGACGGCAGCGTATATGAGGGTATTTATGGCATAAACGTTTCAAAGGTGCGTGAGATTATTCGCGTGCCTAAATTAACAGAACTGCCGGGAACTCCAAGCTTTATCGAGGGAATTTTTGATTTAAGAGAAGTCGTTATTCCCGTTGTGAATTTAGCGAAGTGGATGGGAATACAAGAACCCGAGGGCATTGAAAAAAACTTAAGAGTAATCATTACCGAGTTCAACAACGTGCTGATTGGATTTGTAGTTCATGAGGCGAAACGCATTAGACGGATTAACTGGAGCGATATAGAGCCCGCGTCTTTTATGAGTGGTTCAGGCTCTTTGGATAGCAATAAAATCACCGGAGTTACAAAAATAGAAGGCGATAACGTTCTTCTTATACTTGATTTAGAAAGCGTAGTTCAAGATCTTGGACTATACTCTCCAGACATTGACGCCATTCCAGAAGACCTAGAAACGTTTTCAGGCTTAGTGTTAATTTTAGACGATAGCGCAACGGCTAGAAAAATAGTCAAAGAAGCTCTCCATAAAATGGGTTTTAAAGTTCTTGAAGCTACCGATGGCGTTGATGGCATCGCAAAATTAAATGACCTTTATGACACTTACGGCAAGGAAATAGGAAGTCATTTAAAGCTGATAATTTCAGACGTTGAGATGCCTAAAATGGATGGTTTTCATTTTGCGGCAAATACTAAGGCGGATGGACGTTTTGACGCCATACCAATTATATTTAATTCATCGATAAGTGATCATTTTAGCGAGGGAAGAGGCATTGAAGCTGGTGGAGAAGCATATTTGGTTAAGTTTGAAGCAAGCGCGTTTTATGATGAAGTAGCGCGAATAGTTCGCGCTCATGTAAAGTAGGAGTATACGTATGGATGAATTTCAAGAGATATTACAAGATTTTTTAGTTGAATCGTTTGAGCTTGTAGAAAAATTGGATGAAGATTTAGTTGAGTTGGAGTCTACTCCTGAAGACTTAGAACTTTTAAATGGGATATTCCGCGTCGCGCACACGGTGAAGGGAGCTTCTTCATTTTTAAATTTTGACGTGTTGACTCACTTAACGCATCACATGGAAGACGTGCTTAACAAAGCCAGACATGGCGATTTGATTCTTACTCCCGACATCATGGACGTTGTTTTAGAATCGATAGATTTAATGAAAGCTCTGTTACGCATTATTCGAGACACTAGTTCAGACGCTGGCATAGACGTGTCTGAATGCGTTGCCCGACTTGACAAAGTGAGCGGCGGCGATGGCAAGATTGAATCGCCAGTGGCTGTTCCAAATGTCGCCGCTAATGTGGCTCCAATAGTTGAAGCGCCTGAGGAAGAACCAGATTACGACAGTATGGACGACAATGAAATTGAAGCGGAGATAGAAAGACTTCTCAATCAACGTCAAAATGAAGATAAAGCTAAACGCGAGGCAAAGATTGCCGCAGGCGAGAGCGTTCCCGAGGCTCCTCCCGCGCCAATTGAAGATGAAGTTAAAAGCGAACCAGAGCCGTACGTAGCCCCCACCCCCGCCGTTACTACACCACCGCCGCCCCCGCCAGCGCCGGAACGAAAAATGAAAAGTGACGATGACGCTAAGGCGGCGGCTCCTACAAAACGCGAGCCAGCCACTGTGGAGCAGACCATTCGCGTTGACGTAAAAAGGCTTGACCACCTTATGAACTTAATCGGTGAACTCGTTCTCGCCAAAAACAGACTTATTAAAATAAACGACGACGTTGAAGAACGCTACGAGGGGGAAGAGTTTTTAGAGGAACTCAATCAAGTCGTTTCCATTGTCTCTCTTGTAACGACAGATCTTCAAATAGCCGTTATGAAAACAAGAATGCTTCCAATTGGAAAAGTTTTTAACAAATTTCCTCGAATGATACGTGATTTGTCTCGTGAATTAAAAAAAGACATTGAGTTGGAAATCTCGGGTGAAGATACGGAACTTGACAAATCGATCGTTGAAGAGATTGGCGATCCGCTTGTCCACATTATTCGAAATTCATGCGACCATGGAGTCGAAACTCCCGCCATTCGCGTCGCAAACGGAAAAACTGAAAAGGGCACTATAATTCTTAAAGCCTATAACGAGGGGAACCAAATCGTTATTCAGATAGATGACGACGGCAAAGGTTTGGACGTTAATATGCTTAAAAACAAATCGCTAGAAAAAGGCATCATTACAGAAAAAGAAGCTGACAATATGAGTGACAAAGACGCTTACTCTCTCATATTTAAGCCTGGTTTTTCAACCGCGGCCACGGTTACAAGCGTTTCTGGTCGTGGCGTCGGAATGGACGTTGTTAAAACGAATATAGAAAAATTAAATGGAATGATTGACATTGAAAGCGAATTGGGCAAGGGAACTTCCATAAAGTTAAAAATTCCTTTGACTCTAGCAATCATTCAAGCGCTTTTAGTTGGTGTGCAAGAAGAGTATTACGCCATTCCTCTCGCTTCCGTTTTAGAAACGGTGAGAATTTCAAAAGATGAAATATACACAGTGGAAGGTCGTTCCGTTATGAGACTTCGCGAGGACATATTGTCGTTGGTCCATATTGGAGATATTTTTGAGGTTGAGAGAATCTTAGACTCTAGCGAACATGCGTACGTCGTCGTTCTTGGTCTTGGCACGAGCAAACTAGGACTAATCGTTGACACGTTGGTTGGACAAGAAGAGATAGTTATCAAATCTCTAGGGGACTACTTAAAAGGAATAGACGGCATTGCCGGAGCGACCATTCGCGGTGATGGAGGCGTGACGCTAATCGTCGACGTAGTGGCTCTTATGCAGATGGCTAGAAACGTAAAAGCGACGGCCATGGTTTCTAATTCGTCGGGCGCTCCTGAAGTTTCCAAAGAGAAAAAGAAAGCGAGCGACTATACCGTTATGATCGTAGATGATTCAAAAACGGATAGAACCATTATGAAAAAGGCTCTTGAATCCATGGGTATGACGCTTGTTGAAGCGAGCGATGGACAAGAAGCTTTAAGTATGTTAAAGTCTGGCGATCATCATTTTGACGCGATGCTTATAGACATTGAGATGCCAAGAATGGATGGGTACTCACTTGCGTTAGAGATTAAAAAGTATAATAAATATAAAACCTTGCCTCTAATCGCCGTGACTTCAAGAAGTGGAAAATCAGATCGCATGCGCGGCGTTGAATCTGGAATGGTTGAATATATCACGAAACCTTACTCTTCGGATTACTTGGCAAGCGTAGTGCAGAGAAACATTAACTTTAAAGCGGAGTTCTTATAATGAGTAATAAATTACAACAAATTATTAACAAGCAAAATGAACAGCAAAATAGTTCTTTGGAGCAACGCGACGTAGTGGTTCAGTTAGTTGGATTTGTAATAGGCAATGAGGAGTACGCGGTTCCAATTTTAGCCATTCAAGAGATTATAAAACCTTTTTCATGGACGAGAGTTCCGCAGGTTCCAAAGTACGTTTTAGGGGTCTTCAATCTTCGCGGGGCTGTCATTCCACTGATAGATTTACGCGCTAAATTTGGGATTCCGACTAAAAAGCATTCTGACGAGACTCGTTTTATCGTTATGAGACATGGCGACGACGTCGCTGGATTTGTGATAGATAGATTGACTATGGCGATTAGAATTAAAAAAGAAAACATTAGCGCGGCTCCCGACGCTATGAGTGGTGAAGATTCTATGATCGATGGCGTCGGCAAAGAAGAAGACAAAATTATAACCATACTAAAAGTTAACAAACTTTTAGAAAGAGATTTTTAGTTTTTATCATAATGACGCGCTCACAATTAACGATTACTAATTCACAGGAGGAACTCGTCCTAAGTTTCTTTGGTGAATTTACTCTTTACGACATCGCAACGCGTCAAAAAGAGATAGACGCTTTAAACGTAGCGGCTTGTGTCGCTACCATAGATTTAAGTGGACTGCTCTTTATAGATACGAGCGCCGCAATTTTTATAGACAAACTTCAAGACGCGTTAATCTCAAAAAACGTTACAACGTCTTTGCTCTGCGATGATTCGAAAATAAACGCAACTTTGGCTCTTGTTAAAAAATATAAAAATAACTCCGAGAACTTGGCGACTGAGGAAAAACTTAGCGTCACAGAGAAAATTGGAAAAGTCATCTATGATTGTTTTGTAGGATTTTTATCTTTTATGCATTTTATTGGCAAGCTTTTCGCGACAAAGCTGCATTATCTAAAAAACGTTAAAAACATGCGTTTTCGTGAAATAGCCTTTGAGATAAACGAGAGCGGAGTTAAAGCTTTGGGCATCATAGCCATCACTAGTTTTCTCATAGGCGTCGTAGTGGCTTATCAGTCCGCGTATCAGCTGAAAATATATGGCGCGAACATCTTCATAGTGGACATGTTGGGAATTTCCATACTTAGAGAGTTGGCTCCGCTCATTACGGCAATCGTCATAGCGGGTCGCAGCGGTTCGGCGTTTACGGCTCAGATCGGGGCTATGAAAATCACTCAAGAATTAGACGCCATGGAGACCATGGGTTTTGATCCATACGTCTTTTTGGTCATGCCCAGAATTTTAGCTTTAATGATCGTTTTGCCCATTTTGATATTTGTTTCAGACCTTTTAGGAATATTTGGAGGCATGTTAGTCGCAAATGTTGACCTAAATATCACTACTCAATTATTCCTTGATAGATTCAGTGAGGTCGTAGCCGTGAAACATTTTTTCATAGGTGTCGCCAAAGGCCCTTTCTTCGCATTTTTAATAGCCTCCATAGGCATTTATAGAGGTTTAAGAGTAAAAGACGACACTCAGAGCATAGGGTTTAACACGACTAAAAGCGTGGTTGAATCAATCTTCGCGGTCATAGTCTGCGACGCGGTTTTTTCCATAGCGTTTACAAACTTGGGAATATAATGAAAAAAATCATTACAGTGAAGGCTCTTAGAACCATTTTTGACAAAAGAGTCGTTCATGACGGTTTGGACCTTAGCGTTGAGGAGGGTGAAATTTATGGACTTTTGGGTCCAAGCGGATGTGGAAAAACAACGCTTTTGAGAGAAATGGTGATGCTACAAAAGTTTGACAGCGGCCATGTTAATATTTTCGGTCATGACTTGGGCTCCATAAATTCAACAAACGCTCAGGAATTGAGACGCCAATGGGGAGTTCTGTTTCAAGCGGGAGCTCTTTTTTCTTCTCTGAGCGTTAAAGACAATATCGCTTTGCCTTTGAGGGAATACACTTCCTTGGACGAAAAGATGATAGAAGAAATCGTTAAGTTTAAAATCAATTTGGTTGGTTTAAACCTAAGAGACGGAAATCTTTTTCCTTCTCAGATTAGTGGAGGAATGAAAAAAAAGGCTGGATTGGCTCGCGCGCTCGCCATGGATCCCAAGCTTCTTTTTTTGGACGAACCAACGAGTGGACTCGACCCGATTTCCGCTAGAGAGTTTGACTCTTTGATACTAAAGCTTAGAGACATGTTGGGTTTGACAATCGTCATGGTATCGCATGATTTGCAATCAATTTACGATACTTTAGATAAAGTTGCTATAATAGACAATAAAAAAATAGCTTACGAGGGCGGTTTGGATGCGATATCATCGAGTAAAAGTAAATTTGCGCAAACTTTTTTTAAAGAGAATATATGAATAATAGGGTAAATTACACGTTAGTCGGCATGTTGGTTTTAACTGGATTTGTTTTGATGCTTGGTTTCACTTTTTGGATGATAAAGCCATCGAGTGAGACTAAAACAAAGATATACACCATATATTTTGACGAATCGGTTTTAGGCTTAAACATAGACGCTCCGGTAAAATATAGAGGGATTAGCGTGGGCAAGGTGACTCGCTTGACAATAAATCCAAAAAATTCCGAGCAAGTGGAAATTCAGGTGACGATCCTGCTCACCACTCCCATAAAAGAGAGCACCGTCGCTCGTTTGACGGCGCAGGGAATAACGGGTTTAACTTACATAAATCTTACTCTTGGCGAAAACAACGCTCCCGAACTTGTTCTCAAAAAAGGAGAAAAATATCCCGTCATAAAAACGGTGCCCTCATTTTTGGAAAACATAGAACAATCAATGGTTAGCGTCACTGGAAAGTTTTCAAATACGCTAACTGGAACGCAAAAGCTTTTAAACGATGACAATCAACGAGAGATAGCCAACGCTTTGAAAAATTTGGCGAGCGTAAGCGCAAAAATGGACAGATTGTTGGACGATAAAACAATCCGTCATCTACAAGAAACTACGGCAAATCTGGACTCCTTGACTTACAATATGAATTCAGTAACGCGCAAAATGGACTTGTTATTGCCAAACGTGGACGTCTTGATAAACAAGAGTTTAAGCTGGCAAGATGAGATAGCCGGCTCTTTTGGCTCCATCATGAACAGTTATCTAGGCATAAGATCTTCCATGGATGAGATTAAAAGGGCGGTTTCGAGCGGCGAGTTTAACGTAAAAGAAATCACCTCGGACGTTGTTCCCACCATGAACAACACGTTTTTAGAGTTGCAATCGTTTATCATTAAACTAGACGGCGTTCTTGAACAGTATAAACGCAGTCCGTCGGATTTTCTTTACAAAGAGACTCAACTTAAAAAAGCTCCAGGAGAAAAGAAGTAATATGAAACTTATAACGCTATTTACGCTTTTTATGTTTAGCGGCTGCACAACGGTTCGGCCTCCCATACAAGAGTATAGATTAAACCCAAAAGTGGAGCAGAGCGCGCTTCAAAAAAGTTCCTATAGTGAAAAGTCCTTGAAAGTGGCTCAGGCGTTTAGCTCTAGCGCTCTTATGACAAATGAGATGAGTTACGCTTATGGCGATTACAGCTCAGACATTTTCAGGCAATCGCAATGGGCGGAGTCTCCAAACAAAGCCATAACCGCGCAAATTTTAAACATTTTACAAAAGAGCAATCTTTTTAAAAATGTGCAGATTTCAAAATCCAGAAGTAAATCAGGGCTTGTTTTAGAGACGAACATTGAAGAATTTATGCAATACTTTAGCGAAGACGAGAACTCTTCTTTGGCGAAAGTGGCGCTCAACGTTACCATTATCGACGCAACGAAAAATACGGTTTTGCACTCAAAAACATTTTCACAAAGCGTTAAAGTATATAGCTTGAACGCAAAAGGCGGAGTGATAGCTTTAAACCAAGGGTTGTCAAACGTCCTTATCCAAATAAGAGATTGGCTCAGTGAGATTTGCAAATGATGGAAGAGTTGGAGTACAAACAACGAAGAGATAAATTAGCTTCAAAATTACCAAAAAATTCCATTGGAATTATGTTTAGCGCGGAGTCTAAAACTCGTTCGAACGATACGGAGTATCCGTTTAGACAAAACAGCAATTTTTACTACATGAGTGGTTTTTTGGAAGATAAATCATGTCTAGTTTTTGTAAAAAGCAAAAAAGAAGTTAGAACAATTCTTTTTGTTCACAAAAAAGACAAAACTCAAGAGTTGTGGAATGGCAAACGACTCGGAGTGGAGAAAGCTAAAGAGCGCTTTTTGGTTGACGAGGCGTTTGAGCATACGGAGTTAAGCGAAAAATTAAAAGAGTATTTGAAAGATAAAAAGAGTTTGCATTATGATTTTTCTTTAGACTCTATAAATGCGCAAAACATAAAAAAAGACGCCAAAAACATACAAACTTATGAAAATTTGGCGACTCTCGTTCAAGAGATGCGTCTCTTAAAGTCGCCATCGGAAATAGCGTTGATTCAACAAGCGATAGCCATTACGAAAGTGGCTCATCATAAAGCCATGAACGCAAGTTCAAAACTTCGTTACGAGTATGAATTACAAGCTGAAATAGAGTATGTATTTAAAAAAAATGGCGCTTTTAGCGACGCATACACATCCATAGTGGCTTGTGGAAACGCAGCCAACACTCTTCATTATATAAGCAATGACAAAAAATTAGTCGAGGGAGAGCTCATTCTCATCGACGCGGGATGCGAGTATAAATATTACGCCAGCGACATAACGAGAAGCGTCCCCGTTTCAGGCAAGTTTAGCGAGGCTCAAAGAGAACTCTACGAGATGGTTTTAGAAGTGGAGTTGGCGATAATCGAGATGATAAAACCAAATGTAAAACGCACTCTCTTACAAAAAAAATCGGAAGAGCTTTTATGTCAGGGGATGATACGTTTGGGCATACTAAAGGGGAACTATAAAAAACTTCTCAAAGACAAAGCGCACAAAAAATATTATCCTCATGGAATAGGGCATTGGATGGGTTTGGACGTTCATGACGAGTGCCCATACAAAGATGAAAAAGGCAAAGAAATCCCGCTTAAAGAGGGAATGGTCATGACGATAGAGCCGGGAATCTACATAGACGAAGAGGATGAATCCGCGCCTAAAAAGTATAGAGGCGTTGGGATCAGAATAGAAGACGATATTTTAGTGACAAAAGATGGATTTGAAAATTTGTCGGCGGAGATCGCTAAAAGCGTGGAAGAGATAGAAAGTTTGTCAAGTGACAATTAAGTTAAAATATTACTTTTAACTTAATTATTACTATACGTCCATCCAGTCAAACTATGCTCTTTTGCTTCGCTAAAGTTATCCGAATCTGCTAAAAAGTCCATGACGAACATCACGGCGTAAGGGATGCTTCTTTGGTCTTTTGGGTCTACCAACAACATCGGCATTTCTGTGTCTTGCGCGGGATTTACCGAAAAACCAACAGGCATCAACTGGCTCATGAGTTTCTCGGGTTTGCCAATGGAATTTTCATCAAGAAACTTCTCAAGAACGGCGTTTTGAATCTCTTTTGGCAGATTCTCGTCCGTATTTAAAAAGATGGTAAAGTGGATAGGAGTGTCTTTAAACTTATCCGGAGCGGGAGCCGCCATGATGACGTATTCTACGTTTTCTAAATGTTTTTTAATCTCTAGCGGTTCTAAATAGGTCTCTGTTTGTATCGCTTTTGCTTCCATTTTTTATAACTTCTCTCATATTTTATTTATAAACGCAATTTTACCTTGAAATGGTATAGGATATGCTTAGGGATTCCTAACTAAACCAGAAGACCATGGGGGCGTTATGCAATTTATAGAAGCGTTAAAACTAAAAAGCAAACTATTTTTTCTTTTTCTCTTAATAACCATGGGGCTTGTAACGGTTGGCGTCATGGGAACTATGAATATCAACGCCATGAAGAAAAACATGGACGCGCTTTATTTTGGTTCTTTGGTTCCCGTCACCGAGTTAAACGACGTTATGCATACTTACACTAGCAGTTTATCCCGAACCGTTTATAAGTCTAGCAGACATGAAATAAGCCCTAGCTCAATAGCGTCGGAGATTGAAAACGCTCTATTTAACGTCAATGTAAAGTGGAAAAGTTACGTGTCTCATTATAAGAGAGAGGATGAACTACAATACGTGGATTACGCGTCGCTAGAAATAGAGTCCGCCAATAGTTATTTTAGACTTATTCTAAAAGCCGCCTTAGATGGAAAAGATTTAAGCTCCATATCAATCAATCAATTGGAAAAGAGGGTTGAACATGTGGCGTCGGTGGTGCAAAAATTGATTACGTATGAAGTGAGCGTAGCGCAGTATGAAAGAAAAAACTTTTTAAATAAGTATGACTCGACCGTTAATCAGTTAGGCGTCGCTCTCTTTATAATCATCATCGCAATTTTAATGATATCTTGGCATGTATTTACCAGTATTCAACAAGACCATACAAGATTGGAAGTAGCTGCGAAAAAGTTAAAAAGAATAAATAAGAAATTAGAAAACGTCTCATATACCGACTCTTTAACGTCTTTGCACAATAGAAGATATTTTAATCTCGTGTATGAAAAAGAGTTAAAACAAGCGAAACGCGATAAAAGTTACATCACTTTCATGATGCTAGACATAGACTACTTTAAGCAGTACAACGATACCTATGGTCATCTTCAAGGCGACGTTGCGTTAAAAGCCGTCGCAAAAGTTTTAAAAGAGACTCTCAAGCGTCCCAATGATTACATATTTAGGTTAGGCGGGGAAGAGTTTGGCGTTTTACTCACTAAAACCGACGAGTCCAATAGCGCGAACTTGGCTCGTGACATTTGCAACTCGCTCAGAGCGAGAGAAATAGAGCATAAAAATTCTCAAGTCAACGACTTTTTAACCATCTCCATAGGCGTCGTCTGCTGCGTGGCGGATGAGGCGTTGGCTGATGAAATTTTGATTTCTCGCGCTGACGAAATGCTCTACGAAGCTAAAAAAAGTGGGCGAGACATGTACGTGATAACTTCAAACGTTAGCCAAGCGCAGACTCAAATAGTTGATGAAATTAGCGCTTAGCGCAATTTCTTAGAGATGGCTCAAAGATGGAGCGAACGCTTTTGTGCTCACATGAACCATTTCACCCTCTACAAAAGTAGAAGCTTCCTCTTCATCGAGTACGATTTCGACTATTTGCTGGCCAATGGCGACAATGGCTATGTTGATAATGTCAGCTTTTATAATTTCGAGAAGTTCCCCCGTAAGTGAAAATTTTTGACTTCCTTGCGTTTTTAGGAGAACGTCCTTTGGCGAGCCGTCTTGAACGATTTTTCCTTGGTTTAACATGACGACTCGCGAAGCTAGCCTATAAATTTCGCTAGGATCATGACTTACCATAATGGTCGTAGTGCCAAACTCTTTGTGAAGCGCCAAAATGTCATGTTGGAGTTTGCTTCTCATGGATGGGTCGAGCGCCGAGAGGGGTTCATCCATAAGTAGAAGTTTAGGGCGTTTCATAAAGGCTCTACACAACGAGACTCTCTGTTTTTGACCGCCGCTGAGAGTGTTTGGCAGGCGTTTTCTAAGTTCACCGAGTCCAGTGAGCTCAAGTAGATGCGAAGCGAGTTGTCTGTCTTTTTGAACGTAGAGCAGATTCTCTTCTACGCTCATGTTGGCAAAGAGCGCGTAGTCTTGAAACACAAAACCAATGCCGCGTTTTTGAGTCGCCAAAGAATTTGTTGCGTCTAACCAAATCTCATTCGAAACCTTAATCGTGCCATTTGCGTTTTCAAGCCCAGCCAAGACGCGAAGCAGCGTTGTTTTGCCACTGCCGCTTTGTCCTGCAATGGCAACAAATTCATGCTCTTTGATTGAGAGAGCGACGTCTAGCTCCATCTCTCCGATACTCCCTTGCAGCGTTTTAGTGACGTTTACGTCTATCATGAAGAGACTCCCAATCGTTTGTTGTGGTGGAGGTTAAACATATACACGCCAAGTAAAACCGTGAAACTCAGCGTGATCATGATGGCGCTGTAAACATGAGCCTGAGAATAGTCCATAATTTCAACCATCTCATAGATAGCCACGGAAGCCACTTTTGTCTCCCCTGGAATAGAACCGCCAACCATCAACACAACGCCAAACTCTCCAACCGTATGCGCGAAGGTGATGATGAGAGCCGTCATGAGAGCGGGTTTTATGTTTGGAAGCGCTACAAAGTAGAGCGTTTGCAGTTTGCTTTTTCCAGCGATATAAGAAGCTTCAAGCATGTTTTTGTTGAGCGATTCAAAACCGCCTTGTAGAGGTTGTACCATAAAAGGAAAAGAGTAAAAACAACTAGCGATGACAAGCCCAGTAAAGTTAAACACAAGCTTCACGCCAAAAGTCTCTTCAAAAAAAGCGCCAATCGGCGAGTTGTGGGAGAGGGCGTAAAGTATGTAAAACCCTAGCACGGAGGGCGGAAGAACTATGGGAAGCGATACGACGGCTTCGACAAAAGGTTTGCATTTGCATCTCGTCTGACTCAACCACCAACCAACCGGCATAGCTACGATGAAAAGAATCAACGTCGTCATTGCAGCTAGTTTAAAGGATAGAAAAAAGGGTTCTAAATCTAATTCCATTATGACTCCAACTCTAAAACGGAAAGCTCACTAGCCTTAATGAGCGCGACTATCTTATCTCCAACCTCTATGTCCATCTCAAGCGCCGAAGCAAGCGTCGTTATACTCTCTAAAATTGAATCGTTAAAGCTCAATTTAACGCTACAAAGAAGCGAACCTTTGTTAAGCTTTTCAACAACGCAGTTGAGTTGATTTGACATGCTAATCATGCCTGAGAGATTTTTTGCCAATGCGATATTTGTGGCTTTTGCTCCTAGCGTCACTTTACTGCCGACTTCGATGGGGACGTTGAGTCCCAACGCCATCATACGCAAGGGCTGATTGTCCGCTTCAAACGATACAACGCTAAGATAGTCAATAGTCTCTATTTTTGTTACAACCGCTTTGATGTGATTCATGGAAGGTTATATCCATATTTTGTAAAAACTTTGAATAAGAGGGTTAATAATATTTTTCGCATTTTTTATTATACCTTATCAATGGAAAGATTGGATAAAGAAGAAAATAAACAATTCTCATTATGGCAAATAAACTTTGCTATAATTTCAAAAAAATTAAAGAATTAAAATGAGAATAGCTTTTATAGGCGACATAGTCGGAAAACCAGGTCGAGACATGCTTAAATCGCATTTGTCTAAAGTTAGAAAAGAACATGAAATTGATTTTGTAATAGCGAATTATGAAAACGCGTCCCATGGTTTTGGTCTTACCATGAGCAACGCAAGCGAGCTTTTTTCTTGTGGCGTGGACGTCATGACTGGGGGAAATCACTCTTGGGACAAAAAAGACGTAATCGCTTTGTTTGACACTCATGAGATACTTCGTCCACACAATTATCCCGATGAGGTAGCTGGAACGGGATGCAAAGTTTACGACATAGGCGATGAAAAGTTGGCGGTGCTTAATCTTATGGGACACTTTTCAATGCCTTATTGCGACAACGCTTTTAGATGCGCCAACGAGACGGTGAAAAGTTTAAAAGGGGAGGGCGTTGAAAATATATTTATAGACTTTCACGCGGAAGCGACGAGTGAAAAACGCGGCATGATGATGATGCTTCAAGGACAAGTGAGTGGAATTATCGGAACGCACACTCATATAAGCACGGACGATTTCCAGATTGCCCAGGGCACGGCGTATTTGAGCGACATTGGTCTTAGCGGATGTAGGGACAACGTAATCGGAATGGACGAGAAAGTACCGCTAAAACAGTTTCTTACGGGACTAAAAGGTCATTTTGACATTCCAAAAAAATGCAAAAAGATTTTACAAATCGCCATTATGGACATAAGCGATGGAAAGTGCGACTCGGCTTACAAGTTGAAAATTTTTGATGATGGACGAGTAGTAAAAAGTGAAGCTTGGATGGAAAATTAAGCGGTTATTTTATAGTAATTGTCATTCGCAATATAGGTGTTTATCATAGCGTGTCTCAAACTTTTCGCTTTGCCTTCTTGAGCGTTTACAGGCATTCTTTTGTCAACCTGTGGCGTCTGGTCTAGAGTGGCTCTGGGTTTGATTAAAAGTGAAAATATTTTAGAGTTGTTTGAGTAAGCGTCTTTCGCGTTCGTCAAGGCGTTTATCTTTGTGAAATTTTCTTTTGATTTGTTTTGAGTCTCTTCATAAAGTTTTTGTTGATTGTTTAAGACTTTATAGTTTGAAACGTAATTGATAGGCAAGTTGGAAGACTCGCTGAGATTTTGCGCGGGTTTCGTTAAAAGTTTTGAACTAAACGAGTCAGAACTTTTTTTAGACTCTTCTTCACGACTTTTTTGTACCTTATCCGAACTGTTAGGATTGATGTAAGTGTTATACGACGAAACAAACATAACAGACTCCTTTTAAAGCGTATTAGATAATTATATCACAATTTTTAAAAAGCGATGAAGTGAAAGTGTGATAATCTACCATTATGCTAAAAATATTTTTAATCTTACTCCTAATTACATCCATCTTAGAATCCAAAGTCGTTGATTATAAGATTACTCCTTCAAATCTAAAATCACAATCACATATGAATATTAAAATTAAAATTTTAGACGCCAAAGAATTGAAATTTCCAAAAAAAAATGGAATTGAATTTTCTGAAATTTCCGACTTGGCGTATAAAGATTTTCGCCTCTTCGCTTTAAGCGATAGAGGATTTTTATATAGGTTAAGCGTAGATCTCTCACATGGGAAAATAGATAATTTGACCCTAGTCAATAGTATGAGTTTAAAGGATAAAAAAAGAAGCACGTCGGACAAAGAATATAAAGATTCGGAGGGCATGGCGTTTTTTGAGAATGACCTGCTTATATCTTTTGAGAAAAAACACAGAGTTGATTTGTATGACTTGAACGCGAAGAAGATTGATAGCGTAAAAATAAACAAGAGTTTAGAAAATTTAAGCAAGTACGTAAGTGCCAACAAAGGTTTGGAATCAGTTGCCTACAACGAAAAATATGGAGTGATTACCGCCCCCGAGGTACCTTTGATAAATAAAAACAGTAAGTTTCATACGATATACTCTAAAGATAAAACATGGAGTTTTAAAGCGGATGGTTCTATCTCGGGCTTGGAATTTATCAATAAAAATGAAGTTTTGGCACTGCTTCGACAAGAGAGTTTTTTAGCGCTAAGAAGGGTAACCACTTTAGTTGTGGTAAATTTGAATGATTGTAAAAATGGCAAGTGCAAAAGTGAAGTAGTGGCAAACATGGACTCGTCGGATGGTTGGCGATTGGATAATTTTGAAGGTTTGACAAAGGTTGGGAAAAACAGGTTTTTAATTATAAGCGATGATAATGGAAGTTTCTTTCAAAAAACGCTTTTGGTGCTTTTTGAAATAGTAAAGTAAAAGTAAAAGTAAGATTGAATATAGAAAAAAGAAAACCTTTATCCTCAACAGCAAGACGAGCAGGTTGGGTGGGATGTAATATATTGCTGGACAGTATACCAAATAGTGGAAAAATATTTTATATTAAAGATGGTAAAAAAGAAGATAAAAACAAAATTTTAGATGATTGGAATCAAACAAGCTTTCTAAAGCAATCAACAAATTTAAAAGCAAAAGATTGGTTACTTGATATTATAAAGTGTATAGATAAAATTGATAAAAACAATTTTACCTTAAATGATATTTATCAATTTGAAAATAATTTAAAAATAAAACATCCAGAAAACAATAACATCCAAGCAAAAATAGGGCAGCAATTGCAATTTTTAAGAGATAAAGACTATTTAAAATTTGAAAGTCGTGGAAAATATAAATTTTAGAATTGAAAGAATATTTATAATAAAGAGCGAATCCAAATGCTTTAAAAATTACAAAGACAGCTCTTGAATTTGAATGTGAGCACAATCCAAGAATTAAACTAGATTTCAATGATAGTAGAAGTTTACCAATGCTAGAAAATGAATCTATAGATTTTATTTTAAATCATCCGCTAGCGTTTAAAGTGATGGAGAGATTTTTAAAAGTTGGATTTCTTTTAAAAGAAGATATAATCAAACACCAACATAACTGCAAGGCTACAGGCTTTTGGGTAAATAAATCAAAAGATTATAATTTTTTGTTAATTATGCATGAACATTTATTTGTCTTTCAGAAGTAAAAATTTTTATGTTTCTTTTTTGTCCAATACATTTTCTAATAAAAAAAGTTCCAATTCATCTGTAGTATACTCTTTTGAATTATCAAGCTCAAAGACGCCACCATCTTCAGCTTTGTATTCTGTATACTCTAGTTCTCCATGTGAATTTATAAATCCTACAACTAGGTATTCATCTTTTTCTACATATATATTTTAAATATTCATGATTAACTTCACTCCTTAGCCATTAATCTCATTCTTAACGATTTTACTAAGTTCGCTACACTCTGTAATCTTTTGCGAATAACTAAGGTTTTCTCGTAAAAGGATGTCGACGTAAGCGCTTCCAACAATGACTCCGTCCGCGCCGTTTACTTTATCTTTCGCTGTTTTTGCGTTTACCCCAAAACCTACGAATACGGGTGTTTGGGTATATTTTTTTATCGACGATAGAAACGGTTGTAAATCTTCAGCTTGTCCAGAACCCGTTATGCCAGTATAAGCTACCATATAGATAAACTTTTGCGCGTCGCTTACTATTTCTTTGATTCTCGTTTTACTGTCCGTAGGAGCTACAAAGCTAATGTTTGCAATGTTGTTTTTGGCAAACAAATCCTTGTAAAGAAGGGCCTCTTCATGAGGAAGGTCGGGAATGATAAGGCCATTTACACCGATCTCTCTTGCGAGAGGCATGAGTTTGTCCATGTTTTGTTGATAAAAACTGTTGAAGTATCCCATCCAAAGAGTGTCTACTTTTGGAGCCACTTCGCGCGATATTTCCAAAAGGTCTTTAAACTTAAATCCAAGCTCAAGCGCTTTATGATTCGCTTTTTCTATAAGTGGACCATCCGCCACCGGGTCTGAGAATGGAACCCCAAGTTCTAGAGTGTCGACTCCATTTTCACCAAGCGCTAACGCCAAGTCTACAGTAAACGATTTTTCAGGGTATCCAGATGTGATGAACGCTACTAATTTTTTCATATGTTATTTTTCCAAGTCAGGTATTTTAAGTAGAGAGTATTTTATTTTACTAAGTTTATTATCCATTTTTAGGTCGTCTTGCCATGTTGCGTACATATCGCTTATCGCTAACAACCAGTTCGTTGTTTCTTCAGAAATTGGCGACGTTCTCGTTCTAAGCGATTCGAGTTCATCTTCTACAAAAGATGAAAGTTTAGCCATTGACGTGAGCTTAAGGTACCCAGAAGCCGATTTTATATTGTGAAACACGCGAAAAAGTTCGTTGATGCTTCTCGAATACATCTCTTCTCGCGATAAATCTAAAATCATAACTTCCATGCTATCAACCATCAAAGAGTAGTGATCTAAAAATTCGTCAACAATCTCAAAATCAAAGTTTGCGTCTAAATCACTTCTTACGCCCATGAATAAATTCTCCTGTATAGTCCAAATTATAGCAATATTTAGTTAAAATACTTTTATTAATCCAAAATAGAGTTTTAAATGCATAAAAAATTAACCATATCTTCGATAAAAAATTCTAAAGGCGTCAAGCCTTTAGTCATGATAACAGCTTATGACGCGCTATTTGCAAGCTTGCTTGAAGAGAGCGCGGACATGATTTTAGTGGGTGACAGCTTAAACATGAGTTTTGCTGGTAAAAGCGATACGATTAGCGCTACTTTGGAGCAGATGATTTATCATACAAACGCGGTTTGCCGAGGGGCTAAAAATAGTTTTGTTATCTGCGATATGCCTTTTGGAACTTATACAAACGCCAAATCCGCGCTTAGCAACGCGATAAAAGTTTTTCAACAAACTCCAGCCGATTGCGTAAAAATCGAGGGCGGAAAAGATAAAGCGCAAGTTGTTAAACATTTGACGGACAATGGCGTAGCCGTTTGCGGACACATAGGACTTCTTCCACAGTCGGTTAGAAGCGAGGGAGGTTACAAAGTCAAAGGCAAAACGGAGGAAGAAAAAATACAACTCTTAAAAGACGCCAAAGCGATAGAAAAAGCGGGCGCTTTTTGCATAGTCATTGAAGGAGTGAAAGCTGAAGTCGCAAAAGAGGTAGCAGAGTCCGTTGGGGTTCCCGTAATCGGCATAGGCGCTGGAGTCGACGTGGACGGACAAGTGCTTGTGTTTTCAGACATGTTGGGACTTTTTGAAGCCTTTACTCCTAAGTTCGTAAAAAAATATATGGATGGAGCTTCTTTGGTGAGAGAAGCCGTTGGCAATTACGCGAATGAAGTTCTCAATAAAGAATTTCCAAAAGAGGAACATACGTATTAATGAGTGAAAGGTTAGTGGAGATAGAAACTTTTAGCATGGATGAAGAGAAGGTTGAAGTCACTCTTCGTCCTAACGCTTGGAATGAATACATAGGGCAAGAACAGATTAAAAAAAATCTTGGCGTATTTATAGAAGCTAGTAAAAAAAGAGACGAAGCTCTTGATCATGTACTGTTTTACGGACCTCCCGGACTTGGCAAGACCACTTTGGCTCTTATCATCGCGAACGAGATGAACGCAAACATTAAAGTGACGGCGGCTCCCATGATAGAAAAAAGCGGTGATTTAGCCGCGATTCTTACAAACTTGGAGGAGGGCGACATCTTGTTTATAGATGAGATTCATCGCCTATCTCCAGCGGTGGAGGAGATTCTCTACTCGTCTATGGAAGATTATCGCATCGACATCATCATAGGAAGCGGACCAGCCGCGCAAACCGTCAAAATCGATTTGCCTCGTTTTACGCTTATCGGCGCAACTACAAGGGCGGGAATGCTCTCCAATCCGCTTCGCGACAGATTTGGGATGAGTTTTCGCATGGAGTTTTACAGCTCGTTAGAGTTGGCTAAAATAATCGCGCAAGCGTCCAACAAACTAAACAAAGAGATAGCGCATGAAGCGTCTCTTGAAATATCCAAGCGCAGTCGTGGAACTCCGCGAATCGCTCTCAGATTGCTTCGTCGCGTGAGGGATTTTGCGGACGTCGCGGACGAGGGAGACATAAATCATCTGAGAACAAAGTACGCGCTGAACGAATTGGGCATAAACTCTCATGGCTTTGATGAAATGGATTTAAGGCTGTTGCGCCTTTTAGCTCACGCTAACGGCAGGGCGATGGGTCTAAGCACGATTGCGGCGGCTTTGAGCGAAGACGAGGGAACGGTTGAAGACGTATTGGAGCCTTATCTTCTTGCAAACGGCTATTTGGAGAGAACGGCTAAAGGAAGACGCGCAACGCCCAAGACTTATGACGTTTTAAACATAAGTTTAGTGAGTGAAGAGGGAACGATTTTGTCATGAAGCCACAATTTTTCACCATTACCCTTTTTGCAACGGCTCTCTACTGGATGTATCTTTTATACTTGCCATTTTTACTCGTAATTACCATAGCTGTTCTTTTGGCGATTTCCACGGCAAACATACAAAAATATTTTGAAAAAATATTTAGATACAAATTATTGGCTATTTCCATATCAAGTTTACTTCTTGGAGTGTTGTTTTTTGCGCCGCTTGGCTATTTTTTGGCAACGTTGACCATTAAGCTCAATTCACTTGAGCCAGAAATGTTGCATAAAATACAATTATACATCAAGAACTTTATAGCTTCTCCTCCTGAATACTTGCTATTTTTAAAACCATATCTAGCGGGCGCGATTGAAGACGTAAGCATCAAAGCGTTGACGACAAACGCGCTTATGATAGCGGGCAAGGTTGGGACTTTTAGCGCAGGATTTTTGAAAAACGCCTTTCTAATCATCATTTTTTATTTTTTCGCGCAATATAATGGCTCTTTGATTATCTCGTTTTTACAACGAATCGTGCAAATTTCCGTGGAGGAAAGCACCCAGTTGGTAAAAGAGTTGTCGGCTGTTATGAGCGTCGTATTTTATTCCATCATCGCTACCGCCATGCTTGAGGGCGTTTTGTTTGGCGTCGCAATATCATACATGGGTTACAACGGACTTCTCTTTGGCATAATGTATGGTTTTGCTTCTTTGGTTCCCGTAGTTGGCGGTATCTTCATGTGGTTGCCATTTATGATATACGAATTTTCCATTGGAAACAATACAAACGCCATATTTATAGCGCTCTACTCCATAGTGATTATCTCCATAGTGGCGGACACGTTTGTAAAGCCTTTTATAATCAAAGACATAAACAAGAGAGTTCTAGAAGACGGAGACACTCCTATGAACGAACTTTTGATTTTCTTCGCAATATTGGCTGGATTGACGACGTTTGGGTTTTGGGGAATGATTTTGGGCCCCGCGATTACCGCTTTTTTCTTAACAATTTTGAGACTTTTTGAAGACAGAACGAAAGAGTGCGAGGTTAATAAATAAAGGACGTCTCTTGAGTTTGAATAAGCATTAATTAAAAATCCATTGATAAATAGATATAATACAAGGCTTGAACAAGGGAGAAAATAAAATGATTTTAATGATAGACAACTATGACAGTTTCACTTATAATATAGTTCAGTATTGTAGAGAACTTGGAGCGGATCTTAAAATAATTAGAAATGATGAGATGAGCGTTTTTGAGATTGAAAAGTTAAAACCTGAAAAAATTATCATCTCGCCTGGTCCAGCCACTCCAGACGACGCAGGAATTACTTTAAAAGTTATTGAATATTTTCAAGACAAAGTGCCTATTCTAGGGATATGCTTGGGGCATCAGAGCATCGCGCAAGTTTTTGGAGCCGACGTGGTTCGCGCCAAAAACATGATGCATGGCAAAACTTCAATCATGAAACAAGCCGACGAGTGCGTTATTTTTAAAGATTTGCCACAAACGTTTGTCGCGACAAGATACCACTCTTTGATAGTAGATAAGGAGACTCTTCCCGATAGCATCATCCCAACCGCGTATAGCACGGATGATAATGAAATAATGGCGTTAAAGGTTAAAGGAAAAAATATTTACGGCGTTCAGTTTCATCCAGAATCGATTATGAGCGAGTATGGGCATGAAATGATAGGAAATTTTTTAAACTTATGATAAAAAGGCATATGCTTTTAATAATAATCGCAATCGACGCCATCATACTTTTAACGCAAACTTTAGAAATCTCCATATCCTACAGCGAAGCGTCTTTGGTGTATGGCGATTTCTCTTTTTTGCAGTTTTTTGTAAAATCTTCTATCTACCTTTTTGGTCAAAATGACTTTGCCTTACGCTTGCCTATGATTATAACGCATCTACTCAGTGTCGCTTTATTGTATGAAATTTCAAAAAAATACGTATCTAAAGAGACGGATAGGCTATGGCTAATTCTATTGTTTATTCTCTTACCCGGCGTAATTAGCGCGGCTTTGCTAGTAAATAGCGCAGGTCTTGTCATATTTGGGCTATTCTTATTTCTATATCTACAGGAAAAATTTTCTAACATAGGAACGAATTTACTATTATTTTCTTATCTGTTTGTAGATCAAGGATTTGCTTATCTGTTTCTAGGTTTGAGCGTTTATCATCTATACTCCAAACAAAAGTACGGCGCGTTTTACAATATGGCATTGTTTTTATCGTCTGTTTATATGTACGGCAGTAGAACTTTTGGCGTTCCAAAAGGTCACTTTTTAGATACCATAGGAATCTACTCAACTATTTTCACGCCGATAATATTTGTATTTATTTTTTATACTTTGTACCGGAGACTTCTTGCGCAGAAGAGAGATATGATTTGGTATTTGGCGGCTACCTCTTTAATCCTTTCATTGCTTTTATCGTTTAGACAGAGAGTGGCGGTAGAAGATTTCGCGCCTTATTTGTTAATCGCGCTTCCTTTGATGGCTCAAACGTTCATACATTCCTATAGAGTTAGGCTAAAGCCTTTTAGGAAAAGGTATCGACTTCTCTTTATTCTGACTTTTGTTTTCTTAATCTTTAATTATTTGGTTGTTATTTTTAATAAAGAGTTATACCTCATATTGGAAAATCCAAAAAAGCATTTTGCTTATGATTCTCATATTGCAAAAAAGATAGCGCAACAATTAAAAGATAAAAATATTACCTGCGTTGCTACAAATAAAAAAATGTCTTTAAGGTTGCAATTTTATGAAATAAACTCTTGTGATGAATACGTACTTGCTGATAACGATTTAGACTTAAACAATAACGCTGATGTAACGATAAGTTACAAAAATAAAATAATATATTCTGCAAACGTTACTAAATTAAACAATAAATAAATGAATTGAATGGTAAATATAAATGCAAAATATATATTAAATGAGTTTATGATAGAATAAAGCACAAATACAAAAATAGGGAGTTTCTATGGCTCAAAAAGCGATACGTGAATACGACGGTAAAGCACTGTTTTCTAAACAATGGGGAAATTATTTTAGTGGATTCCATTATGGATTTAAATCTGTTTTAGTGACAAGTGGAGCAGAACTTTTAGCGAAAGCTCAAGAGCATGGCTTTGAGTGGTTAAAGCAAGAAGCGCTAGTTGCGAAACCAGATATGTTATTTGGCAAACGCGGTAAAAATGATTTAGTTCTTTTTAGAGATCAAAAACCGGGTGATGTTTCTTTAGCTGTTGCGGCGGCTTGGATAGATGAGAAAATTTCTCATACAACTACGCTTCTTACGGGTCAACATGGCACGTTAAGTCACTTTATCATTGAACCATTCACTCCACATGGACAAGAACAAGAATATTATATTTCCGCAACATGCGTTGGCGAAGACGACGTTCTTTATATGTCTGCCGAGGGTGGTATGGAAGTTGAAGAAGGATGGGATGAAAAAGTCAACGAAGTCGTTATCCCAATAGACATGTCCGACGCGGATATGGAACATGCAGTAAAAGCAAACATTCCCGCTGACATTCCAGCGAATGATAGAGAAAAGTTTGCGTCGTTTGCAATTGCGTTCTTTAAATTTTATAGAGATATGAATTTTGCATATTTGGAAATAAATCCAATTGTTATGCTTGAAAATAACAATATGGCGATTCTTGACCTAGTTGCAAGACTTGACGACACTGCTGGTTTTCTTATGAAAGACGCTTGGGGAGACATTGAATATCCAACGGCGTTTGGCATGGAAGATCAATCACCTGAAGAAAAAGCCATTGCTCTTGCGGATAGTAAATCAGGCGCTTCGTTAAAATTAACCGTATTAAGCCCAATGGGTAGAGTGTGGACTATGGTAGCCGGTGGTGGAGCGTCAGTTGTTTACGCTGATACGATTGCCGACTTTGCTGAAGCGAATGGCGGTAGCATTGCCGATCTTGCAAACTATGGCGAGTATTCTGGTGGTCCAACCACTAGTGAAACTAAATTTTACGCAGACACCATCATAGACCTTATGACTAGATATAAAGATCCTAAAGGTGAAGATAAAATCATGATTATTGGTGGCGCTATCGCAAACTTTACGGACGTTGCAAAAACTTTTACCGGAATCATTCAATCATTTGAAGAAAACGCGGAAAAAATGAAAGCGCACAACACTAAGATTTACGTTCGTCGCGGAGGACCAAACTACGAAAAAGGTCTAAAAGACATTAAAGAAGCCGCCGATAGATTAGGTCTTTATATAGAAGTTTATGGACCAGAGACGCATGTTACCGACATCGTTAGAATGGCATTAGAGAAGTAAGGGATAAATATGAATAAATTATATACAAAAGAAACACAATCAATTTTTTGGAATAACAACACTACCGCTATTCAAAGAATGTTAGATTACGATTATACCATTCAAAGAAAAACTCCATCAGTCGCGGCCATCGTCGCTCCTACGAGTGGAAATAAGTTTGAGAAATTCTTCTATGGTCCAGACGAGATTATGGTGCCACTATTCAAAAGCACCGCCGAAGCTCAAAAAGCGCATCCAACGGCTGACGTTCTTTTAAACTTCGCCTCTTTTAGAACCGCTTATGAGGTAACGATGGAAGCGGTGGCTCTTGGTGGATTTAAATCTATCATGGTAACTGCTGAGGGTATTCCTGAAAGACTCGCGAGAAAAATGAACAACACGGCGAGAAACGCTGGCGTTACCGTAATCGGACCCGCAACCGTTGGAGCAATCGCTCCAGGCGCGTTTAAAATTGCCAACATTGGTGGAACGATTGAAAACATCGTTCAATCAAAACTGCACCGTGCAGGTTCATGTGGACTTGTAACTCGTTCTGGTGGGCTTTTTAACGAACTTTCAAATATTATCGCTATCAACGCGGATGGTATCGCCGAAGGCGTCGCTATTGGTGGAGATAGATTCGTTGGCTCTGTTTTTATCGACAACATGCTTAGAATGGAAAAAAATCCTGAAGTGAAATACATGGTCCTTTTGGGTGAAGTTGGTGGTACTGAAGAGTATAAAATCATTGAAGCCATTAAAGCTGGTCAAATCAAGAAACCAGTTATCGCTTGGTGCATTGGCACAATCGCCAAACACTTTAGCAGTGGCGTACAGTTTGGTCATGCGGGCGCTAGCGCAAACGCCGACGCTGAAACAGCGGCGTTTAAAAACAAAGCGATGGCTGAGGTTGGCATCTTTGTACCGGCCTCATTCAATGATTTACCAGCGACAATCAATAAAGTGTATGAAGATTTAAAAGCGAATGGAACGATTACTGAAATTCCTGAGCCTGAGATGAGTACGGTTCCTACGGTGAGAAAGTCTAAAGAATTTATCTGTACGATTTCTGACGACAGAGGCGATGAAGCTACTTACGCGGGTTTCCCAATCTCTTCATTGGCGACTCCAGACACTGGCAAAGGCATCGGCGACGTCGTTTCTCTTTTATGGTTTAAAAAACAGTATCCAAAATGGGCGACTGATTTTATTGAAACGGTAATTAAAACTGTTGCCGATCACGGTCCAGCGGTTTCAGGCGCTCACAACGCGAAAGTAACGGCTCGCGCTGGAAAATCCGTCGTTGAGTCTCTTGTAACGGGTCTTTTAACGATTGGTCCAAGATTTGGCGGAGCTATCGATGGCGCGGCTGAACATTTCAAATACGCCGATGACAATGGATTGACTCCTCCGGAATTTTTGAATCACATGAAAAAAGCCGGTATTCCAATCCCTGGTATCGGGCACCGCATCAAGTCTCTTAAAAACCCAGACTTACGCGTTGAGGGTCTTAAAAAATTTGCTAAGGAGTATTTCCCGGCAACTTCATTGCTTGATTACGCTTTAACGGTTGAGCAATTAACAACGTCTAAAAAAGAGAATTTAATTCTCAACGTTGACGGCACAATCGGTATCTTAATGGTTGATATGTGGAGAGCGTTAGGTTACTCTGAAGACGAAATTAATGAATTTATCTCTTCGGGAACTTTGAATTCTTTCTTTATCTTAGGTAGAACAATTGGTTTTATCGGTCACGTTCTTGATGAAAAACGCCTTGCAATGCCAATGTACAGACATCCAATGACTGACATCCTTTACGACGTTCAAGTAGCGGAGAAGATTTAAAAATCACTACCTAAAAAAACTAAATTTTTTTAGGTGGAAAATATAATTTTCTTCTTAACGCGAGGTTTTTCCTTGCGTTAACCTTCTTCCCTCAATTCATTTTTCTTTTTAAATTAAATTTCGATATACTATCTTAACATTAAAATAGGCATTTTTATGAAAAAAGCGTTCACCATGATAGAGTTAGTGTTTGTAATAGTCGTTATAGGAATTTTAGCCGCCACTATAATCCCCAGCGTTAAAACCAATCCAGTTCAAGAAGCGGCCATTCAACTTGTGTCGCATATCAGATATACTCAACATTTGGCCATGGTTGACGATAAGCATAACGACCCTGTTACTGATAGTGATTGGGAAAAAGGTCGTTGGCAGATGGTGTTCGCTTTTGTTGGCGCAGCTGTGGATAATCATCCTTCATATACCATTTTCTCTGATAATGATAACGGTTCAGGATATGGGGGAGACGCAAGTTCAAGCGAGATGGCTAAAAATCCACAAAATATCGACCAAGTAATGACTGGAGGTCATACCGGAGCGTCAAATCTTACATACGCCAATAGTTCTTTTATTGGAGTAAAAAAAATGAATTTAGGGGGATCTTATGGAATAACTGGAATATCAAGAACTGGAGGATGCTCTAATTTGTATCACTTGACCTTTGATCATCTAGGTAGACCAATGAAAGGCACTCATTCTCCAACAACAAACACTCACGCTTATATCAGTAGCGATTGTAATTTAACTCTCACTGATGGGACGCAAAGCGTTAGCGTAATAGTTACGGCAGAAACAGGCTACGCTTACTTGGAACAAATTTAGTGACCATGTTTAAATCGAAAACCTTCGTCTACGAGAAGAGGGCGAAGTTTATCTTTTAGTTCCCCTTGAAACTCCATCCATCCCTCTTTAAACGTCCCACCGCAACCGAGCTTTTTCTTTAAGAGTTTTAGAATCTCGTTGGCTTTATCCGTTGGTAGTAAAAATTCACCAACCAAAGTTACGGTCTTTCCTCTGCGTTTTTCTTTTTTAAAGAGTAGAAAATGTTTTGCTGGTTCAGCCGTCTCGTTTGAAATTGTAGTTTTTTTAGACTCCACAATTTGCGCCCAACTGTCGTCTATGTCTGCGCCGATGAATAAATCTAGCTTTTTCCCTCTACTCATTTAGTAAACTTTTTGCGCCAAAACACTCATGAGTCGCGTGTCGTAAGCGTTGTTCTCAACTGATGAAAGAAGGTCTGAAAGAGATAATAGAGCTGAATCGTAGACTACTATGACTACTTCGTCTCCGCTATTTAAAAAAGTGGTCTCGCCATAAGGAGTGTATCTAGTGGCGCCAATGCTGATAATGGCTTGAGAAGGGAAAGAACAATCAGCGATATATTCGTCAAGGGCTTCTAAAGGTCCAAAATCTTTTTGAGTATTTATTTGGTTTATCATCCAAGAAGTTAATTTCTCATAAAAATAACTATATCCTGACAGCTCCACGTTTTCTCCATATTGATGAATCTCACCGTCGCGTTTTAAAAAACTACAGACGCTAAACGAGTCCATCACTCCACCCTCGGTAAACGCGTCTATTTGAAAAAGCGTATCGCTTAGACCTTTAGAGTCTTCACCCCAGTTTTTTTTATCGCTAATTTTATTCGCGCCGGCGACTCTAATGGAACAGTCGTTGTAAGCTCCAAAATGAGTTGGAACAATGTTGAGTATTTTTCCATCAAGGTATTCAAGCTTGCAAACAAGTCCAACTTCTGGTTCAGCTTGAACGTTGACGTTTTCTGCGGGGAGTTTTATTTGAGTGGACGACAGGGGATAAGTTTTTAAAATTTCTTTCGCGGACGTTGAGGGATTGTTGGGAAGATAAAAAGGAAACATCCCTTTGGGAGCCGCTTCTTCGGCGGTTATAATATCCTTAAACTCTTCCAACTCTCCAGCTTGAGCCAAGTGCAACGCAAAATTGCCCGCAATTCCTAGCCCAATAAAATCGCTGTATTTCCCCATCTTGTTTTATACTCTTCCAGCCGCTCTAGCTTCAGCGAACTCTTCATAAGTGCCTTTAAAGTCGACAATGCTTCCATCATGTTGAATCTCTATGACGCGATTTGCAAACGCGTCGAGCAACTCACGGTCATGAGAGACGCAAATGACGTTTCCATCAAAGTTTAACAATCCTTCTCCAAGAGCGATAATAGCCTCTAAGTCGAGGTGATTTGAAGGTTCGTCCAAAATTAAAAAGTTTCCATTCTCCAGCATCATTTTACTAAGCATCATTCTATGTTTTTCACCACCGGAGATACTTATGACGCCTTTTTCTTGTTGCTCGCCATTGAACAACATTCTCCCAAGACAGTTGCGTATCTCAGCAATGTCGCGTTTAGGGTCAAACCCTCTCAACCAATCGTAAAGAGTGCCCGTTCCTTCGATAATGTCGGCGGTGTCTTGGGGGAAATAGGAGTTCTCGATAGTCGCTCCCCAATTTACCGTTCCAGAATTAGGCTTGATCTCTTCCATCATGATTTTAACTAGCGTTGATTTACCAACGCCATTTCCACCAATAAGCGCCACTTTTTCGCCAGGTTCAAATTTTAGAGTGACGTCTTTTAGGACCACGTTATCTCCATAAGAGTGGTTTATCTTTGTTATTTGAAGAGCTTCGTCACCCATGATTCGTTTCGGTTTAAAAACAATGCTTGGATCGCGGCGTGAAGATGGTTTTATGTCGTCAATTACGAGTTTGTCTAATTTCTTTTGACGCGAAGTCGCTTGTTTCGCTTTGGAAGCGTTGGCGGAGAAACGACGAACAAAAGCTTCTAGTTCTTCTTTCTCTTTTTCTTTCTTGGCGTTACCTAGTTCCATCTGTTTGGCTATGACGTTTGCGGCGATATACCAATCATCGTAATTACCAGTAAATTCACGAATTTTTTGATAATCGACGTCAAGTATGTTTGTTACGACGGCGTTAAGAAAGTGTCTATCATGAGAGATGACGACCATCGTTCCTTCATGTCGTTGCAATTCATGCTCAAGCCAGCTGATGGTTTCAATGTCTTGATTGTTTGTAGGCTCGTCAAGAAACAAAACGTCAGGTTTTGGATAAAGAACTTGCGCAAGTAAAACTTTGAACTTGTCGGCGCTGTCAAGAGTGCTCATAAGGTTGTTGTGTTGTTCTACCGGTATGCCCACGTTTCCTAATATTTTAGCAATGTTAACGTCATACTCGTAAGTAGGGTCTTCTTCAACGCAGATAACTTCAAGGTCAGCCAAGCGATTGTTTACGTCGTCATCTTCAAAATCACCAGTGGCGTATATAATTTCTTTCTCTTTTATGGCGTCGTAAAGACGTTTGTTTCCGTAAAGAACGGCGTCCATAATCGTATAATCTTCAAACGCGTATTGATTTTGACCTAAAACGCCGACTTTGTTCACTTTGGGGATGATGACGTCACCCTCGTACTCTTTAACTTCACCAGAGAGAATCTTTAAAAAAGTTGTTTTACCAGCGCCATTCGCGCCGATAAGTCCGTAGCGTTTATGACGGTCGAGTTTTAAGTTTATATCTTGAAATAGAACTCTATTTCCAAAACGCATGATTAGATTGTTTACATTTACCATATTTTACTTCTTTATAATTTTTCGCGATTATAGCTAAGCATTGTTTAAAAGCTGATTATTTCCCGAGGTACAATTGACGCGGACGCGCTATTTTTGTGTCTTTGTCTTTTTTGAATTCTACCCATTGCGTAATCCATCCAACCGTTCTCCCAATTACAAAAACGGGAGTGAACATAGACGTTGGAATCTGTAACGCGGTCAGTATGACGCCCGAATAAAAATCGATATTGGGGTACAGCTTTCTTTTGATAAAATACTCGTCATTGAGGGCGATATCCTCTATCTTTTGCGCTATTTGCATGAGGTTTGAATCTAAATTCAATTCATCTTTTAGTTGGTCTTGCAGTCCTTTGAGTATTTGCGCGCGAGGGTCAAAGTTTTTGTAAACTCGATGTCCAAAACCCATGAGTTTAAAGTTGTCTTGGGGGTCTTTAGCTCTGGCTATGAAAGCGTCTACGTTGTCAACGTGTCCTATCATTTCGAGTTGGGCGATAACAGACTCGTTCGCTCCGCCATGAGCTCTTCCCCAAAGCGCGGATATGCCAGCGCTTATGGCGACGTAAGGGTGAGCTCCAGTAGACGCGACGCCTCTAACCGTACTAGTAGAAGCGTTTTGTTCATGGTCGGCATGAAGTGAAAATATGGTGTCCAACGCTTTTATCTCTATAGGCTTTATTGTTCGCTCTCCGTCTACGTCAATGTGCATTCTGCCATTTGGATACGCCCTCAACATGTACAAAAAGTTTTCTGTAAATCCTCTGCCGATGTCTGGTTGAATAAACGAAGCTCCGATGGAGTGTCTGTAAGCGTAGGCGGCTATGGTGGGTATCTTGGCGATGATGCGTCTAGCCATCTCTTGGTATTCGCTTTCGTCGCCTATGTGTAGATGATCGTAAAAAAACGTAGACAAGGCGGCGGTGGCTGCGGAGAGAGCCGCCATGGGATGCGCGCCCGTTGGGAAAGTAAGAAAAAGATTTTTTAGTCCCTCATGTAAAAATGAGCGATGACGCAATTCCAAATCAAATGCGTAGAGTTCGTCTTTTGTCGGAAGAGTTGAATTTAAAAGTAGATAACAAACTTCGAGATAAGTATGGTTTTGAGCCAACTCTTCAATCCTAATCCCGCGATACCGTAATTCCCCCTTTTCACCGTCAATAAACGTGATTTCAGATCTACAGCTTGCCGTAGACGTATAGCCATTGTCAAAAGTAAACATACCCGTTTGCGCGTAAAAGCTTGAAATGTCGGCGACGCTAGGTCCTCTGGTCGCCTCTTTTATGTCAAACTCATAGCTATTTCCATTTCTATTGTCCGTTATCGTAATCGTAGGCTTCATTATCAATCCTTGTATAAAAAATATTTATACGCCATTGTAACGAATAAATAGTAAAATACGAGATGCAAATAAGAGAACTTGATTTAAAAGAACTAGACGTCGTTTATCACGTCGTATCGGAGCTTAGAGACGAGCTTTCGTATAAAGAGTTTGAAGACCTTATATACGATATGCGACATATGGACTATAAGATGATTGGAATAATGGAAAAAGACGAACTCGTCACTTACGCTGGGGTTGGGGTTCAAACAAACCTTTACCATAAACGTCATCTTTACGTATTTGATTTTGTCACGATGGAACAAAAGCGAGGGCAGGGGTATGGCAAAATGATGTTGGATTATTTAACTGATTACGCCAAAATGAATATGTGTGAAAATCTAGTCTTCTCTTCTGGATTCACGAGGGAAAACGCCCACAAGTTTTATGAAATAAATGGGTTTGAAAAAAAAAGTTTTTTGTTTTTCAAACCCATTTAAAATGAACTAATAAAGATTAAACAAACTAAAAGATAAAATGCGACTATGAAAAAAATGTATAAAATTTTAGTAACCAATGATGATGGATATGAGGCCAAAGGCTTGCTCTCCTTAGTGGAAGCGCTGAGAGAACTTGAGAACGTTGAGGTGATGGTAGTGGCTCCCGCAAACGAGAAGTCCGCTTGTGGTCATTCGTTGACTTTGGTGAGACCGCTTCGTTTTGTGAGTGTCGGAGACGATTTTTATAAACTAGACGATGGAACGCCTAGCGATTGCGTTTATCTTTCTCTGAGCGCGATTTATAAAGACGAAAAACCCGACTTGCTTGTAAGCGGCATAAATCGCGGCTCAAACATGGGCGAAGACATAACGTACTCTGGAACCGCCGCAGGAGCTATGGAAGGAGTGCTTCATGACATTCCCTCCATAGCCATAAGTCAAGTGATGGATTTTACAAATCCCGAGGGCGACTTTAGTTTAGCTCAGAAAACGATTAAAAAATTAGTGACAAAGATAAGAAATGGCGCGTTTCCTCTTCCAGAGCGTGAATTTTTAAACGTCAATATTCCATCGGACATAAGCGAAGCCGAGATTAAAGTGACCTATGCGGGGTTTAGATATTATGCAAACGATTCGCATCTTCACCGTAATCCTAGAGGAGAGGAGCATTACTGGTTGGGACTGCATCCTTTAAACTTTGCCCCTCGTAAAGATAAAAAAGGAATGAGCGATTATGAAGCCATAGAAGCCGGCCATATCTCCATCACGCCCATTATGCTTGATTTAAGCGCTTATAAAAGCATGGATATACTCAAAGAATGGATAGAGTAGTCATGGGTAAATACGACCGCGTTAAACTTTTGCTTCAAGACGATTTCACTAAACTGGAAAATGCAAAAATAATCCTTTTAGGCATTGGCGGAGTTGGAAGTTTTTGTCTGGATTGTCTTTATAGAAGTGGGATACAAGAGATTACCATAGTGGATTTCGACACTTACGACGAGAGTAATCAAAATCGTCAAATGTGGTCGGAGTTGCATGAAGGCGAGTTCAAAGTGGAAGCTCTCAAAACGCATTATCCAGAAGTAAAAATCATTAACGTCCGAATCGATGAAGCGTGGGTTTTTGATTTTGATTTTGAGCCATACGATTTGGTATTGGACGCGATAGACGATACGAAAGCGAAACTTGCCCTCGCTCAAAAATGCCATCAAAAGCTTATATCTTCTTTTGGAAGCGCGAAGCGACTCGATCCCACAAAAGTGGAAGTAGCGGACATTTGGAAAACGCATGGCGACAAGTTTGGCTCAAAAATAAGATACGAGTTAAGAAAGCGAGGCTTTAAGAAAAACTACACCGCCATTTTTAGTTCGGAAGAGGCTCTCGTAAAGGAGAAGGGCAGTTTTATGGGAGTTACCGCCACTTTTGGACTTACCATGTGCTCTCAAGCGATAAAGAAATTGACTATGAAATAGCGGAATGAAAATTCTCTATTTATTCTTAGGCATGGTTTTTTTTTCTAGTGTTTTATCGGCGGAACACTTAGTCGAATACGATTATGAGGCAGACGCCTACTATTCAAACGTTTCCGCGTTTATAGATTTGGATCCAAACCAAGAGATAACAAACGCCATAAACTTGAGCGAACAAGAGATATATACGAAGTTGCTGTTAAACACGTTCTCTCCCAACATAGCGCTTTTTGAAGCGTCCTTTCATCCTATGAGCCTTGCGGGTATGTACTTTAGAAATAAAGAAGAAGGCTTGTACGACAAATCGAACATAGAAAATTTTAACCTAGTAAAAGCTGTAACGGCAGGCTATGAAGAACCATATTCTCTCTCATTTTTCATAGGAAGAATGATGATTTTTAAAAACAAAGAGAGCGATGAAATCGGTAAAAATAGAGCTTATATGGGCTATCTCGTCACCATAGGGGATTATTCCATAAAAGATAACTTGGCTCATTATAATAAGTGGTTAAATATCGAGTTTAAGTTAAAGGGCACGAGAAATCGTGAAGACTCCGATTTGGACTGGAGTTTTCGCGTCGGGACTAAGATAAACAATAATAACAACTTTGTAAACACCCTTTATATGGGAGCGAGAAGAAGTAGCGTCGATTATAAAAAAACAGTATGGTCTTTTGTTCACAATAGCGCGTTTTCAACTCTCTTTGCCGTGAGCGCGGATACTTTTAGATTGACGGACACAGAAGTGATTTTGGAAAAAAAATGGCCTTTGAGTTGGTCGAAAAAAATTAGTTTTGGATTAGGCTTGGGTTATCTGTACAATAGCGGTGAAAAATACACAGGGGCGTTAAGCGACGAGGGAATCAATAACCATCAACTTATTTTGCGCCCAAATTTTACTTGGTAAGGAACATAAATAAATGTTTGACTTTTTAGACAGCGATTGGTTCAATATAGGATTAGAGATACTTTTTATCATTTTAATAGCGTATGACGTGAAAAAATACATGGAGACTAAAAAAAGAGAGTACATAGTAAACGTTGTCTTAACAATAGGCTTTGCCATATGGACTTTGTACCCATACTACAACAGTTACGTTGGATGGAACGATAAAGAAAAAGGAGAAATGTTGAGCGGTTGTCATGACTCTAACGATAGCAAACTATGTAAATGTCTTGACGATACAATCTTCAAAACTTACGTCTATGATGAATATGTAACGCTTGATAAAAATTCAAGCGACTATAAAAATTTTTTAAAAGAGAGTAAAGAGGAGTGTTTAGATGATAGCTGGTTCTAAGCTCTCATGTGAGGGCGTAATAGGCGATGGGTGTGGAGGAGGTCGAACTTTTGTAATTCAAAATGGAGTCTTACAAGCCCATGACACGTACAGCGGCCATGTAATAACTTTGTTAGAGGGCATTCGTAATCCAATAAGCGTTTCAAAAAAAGCTTGTGAGATTATCATTCAATGTGAAAATGAGATCATTATCTTTGATTTGCAATCCTCTATTGTTTCTAAGCCGCGTACAATTCTATAGCCTTGTTAAGCTTACTAATTTCTACGCTATACTCCAATAAATACTTAGGCAATAAATCATAATTTTTGTATATAAGCTGTTTATGTATCTCAGTGGACAATCCATACATATCGTCTGCGCATATCGATCCGGAGAGGCCTTTTAAATCTAGACATAACATTTTAGCTTGTTCAAAACGATGATCGTTTACTAACGTTTGTAAGATTTCATCGCTATGACCGTAAGCGTCTTTAAACTCTAGAAGCACTTCTTTGTACAATTCCGAATTTCCATTCATCTGCTGAACTCCTCGTACGACGTCTATGCCTTCGTACGTAATTTTTTCATTTTCCAGAGCGATTTCTTTAAGATGCTCAAATTTTGAAACCCCCATGAATATTAAGAACGCGGTATAGAGTTTCTCTTTTCTTAAAGGTTTGGCGATGAAGCCATTCATTCCAGAAATAAACATCTGATTAACTTCATCCGTAGAAGTCAACGCGCTTAACGCTATGATTGGAAGAGCGTCAAAATTTGAGTTTGCTCTAATTAATTCAGTAGCCGTATATCCATCCATAATTGGCATGTTTATATCCATGAGAACTAAGTCAAATATTTGTTGTTCTGAGTTTATCAAGCTTATCGCTTCTTCTCCATTGTTGGCAACGCTAATTATAATTCCTGATTTTCCCAATATGTTTGTGATAACTTTTTGATTGATTATATTGTCTTCGACTAGCAATATTTTTTTGCCTTTAAAATCGAAAAACTTATCTAGAGTAATCCCTAAAGCGTCATGAAAAACTTCTCTATGCACTTTGAGTTTATCAACATGATTAACTTCAATTTTGCTCACGCTTACACCCGTATCTTTAAGAACCGCTGGAATGTAAATTTCATTTAACACTTGAAAAACGCGTTCTTGCGTAAAAGGTTTTTTAAGAGACATAGTGACTAAACCATCTACGCTAGTGGAAGACGAGCTAAATAGATTTCCTAAAGACACCACCATGCAATTGCAAGATTTAAGCGATTCGATGGCTTTGTTTGTAAAGAGTCGCTCATCCAGCAATACGATGTCATACATAGAAAAATCACTTAGATTTTTTAGATATTCTTCTCTCATCTCAATTTTTACGCTATATTTGAAATTTAAAAATATCTTTTCAAGCGACCTAGAAGAGTTTACGTTGTCATCAACTATGAGCACTCTTTTCTTTGTCAATCTTTTGTCTAGTCTTCTTCTATATTGCTCTTGAGTCTCTTTTCCCATATAGTACGGGATGGTAAGAGACAACTCAATCTCCTTAGAGTTTGTATTTTTAGCGACAATTTCGCCATCCATCAAAAGTGATAAGTCTTTAGCTATGTAAAGACCCAAGCCTTCGTATTTTTTACTATTTTCATTGTATCTATAATTAAATACACTCTCGTCAACGTCAATTTCAACATCTGCGGAGATCTTAAAATTTAATTTTTTTGACATGGAAAAATCGCTAACTTTAGATATTTTCATGGTTATTTTTCTAGCTCCACCACTGACGCAGTAATCAAGCAAATTACCCAAAATAGTGCTCAACTTTAAAGTATCGCCGATTAATATATAGGGTATATCGTCGTCTACGTCGTAAATAAGTTCAATGTTACTATTTTCATAATCCGCTAATAGCCCGCCAGATATGTCGTTTAGCAGATTCACGAACTTAAAATGATCGTTTGAAATCTCTACCTTCTTCGACTTCAGTCTTAGAAATTCGATGAGATGACTAGTCATGTCAAGAAGCTTTTTTTCTGAATTCATAACTTTTATAAGATCATTATCTAAAGGGTTGTTTTTTATTTTTTTGGAAAGTAAACTTTCATTGTTCATTGCTTCTTGAACTATTGTATAGACGTTTTCGCTCATCTCGGCAACTACGTTGTTCTGCGTCGCATCGCTGAGGTCTTGCTTTTTCTGTATTTTGGAGTGTTCTTTTTTTAGTTTTAGAATTAGCGCTAATGAAAATAAAAAAGCTAACGTACTCACTACGCTCAATGTAATCCACAATAATCTTTCCGAATCACCAATCGAAGTTTTGGAACTTACGTTTTGAGCGAATATTGCGCTAGAGGAAATTATACTTATTATCAACGCTTTCATGGCTACCACCTAAAAAATTTATTTATTGTACTAAAAAAATCTACAATTAAATATAATTTTCGCTATTTTCCTCCCACTCATGAACGATAGTGGCGTTTGGATGGATCTTGGCTACATGAAACTTAGTTAAGGGAATAAGGCGTCAGTTGTCGAGGAGTGGCAATTCAAACTCTAAACTACTAAAATATTAACAGATTTAAATTTTGGGATTCATCTAATGCAAATTATAAGATAAGCTTAAATTAATGCTATGTTATGTACAATTTTGCATGTGATATATACTTTAGACTTATATATATGTATCATAAATTAAATATATTGGAAATTTTATTATGGCAGAAATAACAGAAGAAACAAAATTAGCTGCGACTAAAGCGGCACCAAAAGTAGAAACAAAGAAAGTGTCTCCAAAAGCAAAACCGGCGGCTGCAAAGGTAGAAGCTAAGGTAGCTGAGACAAAATCTGAGGTTAAACCGGCTGCGACAAAATCTGAGGCTAAGCCAGTTGTTGTAAAGGCTGAAGTGGCTACCGCTAGTGACTCTAGTTTAATTAGCATCGCAGAGGATCAATTAGACGCTACGGCTGAAACTATAGTTAGTGCGTTAAATGCGCTTGATAAACAACTTCAAGACGCTCGTGCCGCGGGATCTGATCGCGCAAAATTAATTGTAGCGGAATTCGGTGGTGAAAATAAGTTAACAGAATTAATTTCTAAATTAGCTGGTTACATGGGTGAAGCGGCTGGCGCGGGAATGGTTGCGGGAATGTCTCCCATGATTATCATGGCGGGCGCTGCGAAAGGTGTTTACAAAAAAATTACGGATTAAGTTTTGCGGAGTTTTAACTCCGCTCATTACGTAATCTAATCTCTCAAACATACAGATATTTAAAGGCTTATTGTGCCAAAACACCCTCTCACTCTTATAGAATATAATACTCTAGAACTTCACCCTTTAATTATTGGCAACAATTGGTTTCTTTCTCATAAGGAAGTTGCAATAGCTTTTAAGACGACAGTCTCTAAACTCGTTGAATCCTTAGAAATGCTACAAGAGGGGAAACACTACTCTTATGAATCTGTGGAGTATGAGAGTGATAAATCTACTTCTTCGATACTGTTTTTTTCAAAAGCGGGAATCATGAGGATAGCTTATTATCTAAAAACGGATGAGGCTCTTCAATTTTTAGAGTTTATAGAAGAGATACATTTAAAAGACAAGGGTCAAAAAGACACAACTCACGTATTTTACGCAGAGATTGAAGAGCTATTGAAAGAGAGACTGGATAAATTAAAAAACAATCCCGAAGCTTCATTAGAAGAGATCAATCATTTTATATTAACATTGGATAATTTGATTAAAAAAAGAGATGGAAATAAAAGTAGCGGTACGTCGAGCATCACCGACATAATAGAAACCGTAGTCGGTTTGGCACAATCTTATACGACGCCTTCGAGATAAACATTAGTATTCTAGCTTTATCTTATCTAAAGCGGATATTGTGATCTTTCTTAGTTCTTTTTGATTTTCTAAGACTTTTAAATCATATTCATGTTGTTGAGTTAAAATTAATTCTATGTTATTGCCTATTAAGGCGATATGTTTTTCTGAAGATTTTAACTCAAATCTATCTTTGTCAAAGGCTATTCCGAGTGCATGCAAGCCAGCTTCAGCTATTGTCTTTATTGTACCGTCTATGAGTAAGCCAAAGTTCAATATCATGACCGACATGTTTATGATTAGATGTTCCGTGTGCACTATTCTATCGCTCATTTCGCCTATTCTATCAGCCATCAATCCAATTTCTGACGCCATCCATAAAACTCTGTCAGCCATTGGACCTAACTCTTCGCCTTGTGAAGCAAACATATAGCCATAGTTCATTCCATCACTAGCAAAGTGGTAAGCGTCATCCGCCATTTTTGATACAAACTTATAGGCGTCATCTTCCATTTTTGTAGCAAATTTAAACGCGTCGTCTTCCGTTTTAGCCGCAAAATTGCCAGCGACGTTTCTGGTGTCTTGAGCAAACGTAAAAGCGTCATGTTCAGTTTGCGTTCCAAACTTATAGGCTTGGTCTCTCGTCTGTGACGCAAAATTCATAGTGTCCGAACCTGTTTTTGAGGCAAGATTAAATAAGCTTTTAAAAATACCATTGTTTTTGCTATCACTTTTGTTAAGAAGAGCCAATGGAACGGGTATGGGTTCTTTTGGAAGTATGTCGGCTTTTGTTTTAACAAAAAGGTTAAAGGTATCTATAAATTTTTTAAGTTCATCTATGTCAAGATTTTCTTCATCTTCAATTTTTTTTGAATAATCTACAAATTTATTCTCAAGAGTTTTGTAGATGTTCGAGATGTTTTGATTGGAAATAAGCTTTTCTTCTTCTTTAATAGCGTCGTCTAATTTTAGTGTGTCTAAAAAGTCTATAAATTCAAGTATGTCGTCGTCATGAGTAAAAAAACCTAGCTTCATTATGCCAAGTTTGCTCCAAAGTCTATTTTCGTTATCATCTAAAAAATATTCTTTAGGAATTTTTAGTTTGTCTAAATTATTTTCAATTACATTTTTAAAATTTGTATCACTTATGTCAAATATATTTTTTACGTCTTCATCATCAAAAAAAAGCTCATGCTCCTTGTTCATATGTAGTTTAATTTTTTTGTCATTGTATGTTAAATCTTTTAAAATCACTACAAAAGCCTCACTAAGTATTTGTTTATCTAAATTATCATATAATTATAGCAGATAATAGAAAAAAGGAATATAAATCAAATGTCTATGATGGATAAATTTAAAAATATAGTTAAAGATACAGTATATTCAAGTAAAGATACAGCTAATTCAACGATTTTCAAAACTGTAATAAACCAAGTAATAAAGAGTTATGGAACGGTTTTAGCGTTTAAAATAGACTCTAGAGATAGATCTTTTTTGATTGAACTGGTGCTAAAAGGGGAGACTCAGCCTATTAGAATTGAAATTGATAAATATGAATTTATAAAACATGATGATTACTCTTCTGTTATTATATACAGTTTAACCGCAAATAGAGAGTGGATGCAAACCGTTATGGACTTATTTGTTCTAAATAAGGAATTTCCTCTTCCAGAAAAATTAAATACTCCTATACAAACTTTTATGTAAATCTATATTCTTTTTGGATACAATATAAAAAATAAATTTTTAAGGAAATATAAATGTCAGTAAACGCAAAAGTAGATTATGATAAAAAAGAAATAGAAATAGTGGATAAGAACGGAAATCAAATAGATGAGAAAAGTTCATTTAAAGAAAGAGCTATTAGCGCTGTTAAAAAAATCGCTAAATATTCTCCTATTGGTATGAGTTACACTGTTGGCAAAGGCATGATGGAAGTTATGGATAAAGCTTTAAATGACAATAGTTTAAACAAAGTTGAAAATATCACTTTTGATCAAATCGTTAACCTTATTAAAGAAGGAAAAGATGATTTCGAAGAGCTTCATATGGTTTTTACGGCGGCGCAATCAAATGGAATAAATATTGGGCAACTTAAAAAAGAAGTTAACGATCAAGACGTAACCATCGGTCTTGGAAAAAAAGGTGGCATCGGTCTTGAAATTGACGTTAAATACAAGAAGTAAAAATAAAAGGTTACAATAAGATGATTAATTTCCACTTAGATCCAAAAACGCACTCAATAGAGTTTGAAATACACCCTAAAGGTGAAGAAGAACCTATAAAGTTTAAAATTAAAAAGTATAAGCTAACAAATGAGGGTGGTAAATTTTTTATTGAAATTTCAGACATGGAAACAAATCGCGAGTGGATGAATATCGGGATAGAAAATTTTCTACCACATAAAAAGATTGAGCTTCCCGCTCAATATGAAAAATTAATTCGTCTTGTGATGTAAGTTAACGCTTTATGGCGTTAACTTTACTCTTCTATTTCCTTCATCTCTTTCTTCTCAATTCTTTTAAATCTTTTTATTAAACTAACTCTTTGTTCTGGAGTAAGCGTTTCATACATGTTTTCAAAATATTCACTAATTATTTTTGTAATAGCAATATTTTCCTTTTTAGTGATTAGTGAAAATTTTTCTTTTAAGAATTTCTTTTCATCAAATAAATCAGATAATTTTTCTTCTCTGTTGTTTGCGCTATCTCTTATGTCATTAAGCGCGTTTTTGAGTTTTTCTTCATGTTGCAAAAGTTTGTTTTTTTGATCTTTCGTAAGAGTTAAACTCATGATGGATTTCTTTAGAATGACAACCTTACCAATCGGTATACAAGCTCCTACACTACTTTTTGAGTATAAGCTAACAAAGCCTATTAACAATATAAAAACGAATTTAGCCATTATATATTCTCCTATAAAAAATTACATATCCAAGAATGAATGTTCCAATAATATATCCAATTATGATAACAATGTCAAGAAGCCAGGTTTTTGAGCAAAATGAACAATGCAAATGACTAATAAAACTATCTTTTTCAATACTCATAAACTGATTATCTTCTAAAAAGTCGACCATTTGAGACACTTGATCATTTATCTCTTTATTTCCAAGGGTAAATGCAACATTCCCTGTTATTAAAGACTCATACGCATATGTTACAGGCATTATCCTCGCAATCGGAGGAGTAGTGTCATAGTTTGTTTCCCACATAAAGATAGACTTGTCCATTTGAGAATAGGGAATCATTCCTCCAAGTAAAATTTGAGGAATGATTAAAACTGGAATTAGGTTCGAGGCTATCATTGTGTTTCTAGTTAACGATGAAATGAATAGACCAAAAGATATGCTGACCACAACTACCAAAAACATGACAAGTGAGTTGTATGCGACTAAAACCCATGGTATGCTGAGGAATATCATCCCAATGAGGTTGTATAGAATCGTTTGAATGAGGCCAAAAAAGCTTAAGACGTAATATTTTGAAAGGTAATATCCAAAGATTGATACTCCTCCCAATCTTTCTCTTTGAACCATTTGTCTATCTTTTATTATCTCAAAAACAGAGCCAATTAATCCAAAAAATATGCCAGAGATTAACATGAAAAAAAGATAACTTGGATATGACTGATTTCTGACCAAATCCAGATCTGACCTAAATATAAAGGCGGATAAAAAAGACAACATAGGCGCAATGACAAAAGATACAATCAGGTTTAATCTTTCATATGTTTTTATTTTGAATTGTCGCCTAAGTTGATAATTAATTTGAGTGGCTATAGGATTGTTAAACATTATTTTTCCGTAAAATTGTTTAGATAACTAAATAGATTCCAAAAGTTACTTTTTTCATCCGCTTGAATCTCGAGGAGAAGTTCAGGATCGCTTTTATCACACTTCATGCATTCTAGGTCTTTTAGTTTAGACTCTTCAGAGTCATTAAACATATAAGCGTCCTCGGTTTTTACTAGTTTAAATATTTTCAGCACTTCACTTGATTTATTCGTATATATATTATTGCCATCTTCATTAAATACAATTACTTTGTCAAATTGTCTATACATTGAAGTTGATGGTTGGTGAATGTTAATGATTACAATTTTATTTAAATGAGTAATCCCTTTTAATTCTTTAATTATCTTTTCTGAATCTAGCGAGGATAGCCCGCTTGTAGGCTCGTCCATTAAGATAAGATCAACGTCTTTCATAAGTTCAAGAGCGATGTTGAGTCGTTTTCTTTGTCCTCCAGAAATCATATATTTTCCATTTCTAAACACAGGGCTATTTTTAATGTCTATGATGCCTAAGTCTCGCAATTGTTTACTTATGATTTTATCAACCACGTCATCGCTTTTTTCTTTTCCAAAATGCAGTCTATAATAGTAGTACATATTGTCATAAACGTTTAAATCTCTAATAAGCACATCGTCTTGGGCTACATAACCCATTCTATGAAAATATTTTTCAGAAATTTCTTCATTATTAATGAGTAATTCACCTTTCAAAATTTTTGCTTCATTTATAAATGTTCTGAGTAACGTAGTTTTCCCAGAACCCGATGGTCCCATGATGGCTACTAGTTCACCTTCATGTATGTTAAAATTAACGTCTTTTACAATAGTTCGGCGTTTAGAATAGCCAGCATACAATTTATCAGCTTTTATGCTATATATGTGATCTTTAACAATTGAACATTGCAAGAATGTTTGTTCTGTCGTCTTAAGCTCCGAAACGAGATATTGAACATGTTTTTCTCTAGAAAAGAGTCTCTCGATGACGGAATAATCAAGATAAATAACTTCTTCATGGTTTATGACGCGAATAAAACTTTTTTCATCCAAATAGTAAATGGAATGGTTTCGTATTTTATGTTTTAAGAAGCTATACGGTTCCGTTTTAAATTCTTGACATTTATCATAAAGACTTAGTTTGTCATTATTGTTAAAGGTATATATGTGTAATGAATCACTATGATTATTTAAAAGAAGAAAAAAATCATCTATCTTTAGGATAATAAAACTTACTTGATAGCTTTTAAAAGATTGATTGAGTTCACTTTTTGCGTTTTTGTCGAAACAGATAAAGTCTATATTTGGAGTATGTCTAGAGAGCACGCCATGCGCTCTTTCGTATTTTTTACTCATGAGAAGGTATAAGATATCGTAAAGATATGGTAACTCTAATCGTAGATATATTTCTTTGAGCGCAGCAATTTGTTTTTTATTTGTTCGTTCTCTGCTGATGTTTTTAAGCATTATAACCATAAAAAGGTTTATAAGTATGATGTATTTTTTTGAGATTTCTATTGTGTGTAAATGAACTATGGTTTCATCGAGACTAATGCCTTTAGCGAGAGTGTCAAACTCTTCAATAGAGACGGATATTTCTTCATCGCTATGACCTTCAACAAGACGTTTTGCGGCGAGAAGAACGTCACTGGTGGTTAACTTGCCACTAGTCTTCGCGACATTAAGCCAAAGCTTGTATATATACGCTAAATTATTCATGGTGTCCTAATGATATAATGATATTAAAAATAAATATTTAACATCATTATAGCTAATATTAGTGAGAAAATAGTGAGCTAAAAAAGCTAACTATTTTTTAAAGACGTATTTAGGTTTTAGCCAAAATATTAGAATTGGAAGAATGGTTAACGACGTAAACACGTCTATTAAAATAGCTTCTGTAATGTATGCGGAAACTCCCCAAGTATTTCCAAGCGTTGTAGCCATCAGAGGTATGAACGCGCCAACTAAGATGACGACAGAGATAAGAACTGATGAACCGGTAGTTGCGATAGTGTTTCTTAACGCTTTGGACCAGTCTCCATGTTCGCCTAACTCTTCTTTTAACCTAGATATCATGTAGATACTATAATCCACTCCTAGTCCCATAGATATTGAAAGGGCGATAAGGTTTGCAAAGTGTAGGTTACCACTCCAGAATTGTAATGAAGTATAATATCCAGCCATTCCATACTGCGCAAACAGCGTTATGAATAGTAAAGCCATCATTGTTCCAGAAATAATGAAAGAGCGGAATATAAAAGTAACAACGATAAAAATCGCTAAAGCGGTTCCAAGTGGGTTAAATAACCAGTTGTCAAAGGTGACTTCACGAGTCGCTTCAGTTGCGCCTAAGAATCCACCAACTCCCGGTTTAACGTACGTTAACTCATTACTAGAGTCAGCTATATCGCCTTTGTCGCCAGAAGCGTCCGCATTTCTAAAGCCAAATTCTACTTGGTTTAGGCCATCGTCGTTTTTATGTTTTTCAATGTAGTCTTGTATAAACAACATTGCTTCATGAGTCTCTTTTGGATGCATTGTGTTGATAAAGCCCATGATAACGCCAGTATTGTAATTCTGAGTAGTCATTGAGCTTAAGTCGCCGGGACTTGACGCTGTGTCTAAGAGACCATTATAAAGCGAAACAATGTCATCTGGAGAACGAGTGTCTTCGGCGTCTTTGGCAAGCAAATACTCGCTTGTTGGAATTTTGAAGTCTTCTAAACTCGGTTGATTTCCAGTTTCTGTCATAAGAATCATATTCGCAATTTTGATGTACTGAGCGTATGACGCTGTAAAGCCAATAAATTTATTTTTACGAAGGTCGTCTTCCATGATATCCATAGCTTTTATGACAGTCGCGTTGTTTAGGATTCCTTGAGGTTTATCTTTTTCAGGGTTAAAACAATTCTTTTGTGGAGCGGCGGTTCCCTCTGCTTCGGAAGCGTCCAGCGCCTCATAGTACTCATCGGAACACTCTTTAAGAAGAGCCTTTTTACCACGTATAGGAATGTTAAAAGATATAACGCCTGGCATCATTGTATTGAGTTTAAAGATGTCTTGAACTGGATTTGAGTATACTTTAAACGCGGCTTGAGCGTAATCTATACCTTTTTCCACTCCCGGCATCAAGTCGTACGTATCGCCAATAAGTACTTTTTCAACTTTTTCCATACCGGAATATTCTGTTGAATTGGCGATATTGCTAATGCCCTCGTCAATCTTAGTATAGTGTATGGAAACACCGATAATGGCGGCAACGACGGCGATAGGAATAAGTTTACCCCATCCAGATAACATTTTTTCTACGATAATACCAAAGTTCTCTTCCCACTTGTATTCGCTAGGCGCGGAAGATTCGTTCTTGCTTTTAAACATTAGCATCATAAGTGGTATCATAGTCGTCGTTGTGATAAGCAAAGAGAACATTCCAAACATTCCAAAGTAAGCGTAAGCTTTGTAGAATGATATGTCAACAGAGGCTAGCGTCGCAAAACCAATCGCGTCCGTGATGATAGATAGCGTTGCGGGAACGATGGTAAAACCAAGCGCGTTGTAACTTGCCTCTTCTACGCTCTCACCATTTCGTATGGAGGAAGTGTATCGTCGAGTTATTTGTATGGCATGTCCCATACCGACGGCAAGGATAAGCATAGGGGTTAAAACGACCATAGTCGTCAGTTTAAATCCTGAAAGTCCCATAACTCCTAAAGTCCATACAATACTCATACCGACGCCGGCTAGAGGAAACATGGCGCCCTTAAGTGAACGAGTTTCTATAAAGAGAATCAAGAAAGCGACAAAGATAGAGAGCACAAATAAATACCAGTGATTTAAAAGCTCAACCATCATCCATGAAAGAAAGTATGGTTCACCAGCGATAGTGATGTTGATTCTGTCATCATCATAATATGGTTGTAAATCTTCAACAACTTGACGAACCCAAGAAACGTAATGAGGTTTAATCTCATCAGAATAATCGGCTATGACAAACGTTGCAGTCGCTACGCAACCAGGTTCATTATTTCTACACTTTTCACCTGTTTTTGGATCAATTTCGTTGATAATCATAGGCTTAAGAACTGGATTGTTGTCTAGTCCAGCTTTCATAAAGTCTAGTTGTTCTTGCGCGGCGGCAGAATCCGTCGTTGATATGCCATCATTAGGGATTAGTCGTTTAAAAAGAAGACTGCCTTCGTCATCAACGCCCATGTTTTTAACTTTGTTCGCGGCGACGGAGATAAAGTTCGCTTTGTTGGCGCCATCCATTTTTTCGAGTTTTTTATGAATCTCACGAACGATATTTACAAACCAAGGTTGGTAAATTGAGCCTTCTTTGATTTCAATTCCAACGACAAAAAGGTTTCCCATGCCAAAAGTTCCATCGGCGTAAGCGTTTGTGGCGACATAGCGGTTTGATTGGGGGAGAAGGGTGTCGGGGTCGTTTCGTATGTCAACATACTGTATTTGCCATGCCGTAAAAGCTGTCATGACTAGCGAAGATATGAACAGAATCCATCTGTATTTCATCGCAAAAGCGGCGTACTTAAAAGAGAAACTTTTTTTTTGTTTCATATGTATTTCCTGTGTGAATCCATAGAGTTTAGACTCTATGGATATTAAGTGTAGATTTTATTAGAAGAGGTATTTGAAACCAACTTCTCCATTTGATACAGTTTTAAACTGACCAAACACTCCGTATTGGTCTCCACCATATACGTTAACTGCGGCGGATAAGAGAACATGGTCGCTGTAGCTATACTCGAAATCAAATCTATCCCAGAATCCACCACCCTCGTTTTCAAGCAAGAAGATGTTGTTCACGCGAAGCGCGTCCGATTCCATAAATGGTTTTGAAAGGAAAAACGTGTACATGATTTGGTGTTCTTCAGCCGGTCTGAAACCATTTGACATGCTCATAGTCGCTGGATTCGCGGTGAACTTCCCATACTGTTGAGAATTACCATCGTATAGAACTTTTTCATTTACGTAATCAAGGTTCCATTTGTCCATGAATTGAAAACTCACGAAAAGATTTGTCATAACCGTAATGTCAAGGCCTATAACATAGTTGAAGAAGTCAGCTCTTTGAACGGTAAACGCGTTGTCGATATCGCCATAAGCCAGTTTTCCAAGATCTACCACAGGTTGTAGCGTGTCTTTGTCATAAACCATTTCAGAACGAAGGATGATTGGTGCGATAGGATTATCTATTGCATAGTCAAATGACAAGCCGAAAGTATTTATACGATTTTGAGTTTCTGTGAAAACCATTGTCGCGGGACCATTGGTATAATCAAAATCACCACTACCGTCAGCATATTTTAAGCCAATAGTTCTTGTTTTATATGCCCCTTGTGGACCAACAAAATCTTTAACATTTGTGTCGTCTGAAACAAGTGCTTTACCATTTGCTTCCCAAGAAACATCTATAACGGGATTGTTGTCGTAGTGATAGTAGTAGTTGAAAGTATAGTTCAAACCGATGTTGTCATTCGTTCCAGCATATTTGATGCCAAGATTACCTTTAGCGGCTTCAATGTTGTTGAGCTCTCTTCTGTATACTGTCTGAATTCCAACAAAAGTATCAAATGTAGCGAAAGTCGTATCACCCATATAGTCAAACATTGATGTAGGGTGGGCTGTATCTAATGCACCAGTAAATAAATTTGTTGTAGCACCAGCTTGAGAAACTGCTCCAGCTAATACATTGTTGCCACTATAATAATAGTCTGTACCCTGTGGGTCAAGACTGTTTTTACCATACACTGTATCAGCTTTAGTATCATAAGCAGTTGGTCCACCCATCATAAGAGGTACTTGATTTCTTAAAAAATCGTCAGCACTTCCTTCCGCTTGACCTGATTGAAGCATTGACCAATTTTTTACAGTCATACCCTCAAATCCACCGAGTATATGTGCATTTCCACCTGCAGAACCTGGTGCAACACCAGCTAAGAACCAATTGAAATTCGTGACAAAAGCACCTGCAACTTTACCCAAATCAGGTCCAATACCCATAAACCCATTCTCTTGTCCAAGCATAGTATCCATTCCAAGTGGAACGAAAGGCTGTCCTTGATCTCCTGTTTCTACATTAAAAAGTCCCGGGATTTGGTTCGTCACGTCAGTTTGAAGCACGTATATCACTTGTAATGATGAGTTGTCGCTTATAGCGTACTCACCGTTAATCATCCATAAAGGGATACGACTTTCGTCCATGGAGTCTTGACCCCAGTGGCGGAAATCAGTAGGGTTGATAACGTCAAGAAACTTAACTCCATCCGCTTTTCCCCACACCACTTGTTGCTTACCCAGTCTCCAGCTCATGTTCTCGCCACTCTTAGTGTCTACGTAAAGCTCACGCAACCAATCAAATTGAGAGTCTTGGCGAGTAGTTCTATAGCCGTCTATTTGACTATCGTCATGGTTGAACTGCAATCCCGCATGCCAACTAGTTTCATCAGCAACTTGCTGATTTAAAAAGAGTTTAGCCGTTACTTCTGATTTGAATAAATCTGCGGCTTTGGGCTTTCCAGCTTCATTTTTAGGATTGTTTGGGATTCCATCACCTATATAGCCGCCAAGTTTACCTATCAATTCACCTGAAGTTTGAACGCCCCACGTACTCCTATTCAACCAAGAAAAGTCACTTTCTTCGTCGGCGTTGACTACTGATGGAATAGTTAGTAAACCAACTGTCGCTATAGATAATGCAATTTTTTTAAATTTCATAATTAGACCTTATTTCTTAATTTTAGTTAATGTTTTTTGAGACCAAAGCGAGCTTTTTAAACTAGTGTTAAACTGTGTAACTTCTTTAGGTATGTAAGCCATTGTTTCATGCTTGTTTTCCATAGTTTTTGCGTACCAAGTAAACCAACGAAGCGCGCGAGGGTCTGTTTGCCCTTCAATAGCTTTCCAGTTTTTCTCTAAAGTTTTTACCAGCGTACCTTTTTTGTAATACTCAGTTAAATAATCAGAGAAGTTTTTCGTATCTACGTATGTAATGCGGTAGTCATACCACCATCCAGAAAATTTAGTTGTACTTTTAACTTTGTAAACTTTGTTAGCTTTGTAGTCATCAGTTCCCGCTGGAAGTTTTTTTGTAGTGCTTGTTTGTTGGTCGGCTGGAATCACCAATACATGAACTCTTTTTCCAAATGTTTCCGTACCTAATAGTTCATGGGTTTCATGCATAGGTTTACGAAGCGTTACGTCACCAAAAGTAAAGTCTGTTCCGCCCCATGCGTCGTCATGAGCTGGTTGCGCAAAACGACGAATCTTACGAAGCGCCGGTAGCCATACAAGATACTCTTGTGAACGGGTGTCATCTTTGTAATCGGTAATCAACATACCCGTGCCTTTCATCTTTCCTGAACGGAAGATAGCAAGATCTTTTGCTTTTACTGTCTCATCATCCATATAATCATTGTTTAAATATCTTTCTACAGTATCGGTAAGTGGTTTTTCACCATCAGATTTTTTAACCAATGTTGTAATAATACGCTTATTCTTTTCTATAGAATAATTTTTAAACGCATAAAAATGATTTACAAAATATACATTTTCCATAACGGATTTTCCATCTTTTACTACTCCAGTAGGATAAGCAAGATCAACTGGGACTCCAGCAAATAGTCCAGTTGTAAGAAGCGTTGAAAGTACACCTACAGCCATCATTTTTGTTTTTACATTACTCATAAATACTCCTTATTTTTGCTATTACCTATTTAAATTTAAGAGAAACAGAGCTTATGCAATATTACTTTATTTCATCTTTAGCAGCAAAACTTGAGAAGTATTCTATAGGAAATAAATTTAATTCACACTTAAATAGATGATAAGAAATTATTATCTTTTAAATTTAGATTATATCTATTGATATCCCTATAATAGGCACTTATAAGGATTATAATATGAGTTATAAATTGATAAAATAATTAGTAACTAACTTATTATA
>ERZ889078.205-NODE-205-length-54137-cov-20.156096_pt1 | contig 54137 bp, 46 predicted proteins | sample MGYA00521266_ERZ889078 | MGnify/ENA primary metagenome ERZ889078 (study PRJEB32303, sample SAMEA104408618) | aquatic metagenome | biome: Brackish water; feature: Pelagic; material: water | place: Baltic Sea | collected 2014-06-16T06:34:00 | depth 76,534 m ... | reverse complement strand
CGCCTATATTGGACCGGCCACTGGTTTTGGCGCCTATCTAATAAAACGTAGCCTTGCGAAAAGGTTGGCCGCGCAACTCCTGCCAATCCGACGCCCAATTGATCATTAGATGGACCGCATTTTTGTCCATGATTTTCGTCATTTCGGGCTAGAGCCCTTTCCAAGCCATGTAGAAGACCAAGGTCAAAGCACCATCACGGGCGATCAATTTTCAGGCGTAAAGAAATTCGTTTGGTATAAAAGACTGCCGGTCTATTTTGGGCGTTGGAAAAATCTGTTTTCCAAGTTGATTTATTTTTGGAAGAATGGTCAGCTTTTTAAGAAATAGGCCGAAAGGGCAGTTCTGCCATTTTAACCCATTACGAGTGGGGGGCGTAAAACTGCCATTCCGTGATCTGATGATAGGCCACATCCGCGCGATATAAAATGCTAGGAAACGTGCTGTGGTTGGGCGCGTCGGGCCAGGACTGCGCCTCAAACGCCAGCGCGCTATACGGCTTCTCAGTGTCGCGCGCATCATAGACTTGCATGCCTGTTTCGGTCGTTGACATGCGCATTTTCACACCGCTTTGACCCGTTAGTTCTAACACAGGCCGCAGCACTTGTGCGGTTTGAGACAGGCAAAAATTCGTGTCAAACGCAGGGGCGTGGGCAGAGACGGGGCGCGGGGTTCGAAAGTCATATTTTGTGCCGTTGGTCGGCACGATGTCGCCTGTGGGGGTCATATGTGCAGTGGTCGGCAAAAAATTATCTGCGGCGATTTCTAATATGTGGCCCGCATAGCTGTCGGTCCCATCAAGGTTCCAATAGGAATGATTGGCAAAGTTAAAAAGCGTGGGCGCATCACTTTTAGCACTGATGGTAAGGCGCAGGCGCGCCTCGGGCAGCAGGGCAAAGGTTGCGGTGATCTGTCTGTTGCCCGGAAAGCCGCCCTGCCCATCGGGCATCTCTAGGGTCAGGGTGGCGCGGTCAGGCTGCACATCTTGCAGGTGCCACAGCTGTTGATAGCTGCCCGTTTCGCCCGAATGCAGGCAAATATTGGGGGTTTGGTTGGCCTCAAACATATGGGTTTGATCGCCAATTTGGGCCTTTGCGCCTGTGATACGGTTCACGACGGGGCCGATTATTGGGCCGTGATAGCGCATCGTATCTAAATAGGGGCCAAGGCTGGCGGACCCTTGGGTCAGCGAATAGTCAAGTTCTCCAAAACGCAGGTCTTGCAAAATAGCCCCCCAGCAAAGCAGCTTGACCGACAGCGCTCCCGCCCGCAACGTCACACGTTCAACCGCGCGCCCATCGGGGAGATGACCAAAGGTTTCAACTGATTGCTGCATGGCGACCCCTTATTTTCGCCAAGCTTATCTGTGCTTACTCGGCGAGACAATCCCTAAGGGTTTGGGCGGTTTGGCGCATAAGGTTTTCGTAAAGATCAGGCCTTGGTGCCAGGCCCAAACCTCCAGGATCAAGGGGAGCACCAATTTTCACCCCCGTCAGGTTGGCCAATTGCGCGCCAAGTTTTGGATCATGGCCGATTTCGGGAAAAAAGCAAACGACCTCTTGGTTTACAAAGGCTTTGTTAAGCTGAGCTACATGGGCGGCGCTGGGGCTTTGGGCGTCAATGGTGCTAACGGCATCGACCAAATTTAACCCATAGGCCTGCACTAAATATCCCAGTGCATCATGGCTGACAACAAAGCCTTTGTTCTTTATAGGCGCCAAAAGTTTGGCCATCTCCGCGTCTAACCGCACAAAGCGCACGGCCGCGGATTTGGCATTCGTCTGGTAAAAGGCACTATGTTGCGGGTCTTGGGTCGACAGGCGATCGGCAATGGTCTGCACCCATGTTTGAGCGTTTTTCAAGTCTAACCAAGCGTGCGGATCAATAGCATCTTGGGAAAGTGCGGCATTGGCGGTTTCTGCATCTTCATGTGCGTCTTCATGGTCGTGCTCGTTATGCTCGGCTTGACGCAAATAAGTGCCTTGGCTTTGCAGCAGGGCCAAACTTTGTGTAGACTTATCATAGGTCGCGATTAAATCTTCCATCAAGGGCTGCATTTGGGGCCCGGTCCAAATGATCAGATCGCTTTGTGACAAAGCGCGGGCTTGCGAGGGGCGCAGCTGAAAAGAGTGGGGGTCCTGGCCTTTGTCCAGCATCAGCTCAACCTTCGCCTTATCGCCCACCACCAGTGTGACCAAGGAATAGATTGGGGCAATATCGGTTAAAATACGAGGCGCGTCGGCCTCGGCAGGGCCAACCAACAGTGCGGTGGCGATTACGGCGGTTAAGCGGTTCATATGGCGGAGCCCTTTTGCTTTTATGCTTGCTCTGCTTTGGCAAGGTCGTTATGTTATGATATAACCCTTTAAATGTGATTATATAACATGTCAAGCGCCCCAATGCCCGCCTTCCAAAATGCTTTTGAAAGCCATGATCACGCGCATTGCGCAGACGATGTGCTGGCGCGTGTGCGGGTTATTGTGCAAAAAAACAAGCTGCGCCTGACGCCTGTTCGCCAACGCACTTTGGAAATTCTGCTCGAGTCGCACAAGGCTTTGGGGGCCTATGAGGTGCTTGAACGCCTTGCCGCCGAAGGGTTTGGGCATCAGCCGCCAGTCGCCTATCGCGCTTTGGATTATTTGGTCGAACAGGGCCTTGCGCACCGCATTCGCCGCCTCAATGGCTTTGCAGCCTGTATGTATCCGGGAGCTGACCATGAGCCTGCATTTCTAATTTGTAAAAGCTGCGACAAGGTAGCCGAGACCAAAGGTTCGGCCTTTGATCCTGCGTTGAACCAAGCCGCGAAAACCCACGGTTTTCATATCGAGCGCAGCAATATCGAAGCGATGGGCGAATGCGCCAGCTGCAAAGGTGTGCTATGAGCGCGCTGATTTCTGCAGAAAATATCTGCTTGCGCTACGGCACGACTGAGGTGTTGCACGACATCAGCCTGAGCGTCGCCAGGTCTGAAATTCTAACCCTTCTTGGTCCAAATGGCTCGGGGAAATCCAGTCTGTTGCGGGCTTTGATCGGAATTTTGCCCCTGTCGCACGGTGCCATCCGGCGCGCGCCTGGCCTTAAAATTGGTTATGTGCCGCAAAAATTAACGATTGACCGGTCATTACCATTGATGGTTGGGCGGTTTTTGGCTTTGCCAAAACGCCAAACCCCACAAGATATTGCACAAGCTTTGCAGCGCGTGGGCTTGGAAAATATTGCAGCCTTACCCCTAGCGGGCCTTTCGGGAGGGCAGTTTCAGCGGGTACTTTTGGCGCGCGCTATCCTGTTGAAACCTGATCTTTTAATATTGGACGAGCCGACCCAAGGGTTAGACCAGCGCGGCGAAGCGAATTTTTACCACCTGATCGAAGAACTGCGAGCCCAAACGGGTATGGGCATTTTGATGGTCAGTCATGATTTGCACGTGGTAATGTCTGCCTCTGATCGCGTGATCTGCTTGAACGGGCACATCTGTTGCCAAGGTACGCCCTTGGTTGTGTCAAACGCGCCAGAATACCGCGCTTTGTTTGGGCTGGGTACCAAGGGCGCTTTTGCGCTTTATCAACACGATCACGATCATGAACATGATCATAATACCCCCCACGACCACGACCACAATCACGACCATGCGCATGGCGCAAAAGAAATTAGTAAAGGTCCAAACAATGGATGATTTTTTGGTGCGCGCGGGCCTTGCAGGCGTGGGACTAGCCTTAGCGGCGGGGCCTTTGGGCAGCTTTGTCGTGTGGCGGCGCATGGCCTATTTTGGCGATGCAACAGCCCATGCGGCAATTTTAGGCGTTGCCTTGGCCTTGGCCTTGGATTTACCTATTGGTTTTGGCACTTTGTTCATCGGGCTTTTGATGGCGGCCACAGTGTCTACCTTGGCGGCGCGTGGCTGGGCGATGGATACGACTTTGGGTGTTTTGGCACATTCGGCTTTGGCCTTTGGTCTTGTGGCGGTTAGCTTTTTAAACGGTGTGAGGGTGGATCTGCAAGCCTATCTTTTTGGTGATATTTTGGCCGTTTCAAGAGCCGATCTGGCAATGATTTGGCTGGGTGCTTTGGTGGTGATTGGGCTTTTGATATGGCGTTGGTCGGGGCTTTTGATGTCGACCGTCAGTCCTGACTTGGCGCAAGCCTCGGGATTTCGACCGGACTTTGAGCGCCTGATCCTGACCTTAGCCTTGGCGCTGACAGTGGCTTTGGCGCTTAAAATTGTGGGGGCGCTTTTGATCGCCGCGATGTTGATAACCCCTGCCGCCGCTGCGCGCAACTTAGCGCGCTCGCCCGAAGCAATGGCCCTTTGGGCGGCCGCTTTGGGGGCTTGTTCCACGCTATTTGGGCTTTGGCTGTCCTTACACTTTGACACGCCGGCAGGGCCGTCCATTGTAGCCGCCGCGGCGGTCATTTTCGCGTTATGTACCTTGATTGGGAAATCGTCTTTGGGGCGCGCCTAACCATTCCTTTTTTGTGACAAATGAAAGCCAAATGAAAGAATGTCGTTTTCGGACGGCAAAGGTCGGGCTATCTTGCACAAGACGGCTATTTTTCGTCATGAAGAGGCATTCGAGATAGGAGCCCCAAATGAAAACGCATGTTAAAGCACTCGTGGTTGGTGGTGGTGCCGTTGGCACTGGTATTTGTTATCATCTGGCAAAAGCTGGATGGGACACGATGCTTGTTGAGCGCGACGAGCTGACCTCGGGGTCAACCTGGCACGCGGCGGGATTGTTGCCTTTGTTTAACATGGGCTATGCCACCACGCATATTCACAAACATTCGGTCGATTTTTATAAAGGGCTTGAAGCGGAAACAGGTCTGAACCCGGGCTTTTATGTGGTGGGCAATTTGCGAATGGCGCAAACGGACGCGCGGATGGATGAATATATGCTTTATTCCTCGGTCGCAGAAACGGCCGATGTTTATCATGAATTCATGACCCCCGCACAGATCAAGGAACGTTGGCCCTTGGTGCGCACCAACGATCTTAAAGGCGCTATTTATCATCCGCAAGATGGCTATATTAACCCCGCCGACGTGACCCAAGCAATGGCCAAAGGTGCCCGCCAGTTTGGCGCAACCTTTGAGCGTAAAATCCAAGTGAATGGCTACCGCTGGACGGGCAGCGAGTGGATCGTGACCTGCGCACGTATGGTTGAACAGGGCGGAAATTTGATTGCCTCCGATGAGACATTTGAAATCCACGCCGAACATGTGGTCACGGCCACTGGCAACCACGCGCAGCGTACCGCGCGGCTGTTGGGGATTAAAATTCCCGCCATTCCCGTTGAACATCAATATATCGTCACCGAACCCGACCCCGCTTTGGTCGAATGGCGGAAAACCAATGCAGAACATCCTGTTTTGCGCGACGCGGATGCAAAATGGTATGTGCGCGAAGAGCGCGGCGGCTGGATCCTTGGCCCCTATGAAAAAAATGCACCCGCCCGTTTTCTTTATGACGTGCCCGCAGGGTTTCGTGCTGATCTGTTCCCGCTTGAGCTTGAGCGGATCGAAGAAGAATATATGTCGATGATCCACCGCCTACCTTCGTCCGAGACGGTGGGTTTGAAAGATGATTTCAACGGCCCTATCTGCTATACGCCAGACGGTAATCCGCTTGTGGGTCCCGCACCTGGTTTGCGCAATATGTGGCTGGCTGAGGGCTTTAGCTTCGGAATTACTGCCGCTGGTGGCACGGGCCATTATTTGGCGCAGCTTATGGTCAATGGCGAAGCTGAAATTGACATGGCGTCACTTGATCCAAAACGGTTTGGCAATTGGATCACCACCGACTATGCCGCGCGCAAGAATGAAGAATGCTATGATCACGTTTTTGTCTTGCACCACCCTGATGAAGAGCGCGAAGCCTGTCGTCCGTTGCGCACCACCCCCGTTTATGACCGTCAACTGGCACTGGGCGCCCAGATGGGCCAAGTTAACGGGTGGGAGCGCCCCAACTATTACGGCCCGCTCGGCGCGCAAAGCAGTTTTGACCACGACAGCCGCAGTTTTCGGCGGGGTGCATGGTGGTCTTATGCCGTAGCCGAGGCCACCGCTCTGCGTGAAACAGCTGGCTTGATCGACGCCTCGGCATTTACCAAACATATCGTGCGCGGCCCAGGTGCAACCCAATTTTTGGATTGGTTTACCTGTAACAAACTGCCCACAATTGGGCGCATTAACCTAACCTATGCCCTGACAGCCACAGGCACCACCCGCACGGAATATACGATCGTCCGTAATGGAGAGAACGACTATTATCTGGTCTCTGCTGGCGCTTGGACGGCCTATGATGCCGACTTTATGCGCAAAGCGGCCGAAGATATGGCGCCAAAATTTGGCCATATTGAAATTCATGATGTGACGACGCAATGGGGTGTCTTTGCCATTGCAGGACCTAATTCACGTGTGATTTTACAAAAATTAATCAAAGATGCAGAACCAGAGACTGCACTTTCCAACAAGCGTTTTCCTTGGCTTTCGGCGCGTAAGATTGAACTAGGCATGTGCCCTGTGAACGCCATTCGAGTGGCCTACACCGGCGAATTGGGCTGGGAATTGCACCACCCGATTGAAATGCAACGCTATCTTTGGGATCAGCTGATGGCCGCAGGCGCCGAGCATGGGCTGAAACTAGTGGGCGCACGAGCACAAAACTGGTTACGGCAGGAAAAATCCTACCGCGCCTTTGGAACCGAGCTTGGCCGCGACGCCACCCCAATTGAAGCGGGGCTTGACCGCTTTATTGACCTGTCAAAAGAATTTCATGGCAAAGAGGCCATGTTGGCCACGGGCATTCGCTCAAAATGCGTTACGCTTTTGATCGATGGGCCGTCAGACTGCGATCCTTGGGGCAAAGAAGCCTTGGTGGTGAATGGCGAAAAAATTGGCCGCCTGACCTCGGGTGGCTGGTCTGTTGCCTTTGGAAAGCAAATTGGCATGGGGTATGTACGCCCTGATTTGGCTGTCGTTGGTACCAAATTGCAGGTGCGTATTATGCGCGCGCTTTGGGACGTAGAAGTTGTCGAAGACAGCCCCTTCGATCCAAGCAATGCGCGCATTAGGATCAACGGCTAGAACAAATGCCGCTGCGTTACAAAAAGCGCAACGGTGACAGTTTCATAATCAAAGGGCGTGACAGGTTCGACGGCTGCCAAGTGAGCAAGTTAAAGGCCAGCTCACTGGCCGCTGGCGAGGTTTGAAACCCATAGCCCCCCTGACCTGCAAGCCAAAAGAAATTGGGCTGCATCAAGTCATGCCCAATGACGGGCACATGATCTGGGGTAAAGCTACGCAAACCCGCCCAATTGGCCAAAAGCTGCGTGACGGGGCTGGTCACCATCGCTTCATAGCGCGCGATGCCTTCGGCAAGTACCATGTCATCCGCCCAAGCGTCCTGCGGCTCGACCAGGTCGGCATCGGCGGGCGAGACGATCAAGGCGCCAGCATCAGGTTTCGCATACCATGTCTCGCCAGCACCAAACATCATGGGCCAGCCGCTAACATCATGATTACCGGGGGCGGGAATACGCGCCATGGATCGCCGCAACGGTTGAATGCCAATCGGATTAACGCCTGCAAGGGTTGCTATCTGATCGGCCCAAGCGCCCGCCGCATTGATTAGCATTTTGCCGCTGTAGGTTTGATCACCTGCTTGGATGGTCCAACCGCCGAGCTGTGGCGTTATCGCGGTTACGTTGGCTTTGGTTACAACCTGCCCGCCCAAGGCGCGCAGGGTGGCCGCATGACCTTGCAATAACAAATCTGTGTCAATGTCCCAAGCATGATCCGCCCGCGCCGCGCGCCACACTGCTTTGGGGTTTAGTATAGGCACAATGTGGCAGGCTTCATCTATGCTGATTTCTTGCATATCCATTGCGTCGACGTCTTGGCCAAACAGCGCATCTTGTCCTTCGCCTGCCACCGACATCACACCGCGCGGGGTCAGAATACCTGCCATCGCATGGAACGCATCACTTGATTCACTGGAAAGCGCGACGATTTCTGGTGGACCGTAATTGGGTTCATAAAGTGCTGCTGAGCGCCCCGAAGCGTGATAGCCAAGATTTGTCTCGCGCTCGATTAGCAAAAGCGATCCCGCCCCTGCCAATTTTGCCCCTAATGACAGGCCCGCAATCCCGCCGCCGATAATAATATAATCAAAATCCATGCCGCAGAATGGCATGCAGTTAGGATGAGGGAAAGAGAAATTTGCTTAAAACAAAAGGCCCGCCGGAAGGCGGGCCTTAAAATTCTTCAGATCACAAGCCCTCAGGAAGGGATGTCACCTTTTACGCCTTCGACATAGAACATCATGCCACCCAAAGTGCCATCATCTGCCACTTCGCCATCCGCCAACCAAGCTGAACCGTCTTGCTTGTTCAAAGGCCCTGTGAACGGGTGATAGGCGCCCGATGCGATCGAGTCGCGCAGCGCTTCCGCTTCGGCTTTAACATCTGCGGGCACCGCGCTTGAAATCGCGCCAATGCCGACCATGCCTGTGCTGATACCATCCCAAGTGTTGGCTGATGCCCAAGTTTCGTCTAGCATTGCTTGGATGCGGTCAACGTAATAGGGGGCCCAATTGTCGATGATCGACGAAATGCGCGGCGCGGGACCAAATTCGGCCATATCGGCGGCTTGACCAAAGCCAAAACCACCCGATTTTTTCAGCGTGGCCAAAGGTGCTGTTGTGTCTGTATGGGCCAGAACCACGTCAACGCCTTGATCGATAAGGGCTTGGGTTGCGTCAGCTTCTTTCGCAGGGTCAAACCAAGTAAAGGCCCAAATCACTGAAAGCTCTACATCAGGGTTGGCCTTGCGAGCGTGAATAAAGGTCGAGTTGATGCCGCGGATAACTTCTGGAATTGGGAATGACGCAATATAACCGATTTTATTGGTTTTAGTCATTTTGCCAGCCAAGAAGCCCGTGACAGCGCGGCCTTCATAAAAACGTGCCGAATAGACCGACACATTGTCAGCAGTTTTGTAACCAGTAGCATGTTCAAATTTCACATTAGGAAATTTGGCCGCAACATTGATGGTTGGGTCCATATAGCCAAACGAGGTCGTGAAAATTAAATTGCAACCAGACAGAGCCATTTGGGTTAGAACGCGCTCTGCGTCGGCTCCTTCGGGGACATTTTCTTGGAAGACGAATTCGACTTTATCGCCGAATGTAGATGTCGCCTCAACAGCTGACGTGTGGTGGTGTTGAGACCAGCCACCATCATTGATGGGGCCAACATAAACGAAACCTACTTTGACTTTGTCTTGTGCAAAGGCGACTTTGCCTGTTGCCGCCAAGCCAAGGCCAAAAGCTGCGGTCGAGAGAAGCATTCTGCGGTTCATAAGTTACTCCTTTAAAATAGGGCATGGGCCCGAAATGCGCGTTAGCGCGTGGTATGAAAAATTTGTCCAAGCGAAGCAGGGGCCGCCAAAGCCGCCCTTTTTCGATCGGCTGACATAATCACCAATACAAGTATTGTTAACAGATAAGGTGACATCGACAAGTACTCAACAGGAATTCTTACGCCTGCTGCTTGAAGATTAAGCTGCAAAACCGTAATGCCGCCGAAAATATAGGCACCTAGTAAAATGCGCCAAGGTTTCCAGCTAGAAAAGACCACAATGGCAAGGGCGATCCAGCCTGCGCCTGCTGTGATGCCGTCCGTCCATTGCGGTACGCGGATGAGGGCAATATAGGCCCCGCCCAAGCCCGCCATCGCGCCGCCAAACATAATAGCCAAAAGCCGAATGGGAATGACCCGGTAGCCCAAAGCGTGGGCGGCATCATGGCTTTCGCCAACTGCGCGCAAAATTAAACCCATGCGGCTAAATTTCAAAAAAGCCCAAACCAGCCCCACGATTAAAATTGACAGATAGACTAGCGTGTCATGCTGAAAAAACATTCGCCCCACCGCAGGCAAGTCGGCCAATGGGCCAAAGGAAATCTTTTCTAAATCCGGAGGCAATTTGCCCACATAGCTGTGACCAATTAAGGAAGAAAGGCCTAAGCCAAATAGTGTCAGCGCAAGGCCCGTGGCCACTTGGTTGGTCATCATAAACTGGGTTAAAAGACCAAATACCAAGCTTAACATCATCGCCCCAAATGCCCCGCCCACAAAACCAAGCGCCGCATTTTGGGTTTCAATAGCAGTGGCAAAGCCGCACACGGCGCCCATGATCATCATCCCCTCAACGCCCAAATTCAAGACGCCTGCCTTTTCTACCACCAGCTCGCCGACGGCTGCTAAAATGATTGGCACGGCCGCCACCATGATTGCAGCGATTAAAACGGCAGGATTAATTGCTGAAAGATCCACTATTTCCACCGCCCTTTGATCCATTTAATCTTATAATTTGTTAAGATATCAACGCCCAACAAAAAGAACAAAAGCATGCCCTGGAAAGCCTGAATGGCTGCCGCGGGCAAGCCAAGCGCGGTCGAGGCATTCTCGCCTCCAATGTAGGTGAGTGCCATCAAAAGCCCCGCCAGAGCAATGCCTACTGGATGCAACCGACCCAAAAATGCTACAATGATTGCCGTAAAACCGTAACCAACATTGAAATCAATGCTTATCTGCCCTGCTGGGCCTGCCACCTCAAATAAGCCGGCAGCCCCAGCCAAAGCACCTGAAAGGCCAAGGCAAATCACGATCATTTTATTAGGGTTAATTCCCGCAAATCGCGCGGCCTTTGGCGCTTGGCCCGATAGGCTTATGTGATAGCCCAAAATATGGCGTTGAAGCAGAAAATAGGCCGATATCACCGCCCCGGTGGCAGCGATGACACCCCAGTGAATGCCCGTACCGACCCATATTTCAAGATTGGCGGCCGAAGGATATTGCGACAGATTACGCGACCCGGGAAAGCCATTGCCTTGGGGGTTGCGCATCGCTCCAACCGCCATTGACGCCAAAAGCGCCTCAGCCACATAGACTAAAAGCAAAGACACTAGAATTTCATTGGTATTAAACTTTGTGCGCAAAATGGCGGGGATCATTGCCCAAAGCCAGCCGCCAAACACGCCTGCCAGCACCATAAGCGGGAAGATGAACCAGCCTTCCATGGGATAAAGGGCCAAACCAACACCTGCGCCAAAAATGGCGCCCATGATATATTGACCTTCGGCACCAATGTTCCAGATGCCGGCACGAAAGCCCAAACTTAGGCCGATGGCAATTAAGATCAAAGGCCCTGCTTTAACCAGAAGTTGGCCACGAAAATAAAATGCATATTCGCCTAAGATCGGGTCCCAAAAAATGGTGCGCATGGCAATGAACGGATTTTTCCCCAACAGAGCAAATAAAATGCTACCCGCTATCATGGTCAGAAAAACCGCTAAAACTGGTGTGGCGCGGCCCCAAAAACGTGACGGATTGGGCCGTTTTTCAAGCTGTAGCATGGGTGTTCTCCCGTGATTGCACGCCACCCATTAACAACCCAATCTCTTCGAAGCTTAGATCTTTGATCGGACAGGGTTCGGAAAGACCCCCTTCATATAAGGCTGCAAATTGATCTGATATTTCAATTAGTTCATCGAGATCTTGGCTGATCACCACAACCGCGGCACCTTGTGCTGCTAAATCAAGAAGGGCTTGGCGAATGGCGCTGGCGGCGGCTGCGTCGACCCCCCAAGTGGGCTGATTGATGATAAGAAGCTTGGGCTTTTGCATGATTTCGCGCCCCACCACGAATTTTTGCAAATTCCCCCCCGAAAGGGCGCGGGCAACCACCTCTGTTGACGGGGTGCGGACATCAAATTTCGCGATGATTTCGCCTGCGAAATTGCGGGTCTTTGACCAGTTAATCAAACCATATTTGGCCAGAGCTAACCGCGCTGACGCCGATAAAAGCGCATTTTCAACCAAGGTCATATCGGGCGCCGCGGCATGACCTAAGCGCTCTTCTGGGGCGGACGCCAGCCCCAATGAGCGGCGCGCATTGGGCCCCATTTGGCTGATGTCTTTTTCTCCTAAATAAAGGGTACCAGCAGCACTTAGCGCCTCACCCGATAGAGCCAGCTGAAGTTCATCTTGCCCATTACCTGCCACGCCTGCGACGCCCAAAATCTCGCCTTGCTGCAGCGTGAATGAGATGTTCTTAAGCGCGGGCGAAAAGGGGGTCAGTGGTGGTTGCGATAGGCCTTTCACTGCCAAAGTTACGGGTCCTTGGCTGCGCTTGTGGCGTTGCGGCGCGTTGAGCGTTGCACCCACCATCAGTTCAGCCAGCTCATTGGCGGTTTTTTCTTTGGGGTCAAGATGGGCCACCCATCGCCCGCGGCGCAAAATCGTGGCTGCATCGCACAGTTGGCGGATTTCTTCTAGTTTATGGCTAATATATAGAATGGCGGTGCCCTGCGCGGACAATTTACGCAGGGTTTTAAACAAAATTTCAACTTCACTTGGTGTTAAAACTGAGGTGGGTTCGTCCATGATCAGCAATTTTGGATCTTGTAAAAGGCAACGAATAATCTCAACCCTTTGGCGCTCTCCCGCAGAAAGATCGCGCACGATCCGACGGGGGTCAAGTGGCAGGCCGTAGGCTTGGGATACTTCGGTGATACGGCTCTGCAAAAGCGACAGGGGCGGTGAATTCTCCATGCCCAAGACCACATTTTCGGCCACGGTAAGGGACTCAAACAGGCTGAAATGCTGAAACACCATTCCGACACCTTGCGCGCGTGCTTGGGCGGGAGATTGGGGCTGATAGGGCTGACCTGCAAGCTGCATCTCGCCTTCATCCGGCTGCACCAATCCGTAGATTATTTTGACCAAGGTAGATTTGCCAGCGCCGTTCTCGCCCAAAAGGGCGTGAATTTGCCCCGGTTTTATCGATAATGACACGTGATCATTTGCGATCACTCGCGGATAGGATTTGGTTAGATGACTAAGGGTCAAAAAGTCAGCCGTCATGCAAGACACTTTCTTAAGGGCAAGCAAGCCTGTTTGCGCAGTGCGTTTTGTTTTAATAACGCAGTTGCAACCCCTAAAGCAATGGCGTGGGGCTCCTTTCCAAGCAATGGATCGCCGATCGGGCAGGTGATCGTGCCAAGGGCGGTCACCGCATGGCCAAGTTGCCCAAGGCGTTTTGAAAACCGCACCCATTTGGTTTGTGAGCCGATCAACCCTAAGGAGGCAAAGCCGCGCGTCAGCAAGCGGTGGCAAAGTTCAAGGTCAAGTGCATGCGAATAGGTTAACACCAGATGATCGGCGTGGCTGGGCGCATGGACCGTTAAAGCTGCCGTGTCTTGCGTCCATAAAGGGGATACATTGGGTGGGATATCAGGCGGAAAACGGTCGGAGGCCACATCAACCCAAGTGATTTCAAAATCACGTAGCGGCCCAATCACGTCAACCAAAGCACGGCCTACATGACCCGCGCCCCAAATCCAAAGCGGTTGTTTCACATCGGCGCAAGGTTCGATCAACCAGTCATCGCATAGTGTCAGCGTATCTCGCTGGCCTTGGTTGCGGGCTTTGGCCATAAGGCGGGCTACGCCAAGCGGCATGTGATTTTGCGGCGCCACTTTCTCAAGATCAAGGCTGATGGAGCGGGCGTAAACGGTTTTGGGGGTCAGGTCAGCAAGTGTCTCTTTTGTGAAAACCTCGCTCGCAAGTGTGACCGAGCCGCCGCAACATTGCCCCAACTCAGGCCCAAGCGGGTGGTGCGTCAAAACTGATTTCCCGTTCGTTAATAGTGTTGCGGCCTTTGTTATAGCCTGCCACTCTAATGCTCCACCACCAATTGTGCCCGAATGGCCCAAGTGCCCGCCAGCCTCTTGCCAGACCAACATCGCGGCCCCCACTTCGCGTGGTGTCGAGCCTGCTGTTTGCACCACCACGATGCGTGCCACGCGCCCATGCGCTGCCAATGCGTCCCTAAGTGTGACCAGATCAATCATGCGCCACCTTTAAGACCTGACGCAAAATGGTTTCAGGCGTGGCAGGGGCATTTAGCGCAGGGTAGGGTGCCCCGCCGCCTGTCTGCGCGCCAGCACTTTGCGCAATCGCATCTGACAGGGCGAAAAAGGCTGAAATGCCCAACATAAAGGGCGGCTCACCCACCGCCTTTGAGCGGCCAACGGTTTCTTCCACATTGGGCCGGTCCCAAAGTTCGACGTTGAAAATATCGGGCCTATCTGAGCAGGCAGGGATTTTATAGGTCGAAGGTGCGTGGGTGCGCAAACGGCCCTTATCGTCCCAGACCAGCTCTTCTGTGGTCAGCCACCCCGCCCCTTGGACATAAGCCCCCTCAATCTGGCCTATATCTAGGCTTGGGTTTAGGCTTTTGCCTGTATCGTGCAAAATATCGGTACGCAAAATGCGGTTTTCACCTGTCAGAGTGTCAATCACCACTTCGGTAACCGCCGCTCCATAGGCGAAATACAAAAAAGGCCGCCCGCGTCCAGCCATGCGGTCCCATGTGATTTTGGGCGTTGCGTAAAACCCTGTTGATGAGAGAGAAATACGCGCAAAATAGGCCATTTTCGCTACGTCGCTAAAGGAAAAGCGCTGGCTGCCCACATGAACAAACCCCGCCTCAAATCGCACGGTGTCTTGGGCCACCCCATAGGTGTTTGCCAGATGTGCGATTAGGCGCGTTTTAATCTGGCGCGCAGCGTCTTGTGCCGCCATTCCGTTCAAATCAGACCCAGACGAGGCCGCCGTCGCCGAGGTGTTGGGGACTTTTCCCGTGTCAGTGGCGGTAATCTTCACTAAAGCTACATCCACCCCGAATTCATGCGCCACCACCTGCGCCACTTTTAAAAACAGTCCTTGGCCCATCTCTGTGCCGCCGTGGTTAAGTGCAATCGTTCCGTCTTGGTACAGATGCACCAAAGCGCCTGCTTGATTAAGATGGGTCAAGGTGAATGAAATCCCAAATTTTACAGGCGTAAGGGCGATCCCACGTTTTAGAATTGGGTTTACTTGGTTCCATTTTGTGATCTGGGCGCGGCGGTTTTCATAGTCGGCGCTTTGCTCAAGATGTGCGACAAGCTCGGCTATCGGGTTATCTTCAACCGGCATATGATAGGGCGTGGTTTGGGTACCTGATCTGTCATAAAAATTGGTTTTGCGCACAGATAGCGGGTCTTCGTGTAGATAGTGGGCAATATGGTCCATCACCCGCTCGATCCCGATCACGCCTTGAGGGCCGCCAAAGCCGCGAAAGGCAGTAGCCGACTGGGTGTGGGTGCGCAGACGGTGGCTTTCGATCATGATGTGGGGAAGATGATAGGCGTTATCGGCGTGCAACATAGCGCGATCCGCCACAGGCAGCGACAGATCAAGCGACCAGCCGCAGCGAAACAGATGCTGAAATGTGACGCCGGTAATTTTGCCCGCCGCGTCAAAGCCGGCACTATAGTTGATGCGCAGATCATGCCGTTTGCCTGTGATCATCATATCATCGTCGCGGTCATAACGCATTTTGCACGGGCGGCGCAGATCATGGGCCACGTAGGCTACAGCGACGGCCAAAGCATTGCCTTGGCTTTCTTTGCCGCCAAAGCCGCCCCCCATCCGCCGCACTTCGACACGCACTTGATGTAGCCCTAGCCCGAGCGCATGCGCCACTTTATGCTGCACCTCGCTTGGATGCTGGGTCGAGGAATGCACCACAATCTCATCATCTTCTTGGGGGATGGCCAGGGCCACTTGCCCCTCAAGATAGAAATGCTCTTGGCCTCCCACTTCAAAACTGCCTGAAACCTGATGAAGGGCCCCTTCGATGGCCAATTTGGCATCGCCTTTTTGCCAAATGATGGGTCCCGTTTCAAAACGGCTGTTGGCCGCCAGTGCTTGGTCAATCGTCAAGATCGCGTCGCACTCTTGATAGGCAATTTTAGCCAAAACCACTGCTTTGCGCGCCGCAAGATGCGAGGTGGCGGCAACCATAAAGACGGGTTGTCCCAGATAATGTACCAGATCTTGCGCCAAAAGCGGCTCATCATGGGCCGAGGGGCTGCAATCGGGCATCGGATCAATATCATCTGGCCCATAGACAGCGACTACACCCGCCGCCGCCCTAACCGCGCTTAGGTCAATCTGATCTATCGTGCCATGTGCGATTTGCGCCAAGCCAAAGGCCAAATGCACCGCGTTGGCTGGTAGTGCAATATCATCCACATAGCGCGCCGCACCCGTCACGTGCAAAAGCGCGCCATCATGGGGAAGTGAGGATCCGACGCTCAAAGCGTCACCTCGGATATGTCAATGCTCTTGCCCGCCAAATCGTTAAAATACCGCACCAAAAGATTGTGCGCGGTAGTTTCGCGATAGGCGCTTGAGGCGCGCAAGTCCGAGAGGGGGGTGAAATCTTGCGTAAAGGCTTGGGCGGCTTTTTCGACGGTTTGCGCGGTCCATGGATGCCCTACCAGCGCAGTTTCTACGAAGCGGGCGCGTTTGGGCGTACCGCTCATTCCGCCAAAGGCGATGCGGCCGGCCGTGACCAGCCCTTGGGCGTTTACCTCAAGGTTAAAGGCCCCGCAGAGGGCCGAAATATCTTGATCGCGCCGTTTTGATACTTTGTAGCAGCGCAGGTTTTGCGCTGCTCTTGGCCAAGTGATTTTTTCAACAAATTCCCCCACCAAACGGTCTTGGCGCCCATATTCAAGGAAATAATCTTCTAAATTCAACACGCGTCGCCGTTGCCCTTGGCGCAGATGCAGCCGTGCCCCCAGCGCAATCAACACTGGCGGAGCATCCCCAATGGGCGAGCCATTAGCGATATTCCCCCCAAGTGTCGCCGCCTGACGCACTTGGTGTGAACCGTATCGACTTAAAAGCTGCCCGAATGATGGATAAATGTCGCCAATCGCATCTTTCAGTTGGGCAATAGTCACGCCGGCGCCAACGCTGATGTGATCGTCGGTTAGCTCAAGGGATTGCAGGGCTTTTAACTTCCCCAAAAAGGCGATTTGGGGCAGGTCGCGTAGCCCTTTTGTGACCCAAAGGCCAACATCGGTGGCCCCTGCGATCAAAGTTGCTTTGGGGTTTTCAAAATACCAATTTGCAAAGTCATCCAGCGATGTGGGGTGATAATAGCGTCGGTCATACGCAGCTTCTACCGCTTTTTCCGTGTGAAGCTGGGCCAAAAGCCCGTGATCGGCGTGCATATGGGGCGGCACGGGGGCGCTTTGTGCGGCGACGGCGGCGCGAATGATAGGCGCATAGCCCGTGCAGCGGCACAGATTGCCTGCTAAAACCTGATCGTGATCTTGCGCGCCTTGCGCATGTGCCACCGCCATCGACACCACAAAACCTGGCGTGCAAAAACCGCATTGCGATCCGTGATGGCTGATCATCGCGCTTTGCACAGGATGGGGCGTACCATCGGGATGGGCAATCCCTTCGACCGAGCGTACGGCGCAGCCGTCAATTTGCGGCATGAAAAGCAAACAGGCGTTTAAAGCGCGCACTTGGCCCGTGGGGTCTGTCACCATCACGGTGCAAGCGCCGCAATCCCCTTCGTTACAGCCCTCTTTTGTGCCGCAGAGTTTTTCAAAATCTCGAAGATAGTCCAGCACGGTTTGCGTTGGCGCAACATCGTCAACATTTACCGGCGTTCCGTTCAAAAGAAACGCTATTTTGGTCATGAATCAACCTGCCGCCTTCTTTGCACGCTGGCCTTTGGGCCCGTCCCCCCTCCCGATGCGGCGTAAAGAGAAGTCAACATCCCCAACCAATCAGTCAGCGAGGATTCTTGCAAGCGAATTTTAATTTTACCCAAATGCGTGAAATCCAAACCGTCCCCTTCCCCTGACAAAAAGCCCACGCTAATGTGTCGTTATGAGCTTTGAACCCAAATTTATTCATCTGCGTGTGCATACGGAATATTCGCTGCTAGAAGGGGCGGTGCCGGTTAAGAAATTAATTGGCCTTTGCGAAAAACACGCAATGCCGGCTGTGGCGGTGACCGATACCAACAATATGTTTGCAGCACTTGAGTTTTCGGTGCTTGCCTCGGGGGCGGGTTTACAGCCTATCATTGGGTGCCAGATCAATTTGATCTATGACATCGCCGCCCAAGGCGAAAAGCAGCGCCTGGGGGCCTTTGTGGTTTTGTTGGCCCAAAATGAAAAGGGCTACCGCAATCTTTTAAAACTGAATTCTGCGCTTTACCTTGATAAGGGCGGTCAGTTGCCGCAAGTGACGCTTGCCGATTTGACACTTTATCAGGAGGGGCTGATTTGTCTAAGTGGCGGGGCTGATGGTCCTGTGGGGCGGATCTTGCAACTGGGGCAAGAGGCCAAGGCTCACGCCTTGATGGCCGATCTGGCCACCATATATCCAAAACGCCTTTATATTGAGCTGCAGCGCCACCATAATGGTGAAGGCCGCCCCCATCCGGCCGAAGGACTAACCGAACGCGGCTTTGTCGAAATGGCCTATGCGATGGATTTGCCCCTTGTGGCGACCAATGACGTTTATTTCCCCGATCCTAAAATGTATCAAGCACATGATGCGCTAATTTGCATCGCTGAAGGGGCCTATCTTGACCAACAAACTCCGCGCCGCCGCCTGACACCAGCGCATTATTTTAAATCCGAAGCTGAGATGGCTGCTCTCTTTGCCGATCTGCCCGAGGCGCTGGCAAATACCATTGAAATAGCCAAGCGCTGCGCCTTTAAAGTGGCCAAACATCCACCCATTTTGCCCCGTTTTGCAGATGACGAAGTGGTCGAGCTGCGCCGCCAGTCGCACGAAGGGTTGGCCGCGCGCTTGGCGCTTATTCCCCATGCCACAACTCCCGAAGCTTACCACGCGCGCTTGGATTTTGAGTTGGGCGTCATCGAACAAATGGGCTTTCCGGGCTATTTCCTCATTGTTGCTGATTTCATCAAATGGGCCAAGCAAAAAGGCATTCCCGTAGGCCCTGGACGTGGGTCGGGCGCGGGCTCATTGGTAGCCTATTCGCTGACTATCACTGACCTTGATCCTTTGCGCTATAATCTTTTATTTGAACGGTTTTTGAACCCTGAGCGTGTCTCGATGCCGGATTTTGATATCGATTTTTGTATGGATCGGCGTGAAGAAGTCATTCGCTATGTGCAAGACCGCTATGGCCGCGACCGTGTTGGGCAAATCATCACCTTTGGCGCTCTTTTGTCCAAGGCCGCGGTGCGCGACGTGGGGCGAGTGTTGCAAATGCCCTATGGACAGGTTGACCGGTTGTCCAAAATGATTCCCGTTGAAGGGGTGAAACCTGTTTCCATCACCAAGGCCTTGGCCGATGAGCCGCGCCTGCGAGAAGCGGCTAAAGCAGAAGAGGTGGTGGCGCGCCTTTTGGATTATGGCCAGCAAATTGAAGGGCTTCTGCGCAATGCCTCGACCCATGCGGCGGGGGTTGTGATCGGCGATAGGCCGCTTGATGAATTAGTGCCACTTTACCAAGACCCGCGCTCGGATATGCCCGCCACCCAGTTCAATATGAAATGGGTTGAAGCGGCGGGTTTAGTTAAGTTTGACTTCTTAGGTCTTAAGACTTTGACTGTTATTCAAAATGCGGTTGACCTTTTGGCCCTGCGTGGCATTAGAGTTGATATCTCGTTGATCCCACTTGACGATCGAGCCAGCTATGAACTTTACGCCAGCGCCAAAACTGTGGCGGTGTTTCAGGTGGAAAGCTCGGGCATGATGGATGCGCTGCGGCGCATGAAACCCACCTGCATTGAAGATATCGTGGCTTTGGTGGCGCTTTATCGCCCCGGTCCAATGGAGAATATTCCAACCTATTGCGAAGTTAAAAATGGTCTACGTGATTTGGAATCGATACATCCCACAATCGATCATATTTTGGCCGAAACTCAAGGAATTATTGTTTATCAAGAACAGGTTATGCAAATTGCGCAAGTTATGGGCGGATATTCGTTGGGTGGCGCTGACCTTTTACGGCGCGCTATGGGTAAAAAAATCGCCGAAGAAATGGCAAAAGAACGCCCAAAATTTATCGAAGGGGCGGCCAAAACCCATGGTATTTTGGCCGAAAAAGCGGGTGAGGTCTTTGACCTTTTGGAAAAATTCGCCAACTATGGGTTCAACAAATCGCACGCTGCCGCCTACGCGGTTGTAAGCTATCAAACTGCTTGGCTTAAGGCCAACTATCCTGTGGAGTTCATGGCTGCGGTGATGAATTGCGACATGCATTTGACCGATAAATTGGCAGTCTATAAGCGGGAAGTTGACAGGCTGGGGCTTAAGGTTGTGGCCCCTTGCGTGAATGCTAGCCAAGCCGAGTTTAGCGTGCGTGATGGGGCGTTGATTTACGGCCTAGGCGCACTAAAAGGAGTGGGTACTGAGGCAATGCGCCTAGTGACCAACGCTCGCAAGGGCGCTGGGAGCGAAAAGCCCTTCGTTAACCTTTTTGACTTTGCCCGCCGCGTTGATATGAAGCGCGTGGGAAAGCGCCCGTTGGAAATGTTGGCGCGCGCGGGTGGATTTGACAGTCTTGACCCCAATCGCGCGCGGGTGTTTGAGGCGCTCGATCCTTTGGTGGCCTTTTCGGCAGCTGTGCATGAGGCCGCAAGCTCGCAGCAAGTGTCGCTGTTTGGCGAGGCGGGCGCAGATCTGCCCGAACCGCGCCTTCTCGGCCGCGATGATTGGTTGCCCATTGAACGGCTAACCCAAGAGCATCAGGCCATTGGCTTTTATCTGTCAGGCCATCCGTTAGATGATTATATGGGGCCACTTAAGCGCAAAGATGTCATGACACTGGTAGAGTTGACGCTCGCTGCGCAAAATGGCCCAATGGTGGCCAAACTGGCAGGGGCGGTAGCTTCAAAGCAAGAACGAAAATCAGCCAAGGGAAATCGTTTTGCCTTTGTGCAATTGTCTGATCCTACAGGTCTTTACGAAGTCACCGTTTTTTCTGACACGCTTGAGGCGGCGCGCGATGTGCTCGAAGCGGGTCAAAATGTTGTACTAACCGTCGAGGCCCATCTAGAAGGTGAAACCCTTAAGCTTTTGGCCCGTGGAGCTCAACCCATTGACCAAGTGGCCGCACAGGCGGGGGGGGCGAGTTTGCGGATTTATCTTGAGGGTGCGGGCGCAGTTGCCTCGGTTGCTTCGATTTTAGTGCGGCTTGAGCCTGGGCGCACAAAGGGGCAGGTCATTATTTGCATCACCGACCCTGACTTGGGCCAAGAAATTGACATGGTTCTCCCACAAGATTATCCCATAACTCCGCAGGTCAAAGGGGCTATAAAAGCAGTGGGCGGTGTGCTTTTGGTCGAGGAAGTCTAGCTGCTAAAGCCACCTAGTTGCATATTGTGCAATGATGACACTTAAAAGAATGCGGATGACGTGATGCATCGCTACATAGATCATGCCGATGTTTAAACTAAGGGCGATCAAACTCATTTCCGCCAAACCGCCCGGTGCAAAGGCCAACAACACGGCCGAAACCGACTGGCCTGACACGGTATGCACTAAATATCCAAAACCAATTGCTAACACCATGGCCGCCAGAACATTGGCCAGCGCTAAGCGGCTGGCGCGCGAAATGGCGCCCTTTGGTAGGCCTGCAAAACGCGCGCCCAAAGTGGCTCCGATGACGATCTGAGTTAATCCAACGGCCCAAGCGGGCGGCACTCCTTCAACATAGCCCAGTAAATGGGCCAGCCCCGAACCCAGCAAAGGCCCTGTCATGATGGCCGCGGGCAAATGTAAAAGCCTGCCAATTACCAATCCCGCACTGCCCGCCGCGAATAAAATTGTGCCATCCAAAAGCCCAAGCGGTGCGCGTGCTACCTCGGCCCCCGCCGCTGAGCCAACCATATGGCCCGTCAAGATCATAAAGCCGACAGGCACCAAAATGATCGTGAAAATTAGTCGTAAAAACTGTAAAAGCGCCAACATTTGAACGTCACCGCCGACTTGCTCGCCCAAGGTTACGCTTTCGATCAGGCCGCCCGGAACCGATCCAAACAGCGCCGTTGGTCGGTCAAGCCCACCGGCGCGGTAAATCAAATAGCCCATAAAATGGGCCATCGGAATAAACAAAGCCAAAGCCAATAGACTAAACCACCAGCTTGGAATTTGTCCGAGCACCGCTGGGGTGAATGAGCCGCCAATCCCCAAACCAATGATAGGCACGAATCCCATGCGCAATTTAGCAGGGAACATCGCCCGAAGCCCAAAAATCCCGTACCCCGAAATCGCAAAAATCGCCACAAGCCCCATTGCCCCCAGCAGAAGCCCCATCGGCAAATGCAACCCGTACCCCAAGGCCGCCCCAATAAGTGCGATCGCGAAGGTCAGTGCGCAGGCGGGCAGGGCCGCAAAAAAGGTTAAGGTTTTTTTGTGTAACGTGGGACGAAGTGTCATTTGATCACCAATGAGGCGGACGTTGGTCGGTCAGTGGAATAGTACCATTATCTGCCATTCCTTCGGCAGCGCGTTCCATTAACAGCCCGACGCGGCGGCTCAAAAGATCAATTTGATCGGCCTGTTTAGCTACAATTTCAGACAAATCATCCACTATACGGGTGAGATAAGCGATCTTCTCTTCCAGGGATAGAAGGTTATCTTGCATCATTACTTCTTTCTGCGGCCTTGCCCGCCGCCGCCCCATTCGTTAGATGGATAAAAACGCCTTATAGTAAAGGGTCACGCCATGGCCAAGGACAAACAACCTAAACGCCCCAGAGCGGAAACGCCCAAAGGCTTTCGCGATTACTTCGGTGTCGAAGTAATCGAGCGCAAGGCCATGTTAGACGCGATTGCTTCTGTGTACCATCGATATGGGTTTGATCCTTTGGAAACAAGTGCTGTTGAAACGGTTGCGGCTTTGGGTAAATTTTTACCCGATGTTGACCGACCTAATGAAGGTGTGTTTGGCTGGCAAGATGAAGATTCCGACTGGCTTGCGTTGCGCTATGATCTGACCGCTCCCTTGGCGCGGGTTGCGGCACAGTACCGCAATGATCTGCCAAGCCCCTATCGCCGCTATGCCTTTGGCCCCGTTTGGCGCAATGAAAAACCAGGTCCCGGGCGCTTCCGTCAGTTTTACCAATGTGACGCCGACACCGTGGGCGCGTCCTCGGTTGCCGCAGACGCCGAGATTTGTGCCATGTTGGCCGATGCGCTGGAAACCGTGGGCATTGCGCGCAATGATTACGTGGTGCGGGTCAACAATCGCAAAGTGCTAAACGGTGTGATGGAAGTTGCTGGGGTGCTTGACCCAAGTGATCCTACCCGCTTTGAAGAGGTGCGTGGTATCGTTTTGCGTGCCATCGACAAGCTTGACCGTCTTGGGCTTGAGGGGGTGCGCGCGCTTTTGGGCGCAGGGCGCAGAGATGCGTCGGGCGATTTCACCAAAGGGGCAGGGCTTAGCGACAGCCAAGCCGAAGTGGTCATCGGATTTATCGAGGCCAAGGGCGCAACCGGGTCTGCCACCGTGGCGCGGTTGCGTGCGTTGGTTGCAGGCTCACAGATTGGCGCAGATGGTGTGGATGAGCTGGAGACTATCGCGACCCTTCTGGCCGCCCAAGGATATGGCCCTGACCGTATCGAAATTGATCCCTCGGTTGTGCGCGGTCTTGGCTACTATACTGGCCCCGTTTTTGAGGCCGAGCTGACCTTTGACATTTTGGATGAAAAAGGCCGTAAACGACAGTTTGGCTCAGTTGCAGGTGGGGGGCGTTATGATGATTTGGTCAAACGTTTCACAGGCCAAAGTGTGCCGGCCACGGGTGTCTCGATCGGGGTTGACCGTCTGCTGGCCGCCTTGCGCGCCAAAGGTCAAAGCCAAATTGCGTCAAGGGGTCCGATCGTCGTCACGGTGATGGATAAAGATCGTATGGCCGATTATATGACTATGGTGGGCGAGTTGCGCGCCGCTGGCCTGCGGGCAGAATGTTATTTTGGCAATCCAAAAAGCTTTGGAAATCAGCTGAAATATGCCGATAAACGTCAAAGCCCCATTGCGGTGATCCAGGGCGCTGATGAGTTGGGCAAAGGCTCGGTTCTCTTAAAAGATCTAGCTCTGGGCGCGAAAATTGCCGAAAATGCCAGCCTGGAAGAATGGAAATCCCGCCCCGCTCAGCGCGAGGTGGCGCGCGCCGATCTTGTGGCGGCGGTCCGGGACATGCTGGCCAATGGCTGATGTAAACAAAGTCCGCGCCACGGCAGAGGGTTTGTTTGCATCCTTTCAAGCGGCAGGGGCGCAGATGATCGACGCAGATATTCTGTTGCCTGCCGAAAGCCTACTTGATCTTTACGGCGAAGATATCCGCGCGCGAGCCTACGTCACTACTGACCCGCTTTTGGGCGAGATGATGTTGCGGCCAGACTTTACCGTGCCCGTGGTACAAGCCCATATGGCCAAAGGGGCCGCACAAGCTTGCTATACCTATATGGGCCCCGTTTTTCGTAAACAAGATCACCACGAGGCGCGCGCCCGCGAATATCTGCAGGTGGGTTATGAGCGTTTTGGTGGTGACGCCCCCCATCAAGCCGACGCCGAGGTTTTTGCGCTTTTTGAGAGGCTGTTACGGCCGCTTTCATTGCAAGCCAGCATTGGCGATATTGGTATTTTAATAGCCGCCGTTCATGGCCTGACCACGACCGAGCGCCGCAAAGCAGCCTTGATACGCCATATCTGGCGTCCCGCGCGGTTTCGCGCCTTGCTTGACCGTTTTGTGGGGCGTAGCCCCTTGCCGGCCGCGCGGCAAGATTTACTGGCCCGCCTTGCCCAAGGCGACGCGCAAAGCCTAATCGCGCAGGCAAGCCCGCATATCGGATTGCGCTCGATTAAAGATGTGGCAGAGCGCGTCAAAGCCCTGCGAGACGATGAGCAAACCCCGCCCATCGCTGCGGTGCAAGCGCAGATGCTTGACACATTACTGACCCTACAAGGCCCCGCGGGCGCGATGTTGAAGCGCCTTGAGGGCATGGCAAAAACCTACGGGGCAATCGCGGATGCGGTGAGCAGTTTTGGTGCGCGTTTGGCGGCGATGAAAGATCAGGGAATTGACGCTGATCAGCTTACTTTCGCGGTTAGTCACGGGCGTTCTAGTATGGAATATTACGACGGGTTCGTCTTTAGCTTTAACCACGCAGATCCGCACAAGCCCGCCGTGGCAAGCGGTGGGCGGTATGATGCTTTGACGCGTGTTTTGGGGCAAGGCCTATCCATGCGCGCCGTGGGTGGCGTGATCCGCCCCGCCGAGATGGCCGAGCTTTTAAAGGAAGGCGCATGATTTTGAAAATCGGAGTGCCCTCAAAAGGCCGTTTGATGGAAAAAACCTTTGAATGGTTTGGCACAAAGGGCGTGCATATGCGCCAAACGGGCGATGCGCGCGAATACTCTGGCGTGATCGAGGGGCTAGATAATACGGAGCTTGTGCTGTTATCGGCGGGCGAGATTCCACGCGAATTAGCCGCTGGACGCATTCACCTTGGGGTTACGGGCTCTGATCTGGTGCGTGACAAGCTTTCGGACTGGCATATGCAGGTTGATGCGCTTACGGCGCTGGGCTTTGGCCATGCAGATCTGATCATTGCTGTGCCTATGTGCTGGATTGATGTTGACACGCTTGAAGATCTCGACGCCGCCGCCGCTGCTTTTCGCGCGACCCATGGTTATCGGTTGCGCATTGCCACGAAATATCACCGTTTGGTGCGCGAATTTCTAACGGCGCAAGGTGTCGCGGATTATCAGCTAGTCGACAGTCAAGGTGCGACCGAGGGTACTGTTAAAAACCTAACCGCCGAAGCGGTGGCCGATATCACTTCAAGCGGTGAGACGTTGCGGGCCAATCACTTGAAAATCTTGCAAGATGGGTTGGTGCATCAAAGCCAAGCCACGCTTTTTTTGGCCAAAAAGGCTGATTGGAGCGCGCAAACGAAGAAAAGCTTGTCTGATCTGATGGCACGTATTGGCGGCCTTTAGGGCCGTCTAAATTAGGCCAATATCAGCTAAAGCGCGGGCTAGGTCGCTTGGCAAAGGTACTTCGGCTGGGCGCGTTTGCGGCAGGTCGGGAGGGCTGTCTTCTCGGGTAAGGTAACGCCAGCCCTGAAAGGCGCGCCGCGCGGTGGCTTGGGTGCGAATAATATTTGGGTCAAGGGAAATGGCGCAGCGACGAATACCGTCGGCGCCTATCACCTCTTGCAATGAGATCATCTTTTGGCGGGCCAAGATCTGGCCCTTGAAGACCCAATAAAGCGATCCGCCGGCCAATAGCTCATCCTCTCGTTTGGGCCACATGCGGGTGACATGCATTGGTTGCCCCTCGGGCCAAGCACGCGACGATTGCCACGCAATTAAATCTTCTATCTGTGCGGCACCTACGCAAAGCTTTACCAAATTAATATATTTCAAAACTTATCCTTTTAAGCGTAGCCTGCGATTGCATTAACAAATTAAGTTCCTGTGGTCGTGAACCCCATCACTCGATGGCCCAAGGCCCCCAGTTGTGTCTCAGACTTATCCTAATTTTTTCAAAGGGCAAGTTGACCCTTGTCGTTCGTCAGCGTAGATCTGTTTTTCAAGCTGACATTATAAAGGATCCAGGATGCCGCATTTCACAGCCCCCATCGCCGAAGCCATTTGGGATATGAAATATCGGCTTAAAGAGGTCGATGGAACCCCAATTGACTCCGATGTGGAGGATACGTGGCGCCGCATTGCTAAGGCCTTGGCCAGCGTTGAAAAACAGCCAGCGAAATGGGAAGATAAGTTCTACCAAGCGCTTGAGGATTTTAAATATCTGCCAGCAGGCCGCATTATCGCCGGCGCTGGCACGGGTCGCAGCGTAACTTTGTTCAATTGTTTTGTCATGGGCACCATCGAAGACAATATGGGTGGCATTTTTGATGGTTTGCGCCAAGCGGCTTTGACTATGCAGCAAGGCGGCGGCATTGGCTATGACTTTTCGACCATCCGCCCGCGCGGTGCGCAGGTCAAAGGGGTGGCGGCTGATGCGTCTGGACCCTTGTCCTTTATGGATGTGTGGGACGCTATGTGTCGCACCATAATGTCGGCTGGCAGCCGCCGTGGGGCCATGATGGCCACAATGCGGTGCGATCACCCCGATGTCGAAGATTTCATCGTGGCCAAACAAGATGCCACGCGATTGCGGATGTTCAATTTGTCCGTTTTGATCACCGACCCTTTTATGAACGCTGTAAAATCAAACAGCGCTTGGGATTTGGTATTTGGTGGAAAAATTTATAAAACTGTTCAGGCGCGTGTTCTTTGGAATAAGATCATGCGTTCGACCTTTGAATTTGCTGAGCCTGGTGTGATCTTTATTGATCGTATCAATGCCGCCAATAATTTGGGCTATGTCGAAACCATCGCCGCCACAAATCCTTGCGGCGAGCAACCTTTGCCACCATATGGCGCCTGTTTGCTGGGCTCAATCAATATGGCGAAATTGGTAAAAAATCCCTTTGAGGCCAATGCCGAACTAGACCCAAAAGCCTTGGATGATCTGGTACGCATGGCCGTGCGGATGATGGACAATGTGGTTGACGCGAGCCGATTTCCACTTCCCGAACAAGAGGCCGAAGCTCGGGCTAAGCGCCGCATTGGTTTAGGCGTTACTGGTTTGGCCGATGCTTTGCTGATGATGGGCTTGCGCTACGGCGCGCCCGAAGCTGCGGCGCAAACCGAAACTTGGATGAAAGCAATCGCCCGTTCGGCCTATTTGGCGTCTGTCGATTTGGCGAAAGAAAAGGGGGCCTTTCCCTTATTTGATGCCGATAAATATCTTGCGTCAGGAACGATGCGCGCGATGGATGAAGATGTGCGCCAAGCCATCAAAGCTCATGGTATTCGCAATGCTTTACTAACTTCGATTGCGCCAACTGGCACTATTAGTCTTTATGCAGGTAATGTTTCGTCTGGAATCGAACCTGTCTTTGCCTATGCCTATACGCGCAAAGTCTTGCAAAAAGACGGCTCGCGCACCGAAGAAGAAGTGGTCGATTACGCCGTGCAACTTTGGCGCGAGAAATTTGGACAAAAACCTTTGCCAGATTATTTCGTCAATGCTCAAACCTTGCCACCGCTTGACCATGTTCGTATGCAATCAGCAGCACAAAAATGGATCGACAGCTCAATCTCAAAAACCATCAACTGCCCCGAAGACATCAGCTTTGATGACTTTGCCGAAGTTTATATGGCGGCTTGGGATCAAGGCTGTAAGGGCTGCACGACCTACCGCCCGAATGCCGTAACAGGCTCTGTTTTGACGGTATCGTCAACCGAGGCGAAGTCTGAACCCATCGCAGCACTTGTGGTCGAAATGGAAACTGCAGATGTGGTTTATTTAAGCGAACCGCTTGAGCGTCCTGCGGCACTTGAAGGGCAGACCTATAAGGTGAAGTGGCCTGCAACCGAACACGCGCTGTATATCACCATCAATGATGTGATCATTTCAGGCCACCGCAGACCGTTTGAGGTATTTATTAATTCAAAAAACATGGAACACTTTGCATGGACTGTGGCGCTGACGCGGATGATTTCTGCCGTGTTCCGTCGTGGTGGAGATATTTCCTTTGTTGTTGAAGAGCTGAAGGCAGTCTTTGATCCGCGCGGGGGCGCTTGGATGGGTGGTAAATATATACCGTCTATTTTGGCGGCCATCGGTGCAGTGATTGAACAGCATTTGATCGCGACTGGCTTTATCGCAGGTGAAGGTTTGGGGTTGAAAATTGACCCTCAGGTGGAGGCCGTCGCGGTGGGTGAGCGTCCGCGCAAATCTTGCGAAAGCTGCGGCAGCTATGATCTACGCATGGTCGAAGGCTGTATGATCTGCGGCGGTTGCAGCAATTCTAAATGCGGCTAGTCTAAACTACATAACCTTAAAACCTTATAAAAGGAGTGTTTTATCTCAGCGCCCTAAGATCTGAGATCATTCCCAATAGACTATTATAACTACACATTGTCCACTTTTTCCCCTTTTGGGGTTTGGCGCTCGGTTCGCTCAGGGGCTTTGCTTTGCTAACTGGGAACGAAAAAGGCGGCGAAAATCCCCGTCAGGAAGTGCATTTGATGGGGGGATTATGGTGTCATGCATGTCTTTCAAGTGCTCCTTTTATTTCCATAATTAGCCTCATCCCTTACCATGCGTCAGAGCTTAAACTTGGGTTGGCAGGTGTGAGGGTCGACTTTTTTCTTAATTTAAGGTTTTAACTGGATTGGCAGAGTTTTCAGGCAAAAGTCAGGGGTGAAAGCTAAGCCCATTTGAGTTTACCCTACCGTGCCAAATACAACCCGTTGGGGCGGTTGACATGGCGTGCCAGACTTGTATAAGCGCCTTTCTTAAGCCGTTCAGAGATGAGGGGTTTGGGTTTCTTGGTGTTGGTGGGCCCCGCAAGGGGAAACCTGTCGGGTCGAAAGGCCAAAGGACAACGCCCTTCACATTTAACGAAGGAGATCAGCCGTGACAAAACGCACGTCTGCCAAACATAAAATTGACCGTCGCATGGGCGAAAATATTTGGGGCCGCCCTAAATCCCCACTTAATCGACGCGAGTATGGCCCTGGCCAACATGGTCAACGCCGCAAAAACAAATTGTCCGACTTTGGTACGCAGTTGCGTGCGAAGCAAAAGCTCAAAGGCTATTACGGTGATTTGACAGAAAAACAATTCCGCCGGATATACGCCGAAGCTGAACGTCTGAAAGGTGATACAGGCGAGATGCTTGTTGGTCTGCTCGAACGGCGTTTGGATGCGGTTGTTTACCGCGCTAAATTGGTGCCTACTATTTTTGCCGCGCGTCAATTCGTGAACCATGGCCACGTAACGGTAAACGGTGGGCGCGTAAATATTGCGTCTTACCGCGTTAAAGAAGGCGACGTAATCGCTGTGCGCGATCGTTCTCGTCAAATGGCACTAATCTTGGAAGCTATCCAGTTGACCGAGCGTGACGTTCCTGACTATTTGGGTGTTGACCACTCGAAACTGACAGTGACTTTTACCCGCACCCCGTCTTTGGCTGATGTGCCATATCCTGTGGTGATGGAGCCAAATCTCGTGGTCGAGTTCTACGCGAAAAACTAAATTTCGCTGAATTTTGGAAAAACCGCGCCTTTGTGCGCGGTTTTTTAATGCGCACTGCTAAAGTGAAGATCAAATCAAACTAAAAGCCGAATTGTTCTGGCATTGGTTCAATGGCGGGTTTAAAAAGACCCAAAGAACAGGTGATATATGACGTCTGCTATTAGCCCAAAAAACGGAATTTTAGAGATTAAGCTCTATGAGGGGGGCAAGTCTCATCTGGCAGGCGTTGAAAACGTGCTCAAATTGTCGTCCAATGAAAACCCCTTTGGCCCCTCTGATCGGGCAAAAGAGGCCGTCGCGCGCTCAACGCATGAATTACACCGCTACCCATCAACGGATCACCTTGCGTTGCGCCAAGCCATCGCGCAGGCTCATGGATTGCCCGCCGATCAGATCATTTGCGGTGCAGGCTCTGATGAGATTATCACCTTTTTGTGCCAAGCCTATGCGGGTATGGGTGACGAAGTTCTTTATACTGAACATGGCTTTTTGATGTATCGTATTTCGGCGCTGGCCGCAGGTGCGACCCCTGTCGAGGTGGCCGAAAACGGCCGCATGGTTGATGTGGATGCGTTGCTTGCGGGCGCAACAGCGTGCACCAAATTGGTCTTTATTGCCAATCCCGCTAATCCAACGGGCACAATGATTTCCCTTGATGAAATTGTAAGGCTGGCAGATGGTCTGCCCAAACAAGCTCTTTTGGTGCTAGACGGCGCTTACGCGGAATATGCCAATGATTATGACGGCGGCGCGGCACTCATTGGCGAGCGCAGCAATGTTTTTATGACCCGAACCTTTTCAAAGATTTACGGTCTTGGCGGTTTGCGTATTGGTTGGGGCTATGGCCCAAAGGCTATTATTGATGTGCTTAACCGTGTGCGTGGGCCTTTTAACCTGTCGTCTACCCAGCAAGAGGTCGCGGAAGCTGCGGTGCGAGATCAAGAGTTTGTGGACAAATGCCGGCTTGATACCACGCGCAATCGGGTATGGCTGGCAGAAGCTTTGGCCGATATAGGCATTCCATCTGACCCTTCATCTGCTAATTTTATTCTGGCCAGATTTGAAAGTGATGATCAGGCGGAAGCTTGTGATAAATTTTTGCAATCAAATGGTATTTTACTGCGTCATGTCGCCAACTACAAATTACCCCATTGTTTACGCATCACCATCGGCGACGAATCCAGCTGTCGGCGCGTCATTCATGCCATCGCCCAATTCAAAGGCTTGCGGTTATGAGTGTGCTTTACCCGAAGGTAGTCTTTATTGGGCTTGGATTGATTGCGTCAAGTATGGCGCTGGCCATGCGTGCCGCAAACCTTTGTGAGGTGATCGTCGGGCACGCACGCTCGAAAGAAACGCGCGATGTGGCACTTGAAATTGGCTTGGTCGATGCGGTCTTCGCAGACCCTATAGCTGCGGTACAAGATGCTGATTTGGTGGTTTTGGCACTGCCCGTGGGTGCAATGGGCGAAATGGCAGCCCTAATTGGTCCGCATTTAAAGGCGGGCACCACGGTAACAGATGTGGGTTCGGTAAAAGTGGCTGTTATTTTGGCCGTGCAGCCCCATTTGCCTGTGAACGTGCATTTCATTCCAGGTCACCCGATTGCTGGGACCGAGTTTTCGGGTCCCCGCTCAGGATTTGCGCGCCTTTTTCAGGGCCGTTGGTGGCTTTTGACTCCCCACCCGGAGGTTGACACGCAGGCCTTTGCCCGCCTATGCGAGTTATGCCGAAAAATGGGAGCCAAAGTTGATCAAATGGACGCCGCACATCACGATTTGGTGCTGGCCGTCACTAGCCACACACCGCATCTCATTGCCTATACGATGGTGGGCGTGGCCGATGATTTGGGGCGTGTGACCGACAGCGAAGTCATCCAATATTCGGCAGCAGGCTTTCGTGATTTTACGCGCATTGCATCTAGCGACCCGACTATGTGGCGCGATGTTTTTTTAAATAACAAAGAGGCAACGCTCGAAATCTTGGGCCGCTTCACCGATGAGCTAGCACAGCTACAAAATGCGATCCGCTTGGGTGATGGTGCGCATCTCCACGCCTATTTTACCCGCACCCGCGCAATTCGTCGCAACATTATTGATGCAGGCCAAGATACATCGGCCGCTAATTTTGGTCGAGACGCCAAAGAAACAACCACCAAATCTTGAGTCCGCCTTAGCGCGCAAAAATATCAGGCAGCCGCCCCAAGGGTAAAGGCCCAAGGCTGACCCAGTCATCTTGCACCAAGAGGGGGAGTTCTAACAGATTGGTCCCTTTTGAAAGGGCGTTCAGCAGGCCCTCTATATTTGGGCGCGCCTTTGGTGCGATAAGATTTTGTTCTAACGCCATCTCGTAAAATACACGCCAATTTTGCAGCTTTATATTGATTTTCCCCTGTGCACGTCCCATCGCATCTGGCAAAATTCGACCAGCCGCGCTCAAAACAGCCCCGTTCCAATTCAGGGACAATGTCTCAAGCTCAAGCCCGCGCAGGTTCGCCAATTCAGATGTCATTTGCTGATCAAGCGCGCGGTCAAGCGTAAGGGTAAGCGACATGGCCAGTCCGGCAGGTATTTTTGAGAGTGGCATTAAAATATCTGACGCGCGCAGGCCAAATTGATGGCGATGTTCAAGAGGCGTGCTCAGCAAGCTTTCGCGCGCGCGCAGGCCCAGATCTAGCACAGCCATCTTCGCTAGATTTTTCCCCCCTTGTTTAAGCGTCAGATCTCGAGCCACAAAAATCAACCGATCAAGGGCTAGTTTTTGGGTAGGTGACAAAACCAAACTGGCTTTTGCATCGGTACTCTCAAGACGGAAGGCTTGACCAAACAGCGTTATCTCTTGGGCGTTGTCAAACGCGGCAATGATATGCCATGGACTATAAGATAATGATAAAAACTGTATGAAATTGGATGAATAGTTAAATTTGTTGTTGGCGTTTGCAACTATTGGCTTAGTTATGCTTAGGTCAAACCGATTGGGGTAACCCGTCAGGCTTAGATCGCTATAGCTTATCTTGGCGCCATTGTTTTGGGCATGCATGATGGCTGCCATGATGCTTTTGCGCGCGAACCGCGCCCCTAGGAACCAATAGCTGCTCCACAAAAGGGCGACGACCGCAACGGCCCAAGTTAGAATGCGCATTTTAATCTCTTCCAAACATCATGGGGTGAGTTTAATCTTTAAGACCTGAAAGGACCAGAGCATGACGCAGGCGGCAGACAACTTTTGGGTTTTTGGTTATGGATCGTTGATCTGGAACCCCGACTTCCCCTATGAGCGCCGTGAAATTGCTCAATTGTCGGGCTGGGCACGTAGTTTTTGCATGCGCTCAATTCATCATCGTGGTACGCCTGAACATCCGGGTCTTGTATTGGCGCTTGATCAAAACCCAACAGCCACCTGCAATGGGGTTGGCTTTTTGGTGCCCCCTCAGCATCAGATGGTTACTTTGGCGCTTTTACGTGAACGTGAGTTGATCTCGTCGGCCTATTTGGAAGAATGGCTGCCCATTCGGTTGCAATCAGGCGAACAGGTTTTGGCGCTGACCTATGTGATTGATCGAAACCACGTGCAATATTGCGGTGCCCTCAGTCTAAGCCAACAGGCCGATATTTTGGCGACCGCAACGGGCCAGCGGGGTCATAATCGTGACTATTTGGCCGCGACCGCGCACCACCTGCAGGCTTTGGGCATTGAAGACCCTGATTTGACATGGCTTTGGCAAGAAGTAGAGGCTTCAAAAGGGTGACAAATGGCTTGGAATAAGTGCTTTTGCTGTTTAGAGTGTGTTTAATATTTGAATTAGTGAGACATATGCACAGCAGCCCCGATCAACCTTTTTTTACCCAGCCCATTCGCCAAATTGTGTTGATGCTGATTGTGACATTTTTGGTCGCAACGGGAATGTGGTTTGCGTTCCCAATTTTGGAAGGTGTGTTTTTATCAAGCCCCTATTTAAATGGGCTAATTGTCGCTTTTTTCTTTTTGGGAGTGATCACATGCGTGTGGCAAATGGTGCAGCTGGTCTTGTCGGTCGTTTGGATCGAAGACTTCGTGCAACGTCGACCTGGCCATGAATTTAGTAAGGTCCCGTCTCTTTTGGCCCCTTTGGCGGCGCTTTTGGGTGGGCGCGGGGTCAGGTTACAAATTTCTTCAAGCTCCGCACGGTCAATCCTAGATTCAGCTTCCACGCGGCTGGATGAGCAACGCGATGTCACCCGTTACCTGGCAAATTTGTTGATTTTTCTTGGTCTTTTGGGCACATTCTTTGGGTTGGCCACTACCGTGCCTGCCGTGGTTGATACTATCCGCGCTCTCGCCCCACAAGAGGGACAAACTGGCATTGAAATGTTTTCAAGCCTGATGTCAGGGCTGGAAAACCAATTGGGCGGTATGGGGACGGCTTTTTCTTCGTCGCTGCTGGGGTTGGCGGGGTCACTGGTGATTGGACTTTTGGATCTGTTCGCAGGCCACGGGCAAAACCGTTTTTACCGCGAGTTGGAAGAGTGGCTCTCGTCATTTACCAGTTTAAATTTTGGCGGTGGCGATAGTGAGCATGGGTCTTCGGATGCGGTTTTGATGGCGGTTTATGAAAAAATCATCGATCAAAACAACGCCATTGCCACATTGGTTGTAGATTTTCAACGCCGGCTTGAACGGGACACCGATCGAGCCTCAGCGTCGGCTGAAGGCGAGCGCGAGCAGTTACAGATATTGGGCGAAATTGCGCGAGGGCAAGAACAGCTTTACGCGCATTTGGCTAAATCTGAAGGGTTGCGCAGCCACACCATGCAAGAGGGGGGGCAGTCTGACGCAGAAAGCCGTATGCGTTTGCGCTCGATCGATGTCCAACTGTTGCGGATTTTGGAAGAATTGGCGGCAGGGCGCGAAGAAACTGTGGTAGCTATGCGCGCAGATATTGCTAAATTGACCGAAACGGTTGCCGCTCTCAACCCCGATTCTTCTAAGAAGGGCTAGCCATGGCCTTGTCAGGACGTGGTAATAGACGATCGACGGCTGATACGATCTGGCCGGGTTTTGTGGATGCCATGACCACCATGCTTTTGGTGGTGATGTTTCTTTTGACTATTTTTACTGTAGTTCAGGCCGTTTTGCGTGAAAAAATTACCAGCCAAGACGGTGAACTTAATCAACTTACGCTTGAGATTGCCAGTTTGGCTGACGCTTTGGGGATGGAGCGGGTGCGCGCTGCTGATCTTGAGGGCAGGGTTAGCCAACTGTCTAATGATCTGACCGCCGCCCAGTCCGATGGAGCAGAAAAGGCGTTTATTATCGCCTCACTGTCGGCCACTTTGGCGGTCAGTGAAGATGATTTGACTCAGGCAAGCATGCGCATTGCATCGTTTGAAGAACAGGTAGCCACGCTTTTGGCCAGTCGTGCCCAAGATCGAGGGGCGATCCTGGCCTTAAAAGCTGATATTGAGGCGTTGGATGACGCTAAATCACGCGAATTTACCCGCGCCGAGGCTCTGGCCCTTACGTTGGCCCAAGCGCGTGACGAGATCAACCAGCAAGAAGAACAAGCCCGTTTGGCCGCCGCGCGTCGCCAGGCACTGGACTTTTTGATCGCCGATTTGCGCCGCCGCAATATTAATCTGTCGCAAGATTACTCTGAGGCCACCACCGTTCTAAGTGAAGAGCAAATGGCCAGACTGGTTGATCAGGCGGCCTTGCAAGCTTTACGAGATAAGTTGAAAAACTCCGATGCAGAATTGACCGCGCTGACGTTGGATTTAGAAGAACAGCGCCGAAAAGCGGAGGAAACCCTAACTTTGTTGGCTGCGGCTCAAACAAAGATGGCCCAAGATGCAAGCTCTAATTTGCCTAATCTTCTAGCCGTAGCACAAGAGGCGCTTTCCCAAGAGCAAAATAAATCCTTTGGCGCTCAGCGCGAAGTAGCGCTTTTAAATCAACAGGTTGTAAGTTTACGTGGGCAGATGGCTTCGTTGCAAAATCTGTTAGACGCGGCCGCGCTGAAAGACGAATTGGCAGGGGTGCAGCTTGATGCTTTGGGTAGCAAGCTAAATTCAGCCCTCGCTCAGGTGGCTGCAGATCAAAAGCGCCGTGCCGAATTGGAAAGCGCCGAACGTAAACGCCTCGAGGCCGAGACAAAAAGCCTTGCCAAATATCGGTCGGAATTTTTTGGACAATTGAGTCAATTACTTGAGGGACGTGACGGTGTGCGTGTGGTGGGTGATAGGTTCATCTTTTCGTCAGAAGTTTTGTTTGAGCAGGGTGCTGCGGATCTTGCGGCAGAGGGAAAAAGTCAAATAGCAGGTGTTGTGGCAATTTTGAACGAGATTGCTGGTCAAATTCCGCTAGATGTTGACTGGATCATTCGTGTTGACGGCCACACAGACAACGTGCCCCTCTCAAATCGCGTGAGTTTTAAAGATAATTGGGAATTAAGCCAGGCACGCGCACTGTCCGTTGTGCGTTTTATGCAAGATGATCTAGGCTTTCCCCCTGACCACATGGCAGCCACGGGCTTTGGGGAATATCGCCCCGTCGCGCTTGGCGATAGCGACGAGGCGCGTGCCCAAAATCGCCGTATAGAGCTTAAACTCACCGAGCGCTAATGCGTTAGTATTGGAAACCGAAATCCCCCTTGCGGGGGACTTTTATTAGCCAGCGGTCAAAAGCGGTGGTTTTACACCTGCGATACGGGGCTTTTCGGGCTCTTCAATCACGAGATCAATTTCACCATCTTTGACCAAAATGCGCACTACGCCGCCTTTGACCAATTTGCCGAATAGCAACTCTTCGGCTAGTGGCTTTTTGATATACTCTTGGATCACGCGACCCAAAGGGCGCGCGCCCATCTTGTCGTCATAGCCCTTATCTGCCAACCACGCGGCGGCTTCTTCAGAAAGCTCAACATGAACATTACGGTCGATCAACTGTGCTTCAAGCTGCAAAATGAACTTTTGAACAACGTTCAAAATTACGTCTTTACTTAACGTATCAAACGAGATGACCGCATCTAAACGGTTGCGGAATTCAGGAGTAAAAGTGCGCTCAATTGCGGCGGTATCTTCCCCCGTGCGCTTGTCGCGGTTAAAGCCTATCGCGGATTTCGACATTTCAGAAGCGCCCGCATTGGAGGTCATAATCAAGATCACATTGCGAAAATCAACACTACGGCCGTTGTGGTCGGTTAATTTGCCATGATCCATCACTTGAAGTAATATATTATAGACGTCGGGGTGTGCCTTTTCCATTTCGTCTAGCAGCAAAACGCAGTGCGGATGCTGATCAACACCGTCAGTCAACATTCCACCTTGGTCAAAACCCACGTATCCAGGAGGGGCACCTATCAAGCGCGATACGGCATGTTTTTCCATATATTCCGACATATCAAAGCGTAAAAGCTCAACACTTAAGATTGAGGCTAGCTGCTTTGCAACTTCGGTTTTTCCGACACCTGTGGGGCCTGCGAACAGATAGTTACCAATGGGCTTTTCGGGTTCACGCAGGCCTGCGCGCGCCAGTTTGATAGCAGAAGAAAGTGCGACAATCGCCTTGTCTTGGCCAAACACCGCCCGTTTTAAAGTTTTTTCGAGATCTCGCAGAACTTCTGCATCATTTTTTGAGACGCTCTTAGCAGGAATGCGGGCAATTTTTGAAACTACGGTCTCAATCTCTTTTATGCCGATGGTCTTGCGGCGCTTTGAATCGCTCAGCAAATGCTGAGCGGCCCCTGCTTCATCGATTACATCAATTGCGCTGTCGGGCAATTTTCTGTCATTAATATAACGCGCGGCAAGTTCGACCGCGGCTTTAATAGCGTCGGCGGTATAGCGCAGATCATGATGGCTTTCGAAATGGGGTTTAAGCCCCATCAAAATCTTTATGGAATCTGGGATCGAGGGTTCGTTCACATCTATCTTTTGAAATCGCCGCGCTAAAGCTCGATCTTTCTCGAAATGTTGACGGAATTCTTTATAGGTTGTTGAGCCCATGCAGCGTAATTTGCCACCCGAAAGCGCGGGTTTTAGCAAGTTTGATGCATCCATCGCCCCACCCGAAGTGGCTCCTGCACCAATTACGGTATGAATTTCGTCAATGAATAAGATAGCGTCTGGGTGGTCTTCCATTTCTTTAACCACGGCTTTTAGCCGCTCTTCAAAATCACCCCTATAGCGGGTACCAGCTAAAAGCGCGCCCATATCCAAAGAGTAGATGGTCGCCTGTGACAAAATATCAGGGGTTTGCCCGTGAATGATTTTTAAAGCCAAGCCTTCGGCAATAGCGGTTTTGCCAACCCCTGGGTCTCCAACCAATAGTGGATTGTTTTTGCGCCGACGGCACAGCACTTGGATGCAACGCTCAACCTCCGCTTCTCGGCCAATCAGCGGATCGACATCACCTTTTTGCGCTTTAACATTCAGATCAACGCAATATTTGGACAAGGCGGATTCTTTTTCGGCGCCAGCTTCGGCCTTTGGGGTTTCAAGATCTTCGTCAGCCCCATTCAAAGCCCGTTCCTCACCGAAGCTTGGGTCTTTTGCTACTCCATGCGCGATGAAGTTAACCGCGTCATATCGGGTCATATCTTGTTCTTGCAGGAAATAGGCTGCGTTGCTTTCGCGTTCAGCAAAAATAGCCACCAAAACATTCGCGCCCGTAACTTCGGTACGCCCTGATGATTGTACATGGATTGCGGCACGCTGGATGACGCGCTGAAAAGCGGCCGTGGGCACGGCTTCTGATCCTTCTACATCGGTGACTAAAGTTGACAGGTCGTCATTGATAAAGCTGGTCAACGTCCGCCGCAGCGTTGCAAGGTTGACAGAGCAGGCCTGCATGACTTTGGCCGCTTCTGGCTCGTCGATCAGCGCTAAAAGGAGATGCTCAAGTGTGGCCAGTTCATGTTTGTGATCATTGGCTAGTGACAATGCGTTATGTATGGCTTGTTCTAACGTGGTCGAAAATGACGGCACTTTGACACTCCTGCTCTTTTAGATCTTGGTAGGCTAATGAGCCCTTAACGGACAATTTACTTATAAGATTAAACTTTGGTTTTATTTTGTCTGGTTCAAGCCCTAAAGTGGATTAATTGCCAAAATAATCAAAGAAAACTGAATTGCCAGCCAGTTTGGGTTAAAAATTGTTCCGTCGTTCGCGCAGTTCGGCGAAAACCGCCGCGTCTGGCTGCCCACTTAGGCCAAGGGCGGCCTTCATCTCTGGCTCTATGGCGCGTAAAAATGGGTTTGTCAGGCGTTCATGTGCCAAGGTTGTATGCAGGGCTTTAAAGTCGGGAGCCCCGTGGGCGCGGTGAGCTGCGGCGCGTGTGATAACCTGTGTGTTGTTAGGCTCAACACTCAAGGCGAAGCGCTCATTCACTGCCATATAGTCATGTCCAGAAAGAATGCGCGTTCCGTCAGGCAAGCTCATTAGCCGCGAAAGTGATGCCCACATTTGATCAAAGCTGCCTTCAAAAATTCGCCCGCAGCCCATGGCCATAAGACTGTCACCCGTAAATGCCAAATGGCTTTTAGGCAGATAAAAGGCGATATGCCCAACCGTATGGCCAGAGACATCCATCGTCTGACATGCTTCTTGACAAAGGGTAAATCCTTCGCCCATTTCAAGAGCCAGATCTAATGCGGGCAAACGGTGGGCGTCGGCCTTTGAACCAACCACGCGGATGTTGGAACTTCCAGAAAAGGCGGCTAAGATGTCGGCCATCCCGTCAATATGGTCGGGGTGGTGGTGGGTTAAAAGAATGTCACTTAATTGCCAACCTGTCGCAGCCAGCACGTTTAAAATTGGCGAAGCTTCGGGCGCATCGACTAGGGCCGTTTCGCCCGTGGTATCGTTATGAACCAAATAGGCAAAATTATCGGTCAGGCAGGGAATAATCATAAGTTTAAGCGACATTGGGGCACGCCTTTGCACAGTTTGGGTTGCATATAAGGTCATGACAGACCAGTTATAGGATATAAACTCTATCTTGTCGCAAAACCTCTGGGGTCGCAATGCATCTTGATGTTTTAGATCTAAGGAACTTTTATTACCGCACGCAATTGGGGCGAGTGGCGCAGCGTGCTGTGCGAGATCGCTTGACGGGCCTTTGGCCTGTCGCGGCGCTTCAAGGACAAACAGTGGTTGGCTTTGGCTTTGCTGTACCACTTCTGCGCCCATATCTGACGTCTGCACGGCGCGTGATTGGCCTGATGCCTGGGCCCCAGGGGGTCATGCCTTGGCCCGCGGGTGAGCCTAATGTGTCGGTTCTGTGCGATGAGCGTAAATGGCCCATTTCAACCGGCTTGGTGGATCGTTTGGTGGTGATGCATGGGCTTGAGACATCAGACACCCCGTCCGAGATATTAGAAGAATGCGCCCGCGTTTTGGGGCCTGGGGGGCGTGTAATATTTATCGTCCCCAATCGCTCAGGGATATGGTCACGGGGCGACGGCACTCCCTTTGGCTTTGGCCGCCCCTATTCCGCGTCACAAATCGACAGCTTGCTTCGCGATCATGGATTTACCCCCGAGCGCCACGCCTCGGCCCTTTTTTCGCCACCTTCGGAAAAACGCTTTTGGTTGGGTCTTTCGGGTGCGCTGGAGCTGACAGCACGCCGCTTTGCCCCTTGGTTCGCGGGCGGGGTCTTGATGATTGAGGCCTCAAAACAAATCCATGCACCGAAAAATGGGGGCTTGGGTGAGCGCATACGGCGGCCTTTACGGATATTAGAAGGGGTTGGAGCCAAAGCTCCCGTGCCTGCACTTAAATCGCGCGATTGATCAGAAAGTATTGATTCTCCAAAAGGCGACCTTGGCTCTTACAAAAACCGGAATGAGGACCTTTGGGCGGGACAAAAAGTCGCAGATTGCGCGGGTTTCTGACAAAAAATCAGAAAATTCTTCGAATCAACCGTCGATTTTTTGTTATGAGCATCTTCGAGGTTGCGAGGTGGCAAAGCCTCTGCTACATCGCGCGCTAAGTTACGTCCGGTGCCTGGTGCATCTGGAAGAAATTGGGTATGAAAAATGTTTTTCAGGCCAAACCATCGAAAGGGTTGACGTGTCAGAACCAGCTTCGATCTCTGCCGCTGTTGCGTCGCGTTATGCGGGTGCAATGTTTGATTTGGCAAAAGAAAGCAAAGCGCTTCCTGCGCTAACTTCAGATATAGATGCAATCGATGCTGCTTTGGCAGCCAGTAAAGAGCTGTCTTTGATGATTGCATCGCCATTGGTCAGCCGCGTCGATCAGGGCAAAGCCGTGGCTGCTTTGGCGACGGCTATGGGCCTGTCCATCATCTCGGCACATACATTGTCTTTAATGGCACAAAAGCGACGTCTATTTGTGTTGCCGCAATTGACTATAGACGTGCGTGCGCGCATTGCCGCAGAAAATGGCGAAATGACTGCTGAGGTGACCTCGGCCGTTAAGCTGACTGCGGCGCAGGCAAAGAAACTTTCGGCAACGCTGAAAGCTAGCGTTGGCAAAGACGTGAAACTATCAACCGCTGTCGATGAATCCCTCATCGGCGGTCTTATTGTCAAGCTCGGCTCGACTATGATTGATAATTCAATCAAATCGAAGCTCGCGGCTCTTCAGAATAAAATGAAAGAGGTCGGATAAATGGGTATCCAAGCTGCTGAGATCTCTGCGATCCTTAAAGAGCAGATTAAAAATTTTGGAAAAGATGCAGCCGTAGCCGAAGTTGGCCGCGTGTTGTCTGTGGGCGACGGTATCGCTCGCGTTTACGGCCTTGATAATGTGCAGGCCGGCGAAATGGTTGAATTCCCTGGCGGCGTACGCGGAATGGCCTTGAACCTTGAAGTTGACAACGTTGGAGTTGTTATCTTCGGTGATGACCGCGCCATCAAAGAAGGCGATACGGTTAAACGTACAAAGTCCATCGTCGACGTTCCAGTTGGTGAAGGTCTTTTGGGGCGCGTTGTTGATGGATTGGGAAACCCAATTGACGGCAAAGGTCCAATCGTTTCGTCTGAGCGCCGCGTTGCGGACGTAAAAGCGCCAGGCATCATCCCGCGCAAATCTGTGCACGAGCCGATGGCAACCGGCCTTAAATCGGTTGACGCGATGATTCCAGTTGGCCGCGGCCAGCGTGAATTGATCATTGGTGATCGCCAAACTGGTAAAACAGCTATCGCCTTGGACACGATTTTGAACCAAAAGTCTTACAATAAGGCTGCGGGCAAAGACGAAGGCAAAAAACTTTATTGCATCTATGTTGCGATTGGGCAAAAACGGTCTACCGTTGCACAATTAGTTAGAAAATTGGAAGAAACAGGCGCGCTTGAATATACGATCGTGGTTGCTGCAACCGCGTCGGATCCAGCACCTTTGCAATTCTTGGCGCCTTATGCGGCGACATCAATGGCGGAATATTTCCGCGACAATGGCCGCCATGCCTTGATTATCTATGATGACTTGTCAAAACAAGCGGTTGCTTATCGTCAAATGTCGTTGCTTTTGCGTCGCCCACCTGGCCGTGAAGCTTATCCAGGAGACGTGTTTTATCTTCACTCGCGCTTGCTTGAGCGTTCAGCAAAACTGAATGCGGAAAATGGCTCGGGTTCATTGACTGCTTTGCCGATCATTGAAACCCAAGGCGGTGACGTTTCGGCCTTTATTCCGACCAACGTGATCTCTATTACTGACGGCCAGATCTTCTTAGAAACAGAATTGTTCTATCAAGGTATCCGTCCTGCTGTGAACACGGGTTTGTCTGTGTCACGGGTCGGCTCATCGGCACAAACCGACGCGATGAAATCTGTTGCGGGTCCTGTTAAGTTGGAACTTGCGCAATATCGGGAAATGGCGGCCTTTGCGCAGTTTGGTTCTGACTTGGATGCTTCTACACAGCAGCTTTTGAATCGCGGCGCGCGTTTGACTGAGCTGATGAAGCAACCCCAATATGCGCCTTTGACCAACGCTGAAATTGTTTGTGTCATTTTCGCAGGTACCAAAGGCTATTTGGACAAGATCCCTGTTGGCGACGTTGGGCGTTTTGAAGCTGGTTTGTTGCAGTATCTGCGAACAACGGGCAAAGACGTTCTGGAAGACATCACCAAAAACGATCGTAAGGTTAAAGGTGATCTTGAAGACAAGATCAAAGCAGCCCTTAACGCTTTTGCGAAAGACTTCGCCTAAGGGCGGGTCAGGAGAACGGTAGATGCCAAGCCTTAAGGACCTTAAAAACAAGATCGTGAGCGTGAAAAACACGCGTAAGATCACCAAGGCGATGCAAATGGTGTCGGCTGCAAAATTGCGCCGTGCGCAAGATGCAGCCGTTGCCGCACGCCCCTATGCTGAGCGCCTGAGCGCTGTTATGGCAGGATTGTCTGCATCGGTTGGCAATGCGCATGGAGCGCCCAAGCTTTTGGCTGGGACGGGCGCTGACAATGTCCATCTTTTAGTAGTGATGACGTCTGAACGCGGCCTTTGTGGCGGCTTCAACTCGACTATTGTGCGTTTGGCGCGGACCCATGCGCAACAATTGATAGCAGCAGGAAAAACTGTAAAAATCTTGACTGTTGGCAAAAAAGGTCGTGATCAGTTGCGGCGCGATTTGGGCAAGCATTTTATTGCCCATATTGACCTGACCGAGGTCAAGCGTGTGGGCTATGTGAATGCTTTGGCCATTACCAAAGATATCTTGTTGCGTTTCGATGGCGGCGAGTTTGATGTGGCCACATTGTTCTTTAACCGATTTAAATCCGTAATCAGTCAAATCCCTACGGCGCAACAAATCATTCCTGCGGTGTATGAAGGCGACGAGCAAGCTACTGCGCTTTATGATTACGAACCCAGTGAAGAAGCTATCTTGGCAGATTTGCTGCCGCGCGGTGTTGCCACGCAAGTCTTTACAGCCTTGCTTGAAAACGCAGCGTCGGAACAAGGGGCGCGGATGTCCGCTATGGACAATGCGACACGCAATGCTGGTGAGATGATCACCAAATACACAACATTGTATAACCGCACCCGCCAAGCCGCGATCACGAAAGAGCTTATTGAAATCATTTCGGGCGCTGAGGCGCTCTGACCCGCACGGAGAGAAACGATATGGCAAAAGCGAAAGCACTAGGCAAGATCACCCAGGTGATTGGAGCCGTGGTAGATGTGCAATTTGAAGGTGAGCTTCCGGCGATCCTGAATGCACTTCAAACCGAAAATAATGGTAAAAAATTGATTTTGGAAGTTGCGCAGCATTTGGGCGAAAGCACCGTGCGCACCATCGCAATGGACGCGACCGAAGGTCTGGTTCGTGGTGCAGCCGTCAGTGACACAGGCGGTCAAATCTCGGTTCCCGTTGGTTCCGCCACTTTGGGTCGCATCATGAACGTAACAGGTGACCCTGTTGACGAAAGAGGCCCCGTAAGCACTAAAGAAACCCGTGGAATTCACGGTAAAGCGCCAGAATTTTCGGAACAGTCAACTGAAACTGAAATTCTTGTCACAGGTATCAAAGTGATTGACCTTTTGGCTCCCTATACGAAGGGCGGTAAAATTGGTTTGTTCGGTGGTGCGGGCGTTGGTAAAACGGTTTTGATCATGGAATTGATCAACAACATTGCTAAAGTGCACTCTGGCGTGTCGGTTTTTGCTGGCGTGGGCGAACGCACACGCGAAGGTAACGACCTTTACCACGAAATGATTGAATCAGGTGTTATTAACCTAGAAGACTTGACCAAATCGAAGATCGCCCTGGTTTATGGCCAAATGAACGAGCCTCCAGGTGCGCGTATGCGTGTAGCCTTGTCGGGCTTGACCTTGGCCGAGCAGTTCCGTGACGATACAGGCTCTGACGTATTGTTCTTTGTTGACAACATATTCCGCTTTACCCAAGCGGGTTCCGAAGTTTCAGCGCTGTTGGGCCGCATTCCTTCGGCGGTGGGTTATCAGCCAACATTGGCAACTGACATGGGAGCAATGCAAGAACGTATTTCTTCGACAAAAAATGGTTCGATTACTTCTGTGCAAGCCGTTTATGTTCCAGCCGATGACTTGACTGACCCTGCGCCAGCCACCTCATTTGCCCACTTGGACGCGACCACAGTTCTGGACCGTGCTATCTCGGAAAAAGGGATTTATCCTGCTGTTGATCCTTTGGGCTCAACCTCGCGCTTGCTTGATCCTTTGATCATCGGCGAAGAGCATTACAACGTGGCAACTAGTGTTCAGCGCGTTCTTCAGCGCTATAAATCCTTGCAGGATATCATTGCAATCTTGGGCATGGATGAGTTGAGCGAAGAAGACAAGCTGGCCGTTGCCCGCGCCCGTAAGCTTGAGCGTTTCTTGTCGCAACCGTTTGATGTGGCAAAAGTATTTACAGGCTCTGATGGCGTTCAGGTTCCTTTGGAAAAAACCATATCTTCCTTCAAAGCCGTGGTTGCAGGTGAATATGACCACTTGCCAGAAGCGGCCTTCTATATGGTTGGGGACATTGATGACGTGATTGCCAAAGCTCAGCGTCTTGCTGCAGCAGCGGCTTAGGGGGCGACATGGCAGGAGCTGTACAATTCGACCTCGTCAGCCCTGAGCGTCGCTTGGCGTCAGTTCAGGCGGTCGAGGTGCAGATCCCAGGTGCCGATGGCGATATGACAGCGATGGAGGGGCATGCTCCGACCATCACCACTCTGCGCCCAGGTATTTTGCGCGTTCTCTCGTCAGATGGAAGCGAGGCTTTTGCAGTGACAGGCGGCTTTGCTGAAATTAGCGCAAGCAGCGTTTCGGTATTGGCTGAAAAAGCTGTGCCTTTGGCAGAACTGACAGCTGCAATGGTTGGTGAAATGATCACTGAGGCCCGCAATGCGGCCGAAGCTGCTTTGCCTCAAAGCCGTGATGCGGCTGATAAAACTGTTGAGGATTTTGTGGCCTTGCGTGTGGCCGCTGGTCACTAAACTAAAGCTTGAATTTAAAAAGCCCCAAAACTCATCTGAATTTTGGGGCTTTTTGATGTGATACGCATTATTTTTGTTGATACATGCCTTCGTAAATTGGCACCAACGTGTCAGTTTCAAACAATGACGACACAGACGTGCCGCTCCAGATGTTCAAAATTGCCTGTGCAAAAATCGGCGCTGTCGGCACGATACGAATATTAGGGCAGGCCAATGTTTCAGCCGTGGGACGGATCGAGTCTGTAATCACAAGATTTTTCATCACTGACTTAGAAATACGTTCAACTGCCGGGCCAGACAGCACGCCATGGGTGATATAGCTGTGCACTTCAACTGCGCCATTCTCAATCAACACTTCGGCAGCCTTACAAAGGGTCCCAGCTGTGTCACAAATGTCGTCAACGATGATACATTTCTTGCCAGCAACATCACCAATAACTGTCATTTCGGCAATCTCACCCGCTTTTTCGCGGCGTTTATCGACAATGGCCATCGGCGCCTTGATGCGTTTGGCAATCTCGCGGGCGCGTGATACGCCGCCTACGTCGGGCGAAACCACCATCAAATTATCCATATCGCCTTTGAAGTTATGCTCAATATCCAAGGCAAAGATCGGCGCGGAGTAAAGGTTATCAACAGGCACATCAAAAAAGCCCTGAATTTGCGCGGCGTGAAGGTCTAGCGTCAAAACGCGGTCAATGCCAGCTTCGGTCAGCAAATTGGCCACAAGCTTCGCAGAAATTGGTGTGCGGGCCTTGGCGCGGCGATCTTGGCGCGCATAGCCGAAATATGGGATGACGGCTGTGATGCGCGCCGCTGAGGAACGGCGCAGCGCATCTGCGATGATCAACAGCTCCATCAAATTATCATTAGCGGGGTTGGATGTGGGCTGAATGATATACATATCTTCGCCACGCACATTCTCATACACCTCGACAAAAATTTCCTGATCGTTGAAACGTTCGACCCTCGTGTCAACCAAACTCACAGACATGCCACGATGCATCGACATACGTCTGGCGATCGATTTGGCAAGATCAAGATTAGCAGTTCCAGAGATCAGTTTGGGTTCGGCCATTACAGACATATCAGTTCCTTGCCTAGAGCAAAAAGGATTCTTCAAACTTGGAATATCCCTAGCACTGTGAGGTGCTTTTGAAAACCAATCAGCAGCCAATTATCTAAGATTTGTAATCTTTTGTGGACATCTTCAAAGCAGGAACTCAATGACCCGCAAGGATGCGCCCGAAATGATCAATATCCGCCTTTGCCGTCGCCCACGAGCACACAAGCCGCGCCCCCAAAATAGCGTCGCCCCCACCCATTAGGGTTTCGCCGTCATTTAAATAATAATAGGCCCCCGCATCGTGTAGAATTTGGTGGAATTTACGAGGCCAACGGGCAAAAATGATGTTGGCATCGGTGGGGTGATCGAAGGTAACATAGGGCAGTTTACCCATGGCCTGTACCAAGTCTGCAGCGCTGTCATTGGCGCGTTTGGCAAGATTTAGCCAAAGATCGTCTTGCAGATAGGCTTGCATTTGGGCAGACATAAAACGGTGTTTCGACATTAAATGCCCTGCGCGTTTGCGCCGCAGTTCGAACTCCCACGCCTGATGGGGGTGAAACAAGACCACCGCTTCGACGCCCATAAGGCCATTCTTGGTGCCGCCAAAAGACAAAATATCAATGCCCGCGCGCCATGTCATATCTGCGGCTTTAGCATTTGTGGCCACCAAAGCATTAGCAAAGCGTGCGCCGTCCATATGGCAGGGCAGCCCAAATTCTTTTGCCACGCGGGTTAAGGCTTTGACCTCATCTAGTTGATAGACCGTGCCCGATTCGGTTACATTGGTCAATGAGACAAGGCCTCTCTGCACGCTGTGAACGCCGCCAAGTCCACTAGCCTCAATGGTGCGGCGGAGGGATTGCGGCGTCATTTTTCCATGCGGTCCGTCAACCAAGACCAGCTTTGCGCCATTGGTGAAAAACTCTGGTGCACCGCATTCGTCTTTTTCTATATGGGACTGCGGGTGGCAAAAAATTGATCCCCAAGGCGGAGTTTGCAAGGCCAAACTCAGTGCATTTGCTGCGGTGCCTGTAGGGACCAAATATGTGGTAGCTGTGGGTGCTTCGAACAAGTGGCGCATCTGGAGTGTAAGCGCCCCCATCATCGGATCAGCGCCGTAAGATTTGGTTTGCACCTCATTCACCGCGGCCATCGCGGCCCAAACTTCGGGTGCGACTGGTGCGGTATTGTCTGATGCGAAAAACATTAGGGCGTCTCCTCTATTAGGTAATCTTCCCAATCCTCAGTCGGGACCGATGTTTCAGGCAGCGTCCAGCCCTGCACCGAAATGCGTGCATCATGTACTGATTGTGTTGTGCCTGAAATAAGCGGGTGCCAGTCTAAAAGTGGTTTGCCCTCGTGAAGGCGCCGATAAGCACATGTGCGTGGCAGCCAGTAGACAATGTTAGGCAACCGCTCTGGCGTGACTTGCACACAGTCTGGAACAAAATCACGTCGATTTTCATAGTTTTTGCAACGGCAGGTTTCCCCATCTAAAAGCTGGCACGCCAAACGTGTAAAGGCCACTTCGCCAGTATCTTCAAACTCAAGTTTATTCAGGCAGCATTTGCCGCAGCCATCACAAAGTGCCTCCCATTCGTTATGGGTCAATGCTTCAAGAGGAAGGGTTTCCCAAAATTTCGGGCGCATGGTTTCGGTCATAGGGGCTCCAATATTGTGCGCGCTTGTGCGCAGTCTTTGGCCATTTGATCACGCAATTCTTGCAGCCCGTCAAACTTTAGTTCGGGGCGCAAATAGGCGACAAATGCCACCGATAGCTCTGCGCCGTAAAGATCGCCCGAAAAATCGAAAAGGAAACTTTCCAAATTAGGTTGGTTTTTGCCAAACATCGGCCGCACGCCAAGGCTGGAGGCAGCTTTGTAGCTGCCCTTGAAGGGGCCGGTCAACACGTCAACCAACACCGCATAAACGCCGAGCTTTGGCAGGTGAAGGTCGCTTACTGCCATATTGGCTGTGGGATAGCCCAAGTCGCGGCCCCGTTTTTCGCCATGAATGACAGGCCCTTCAATTCGGTGAGGGTGACCCAGCATTTGTTGTGCGAGTTGGGGATCGCCCTCTTTTAACGCTTGGCGAATAGCGGTCGAGGAAATTTCGGCCCCAGAGGTGTGCAAAAGCTGAGAAACCGTGACGCCAAAACCAAATTCTTTACCCAGCGAAACCAAATCTTTGGCCCGCCCAGAGCGCCTGGCACCAAAACAAAAGTCCGCCCCCACAACCACATGTGACACGCCCAGGCCCTCTTGCAAAATCAGTTTGGCAAAGTCGCGCGGTGACAGGGCCGCCATTTCTGTGTTGAAGGGCAGCTCATAAAGATTTTTAACACCCAGCCGCGCCATTTCATGCGTCCGAGCTTTGGCATTCATCAAGCGAAATGGAGCCGTATTAGTGGGGTTGAAGAAGGCTCTTGGGTGAGGTTCAAATGTGATGATGCCTAAGGGCCCATGTAAGCGTGCGACATCTAGTACCGATTGATGGCCTAAATGCACACCGTCAAAATTACCTAAGGCGCAAGACGCCCCTTTGTCCTTGGCCGCAAGGCCTAATAATTGGCGGTAAATCTGCATATTCCAATTGGCCTTTGGCCCGAGTAACGCGGGCAGTATATATCTTGGTGTTTGGTATCGCCTAGCGCAGTCTATATTTCAAGTGCCGTCCCCCTTGGGCCAGTCTAACGTAAAAAGCCAATCGAAAAAGTTGTTGTGCGATCTTGGGCGGCAAGCCACGGGGCAAGAAGAGCGGCCTCAGGATTTTGAGTATTGGCGCCAAAATTTCCTGCTGCTATCCCAGAGGTGATGAAAAGGCTATCAATACCCTGATCCATTGCCCCTAAAATATCGGTGTCGATTCCGTCGCCGATGGCGAGCGCGCGCGGCGATTTTAGGTCGGGCTGAAGTTGGGATAATCGGCGTCGTGCCAGATCGTAAATTGGCGCATGGGGTTTGCCATAATAAAGGGATAGCCCGCCCATCTGAGAATAAAGCGCGGCCAAGGCCCCCGCGCAATAGATACGCTGATCGCCTCGATCAACGATAATATCAGGATTGGCGCATAGCATCGGCATATTGCGGGAAATCGCTTTTGCGAATTGGTCGCGGTAATCTTCGGGCGTGTCGACGGCATCATTAAAGGGCCCAGTGCAAATGATGCCTTGGGCGGCGTCAAAATCTACGCGCTCAATGGTTGGGTTTTGTGCCATAAAAACATTTAACTCAGCGCTGACGCTGGTAAAAAACCCCACATCGTGGGGTGGTCCTATGTGATAGACCTTTTGGCCCGCAGCTCCCCCATAAAATCCAAATTGCGCGGCATCGCCCGAGCTTGCGATTGCATCATAGCAATCTTGGGGAACGTGCATTCCATCAAGCTGGGCTTTGACGCTGGCACTGGGGCGGGGTGAATTTGTCACCAAAATCACGGTGCCGCCCGCCCGTCGATAGGTCTGCAACGCTTTAACTGCCGCTGGAAAGGGGGTATGTCCATTGTGCAAGCATCCCCAAAGGTCGCAAAAAACCGCGTCATATTGCGCTGAGATATTAGACAAATGTTGAATTATTTGGGACATTTCGGCGTTATAATTTAAGCGCAGGGATGATCTGCTTTTTGCGTGACATGATGCCTGGCAGCGTGACGGTGTCACCCGTTACCAACGCCCCAAATGAGGCCCGCGCCAATTCAGCCACCAGAGCATTTGGCACCAATAGAGTTGCTTCTTCGCGCAAAATATCTACTACGAACAGCAAGACCTGATCTGCGCCATCTTCGGCTGCAACCAAAGGCATGGCCTGCATCAGTGAGAGTTTACGCTCAAGCACAATATTGGGAGAGGTAGTCTCTAACACCGAAATGCGTAGTTTTTTGTCAGCAACTTGATATTCTTTGGAATCCATCCGCAAAAGGGCGGCATCGCTAAAGGCCGAAATGTCGGATTTGGCCGCAAACATTTTAACGGCCAGATCCGTCATGTTCACTCCAAGCTCTGCTGCCAAAGCTTCGGCCACGGCGCGATCATGGTTGGTTGTGGTCGGCGAACGAAACAGTAGCGTGTCCGACAAAATGCAAGACAACATCATGCCTTTAATTGCGGGTGGGGCAAGCGCAAGATCTACACCTATCAGATCATGCATTATCGTGGCTGTGCACGCCAAGGGGCGCATCGTCACTTCGATCGGGTTTTTGGATTTAAGGCCCCCGACCAACAGATGGTGGTCAATGATGGCCAAAATCGTCGCATCATTCACCGAGGTAGGCAATTCAGCAGGGTTGTTCGTGTCGACAATGATTATGGGTTCATTAGGTGAAATCTCTTGAATGATGGCAGGCTTCTCAAGACCCCAATGTCGCAATACGAAGTCAGCTTCCATGTTTGGGCTGCCCAACAAAATAGCCTGCGCTGGTGTTTTTTTGATCTCGTTTAAATACCAAGCCCAAATTATTGGAGAGCCTGTGCTGTCTGTGTCTGGGGCCTTATGTCCGAAAATCTTAATCATGGTCTATCCGTCGATTACTACTGGCTGCCTTATAGGTCATGACACTGTCATTGTCACGCCTGAGCGACTATAAAATGCTGTATGCTGCGCCCCGTTCCGGTTGTAAAATTTTATACTTGGGGTTGTTGACATGGGGCAGGGGTATGACTAGATACTCATTGTTAGCACTCATGCTAGGTGAGTGCTAATAGGATTTAACCTGAAACCTAAGGAGCGTTTTCAGATGGCATTTACACCGCTGCAAGACCGCGTATTGGTCCGCCGCATTGAAGGCGAAGAAAAGACCAAAGGTGGTCTAATCATCCCGGACACCGCAAAAGAAAAACCTGCTGAGGGCGAAGTCATCGCCTGTGGCGCTGGCGCACGCAAAGATTCGGGTGAATTGATCCCGATGGGCGTAAAAGCTGGTGATCGCGTGTTGTTTGGCAAATGGTCAGGCACCGAAGTCACACTTGAAGGTAAAGAACTTCTTATCATGAAAGAAAGCGACATTTTGGGAATCATTTCCTAAAAGCGCAGGCCCTCTCTTTATGAAGGGGCATCTTTCTTAACCGTAATTTTAAATAAACTGGAGCAAGCAAATGGCTGCTAAGGAAGTCAGATTTGACACCGACGCCCGTGACCGTATGTTGCGCGGCGTAAACATCCTTGCGGATGCTGTAAAAATAACTTTGGGCCCAAAAGGCCGCAATGTTGTTATTGAAAAATCATTCGGCGCACCTCGTATCACCAAAGACGGTGTTACCGTTGCCAAAGAAATCGAACTTTCAGATCGCTTTGAAAACATGGGCGCACAGATGGTTAAAGAAGTCGCTTCGCGCACAAATGACGAAGCAGGCGACGGCACCACGACCGCAACTGTGTTGGCACAAGCCATCATCAAAGAAGGCGTGAAAGCCGTTGCTGCGGGTATGAACCCAATGGACCTAAAGCGCGGTATCGATTTGGCAACGGCAAAAGTCGTTGCTGCGATCAAAGCGGCTGCGCGTCCTGTTTCTGACTCGGCTGAAGTTGCGCAAGTAGGCACGATCTCTGCTAATGGTGAAGCTGAAATTGGTCGTCAAATCGCTGATGCGATGCAAAAAGTCGGCAACGAAGGCGTGATCACTGTTGAAGAAAACAAAGGTCTGGAAACATCGACGGAAGTTGTTGAAGGCATGCAGTTCGACCGTGGTTTCTTGTCGCCATATTTCGTCACGAATCCTGACAAAATGGTTGCTGACCTAGAAGATTGCTACATTTTGTTGCATGAGAAAAAACTCTCATCGTTGCAGCCAATGGTTCCTTTGTTGGAATCAGTTATTCAAAGCCAAAAGCCTTTAATCATCATCTCGGAAGATGTTGAAGGCGAAGCTTTGGCAACTTTGGTTGTGAACAAATTGCGCGGTGGCTTGAAAATTGCTGCGGTCAAAGCACCCGGTTTTGGCGATCGCCGCAAAGCAATGTTGCAAGACATTGCTATCTTGACCGGTGGTCAGGTGATCTCTGACGATTTGGGCATGAAGCTTGAAAACGTGACCATCGATATGTTGGGCCGCGCGAAAAAAGTGACAATCACCAAAGATACTACAACTGTAATTGATGGCGCTGGCGACAAGGCTGAAATTGCTGGCCGTGTTGCACAAATCCGTGCGCAAATTGAAGACACAACCTCAGATTACGACCGCGAAAAGTTGCAAGAGCGTGTGGCCAAACTGGCTGGCGGTGTTGCTGTTATCCGCGTCGGTGGTATGACCGAAGTTGAAGTGAAAGAACGTAAAGATCGCGTCGACGACGCGCTGAATGCAACTCGTGCTGCTGTACAAGAAGGTATTGTTGTTGGCGGTGGTGTGGCTTTGGTTCAAGCGGGTAAAACTTTGGATGGTCTTACTGGTGCGAATGCTGATCAAACTGCGGGCATAGCTATCGTGCGCCGCGCTTTGGAAGCACCTTTGCGTCAAGTTGCACAAAATGCTGGTGTTGACGGTTCGGTTGTCGCTGGCAAAGTGCGTGAGAGCAAAGACAAAAACTTTGGTTTTAACGCGCAAACTGAAGAATATGGCGACATGTTCAAATTCGGCGTGATCGATCCTGCTAAAGTTGTGCGTACAGCGCTCGAGTATGCGGCATCAGTTGCTTCATTGCTGATCACAACCGAAGCGATGATCGCTGACAAACCAGAGCCAAAATCAGGCGGCGGCGACATGGGCGGCATGGGCGGCATGGGCGGTATGGGCGGTATGATGTAATCATCCGACCTCCTGGTCTGAAAGGAAAGGGCGCAGCTTAGGCTGCGCCCTTTTTTAACTCACAAGTGACGTGACGTCACTTGTGCATATGATTGCAGCGCATTCCCGACAAAGGTTGGACCTTTCTGGATGTTGTGGAGAGTGCGATGGATTATACGTTTGCTTAGTTTTTTTTGATAAGTGTTTGGTGCTTGTTGTGGAAACAGACTGTATAAATGCCTACTTAGTGCCCCGAGAGGCGTAGTCTATCATCGAGCTATCTTATGGTAATATGTTGTTTTAAAAGTGGACCACCGCCAAGGAAATTCATTTGCACCATGAACAGCCTCTTGAGCGTGGCTTCGTTCCATTGGTGGTTGGCGCCTCAATTACCGATTAAAGCGGGAGTTGGCTTGGCTTTGTTGCACCCC
>ERZ889078.200-NODE-200-length-54501-cov-9.706351_pt1 | contig 54501 bp, 34 predicted proteins | sample MGYA00521266_ERZ889078 | MGnify/ENA primary metagenome ERZ889078 (study PRJEB32303, sample SAMEA104408618) | aquatic metagenome | biome: Brackish water; feature: Pelagic; material: water | place: Baltic Sea | collected 2014-06-16T06:34:00 | depth 76,534 m ... | reverse complement strand
TCGACGATGCCCTCACGGACCTCGACGCATGACTCGGGGTCATCGTGGGTAGCCAACACTTCGATGTAAGGCTCTTTCATCCTCTCCTTCCAAGCCGGCTTATCCCCACGCTCTCAGATGACTACACTTAACACTTGCAAGCAAGTGTTAAGTGTAGTCATCTGACCCCCATCATCTGCCGCCACAGCGACCAGGCACCGTGCGCCAACACGGCGAGGGCCAGGCAGACACACGTGATCCCGACGGCGGCGCCGTACTGGGCGACCTGCGTGTCCGCGTCGGTGGCGAGGCGCAGGCCGTCGAAGTAGTGGGTGAACAAGCGCAGCTGCGTCACCACCGTGGTCGCGCCGAGGTGACTCGCCGCCCGCCACACCGGCAGCGCTGCGCTGAGCACGAGGCCGAGCCAAGCGAGCAGCACCGCGTACGGCACCGGCGAGCGCAGCCCGAGCACGCCGTTGATCAACCGCTTTAGCGCGGAGCTCTCAGGGTTTGGCGATGGTGGCACTTGGGGCAGCACTGGCATGGGCAGCCAGATGAGGGCGAACAGCGTCAGCAACAGGCAGCCGACGGCGATCCCCACGGAGGCGGCGCGCAGCAGCGCCGGGCTGGTCGCCGGTTCGCCCATGAACGACAACAGGCTGAGCACAGTGCGACCGGTCAGCAGCTGCGCGACGGTGCGGCGCAGGGTCTCTTGTCGGCTGAGATCGGGCAGCACGACGCCGCGCAGGTCTTGCAGTGAGCTGCGGGCCCACAGCGGCTTGCCGGGCGTAGCGTGGGGCTGATCGCGCAGGGCGAGGTGGCTTGGGTCTGGCGCGTGACCGGCGAGTCTCGCCAAGTTGTACGTCGCCGCGGCGCGCCCTGCGTCCCCCCCTCCAGTGCCCCCTTCGCTGGCTTCGGGGCCGGCCTTGTTCGCCGCGGCCTTGTAGCCTGCGCGGGCATCGGCAAGCTCTCCGGCCCGCTCGCTCAGCACAGCCAGGTTGTTCAGGGCGCGGGTGTCGAGGGGCTGCCGCTTGTTGGCGTCCGTCGCGGCGAGGCGCGCTGTCGCCCAGTCGCCGCGCAGCCACGCCGCTTCGGACTGCAGGCGGCGAAAGGCGGCTGAAGGGGCGTAGCGCTCGAGTTGTCGCGCCAATGTACGCTCAAGTCCCGGCATATCCAGGCGGCCCATCGAGAGCGACGCTTCGCCGCGCTCGAGCTGATGCACCATACTGACGCTGGCGATGAACATCGTCGCGCCGAACAGCGTCGCGACGCCGGCGACCAACAGCACCAGCCGCTCGCCGCGCGAGAGGTAGGACCACGTCATGTGTCGCAGTCGCAGCAGCGGAAACGTGAGGAACGCGGCCAGCCGCTCGCGGCGGGAGCGAAAGCCGCGGCCGTACAGCGCGAGGAGCCGCGCGCTGCGGGACCGAAACCACAGCCACAGCGTGAGAAGAAACAGCGTGATGGGACCACCGAACGTGAGGCCATACGCAGCGTCCAATACGTGCAAGCGCCAGGGCTGAATCATCGCGTATGGCCCCATGGGACGCGACGTGCGGCGCAGCGCTGGCAGACGGGCCTCCAGACCGGCCGGGGCGTCTTCGGGGTGGGTGGCCAACCACGACGTCAGCGCGGGCGCAAAACCGGCGTCGCCCTCGATGGCGAGCGAGAAATCCAAGCTGTCGCGCGCCCACGCGAGCGCCTTGCGGCGGCCTTCGGAGGTGGCGCCCTCGCGCTGCCAGACCTCGTCGCCGCGCTGGCGCAGCGCGCCGGCTGGGGTGCCGACGACTCCGACGGCCAACTCCAGGTTCGCGCCGCCGCGGAGCTGGTCGCGCCGGGCGCGGGCGATGATGCGCGCGGCGCCGGCCTGCAGCCCGACCGCATCGAGCCGCATCGCCGCGACGACTTGGCCCAGCACAACGTGGCTGGCGGTGCCTTCGATAACGGCGCGGCGCAGGGTTGGCAGCGCGGCGCGACCGAGGCGTGTGTGCACCTCAGCGTGCGCGGCCTCGCGCGACAGACACGGCCGCAGCTGCACCGTGCCGATCGTCACCGTGGCGTCTGGGCTGGCGCACGTCTCCGGTAGCTTGCGCAGCAGCGAGAGCAGGCTCGCGGCGACGCTGGCAGCGCCGGGATCTTGGCGAGCGCCGTCGGCGAGCAGGACGACGAGGGCGCGCGGCGACGGCGCAACGTCCGCCAGCGCCTCGGCCATGCCGCCCATTCGATAGTGCGCGACGCTGTCGCCGCTCGGCGGCGGCGGGGTGGGATCCTCGAGGCGCAGGCGCAGCCAGCTGTGTTCGCGGTGGCGCGCGCCGTTGACGAGCACGGCGGCCAGCGTCACCGTCGGATCGAGCGGATCGGGCGCGATCATCGCGACCCGGCCTGGCAACCCGCGCCGCGCGAAGACCCGCCCGGTGCGACCGTGGCGCAGCTGCAGCTCGGCGCCTTGCACCACCAGCACGTGTCCGGCGACGGTCGGCAACCAGCGCGTCCCGTGTTGGTCGCGCGCGTCCGCCGCCACGGGCAAGGTCTGCCAGAGCGTCGCGCCGTCGAAGTTGTCGCGGGCGACCACCTCACCCCACGGACCGTCACCGAACTCAGGCGGGTCGACGGCCGCGATCGCGGCGGTCGTCGCGGCGGCGAGCGGCACGGCGGCGACGTGCCAGTCGCGACACGCCGTCGGCGCCCCTGGCAGCTGCAGGGCGCGCTGTCGGCCACACACGCCGATCTGGAGCAGCGCGGCGATGGCTTGGTAGCCTGGCGACACGTCGGCGCGCAGGTGGCCTATCGCCGCCAGCGCCCGCCCCGCGGCGGCGCCGGACGCGTGTCTGAGCCGCTGGCAGGTGTGAGTGTCGTCGCCGCTGTCAGCGCCCGCCCCGACCGTGACGGCGGCAGCCCGCACGGCGGCGGCGGTCTGCGCATCGGACCGCGCCACCAAGACGTGGCACGCGTGCCGCGCCAACGTGTCCCACCGCGCATCCCGCCACAGGGCCAGCAGACCGGCGAGCTGCAGGTCCACAATCGCGGCCCGATCGGTGTCGCCCTGGGCCAACGCGACCACCTCGTCACGCTCAATCGCGCGCAGACCGGCGCTCGGCTCGCCGGAGACGACGGCGCTCCAGGCGTGCCGCAGCTGGGTGTGCAGCTGCGTGTGGTTCCGCACCCGGAGCGACTGCGCGGCGACATCGGCGCGGGCAGCGGCCAGCCCCCACCAGCCGACGCCAACGACCATGAGCGCCATCGCGACGCCCGCCGCCAACCGCTGCCAACCGACAGTGGCTCGCTTGATGGCGTTGCGGAGCGACGACAGCGCCACCGGATCGGCGTTGGCGTGCCCCTCCAAGGCCGTCAGCTGGGCCCGGGCGAGGCCAACGTCACGGCGACGCAGCGCCTCCTCCGCGTAGCCGACGATCGCCTGCGCTTGCCCATGCAGGGCGGGTTGATTCTCCGGCCACATGCCCAGCGCCTGCTCGTAGCGGCCCAGCGCCCGGGCCCACACGGCGTAGCGCTCCTCGTGCGGGACCGCGTCGGCGGTCTGCAGGCGGCGCACCTCCAGGTCGGCCTCGCCGCTCAATCGCAGGGACTCGGCGTGATCGAGCCACAGCTGGACGGCGGCGCGAAAGGCCTCTACAGACGGAAACCGCGCGCTCGGGTCGCGCGCCATGGCGCGGAGGCAGCTGGCGGCGAGCGGGGCCGGCACCTCGTCGCCGTAGACCTGCGGCACCGACCGACTCGCGGCGAGCAGCACCTCAAACAGCTCGGTGCCGCGATGCGGGGGCGCGCCGGTCAGAATCTCGTGCAGCGTCGCACCGAGCAGGTAGACGTCAGTGCACACCCCCAGGAGCGCCCCGCGTCCCTCGGCCTGCTCCGGTGCCATGTAGGTCGGCGTACCCGCGGGGCCTGAGACACGGCTTCTATGCGGCAATCGCGGGTCGGCAGGCAACTCGACGCCGATGTGCACGGCGATGCCCCAGTCCATCACCATCACTTCGCCATAGGCGCCCACCATCACGTTGTCGGGCTTAATGTCGCGGTGAATGATGTCGTGCGCGTGGGCGTACGCGATGCCGTTGCTCACCTGCAGCAAGACGTCGATGTGGCGCCGCAGATCCCAACGCGCCGACTCCGCGCGGTCCGCCGCCGACTTCGGATGCAGCACCGCCTGCCAGCTGCGGCCCCGCACCAGCTTCATCGCGAGAAAGGGGCTGCCATCCGCGTCCTGACCCAGCTCGTGCACCGGCACCACGTTGGGATGGTCGAGCTGCCCAGTGATGACGGACTCCGCCACAAACCGCGACCGCCGCTCGTCGCTGGCCGGCGTCTGGTCAGGCCGCACGCCGGCGGTGGACCGCAGCATCTTGATCGCCACCTCGCGACCCAAACTCTCTTGATTGGCGCGCCACACGACGCCCATACCGCCCTCACCGACCTTGTCTAACAGCTCAAAACGCGGCTGAACGGGGCCCTCGGCGACCGTCGTGAACCGCTCGCGGGCGCGGTGCAGCGACGCCGAGACCAGCGGGGCGGCGGGCTTTGCGGCGGGCTGTGAGGTGGACCGCACGTAGGCGGCGTCGGCGGCGAAGGTCTCGTCGGTGACCGATGGCGCTGAAGCGGCGACGTAGGTCTCGTCCGTGATCACGGGCGAGGTGTCGGCGACGTACGTCTCGTCTGTGACTGACGGGTCGTCGACCTGTGTGTCGGCGAGCGCCTCCTGCGCCGTCGCAGCGTCCGATCCGCCGGGCACCGTGTGCACCAGCCACGCCGTCGGCAGCGTCGGGCTGTTCGCGAGCAGATGGCCAGGCTGCGCGCCGAGCGTCTCAGACGGATCTGGCGAAGCGGCGAGCGTCTCGGCCCAGAGTTGTCGGAGGTCGGCGTGATCGTCCATGGGCCACGAGCGTAGCTGGCCGCGATCCGGTCGTCGACCTCACCGCGTCACCTCGCATCACCTCAGCCACATGGCGTTCCGATGGTCGCGCGACTACCCTGCGCGCCCATGCTGAACCTCCGCCGCATTTTGCTCCGTCCGCTCACCAGCGCCCTGATTAAACCGGCCTTACAGCGCTACCTGCGTACCGAGCGGGTGTACCGTGGCCACGGCTTGGTGTTGCACGTGCCGCCTGGCGTGTTTCATCCGGGGTTCTTCTTCTCAAGCGGCGTGATGGCGACCTGGCTGGCCCAACAACCGCTCGCCGGCCAACACCTGCTCGACGTCGGCACCGGCTCCGGGCTGCTCGGGCTCGTCGCTGCCCGACACGGCGCCGAGGTCACGCTGCTCGATCTGTCGCCGCGCGCGCTGCTCGCCGCCCAACGCAACGCGCAGCGCAATCAGCTCCGCGTGCGGCTGGCCCACAGCGACGGCCTCGCCCAGCTGCCACTAGACGCCCGATTTGACTGGATCATCGCCAATCCGCCCTGGTTTGCAGCGCCGCCGCCCGACGAAGCTGGCCTCGCCTGGTACGCGGGCCCGCAGCTCAGCTGGTTTCACGACTTCTTTGGCCAACTCGCCAGCCGGCTCAGCCCTGACGGCCGCGCGGTGCTGGTGCTCGCTGATTCGGCCGATCTCGCGGCGATCCACCGCCTCGCGGCGACCTACGGCTGGCGGCTGACGACGCGCTACAAGCGCCGGGTGGTGTGGGAGTGGCAGCACGTGCTGCAGGCCACGCGTCATGACTGACGCGGCAGACCAGCCGAGCGAATCGGCCGACAAACCGGGCTTTCAGGCGCGGCTACGGCCGTGGATCGGCAAGGCTAGGCTGGTGGTGCTGCACAGCTTTCACAGCCTCATCGCGCCCCTGCTCGCCGCCGCGATCAGCGCGTGGGTGGTGCGGACCCATTCGCCGTCCCTGTGGGGCGCGTTTGTCGATGTGCTGCTGGTGGTGCAGCTCGGCGCGCACGTGCTCTCGTTTGGCAACAAGGAGCTGCTGCTGCGGGCGTTTGCGCTCGGTGCGACCCAAGACAAGCCCGACGGCGCCATCCCCCAGATCTTTCAGGGCGCCCTGGCCACCCGCGCCGTGCTGCTGCTCGGCCCGGTGGCGGCGATGGTGGGCGCGTGGGGCTGGTGGCGCGACTGGCCGCTGAGCTGGCTGCTGCTCGCCTTGGCCTGGCTGCCGGCGCAGCTGCTGGCGCAGAGTCACGACGTGGTGATCTTGTATACCCGTCGCTTCACTGCTGGCGTCGCCATCGAGATCACCGCCACCATCGCGACGCTGGGCAGCGTCATCCTCATGGGCGCCGATCTGACGATCCCGCTGCTGCTGGGCGCCTTCGTCTCGGTCGCCTGGGGCAAGGCCCTGCTGCTGAGCTTTGGCATGGCGCGCAGCACCGCGCTGCCGAGTCCGGGCAACTGGCGGAGCTGGGTCGGGCTGGTCCGGCCGTCGTGGCTCAAGGTCGCGCTGCCGTTTTTTGTGATGGGACTCACCGGGATGCTGCAATCTCGGGTCGATCTCTACGTCATCACCGCCGTGCGATCGCCCCACGATGTCGGCCAGTATCAGGTCCTCATCAACCTGCTGATCTACCTGCAGGCGGTGGCGAACCTCGTCGTGCTGCCCTTTGTGCAGGAGCTCTACCGCTTGCCGCTCGCGGCGGTGCGGCGCGCCGCCCGGGGTCTGGCCGTCGGCGGGCTGGTGTTCACGGCGCCGGCGACGGTCCTGCTGTGGCTGGCGCTGCGGTGGCTCTGGCACATCGAGCTGAGTCGCCCGCTGATCTGGGTCGCGGCGAGCTACATCTTCGTCGTTTGGTTGTTTCTGCCCGACGTCTACACCCTCTACAAACTGGGCCGGGAGCGCACCGTCGTCTGGATGAGCGCCATCTCAGCCGCGCTGAACCTGGCGCTGAACCTCTGGCTGGTGCCGCGCTACGGCCTGCTCGGGGCGTTGGCGACGAGCGCCGCGGTGCAGTGGCTCGGGGCGGTGGTGTATCGCGTGCTGGTGCGGCGCGCCGTGGCCGCCGCGCAGCTGCCCGACGGTGAGATTGAGAGTTCATCCGCGACGCGGTAGGAGTGCCGCCCCGCCGCCCCCGACCCCTGGAGCCCCATGGACTCGAAACGCCCCACTGCACCCGTTGACGACGCCGCCCCCCACCGCTCACTCGCGGCCATCCTGCAGCCGCGGTCGGTCGCCTTCATCGGCGCCTCCAATAAGCCCGCCACCATCGGCTCTGAGCTGTTTCGCAACCTGCTGCGCTACGAGTTCCACGGCCCCGTCTATCCGGTGAACCCGCGCGAGCGAGCGGTGTGTGGGGTGCGCGCTTGGCCGGATGTGCGTGACATCCCCGACGACATCGATCTCGCCGTCATCGCCGTGCGCAACGAACACGTGCTCGCCACCGCCCGGGCCTGCGCCGAGAAGGGGGTCAAGGGCCTCGTGGTGATCACCGCCGGTTTTAAGGAGACCGGCGCGGCTGGCGCGGCCCGCGAGCTGGAGCTGCGTGATCTCTGCCGCGACGCGGGGATGCGGCTGGTCGGCCCCAACTGCCTCGGCGTGGTCAACACCGACCCCGCGGTGCGCCTCGACGCCACGTTTGCGCCGACGTTTCCCAAGGCCGGGTCGGTGGCCATGGCCAGCCAATCGGGCGCGCTGGGCGTCGCCATGCTCGACGCGGCTGAGGCGCTCAACATCGGCGTCAGCAGTTTTGTCAGCATCGGCAACAAGGCCGACGTCTCGGCCAATGATCTGCTGCAGTGGTGGGCCGTCGATCCACGCACCAAGGTCGTGTTGCTCTACCTTGAGAGCTTCGGCAACCCACGCAAATTCGCCCGGCTCGCGCGCCAGCTGTCGCGCACCAAGCCCATCGTCGCGGTGAAATCGGGTCGCAGCGCCCGCGGCCTGCTGGCGGCGTCGAGTCACACCGGGTCGCTGGCGGGCGGCGACTCAGCCGTGCAGGCGCTGGTGCAGCAGTGCGGCATGTTGCGGGTCAACTCGGTCGAGGAGCTCTTCGATCAGGCCGCGTTTCTCGCCCACCAGCCCATCCCTCGGGGCCGAAAGCTCGCCATCCTCACCAACTCCGGCGGCCCAGGCATCATGGCCACGGACGCGTGTGAAGGTGTCGGTCTGGAGGTGGCGGAGCTCTCCGACGACCTGCAGGCCGCCCTGCGCGCGCACCTGCCTGCGGCCGCGAGCGTGCACAACCCGGTCGACATGATCGCCTCGGCCTCCGCGGCGCAGTACGCGATCTGCGCGGAGGTGCTGCTCGCCTCGGACGAGGTCGACGCGCTGCTCGCCATCTTCGTGCCGCCCATCATCACCGAGTCGCGTGACGTCGCGGAGGCCATCGCAGCGTCGGCCGCGGGCTCAGGCAAGCCGGTGGTCGCCTGTTTCATGGGCCGCCACGGCGTTGAAGAGGCGACCGGCACCTTGGAGGCCGCCAAGATCCCCAGCTACGCCTTCCCCGAGGCCGCGGTGCACGTGCTGGCGCGCGCGGCGGCGTATGGCGAGTGGCTGCGGCGTCCAGAGGGCAGCGTGCCGACGTTGTCAGATTGTGATGTGGACGGCGCCCGCGCCATCGTCGACGCGGCGCTCCGCGGGTCCGACGCCAGCGCCGACACCAGCGGCGACGCAGGGGTCGCGCTCGACGACGATCAGGTCGCCGCTGTGCTCGACGCGCTCGGTATTCGACGGCCAGCCAGCGCGGTCGTCGCCAGCGCCGGACAAGCCGCCGAGGTCGCCCGCGGCCTTGGTTTTCCGGTCGTTTTGAAGCTTGTGGCCGAAGGCGTCTCCCACAAAACCGACCTCGGCGGCGTCAAAGTCGATCTCCGCAATGAGTCCGAAGTCTTCGCCGCTTGGGAGGCCCTAGACGCGGCCGCGACCCAGCACAGCGTCGTCATGACCGGCGCCTTGGTGCAGGCCATGGTCAGCGGCGGGGTGGAGACGATCTTGGGCCTGTCGCGCGATCCGACCGTCGGCGCGTTGCTGATGTTCGGCCTCGGTGGGGTGCACGTGGAGCTGCTGCAAGACGTGGCCTTCCGCATCCCGCCGCTGACCGATGTCGACGCGTCGGAGCTGCTGCGTGCCGTGCGCAGCTTCGCCCTGCTCGACGGTTATCGAGGCGCGCCGAAAGCCGATGTAGCGGCGGTGCAAGACGTGACGCTGCGCCTGAGCGCGCTCGCGACGGCGTGCCCGGAGATCGCCGAGCTGGATCTGAACCCGTTGATGGTGTTGCCGGCTGGGCAGGGCGCGGTGGCGGTGGACTGTCGGATCCGCGTCGCGCGGGTCTGACGACCGTTGAGGTCCGAGCGTCAGATCAGCGCACGACGGCGCCTGTGGATCGCCGCAGCGGAGGCGCTCGCCGGCCCTTCAATCCGCCTTGTCGGTCGGGATCTCGCCGAAATAGGTGTAGGGATCGTGAAACCAAGCGCGCAGGGTCTTGGACATCGTGGCGGCATGAGAGCCGTCCAAGACGCGGTGATCAAACGTGGCAAACACCTTCATGGTGCGCTTGATGACGATCGCGTCGTTCTCACCGACCGCCGGCTCGCGATTGACCGCGCCCAGGGCCAGCAGCAGGGGCACGCGGCTGTACGGCACCAGCGGCACGTAGGCTTCTTCCAGGCCGAGTGAACCGACGTTGGTGACCATAACGGAACCAAAGGGATCCTGGGGGATCCCCGCCCAACGCAGGTCTAAGTTGAAGGAATACGCCAGCAGACCGATGGTGTTCAGCACAGCGTTGAGCAGGAAGAACGGGATCCGCTTGAAGCTGCTGCGGGTCTGCTCGAGCGCCTCATCCTTTTGCGCGCGCACCTTGTCGACGGTCGCCTGAAACTCATCGACCACCTCCAGCAATGTCTTGGTCTCCAGCGCGTGCACCGTCGCGCCGGACAGGTCCATCTCGCCAGAGCTCTCATCGGTGAGCGCGACCTGAAAAAACACCGCGATATCTTTGCGCAGGTAGATTCGATTGAAGCGTATGATCGCGTTGGCGTCGGGCATCGCCTCCAGCACGCCACCGATCGCCTTGGCGATCATGTGGGTGATCGTAAGCCGGCGACCCGTCTTCTCGCGGAACTCGTCGCAGTAGCGCAGCGCTTCGTCCATGTCGAGCTTCATGGCGCCGTAGACGCTCGGGTCGTACGCGGTCTTCCACGTGCCGATGGCAATCCGCCGAAATGACGAAAGGTTCTGTTTCCGTACGAGTTCAAGATTTGGCATCGACACATCCGAGGTGACAAGAAGATCAAGCGTTTCTGAGCGGGCGCAACCCGGCGAGTGTAGCGCACCGCCTCGGAGATGCCATCGACGCGACGTCAGCTGGGATCAGCTCGGCGGACCTGTGAGGTGCGCGCGGTCGATCCAGACGCCGACCATCAACATGGCCAACACGTGGGCGGCGGCCGAGATCAGAAACGCAGACTTGAAGTGCACCACCGCCAGCGCCGACGCGAGCGCGTACACCATCGCTGGAACCGCGAGTTTCCGGTGCGATAGCGCCGCGGAGGCGCCCATACCCATGAAGAAGAACAGCAGCTCCGCGGGCTGGACGCTCATCGGCGCGATCTCGGCGTGCCAGCCATAGAGACGCACGGCGAAGACCGACACCACCGTCAGGATCGCCACCGGCAACATGCGCTGATTCACGCCGGTCGCCCGCAGCGCGCCATGCCGAACCACGCTGTAGAGCAACACCAACGCCATGACCAACGCGCCGAGGGCGGTGTGCCGGCCATCGTCGGGGCGGCCGTCCCCGACCAACCGGTGCGATACGATCGACAGCGCGGCGTAGAGGCTGATGATGCCGACCGTGAAATAGCGGCGGAGATCCAGGCCCACGCGTAGATCCCGACGCGCACCGATGGCGCCAAGCTGCCGCAGACCGCTGGCCGCGCGGGCTTGTTCGGCGCGGATCGCAGCGAGACGCGCGGCGAGCTCCGGCGCCGGTGCGGGTAGCTCGGTCATGAGCAGCGTGGCTTGGTGGGCCTCGCCAGCGTCGAGGCTGCGACCGATCATCAGCACGAGCGCTGCCTGCAGCCCCTCGTGCGCGCGCTGGTTGTCGGACCAGATCTCCAACGCCTGCAGAAAACCGAACTTGGAGCGCAGAAAGCGGCGATGAATCTCGGCCTCGGTGGGCGGCTCAAGCGGCGAGTCGGACAGTGAGTCAGGCAGCGCCGCTGCCGCGGTGGCAGCGCCAGCGCGCGTCTCGCCGGCAGACGCAGCAGGTAGCGCCGCCAGCCATCGCACGTCTTGCAGCGCCCGCTCGACGATCTCGATGGAGGCCCGGTGCTGCAAGAAATCCATCAGCGCAGCGCGCAGCGCCCCGGCGTCGGCGTAGCGATCTTCCGGCGCGCGCGCCAACGCCCGGCGACAAATGAGGGCGAGCGGCTCTGGCACGGTGGCGGGCAGCGCTGGCGGTCGGCTCTCGTAGGCCATGAACAGCGAACGGCACACATCGCGCGCGTCGTGCGGCGCGTGGCCCGTCAGCAGCTCGAAGAGGATGCCACCGAGCAGGTACACATCCGTCTGCGGGCCGATTTTTGCGGCGTCTGCCATGGCCTGCTCAGGGCTCATGTAGGCCGGCGTCCCCGCGATGTGGCGGCTGTCGCGCGCCAACGGAAAGCGCCCCTCGTGCGCCTCATCGATGCTCACCGCCACGCCCCAATCGACGACCATCACCTCGCCAAACTCGCCCAACATCACGTTGTCTGGCTTCAAGTCACGATGGATAATGCCGCGCGCGTGGGCGAATCGCACCGCGTCGCACACGTCGATCAACACGCGGAGGTTGCGCTCCAGCCAATCGCCACGCTGGTCGGCGAGCGCGAGCGGCGCTTCGGTCAGCCCGTGCAACCAGGAGTCCCCCTCGATACGTTTCATCACCAGCATGGGCTCGGCGTGCTCGTCTAGCGCCAAGTCGTAGACCGGGACGATGTTGGGATGGGCCAGCGCGCCCGCGATCAGGGCCTCCCGCAGCAGCCGCTGCGCACCGCTGGCCGACGCCCCATCCCCTCGTAGCCGTTTGACGGCGACATCGCGCTGCAACGACGCCTGAAGCGCTAGGTGCACAACACCCATGCCGCCCTCGCCAATGACGTCTTTGAGCAGCACGAGCGGGCGTGGATCGCCAGGCTCGCCGTGGGCGGTGCGGTAGCTCGGCAGCTGACCCACGGCAGAGGTCGTCGTGGGCGCTGGCGCAGCTGCGGTGGTCGGGGCCGGGATCTCGGTGAGCGTCGCCAACACCGAGACGCGCGCGTCCCCGAAGCGCTTCGTCACGCGCGCGAACCAAGCCTGCGCCTCGGGCGAGTCCGCGACCAAGGTCGTCAACGCTTCGTGAGATTCGGAGATCGTGTCGCTGGGCGCATCGGCTGTCATGAGCGACCAGCATGACCAGGACCGCCAGCCGCCGCAAGGTGAGCGATGGGTTGACCTACTTCGCCAACCCCACCAGCACCTTCTTCAGCTTGGCGTAGCTGGCCGCGTCAGCCAGATTGAGCTCCCAAGGCTTGAAGAACGACACCACCACGCCCTGCTTGTCGAAGACCCAGATGTACTCCTTGCCAGGCGTCGCCATTTGGTCCCATGCGCCGACCACCGCCGTGTCCTGCAAGACCGGAAAATCAGCCTTGTTGGTGATGTTCGCAGCTTGACCCGCCCAGTTGGTGTGCGCCAACGCCGCCATCTCCACCAACACGCCGCCTTGTTTCGACTCTTTCTGCATCTGATCGAGCTTTCCAACCTGGAAAGCGCACGTGGGTCAGTACCCATGCACGCTGATTAACACCAGCGGTTTGCCCTTGAACGCCGCCACCCCCAGCGGTTTACCAAAGCGGCTCGACGTGGGATTGACGTCGCTCAGTTGCCACGCCGGCGCCGTCTCACCGGTACAGATCGGCTTGCCGCTGCAGTCGTTGCAGCCCTCGATCGCGGCAAAAACGCAGCCCGCCTTGGCGTCACAGCTATCGGTCGTGCAGGTCTTGCCGTCGCTGCAGACCTTCGCGCCGCCACCCTGGCAGCTGCCCGCCTTGCACACCGTCGCCGCGGTGCAGGCGTCGCCGTCCTCACAGGACTTGCCGTCCTGGGCCCCGGCCGCCGATCCAGCCAGTACGCCGCACGTGCCGGTCTTGGCGTCGCAGCTGTCGACCGTGCAGACCTGTCCGTCGTCACAGATCTTCGCCTTCCCGGGCGCGCAGGCCCCGCCGCTGCACGCGTCGCCCGTGGTGCAGGCGTCGCCGTCATCGCAGCTGCCGCTTTGCGGGTTGGCGGTGCAGCCGGTCTTTGTGTCGCAGCTGTCGGCGGTGCACGGTTTGCCGTCGTCGCAGACCAGCGTGGGGCCGCCGCTGCAGCTCGTCCCCGCGCAGACGTCCTTGGTCGTGCAGGCGTCGCCATCGTCGCAGCTCGCCGAGTTGGCGACCACCACGCAGCCCTTCTTGGCGTCGCAGCTGTCCGTCGTACAGGGGTTGTTGTCGTCGCAGCCCAGCGCGGCCCCTGCCGCGCAAAGCCCGGATTTACAGGCGTCCAGCGTGCTGCAGAGGCTGCCGTCGGCGTCGCAGGCGGCGCCGTCCGCGGTCCACACGGATGTGCACTTGCCGGTGCCGCCGTCGCAGGCGGTCTTGCGGCAGACGCCGTCTTTCGACGTGTCACACGGCAGCGGCACCGTCGTGGGGTTGATCTTGCAGGTGGCGACGGAGAGGTCGCAGAAGTGTGTGCCCTTACAGACGTCGCTTGAGTTGGCCGAGGCGCAGTCGGCCGTCGACTTGCAGAGTTGAGGGCCCGCCGTCTCGCCCGGGACGCACACGCCGGCCGCACAGAGGTCCCCGACGGTCAGGTTGCTGCCGTCGTCGCAAGCGTTGCCGGTCGATGGCGCGTGGCTGCAGCCGGTCTTGGTGTCGCAGCTGTCTGTGGTGCAGTGCTCGCTGTCGTCGCAGACCACTTTGGCGTCGATCGCCACGCCGATGCAGCCCTTAGTTGAGCAGGTGTCACCGTTGGTGCAGGCGTCGCCGTCGTCACAAGGCCCGGTCTTGGCCGTGAATACGCACCCCGAAGCTGGCGCGCAGCTGTCTGTCGTGCAGCCGTCGCCATCATCACAGGCCATGGCCGTGCCGCCGCACACACCGGCGCTCACCGCCCCGCAGCGGTCGTCAACGGTGCAGGCGTTGGCGTCGTCACACGCGGGCGCGGCTGGGCCGCTGAGCGACGTCACGGCGCAGGCGCCCGTCGCGCTGTCGCAGCTGTCCGTCGTGCACACGTTGTTGTCGTCGCAGTCCTTCGCGGGACCGGCCTTGCAACCGCCGGCCTCGCACAGATCCCCGGTGGTGCACGCGTCACCGTCGTCGCAGCTCGCCGTCGCGGGGCCGTGGGCACAGCCGCTGACGGCATCACAGGTGTCATCCGTGCAGACGTTGTTGTCATCGCAGCTCGTTGGGCTAGGCGCCGCGCAGAGGCCCGCCTGACAGCGCGATACCGCCACAAACCCGACGTTGCCGCAGGTCGCGGCGGCGCAGACCCCGGCGTTGGCTTTGTCCATGGCTTGGCAGACGCCCGCCTCACAGCGCGCCACCTGGCAGACGCCGATGTCGGGGAACTGCGCGACGCAGCCCGCGTCATCCGTGCATCCAACGCTCGCGCTGGCGACCTTGTCCTCCGGCTCACCGCCGCAGCCCGTCCCGACGGCGACCAGAAGCAGCCAAGGCCACAACCGGACCAGCCCGGGTGGTGCGCTCCACGGCCGCAATGCTGGCGTCTCGGTCATGGTAACCCCTCGCGCGCTAGCGCCCACTCACCCTAGGCTGCGCGCGCCGGCGACACAAATCTAAAGCTCCGATGCTAGAGCTCCGACCGCATCCAGGCGGTGGCGAGGCTGTCCGCGAGCTCGTTGCCGAGGTAGCCGCTGTGCGCCGCGATCCACGCGATGGTGACCTTGGGGCGCAGCTGCTTGAGCGCATACAGCTCCTGCACCAACTCCAGGTTCTTGATGGGCCCCGCCTTGCGCTTCCAGCCCCGGCGAGCCCACCCAGCCGCCCACTCGTTGACCGTGTTGGCGCAGAGCTGCGAGTCCGTATATACGGTGATTTCGGTCGATTCTGGGAGCAGCTTGAGCGCCTCGATCAACGCGAGCAGCTCCATGCGATTGTTGGTGGTGTCGGGCGTCTCGCCGTAGGCCTGCTTGATCAACACGCCGTCCTGCAACCACGCCACCCCCCAACCGCCGCGGCCCGGATTGGGGCTGCAGCTGCCGTCCGTGAAGACGCCTGTCTGCGGGCCATCGCGATACTTGAGGAAGACGTCGGCGAGCTGGAGGTTCTCCTCGCGGGCCGATCCACCCCGACCCTGCCCGCCCCGACCCTGCCCGCCCCGACCCTGCCCGCCCAGACCCTGCCCACCGCGAGCCTTGCCGCCGCCGCTGGCCTGGCCACCGCCACGGCCCTTACCGCCCGCTTCGGCACGCTTCGGGCTGTGCGCACGGCAAAATCGGGGCTTCCAGCCTGGATAACGGTCGACGACCTCCTGCGGCAGCGTGAAGGCCTCCCCACAGACGGTGCAGGCAAAATCTGGCATAGCGGGCTGGCTCCACGATTCAACAGCGACAGTGCAGCGCGAAGTAGACCGTCGCGGGGTCGACCCGGTCAAGGTGTCGATCGCGCCATCTTCGCGCCCAGCCACGCGCCAATGGGGTGCTGCGGGCGACTGGTCAGCGATTGTCGCCGCGCCAAACGTTGGACGTGGGGCGGCGTTCCCGGCACAGTCCGTGGTCTCCGGGTAGCGGCTGCGGTGCGTCCCGGCGCAACTTAGGCACGCGACCCAACGCCGAGCAACCTATGGAGATAGCGATGATGCTACGACCGACGTCGAACCAGCAGCTGGCGCCACGACCGGTGAGCTGGACCCTGGCGCTGATGGGGATGCTGATCGCCGGATCGTGCGTGACTGGATGCGGCAAGAAGGCCACCGACGGCGCGACAGAGGCCGGAAAATCGGGCGCTCAGGGCGCAGGGGCGGCCAACGCCGGGACAGCTGCCGAGCCCCCCAAGCCACCGACCCCGATCGACCGCAGCATGCTGGGGGCGTTCAAGCCGCTGCCCAAGAACTTCGACAGTCAGACCAACCCGCCGAGCGAGCCGAAGCTGCGGCTGGGCCACAAGCTCTACTTCGAGACGCGGCTGTCGCGCAGCGGCACGATCTCCTGCAACTCCTGCCACAACCTCAAGACGGCTGGCGTCGATCTGCAGCCGACCTCGCCTGGGCACGCGGGCAAGCTCGGCGATCGCAACTCGCCGACCGTCTTCAACGCCGCGGGCCATTTCCGCCAGTTCTGGGACGGCCGGGAGCCCGACGTGGAGGCCCAAGCCAAGGGTCCGGTCCTCAACGCGGTCGAGCACGGGCTGAAGGACGCCGCCGAGGTCGAGGCGATCCTCAAAGCGATCCCCGCCTACGTCGCGCTGTTTGAGCGGGCGTTCCCTCAAGCCGGCAAGAACGCCGTGACATTCGACAACTTCGCCAAGGCGGTCGGCGCGTTTGAACGAAAGCTGGTGACGCCGGCGGCGTGGGATCGGTTCCTCGAGGGCGATGACGGCGCGCTCTCGACAGAACAAAAGATCGGCGCGCGCCTGTTCGTCGAGGTCGGCTGTCTGTCCTGCCACAACGGCCCGCTGCTTGGCGGCACGACCTACCAAAAGCTCGGCAAGGTGAGAGCCTGGCCGAAGCTGACCGACGAAGGTCGGAAGAAAGAGACGGGAATGGCGGCGGATCTGCATCACTTTAAGGTGCCGTCGCTGCGCAACGTCGCCAGGACCATGCCCTATTTCCATGACGGCACGACCGCGGACCTGGGCGAGGCGGTCAAGCTCATGGCGCGCCATCAGCTGGGTCGTGACCTGAGCGATGCGGAGGTGTCTCTCCTCGTCGGCTTTCTCGACTGCTTGACCGGCGAACCGCCCGCCGAATGGACCGAGACGCCGGAGCTGCCGGCCCAGATCGAGGCGAAACCCAGCGCCGCGGCGGTGATCCCAGCGGTGCGCACGCCGCCGGCGGCGGTTGAGATCGCGCCGCGGCAGCCTGATTCCGTTCCGCACGCGCCGCCCGGCCCCGGCAGCTCGCCGCCGCCGCCGCTGCCGCCGGCGGATCATGTGCCGCCACCGCCGGAGAAGTAGGAGGTCGTGTGACGTCAACTGCGACGACAAGTGTGGCGCTCATCGTCTTTGTGAAACCGCCCAACGTCGGTCGGATGCCGACGCGCTTGGCGATGGCCCTCGGCAAGCCCAGCGCGACACGCCTCGCCGCCGCGTTTCTGCGCGACACGGTGGCGATGGTTCGAGCGCTGCCCAGCGCGTCGAGCGCTCCGACGATCACCACGACGATCAGCCTGTGTGTGGCGGCGCCGTGGCAGGCCTACGAGGCCGCAGATCCGGGCTTGGCGGACGACCTCATCGACCTGCCGCGCTGGCCGCAGGGTGAGGGCGACCTGGGTCAGCGCATGGAGCGCGCGCTCCGCCGTGGTCTCGAAGGCGCCGACTGCGCCATCCTCCTAGGCGCCGACGCACCTGGCCTGCCCATCGCCCACCTGCAGGCCGCGCTGCGCAACCTCGACGACGCGGACTGCGTTTTTGGACCAGCGCTCGACGGCGGCTACTACCTCATCGGGCTGCGCCGCTGCCCGGAGGGCTGCCTCGCCGACCTGCCGTGGGGCACCGCCGACAGCTTGCAGGCCAGCCTCGGCCGCTTCTTTTCGCTAGGTTTCGCGCCGACGGTCGCGCCCAGCTACTTCAACATCGACGCGCGAGACGATCTGCGCACCTTCAGCGAAGGCGTCGCCGCTGGATTGTGGCGCGCGCCGCACACGGAGGCGACGCTGGCCGCGCTCGGCGCCGACGCCCTCGCTGCCGCGACGGCGCCCGAGATCATCGGCGCGTAGCGCGACAGGCGCCACCAAGGCGTATCATCGCGGCATGGCCACGCGGGAAAGGCCACCATCCCGCGTCCGGCAGCGGGTCGTTCCAGGAGGGCAACATGACAGACAAGCCAGGCTCCACGTCCCCCAGCGCCGCCCTGGGCATATTACCGCTGCCCGGCACCGTCGGCGCCCACAGCGCGCTCCGGCAGATCGGCAACACGCCGCTGATCGAGCTCACCCACATGAGCCCCAAGCCTGGCGTCCGCATCTTCGCCAAGTTTGAGGGCACCAACCCGACCGGCAGCATCAAGGATCGCGTCGCGCGCGCGCTGGTGTGCCAACTCGAGCGCGACGGCCGGCTGCATCCAGGCCAACGCATCGTGGAGGCGTCGAGCGGCAACACGGCCATCTCCCTCGCCATGGTCGCCCGGCAGCGGGGCTACAAGGTGTGCGTGGTGCTGCCCGAGGGGGTGCCGCCGATGATCGCCGACACCCTCATGCTCTTTGACGTGCATCTGCACTGGTGCAAACCGCTCGCCGGCATGCGGGGCGCCATCGAGGCGGCCGAACAGCTGGCGAAGGACTGCGGCGGCGTGGCGCTGCGGCAGTTCCAGAATCCGCTGAACGTGCACGTGCACGAGACCGAGACCGGCGAGGAGATCGTGCGCGACCTGCCCGATGTCGACGTGTTTGTGGCAGGCATTGGCACCGGCGGCACCATCACGGGCGTGGCCCGGCGGCTGCGACGCCACAACCCCAAAGTGCGCATCGTCGGCGTCGAACCGCACATGGGCGAGCGCCTGCAGGGGCTGACCTGCCTGGACGATCATTTCGCCGCGCCACTCTTTGACATCAGCCTGCTCGACCGCCGTTTCCTCGTCACCGCCGCCCGCTCCCTGCAGCTCATGCGCGAGATCACCGCGCGCGAGGGGCTGGTGGCGGGGGTGTCGTCTGGCGCTGCGCTGCATGCCGCGCTGCGTGAGGCGGAGCGCATGGACCGCGGCAACATCGTGGTGATGTTCTCCGACAGCGGCTGGAAGTACCTCCCCTCGCGGCCGTGGGACGCAGCGGAGCGCGACGATCCCGATCTCGATGAGGTGCACTGGTGGTAGGTGGCTGGCGGCGGCGCGCTGGCGCTGATCGGCGCGACGAAAAAAAAGTGGAATGGACTGCTGGGGTCTCGCGTTAGTCGGGTGTGCATTGGTGCTGTCCAACCGGCAACGTCGCCGGGGCACGAGCATGCAACCCTGAAGCCAGCGTGGTCGCCCTCCCTCCCTCCCCAAGACCGCGCTGGCCAAGCGAAGAAGCCCTCGCGACCCTCCCCGGTCACGAGGGCTTCTCTCGTTTGGAGCCCGCTCACGCGAGGTGGCACGCGCCACCGCGAGCTGACGACCTGGCGGACAATCCACACGCCGAGTTTAGAGCGTCGTCCACACCTGCGCGGTGCCGGCCGGGACGGCAAACGCCAACTTTCCGCCCGAGATCTTGGCCTTTGCGCCGGTGAACCACTCGGTGAGCTCCGTGCCATCCGCCACGCCCGCGGGCGTCACCGTCAGCTCGCCCTTCTTCTCGCCAGCGCCCCGATTGAGCAGCACCACCACCTGATCCCCCGTCGCCGTGCGGGCCCAGGAGAGGAAGTCAGCCTCCTTCCAGAGCGGCACACTCCACGCGCCCTTGCGCAACGCCACGTGCGCCGCGCGCAGCTTGCCGAGCTTTTGCAGATAGCCAAGCGTCGCCGTCTCCTTCGCCGAGAGCGCGGACCCAAATCGCATCATCCGGCGATTGTCGGGATCCCCTGCTCCCGGCAGACCGAACTCATCGCCGTAGTAGATCAGCGGCATGCCCGGGGTAGTGTAGAGGTACGTGAACGCGAGCTTGAGCCGATTGTACGGGGTCTGATCGGTTGGCGGCGCGGGCGGGTTCTTCCAGCCGGCGGCCTGGTTGCTGATGATGTCCCACACCCCACAAGGCACGCTGCCGCTGGCGTGGCTGATGAACCGCGCCATGTCGTGATTGCCCAGAAACGTCGACATCAGCGCGCCGTTGTCGCTGTACACGGCCCGAATCCCACGGATGGTGGCGTCCATGGTGTCGAGGCCGGCGCTCTGCTTGGCGAACCCAAAGAGCAGCTGCATGTTGGCTGGAAAATCGAACTGAGCGTGGATCTTGTCGGCGCCAACAAACGCCTGGATCGCGCCCGCGTCGCCGGTGAAGGTCTCGCCCACGATGTAGAAGTCGATGCCCGTCAGCTCCATCTCAGCCTTGGCCCGCGCCCGCAGCGCCTTGATGAAGTCCATCTCGATGTGTTTGACCGCGTCGAGCCGAAACCCATCGGCGCCGGCCTGCTTGGCCAGCTTCATGGCCGCGCTGAGCGAGGCCTCGATGGCCTTCGGGTTGCCGTAATTGAAGTCGGCGAGGTAGCTCGTGAACCAGCACGAGACGGGCTTCTTGTCCCAACCCACGTCCTGACAGACCTCGGCGGGCGTGTGGAACCAGCCCTTGTCTTTGTAGGCCGCGAACCAAGGGCTCGACGAGTGCACGTGGTTCGCGGTGTAGTCGAGCAGGACCCGAATCCCCTTGGCGTGGGCCTTGTGCACCAAGGTCTGCAGGTCGCCGAGCGTGCCAAATCGCGGCTCGATCTTGTCGGGATCTACGGGCCAATAGCCGTGATAGCCGGTGTATTTCATGGGCGAGTATTTGACGTTGTTCGGACCCAAACCACAGCCGGTCCCGTCTGGAAAGCTGCCCTCTTCGGCGTAGTCCGGCTGGACCGCGGGCCACGACACCCACAGCGCGCCAACGGCTAGATCGGTGAAGTAGCCGCTGTCGATCTTCGCCGAGATCCCCGCAAAATCGCCGCCTGAGAAGTTCGTCCGTTGGTCGACGTTGGGCAGGGGTTTGTCGTTGGTGGCGTCGCCGTTGACGAAGCGATCGGTCATCGCGAAGTAGATCGAGGTGTCGCGCCAGTCGGTGCTGAGGCCGACGTAGACCTTGAGCAGCCACATCAGGTCACCGGTTGAGGTCTGCAGCACCACGCGGACGTCGTGAATACCCGGGCTGAGCCCCTTGATGTCGAGCTGCAGCTTGGCGCCTGCCCAGGTCACCGACGTCGCGCTCACAGGCTGATGATCCAGGGTTACCGTCACTTTTTGGGCGTCGACCTTGCCGAGCGGCGCGTCAAACGTCGCGCTGAGGCTGTCCGCGCCGAGGCTGTGGCTCTCCAATACCAGCGGCTTGGGGCACGGCGCCAGCGTGATCACAGCGTTCTTGCCGCCAAAACCGTCGTCGATGGTGTTGGGGTTCGTGGGATCGATGATCCAGGTGCCGTCGACGATGAACTTGTACTGCCACGTGCCAGGCGTGAGCTTGAGCGTCGTGGTCCACGTGCCGTCGCCGTCGCCGTCGAGCAGCACGGCGGCCGTAGCGGGCGTGGACGCCCAGCCGTTGAACGAACCGGACAGCAGCACCTGTTTCACGCCGGGCGTCGGGGTGTAGGCGAAGGTCACTTCACCGCACGGAGTCGCTGGGGTCGTCTGTCCATCACTGCCGGTCGAGTCGGCCGCGCCGCTGTCCGTCGCCGCGCTGTCGGTCGTGCCGCCGTCGCCGCTGACGCTATCGCCGCCGCTGTCCGTCGCGGGGGCATCGGCCACGACGCCATCGGCCCAAACGCCCGAGTCGCCGTCCGAACCGTCCGCGAGGACGACGTCGCCGCCTGTGTCTGCGTCAGCGGTGACGTCGGCGGCTGCGTCCTGAAGGGCAGCGTCGGCGGCCTGGTCGGCGTCGCCGGGGTGCACATCGGAGGCGGCGCCCGAGCCGTCCGCTGCGTCCTCGCCAAACAACGTCGCGGAGTCTGCGACGGCCGTCGTGTCGGCGGTGTCGGTCTGCGTGGGCGGGCTGCAGGCCGACACGCAGATCAGGATCAGGGCGAGCCAGCCGCGTCGTCGCGCGTGCCGACGACGATGGGGGACTGAGACGAGATTCGGCACGAAAACCTCCCGCGCACGTGTCATGGCGCGCATAGCCGCGCTAGGGTACGCGCTCACGCGCCCGCGCAACAGGCGGCGTTCTGAGCGCCGGCAGGTGCGACCAGCGAACCGCTCGAGGACACAGATGACACGGGGAGCGATCGAGCCTAGGTCAGCGCGCTGTGTGACGTACTGCGGCGCCCTTCGTGGCGGCCGGGCGGTCCGAGGCCGGGGCGCGTCGTGATCCGCCGCCTCCACACGTTTCGCGCGGCGACGCTGGCCCTCGTCGCCGCGATGCTGCCGTTCGAGACGCTGACCGGCGCGCTGCAGGTCGGCGGGATGACCCTGACGTGGCTCGAGATGGCGCTGGTCGCCTGCGCGGCGGCGCAGATCGCGGCGCTGGTGGCAGCCCGGGTTGCCCCGGCGACTGGGGAGCGGGGCGCGTCATTGGGGCGGCGACACTGGCCGAGGCGCTGGCGGGCCCACGGTGGCTTCGGCGCGTGGGTTGGGCTGTTCCTTGGTTTCGCGGCGGCCTCTGCGGTGCTGACGCCCGATCTCAACGGCCCGGCGGCGAAGAGCGCGGCCCGCCTCGCCGTCGACGCGTTGGTCGGTCTGGCGGCGTTGGGTGTGGTGCGCCGGCCACCCGTGTGGCTACCGACGCGACGGCTGCTGGGGATCTTGGTCGGTGCGGCGACGGGCGCTGCGCTGCTGGGCATCGCCGAGCAACAGGTTGGCGACGGCGCGGCGGTTGAGCTGTTTTTGCGGCATTTTCGCGAGAAGGCGACCCTCGCCGGTGGGGTGCGGCGCCTGACTGGGACCTTCGCCCAGGCCAATATTAGCGCGGCCTTTTTTGCGACGATGGTGCCGTTGAGCCTCGCGCTCGCGGTCGTCGATCACGGCGAGGACAAGCCCACCGACCACACCGCGCCGACCAACGCTGCGATGCCGAGCTGGCAGCTGCGGGGCGTAGGGCTGTGGCCGTGGCGTGCCGCCGCCGGCGTCCTGCTGTGGGCCCTGCTCGGCACCTACAGCCGCGGCGCGATCGTGGCGAGTCTGGTGGTTGGCGCCGCAGGGCTGGGGTGGCAGATCGCGACTAGCGGCACGTCGGCCGCCCGCCGACGCTGCGTCTGGATCGGCGTGGCGTTGGCTGCGGTGGTGGTGCTGCGGTTGGCCGTGGATCCAGCGTTGCGCAGCCGCGTTGGCCTGCCGCCGCGAGGGCCACAGATGGCGGCCACGCTGACGGTCGTCCAGGACATCCCGGGTACCTCGTCGGCCTCCCGCCCAGCGGAGCGCCGCGTCGCGCTCGCGCTCCGCAACACCGGCTGGCTGCGGTGGCGCGCCGGCGGCAGCGATCCGATGCGGCTCGTCACGCGCACGCTGAACCCACAGGGCGACGCGGTCGGTGTCACACGAACACGCCTACCCCACGACGTGCAGCCGGGCCAACAGCTGACGCTGGCGTCACCGCTGCCGCAGAGCGACGCGGCCGACGGCGTGTGGGTGCATTGGCAGATCGAACAGCATGGCTTGCGCAGCTATGACACGACGCCGCCCACGATTCGCCTGCGAAGCGACCTCTCTGTCGACGTGGCAGCGACCGCGCGAGCCGCCCTGACCAGGGCTAGACCCACCACCGCTGCCGACGCTGCGGGTCCTCTGAGCGCGAGCCGGGCTGAGCTCTGGCCCCTGGCGCTGCGGCGCTGGCGCGCTCGGCCGTGGTTCGGATGGGGAGCAGACACCTTTCGACTGCGTTGGCACCAGGACGCGCCCGCGCTCCGCGCCGACCCGCGGATGCACGCCAACTCGCTGTGGCTGGAGCTGCTCGCCGACCTGGGGATGTTGGGAACGCTCGCCTTCGTGGTGGTGATCGGCGGCGCGGTGCGCAGCGGGTTGCGGGGGCACCGCGTCGGGTCACGACCTGGGGCTGACGCGCCAAAACCCCGTATTGTCGCGCTTGGAGACCCCATGATCCGCCTCGCTGCGACCGTCGCGATGACGACCTGGATCATGCACGGCGCTGTGGACTGTGCCCTGTTTTTCCATGGTCCCGCGACGTTGTTCTGGATCGCGGCCGGCCTCGCGTACGCTGCGTCGGCGCCACGAGCCTCAAGCCAGGGGCGTCCAACACGACAGGCTTCAACGCGGCAGGGGTGACACGAATTGACGCCCATTCTTGGCAACGGCGGCCCTGGAGGCGGTGACGACCGCTGGCCGAATCAGTCGAGATCGCAGCGCTACCGGGCCTCGACCGACGCATACGCATCGATGGCACGACTATCGCAATACACCGTGTGCGGGGACTACACCCGCATCTTGAACACGGCAACGGAGTGCAGCCATGGCTCAGCTCAGCATCGCGCGACCAAATCTGCGGGGGTTCACGCTCATCGAACTCATGATCGTGGTTGCGATCATCGCGATTCTCGCCGTGGTGGCGGTGCCGGAGTTCACGAAGTATTTGCGCGCCGCCAAGACCGCGGAGGCCAACGTGATGCTGGATCTCATCAAGAAGGGCTCGACGTCCTACTACAGCACCCCCCGCACCCAAAAGGGCACGAGCAAGCGAGTGCACTGCCGCTTTCCCGGTCCCGTCAACGCGACACCGACGGCTTCCGGGTGCTGCAAGGTGGATTCGAATGGCGATGATCGCTGTGATCCCTCGCTCTCCTCTTGGGACAACGCGACCTGGGCCGCGTTGAACTTCTCCATCACGGACGAGCACTACTTCCAGTACAGCTACAACAGCACGGGATCGCTGAGCAACGCGATGTTCACCGCCGAGGCCAACGCCGATCTGGACTGCGACGGTACGTTCTCGACGTTTCAGTTCACTGGCGGCGGCGATCCCGGCGCCACGTTCGCCGAGTGCAACCCAGTCGGACCTGCCGGTCTGTACTCCGAAAACGAGACCGAATAGCGCCGATCGCGGCGCCCTCATGCGGGGGTCGTGAGCGCGAACTGACGAAAGCGCTCGGTCTCCTCCGGCGTGCGCACCGAGCTGATCACGAACTCGGCACACCAACCATCGGTGACGGCCACGGGCGAATGACGCAAGCCGCCGAGGATGTAGGTCGTCCGCCAAGCCTTGTCGACGCGGAGCGCCAGATGCAGCCACATGGGGTCGTTGGGCTTGGGCTGGCGACCCGCTCCCACGATGATCAACGTGTCGATGTCCATGTACCGCACCTCGGCGGAACAGAACTGCTCGTCGATGTCCAGCGTGATGAGCTCGTTGACCTCCCGCAGGCCGTCGTGAAGGAAGGGCACAGCGTGAATCGGCACCGGCGTCACGTCTCGCGTGACGATGCGGTGGTCGCCGCCCGTGCTGCGCTGGATCGCCTCCACGTCGCCCGCTTCGGGTAGCTCGCCAGTGCCTGGAGCGTAGAAGCGGCCCGCGTCGGACGTCGCGGCGCCGCCGCGCACCAACTTGTCGACGCCGCCAAAAAAGCGACTCGTGCTGTTGAGCAGGCGCTTGAGCAGCGGCCCCGAGCCGTCGTCTTCGGCAGGCGTCGGCGGGTCGACCGGGGCGGATCGCAACGGATGGTCGATGGCTGGCACGGCGCTCAGAGACGAGATGGGCCGACTCTTGGGCTTCGCCGCGGGGCGATCGGGCGGCGCGGTGTGGCCACTTGCGTGTGCATCGGGCCGCGCTGCGGGTCCGAGCAAGCCCGCCGAGACCGCGCGCTGACGAACCGCTGGGGTCGGCGCGCGCGCCTGGGCGCGAGGCGGCGTCGACCTCGATGCGGACCGCGTCCCAGCTGTGGCGTCAGCTTCTGAGCGCGCACCTCCAATCGGACGAAACGGGGCCGACTGCCGGCGACCCAGCGGGGCGCTCGTCGGCGCGGCCGCCGGTGTTGCTTGGACCGCCCGCGACGCCCCGGAGGGGGGGCGCAAGCCGGAACGCTTGTTGGGCGCGGGCACCGCGTGCGCATCGCTGTGAGGCACGGACGCGTACGCGCCCGACGCTGGCCGAGCACGTGGCGACTGCGGCGTCGCGCTTGGCGGCACGCCCTGCGGTCGTCCGCGCAGGAGGCCTTGGCCGGGGGCAGGGCGGGGGTCTGCGGCGACGACGCGGTGCGCGCTAGGCGTTGGCCGGCGCGCATCGCCTTTCGGCGACGCTGCCTCCGCGCCGTCGACGGCTGCACCGACGGCCAGCACGCGGATGAAGCGGTACGGCTCGACCTGTTCGTGTGGCGCCACCTTGAGACCGAGATCGTGCTGCAGGAAGTTCACCAGCCCCTCGCGCCCCTGCGGACATCGCGCCGTCACAAACGCGAGCCCAAGGCCGGGTTGGGGTCCCGCGCCGGGCGCTACGACGCGGGTAACACGGGCGACGAGCGCGATCGTGAACGCGGTGCTGCCCGGCGGTCGAACGAACACGCTGACTTCGTCGTCGATCCGTGCGCTGGCCCGGGTCGCCACGAATGCGCCAGTCGCGCTCAGATCCACCGTCGTAGCGCGCCCCTGCGTATCACCCACGCGAATCAGCACCTGCACAAGGCGCGGACGGCGGGGGCTTTTGCGACGCTCTGAGAACATCTCTGCGACCTCTACGGCAGCATCCGGGCGCCGATGCGGCAGGCGACGGCCGCGTGAACCTGTGGAGGCTCTGAGTCTGCGAGACGGCCGCCCGGGATGCAAGGTCGAAGTTCTTACAAAGCGCGCAACCACCCGTGGTCGTTGGTAACACGAGCGTGTATGAGAGGTTGTGTGCAACGTAGCTTGTTGACAAATCTTCGTTTTTTGTTGGAACGAGCCGGCGAGCGCGCCTTCAATCCCCCTTCAGCTTCTCATGGAGGCGCAACATGTCAGCCCGGGGCCCTGAGAGCCGAATCGTGCCGGTTTTCAAGGTCTGGCGCGCGGTCATGGCCTCCAGCGCCTTGCCATCGACGACAACCGTGAGCCGCTGATCGCCCGCGTTACCCTGGATGAAACTCTTCAGGCGCGCGATGCCGGCGCTGTTGAGCTCAAGCACGAGGCCAACGCGGCTCTCGCCGGGCTGCAGCATGACGGAGCGGACGTTGCGCTCGTCGAGCACCACCTTCGGCCCAACGAGGCACGAGCCACCCTCACACCAGCGCGGCATGGCCTGGGCACCGTCATTGGGTTGTTCGGCCAGCATGCGGACCTCCATGGGGTAGGCGATGCTGCCGGCGGGCGCACAGGCGGTGAGGACCGTGGCCAGCAGGGCGCCCGCGAGGCCGACGATGAGGGTCGCCGGGACGACTGGCGGCAGGCTGCGAGTGGCTGGGCTGAGCTGGGACATAGGCGCCTCCGGGTGGCCAGGACGGTAGGTGAGGTCGTGGCGCGGACAGAATAGTCGACAGGAGGTGTGCGCGCACAGGGAGTGCAGATCTCCGGCGCGTATGGGCCATCCCACTGCGTGATGAACCGCGCGTTGCCGTCTGTCTGACCCGACCACATCCGCGATCCGCCGGAGCCTCCGAGTCCCAGTGACGCTCCCGCCGCGCGACGTCGACCTGGGAATTCGCCGGGGCTGCCGCTACGTTCTCACCCCACGCCAAAGGAGAGCTTCATGCCGTTCGAACAAGCCAGTGGACTCCGCGGCAGCCAACTCAACCGTCGAGCGGCCGCGACCACCGCCGCAGGTGGAGGCCAGCAGGCGCGACTCCGCGCCGCGCTCAGAGGCCAGTCCTATGCGGCCGGCAGCCAGACCGTCTCGCCGGACACCTCCGATGCGCGCTTTGCGAACGATGGCTCCAACGCGCCAGGCGGCGGCAAGATGCGCAAGGTGTACGACGCCAATCGCGCACGGACCAACGGGCTGCAAGAAGATGACCGCTACGATGGCGAACTCAGCGAGTTTGAGGCGCACTGGCAGCGACACCAAGCGCGCTACGAGTCCGTCGCAGCGAAGACCGGTCTGCCGGCCGAGCTCATCGCCGCCCTGCATTGGCGTGAGGCGTCGGGTGACTTTGGCACCTACCTGCATCAAGGCGACCCGCTCGGCAAACCGGCCGTGCACGTGCCGAAGAACATCCCGCTGTTCCACAAATGGGAGGACGCAGCGGTGCACGCGATTCAGATGAAGCGCGGGATCCAGTCCGAGATGGCGCTCACCGAGACCAGCACGGACGCGGCGGCGCTGGCGACCTACTCCGAGTATTACAACGGCCTGGGCTACGCGATGCGGTCGAAACCCAGCCCCTACGTTTTTGCGGGCACCAACGCCTACAAGAGCGGCAAGTTCGTCCGCGACGGCGTGTATTCGGCCGGCACGCGCGACCGACAGCCCGGCGTCATGTCGATGCTGGGGCGGATTAGCGACGTCGAGACGACCGACACCTCCGGGTTGCCGCAGCCCATGCCCCTGTTGAAGGTGGGCTCCAACGGCAGCTCCGTGAGCGAGCTACAGAAGCTGCTAGGTCTGCCCGCCGGCCAGCAAGACGGCGCCTTTGGACCGGGGACCAAGCAAGCGGTGATGGCCTTTCAGAAGCGACATGACGTAACGCCAGATGGCGTCGTCGGCGAGGGCACTTGGCGGCTGCTGCGCGGTCAGTAGAGGTCTGGAGGGGGCTCGTGATCGTGTGCGAAAGTCATGGAGTGGACGCCTAGCGGTCGGCGATGGCGCCGGACAACGGCTCGAAGAGATGCGTTGGCAGCTCACTAGATTCAGCTTGGCGTCGCGCGCGAACGCTGCTGATTCCGAGCCTGCTCGCCGCATTCGTTAGGCAGACCTGGGGGAAGCGTTGGTGCCGCGCAACACCTGCACGGATCAGAAAACCCCGCCCCTCGGCCCAAACGGGCGAAGAGGCGGGGGTTCTGATGTTCACCTGGGTGCGAGCGAAATTGGTGGTTTCGCTCGCTGAGTGGTGGAGACGCCGGGAGTCGAACCCGGGTCCGAAAACGTTCCACGCCATCGTCTACGTGCATAGTCTTATGATTTGTACGTCATCGGAGCCCCCCATAAGACAAGGTGCATCCGGGCCGTCCTGGCTAAATCTCATCACCGTGCGCTCAGGCCCCACACGCTAACCAGTCCGCCTAATAATAGAACTTCCACCCCGGCAGACGCGGGTGGCCGTTCCTCTTGTTACTTAATCTAGACTAAGCAGCGAGAGCGTACTCAATGTTATCATTGGCACTTAAACGTTTACCTTTTTTTGACGCGGCCGAAGGCTCCGCGGCACGCAAATAACGCTTCATCGCCCCCGTCGAAACCAGTTCGTCCCCGTTGGCGAGACTGGCCAGCGCGCAGCTGGTACCAGAACCCACTCGCAGACTAGGCCGCCCCGCGTGTCTGTCAACCACCCGACCGCTATGCGAGGCTACGGGCCATGACCACAGCGCCCCTACAGCCCGAGCCCCACAGTCCCGCATCGGCGGGCGCCCGCGTGATGATCGTCGGCGGTGGCGCGCGCAGCCATGCCCTCGGTGAGGCGTTGCTGCGCTCGCCTTCCGTGGCGACCGTGCTCTTCGCGCCAGGCACGAGCGGCCTGGAAAGACGGGGGTTCCGCACGCTGCCGGTCGCGAGTCAGGACTTCCTGGGTCTGGCTGAGATGGCAGAACTCGAGGAGATCGATCTGACCGTCGTTGGCCCAAACACGCCGCTGGTCGATGGCATCGTCGATGTGTTCGAGGCCCGCGGCCTGCCTATCTTCGGACCGACGCAGGACGCCGCAAAACTCGAAGGATCCAAGGTTTTCGCGCGGGTCCTGATGAATCAGCTGGCGATCGAGACGCCGCGTTTTGCGATCTGCGACACGGTCGATCGCGCCGCCCACCTCGCCCGGACGACGCGGTGGGCGCGGGTCTTCAAGGCGGACGGCATCGCGTACGGCAAGGGGGTTCGGGTCACGCATCGCGCTGACGAGTGTGACGAGGCGCTCAAGGAGGTGATGCAGGACAACATCTTTGGCTTGGAGTCCAAGCGCATCGTAGTGGAGGAGCGCCTCGATGGTGTTGAGGTGACGGTGTTTTCGCTCACCGATGGCGTGGACATCGCGGTGCTTGGGCACGTGCTGAACTACCCGCGGCTCCTCGACGGCGATCTGGGCCCACCGACGCGTGGCATGGGCCAGCTGGCGCCGGCGCCGGTGATCGACGCGCGCATGGTCGCTCACATCGAGCGCGACGTGCTGCGGCCGGCTGTAGACGCCATGGCGAGTCGGGGGCGACCGCTGCGAGGTGCGCTGTTTGTCGACTTGATGTTGGTGCGGGGTGAGGCGCTGGTGCTCGACTACAACCTGCGGTTTGGCGATCCGGCGACACAGATCTTGCTCAGCCGCGTCTCAGGGGACTTCTACGCCGCGCTGCAGGCCTGTCGCGGCAGCGGTCAGCTGCTGGCCGCTGTGGACGCGTTGGTGTTCGACGAGCGGCCGCGTGTGTCGGTGGTGCTGACGGCTGAGGGATATCCCGAGCGGTACACACGCGGCGCCGAGATCACGATCGACGACGCTCACTTCGCCGCCGATCCCGACCTTTGGCTCTTTGAGGACGGCGTGCGCTGGATCGAGGCTGTGGCTCAGACCGAGGCTGTGGCGCAGACCGAGGCTGTGGATCAGATCAAGACGGGGGATCGGATCGAGACGACAGGCGGACGCACCGCCACGGTGGTCGCAGCGGCGGCGACCTACGCAGAGGCCCGAAACAAGGCCTACGAGGCGGTCACGCACATCAGGTACGCCGGCCAGCACTGTCGCACAGACATCGGTGCGGGCTACTGAAACTGCCGATGGCAGCTGAAGCTCAAGCGTTCACCGCGTGAATCGCCTCGCCCAGCGCCGCCTTCGCGGCCTCCATCAGCGCCTCGCCCATGGTCGGGTGGGCGTGCACCGTCAGACCGACGTCCTCCAGCACCGCCGCCATCTCCAGCGTCAGCGCCGCTTCGTTGACGAGCTCGCTGGCCTCGGCACCGACGATGTGAATCGCTAGCACATCACCCGTCACCGCGTCGCCCACCACACGTGCGAAGCCAAGCGTCGCGTCTGCGGTCATCGCGCGCCCGAGCGCAGCCATGGGGAACTTGCCGATCCGCAGCGCTCGCCCGGATGCCTGCAGCTCCTTGAGCGTCGGTCCCACCGAGGCGATCTCGGGATCTGTGTAGACCACCGAGGCGATGACCGAGTCGTTGATCGCCGGGTGCCCCCCGATCACCTCCGCCACGACCTCACCGTCCTTGCTGGCCTTGTGGGCGAGCATCGGGTTGCCAGCGACGTCGCCGATCGCAAAAACCCCAGCCACACCCGTCTGCAGCTGCGGGTTCACCTGGATGAAACCACGGGGATCGATCTTCACGCCGACGCTCTCCAAACCGAGGTCTGCGGTGTTTGGACGCCGACCGACGGCCACCAGCACCTTGTCGACCTCCAGGCTCCCGGTCGTCGATTTACCCGCCTTTGTGGCCTCGTAGCTCAGCTTCACACCACCGCCGTCGAGGTGCTCGGCGCCGGTGACCTTGGTCGAGACGAGGTGGATCACCCCCAGGGTCTTCTGCTTGCGCATGAGCGGCGTGACCATGTCTTTGTCGAACATTGGCAGGAGCTGGTTTTCCGCCTCGATGACCGTGACCTTCGAGCCGAGGCGCGCGTAGACGTCGCCGAGCTCCATGCCGATCACACCGCCGCCGATGACGGCGAGTCGGTCTGGCACGTTGCTGAGCGCGAGCGCGCCCGTCGAGCTGATCACGTCTTCGCTCCACTGCAGGAAGGGGATCTGAACCGGCGAGCTGCCCGTCGCGATGACGATGTTGAGCGCGGCGACGATCTGCACGCTGCCGTCGGCCTTGGTGAGCGCCACTTGGCCTGGTCCCACCAGCTTGCCAGTCGCGACGACGTGGTCGACGCCGTTGGCCTTGAAGAGCCCGCCGACACCGGCGGTGAGCTTGGAGACGATGCCATCCTTCCAGCCGACCATCTTCGAGAGATCCACCTTGAGGTCGCCGCTGATGCCGAGATGGCCGCCGTTTTTGGCCTTGTAGTAGACTTTCGAGCCGTGAATCAGGGCTTTGCTGGGGATGCAGCCGACGTTGAGGCAGACCCCGCCCAGCTGCGCCTTCTCCACCACCAGGGTCTTCAGGCCCAGCTGTCCGCAGCGGATGCCACACACGTATCCGCCGGGTCCAGCACCGAGGATCACCACATCGTAGGTCGTCGCCATCAGCTACCTCCACGCCAGCGCAGTTGGCCGGCGCGCGGAGGATCCGACGCGACCCGCGAGGGGTCAAGTGGGAGGGGTCATCGACACGAGGAATGCGTGCGGCTGTGGCCTGCGCGGGCTCAGCGCCGCGTACTAGCCGCCGGTGAAGACGTCACCCGAGCCCTCGACCATCTGGCCAGTGCCGCCGCAGTGTTTGTCCGAATCGCCGAGCCGGTGCGCTTTCTTGCCGTTGATTTTGACGGTGCCACTGCCAGCCTTGGCCTTCCACGTGTTCGGGCCGCAGCACGCGGCGTGCACGCCTGGGTCACCCACGCGCAGGGCGGGGCCGCCCGTTCACCATCACATCCGGTGAACCGCCGACAGCGGGCCCGATACACGGATGCGGGCAGGCCGGACAGCCATGGGCGTCCGCGGGCACCATGCTCTTGTCACCGAGTCGACTCTGGGGTGGTCCAGCCATGGGGCGCCTCCATCCGCGCCCCGGGGGGACGCTTGCCTGACAACCGTAGCAGAGCGCCCGGATTCCAGCCACAATCAAGGCACGCGAACCTCGGCGACATGGGATTCGGTGACCCCAACCCGGCACACGCAACCGCCCCAAACGACCAGCGGCCGGCGCTCCCAGGGAGATGCGCCGGCCGGATGGTCGCGCTTGCCGCAGATCGCTGCGGCCGGCGCCACCTGTGGGTGATGCGCCCTGTTGGTGACGCGCCCTACTGGTGATGCGCCCTACTGGTGATGCGCCAAGGACTCTTGCAGGTAGGGATCTTTCTTGGCGAGCAACGGCGCCGCGCCGAGCATCTTGCCCATGACCAGGATGAACACGCCGCCAAGCAACAGGATGGGGCCGAGCTCCTGCAGGCCGAAGAGCGGCCCATGAACGGTCGCGCCGTGGTGATGCACGGCGAAATGTGACGTCGCCGGCATGACCTGCAGGTACAGATCCAGCCAGTGACCGAAGATGAGCATGCCCGCTACGAGCGCCAAGATCTTGGGGTTCCGCTTGTTGTTACGCGGCATCAGGATCAGGAAGGGCAGGACCCAGTTGCAGGCCAAGTTGAGGAAGAAGATCGCCATCCAGCCGTCGTTCTGACGCGCGATGTAAAACCCCGTCTCCTCAGGCATGTTGGCATACCAGATGAGGATGTACTGGCTGACCCAGATGTAGGCCCAGAAGGTGCCGAAGGCGAACATCATCTTGCCGAAGTCGTGGTAGTGATCTTCGGTGATCCAGCTGAGGTAGCCGGCCTTCTGCATCGAGAGCACAAACAGCACGAGGAACGCCGCGGCGCACACGAACATGCCGATGAACTGGTAGACGCCAAAGATGGTCGAGAACCAGTGGGGCTCAAGGCTGCTCAGCCAATCCAATGACGCAAACGTGACCGTGAGGCCGTAGAACACGGTGTGGATCGCGCCGACGCGGACGTTGAAGATCGTGTACTTCACGTCACCAGTCGCGTCTTGAGCGCGGCTGAACTTGCGCATGAGGAACGTCGTGGTCATCCAGACCGCGAAGTAAAACACCACACGCACCAACCAGCCTGTCTCGTTGAGCAGCAAGGCTTTGCGCTGCAGGAGCGGGTCGTTGTCCATGATCTCAGGGACGGACCACTCGTACAGCTCGTGCATGCCGAACAGGCCGATCGCCAACATGACGAGCATCGGGATAGGCAGGAACGTGGTGAACGCCTCCATGACGCGCTTCACGCCGATCCACCAGCCACCGTTGGTGAAGCTGAAGACGGCGAACTGAAACGCGGCGCCAAGCGCGACACCGGTGAAGTACACGCCGGCGATGAGCACGTTGGACCAGCCGCGCCAGGACGCGTCCATGAAGCCGTAGACGGTGCCCGCAAGGCCGACGAGGATCAGCACGATGGCTGTCTTCATCCAGCTGCCGGGCATGACCCACGGCTTCTCTTCGGGGATTGCGTGATGATGAGCGCCCATCAGATGGCCCCTCCCTTCTGCAGCTGCCGCAGCCACAGGATCGCCTTCCAGCGGTCTTCCGGCCCGATCTGAGAAGCGTAGCTCCCCATGTTTCCGCGGCCGTAGGTGATGATGTGGAAGATGTGGCCGTCCTTGAACGTCAGCGGCGCGGCCCCCTTCGTCGTGAGCGGAAAGCCGGGCATACCGACGCCGCGTGCCGCCACGGGTCCGTCGCCTGCGCCTGTGACGCCGTGACACGGTGCGCAGAACGTCGTGAAGACGGCCTCGCCACGAGCCATATTCTCGGCGCCAACTTCACCGGCGGTCGTGGTCGGGTTGATCAGCTCTTGGCCCGCTTTTACGGCCTGCGCGGTGGCAAACTTGGTGAGATCAGCGACACCCTTGTCGTCGACCACGCCGGCGGCTTTGGCGGCGTTCGCGGTCACGTCGTAGTGCACGCGCAGGACACGGCAGTGCTCCGGCAGCGTCTGCGCGACTTGACCCGGCTGCCGCTCTTCGACGCGCAGTGGCGCGCAGCCCAGCCGGCGCGGCAAGGTCCCCGCGGGCGGAATCTGCAGCGAGCGACCGTTCTTGAAGAGATCGGTCTTGGTCTGCGACTCAACCGCCTTCGAGAACATCATGGGATTGATCTGCGGGGCGATCAGGTAGTTCGGCTGGTCTTTGACCGTGCAGCCCGTTCCAGCCGCGCCGACCAGACTGAGCGCTCCCATCAGCAACAGCGTATTTCTCGTGTTGGCGGCAATCATACCCGGCCCTCCACGGTCAGGATCTCGGTGCAGCCGTGCTTGGCAAACAACGCGCGAGCCTGGTCCTCGTCAAATCCTTCGCCCTCGGGATCGAGCGCGATGGCGAAACGGTCGTCGGTGACGCCGTCAATGTGAACTTTGACCTTCGCGCCGGGATACAACCGCCGGTAGATCAAGTACGTCAGCACAGTGAGATGGCCGGTGCAGAGCACGGTGAGCTCGAAGAACACCGGGATGAAGGCGGGCCACGACAGGAACGGCTTGCCACCGATGATGATGGGCCAGCCGCGCCAGAACGGCACGAAGTCGACGTACTGCGAGTGGACCTGCAAACCAACCGCCAAGCTCAAGCCGAAGAGGCCAAAACAGAAGCTGGCGTACGGAATCCAAGAGCGCTTCCAACCGAGCGCGTCGTCGAGACCGTGAACCGGGTACGGCGTGTAGCAGTCGTGCACCGGGTGCCCGTTGTCGGTGGCGTCTTTGGCCACCGACATGAGCTGATGCTCTTCGGTGAAGATGCCGACGAAGAGCTCACGCGTCTGCTTGGCGATCTCCTCGTGGCCATGTGTGGCGACAGCGCTAGACATGCTGGGCCTCCTCAATGCTGGCGGCGTGCTCTTCACGCTGCGCGTAGGCCGCGACCGACTTCACCTCTGCGATGGCGATCGAGGGCAAGAAGCGGACAAAGAGCAGGTAGAAGGTGAAGAAGAAGCCGAGCGTGCCGCCGTACTCCAGCATCTCGACCCAGGTCGGTGAGTACATCGACCACGACGACGGCAGGTAGTCGCGGTTGAGGGAGGTCACGATGATGACGAACCGCTCAAACCACATGCCGATGTTGACGAAGATGGTCATGACGAACACCAGCGGCAAGTTGCGGCGGAAGCGGCGGAACCAGAAGATCTGCGGGCTGATCACGTTGCAGCTGATCATGATCCAGTAGGCCCAAGCGTACGGCCCCTTCATGCGGGAGCTGAAGAAGATGAAGCCCTCGTAGTTGCTGCCCGAGTACCAGCCGATGAGGAACTCCGTGAAGTACGCCAGACCGACCAACATGCCCGTGGCGAGCACGACCTTCGCCATGTTGTCGATGTGGTTGATCGTGATGAGATGCTCCATATTCTGGGTTTTTCGCGAGATGATGAGCAGCGTCATCACCATCGCGAAGCCTGAGAACAGGGCGCCTGCAACGAAGTAGGGCGGGAAGATGGTGGTGTGCCAACCCGGGATGACCGAGGTCGCAAAGTCCATCGACACGATGGTGTGCACCGAGAGCACCAGCGGCGCGGCGAGGCCGGCCAAGATGCCGTAGACGATCTCGTAGTGGCTCCAGTCCCGGTTGCTGCCGCTCCAGCCGAAGCTGAGGACGCCGTAGATGATCTTTTTGACCTTCTTGTTGGTGCGATCGCGGAACGTGGCGATGTCGGGGAGCAGCCCGAAGTACCAGAACACGCAAGAGATCGAGAAGTAGGTCGAGATCGCGAAGAAGTCCCACAGCAGCGGTGAGCGGAAGTTGACCCAGAGCGGACCGCGCATGTTGGGCAGCGGCGCGAACCACCACCAGCCGAACCACGGACGACCCATGTGGATGACCGGGAAGATGGCCGCGCAGATGACCGCCAAGATGGTCATGGCCTCCGCCGAGCGGTTGATGGCGGTGCGCCAGCGCTGTCGGAAGAGGAACAGGATCGCCGAGATCGCGGTGCCTGCGTGACCAATACCGACCCACCAGACGAAGTTGGTGATGTCCCAGCCCCAGCCGACGGTCTTGTTCAGGCCCCAGGTGCCGATGCCCTCGGAGATCTGGTAGCCCATGGTCGTGAAACCAGCCACAAACAAGATCGCTGCCGGGATGAACGCCAACCACCAGAGCTTGTTGGGCTTGCTCTGCATCGGCTTGATGACGGCGTCAGTAATGTCAGCGAGCTTGGGGTTGCCACCGGTAACCAAGGGCTCGCGAAGATGGGAAGTGACCGACATGAATCAGTCCTCCTTCTTGCCGTGATCGGCATGCGGTTCGTGGCCAGCACCACCCTTGGGGGCACCAGCTTTAGGGTGGGCGGGCTCGCCGTGCGCCGCCGCCTTCGGCGCGTTGCCGCCCTCGGGCATCATGTCCCAGGTGTTGCGGACCTTGGTCTGGTACCAAACGGAAGGCCGTGTGTTGACCTCTTCGAGCATGCGGTACGAGCGCGGGTTGTGGCGCGCCAAGTTCACGTCGCTCTTCGGGTCGTTGAGGTTGCCAAACGTGATGGCGCTGGTCGGGCAGGTCTGCTGGCACGCGGTCTGCACGTCGCCGTCGCTCACCGTGTCACGGCCGGCGCGGATCACGTCGCTCTTGGCGAGTTGGATGCGCTGTACGCACATCGAGCACTTCTCCATGACACCGCGACTACGCACGTTGACATCGGGGTTGAGCGCCAAAGAAGCGAGGTTGTAGTCTCGATTCTCCGCCATCTCGCCCTGCGGGTACTGGAACCAGTTGAAGCGACGCACCTTGTACGGGCAGTTGTTGGCGCAGTACCGCGTGCCGATGCAGCGGTTGTAGGACATTGCGTTGAGGCCTTCGGAGGTGTGCACCGTCGCGAGGACGGGGCAAACCGTCTCGCAGCCCGCATTTTCGCAGTGCTGGCACATCACCGGCTGGAAGATGACCTGCGGGTTCTCCGCGAGGCCGAGCCAGTCATCCTCGACGGGATCCCAGTCGTAGTCGCCATTTTTCGGCGTCGCTTCGGCGCGCTCGCTATAGTAGCGATCGATGCGCATCCAGTGCATGTCGCGCTTGCGGTGCACCTCGAGACGGCCAACAACGGGGATGTTGTTCTCGATGTTGCAGGCCACCACACACGCGCCGCAGCCTGTGCACGCGTTCAGATCGATGCCCAGGCCCCAGCGATACTTGCCGTTGTATTCGTGCGGTGTCCACACGCTCTTCGGCAGGCCGGTCGGCGCGCCTTTGCCGTCGTGACCCTGGAGGGCGACGGCGATGTCGGGATTGCCAGCCTTGGGGTTCTTGCGCCACTCGTCCAGCGTCGTCTCGCGGACGATCGTGCGATGCTCGTAGCTCGGGTGGGTCTGCTCCAGGCCTAGTTTTGCGGTCTCGCCGGTGGGCGTGACGTTGACCTTCGCGATGCCGGCGGCGGCGAAGGGCCACGCGTCCGCGCCGACACCCGTGCCGACGCGGCCAGCGGCCTTGCGGCCGTAGCCAACCGCGATGGCGACCGCCTTCTCCGGTACGCCGGGCTGCAACATGACGGGCAGCGTGATGGTGTGGCCGCCACCTGTGACGGTGACGATGTCGCCCTGCTTCCAGCCAGCGGCCGCGGCCGCCTTGGGCGAGACGCAGAGCAGGTTGTCCCACGTACATTTAGTCAGCGGATCGGGCAGCTCTTGCAGGAACGGGTTGTTCGCTTGGCTACCATCACCGAGGGCGACGGACTCGTAGAGCGCCACCTCATAGGCGCCTTGGCCAACCTTCGCCGCGGCGCCGGTCATGGCCTTTGCCGCGCCAGCGGGCACAAACTCGGCGAGCACGGCGTCTTTCAGCGCGGCAGCTGCGGCAGCGACGACGACCGTCGCTGCACCGGGTGCGGAGACCGCGGCAGCCACGACGGCAGCAGCAGCGGGCACGGCAGCAGCGGCAGCGCCGACCGTTGGCGGCGCCTTAGGCGTCCCAGCGGCGGCCGGTCCGCCAACGACGGTCGCCGTCCTCACCGAGGTGAAGCCATCGTGCAGGGCGCGGTCCCAGAAGGCGTCAAACGTGCTGGCGTTCGTCTCAACGCGCGGAACAACCCGATCTCTCCAGGTGTCGCGCACGAAGCTCAGCGTGCTTTGCTCGCTGCCCGACCAGGTCAGCAGGCTCGCGATCGCCTCCCGCGTATCATGGAGGGGTCGCACGAGCGGCTGCTGCAGCGCGACCAAGCCGAAGGTGACCTCGGCGTCGCCCCAGCTCTCGAGGTAGTGGCTGACCGGTGCGTGAATCTTGCACAGCGCCGCGGTCTCGTCGACGCGATCACAGAGGGCGATCGACGTCTTGGCCGCCTTGATGGCCGTCGCCCACTGCGCGCCGTGCGCCGTGGCGTAGGCGGGGTTCACACCCCAAACCACCACGCCGTCCACCGCGCCTGAGCCGAGGTCGGCGAGCAACTTCGCCGATGCGGCGCCGTCGTCGTAGGTGAGCATGCCGCGGTTCACGTCGACGGTCTTGCCGTAGTTGCCGAGCTGCTCGTTGATGAGGTTGACCGCCGCCTGCACGGCGACGTCGTCGCTGCCGCTCACAACCAAGCTTTTGCCCTTGCTCGCGACGAGACGCTTGGTCCACGCGGCGACCTGCGCTGCGTGGGTCGAGGCGCCAGCCGGCACCGCGCCGCCAAACCCAGTGGCCTTTGCGACGCTCGCCGCCAGCGCCAGAACGAGCCCACGCTGCTGCGAAGGCAGCACCGGTAGCCGCTCATCGCAAGAGGCGCCCGCCAAACTCAGGTGACTCTCGACCTGAATATGAAAGGACAGCGTGTCGTGTTTCGGGGTCAGCTTGCGACCCGCGGCATATTGGCGCGCGAACCAGACGGGCGCGAGCCAAGTGCCCAGGAAATCAGCGTCAAAGCTGACGATCGTGTCAGCGCGCGAAAAATCGTAGAAGGGCACGCGGGCGACGCCATGGGTCTGGCCGTGAGCCGCGGCGATGCTGCTGCCGATCGTGCCGTCGAGCGCGACGTGGCGGCTGCCGGGGAACGCCTGCAGAAACGCAGCGACGGCTGCCTTGGTCGCGGGTCCAGAGACGCTGGGCGAGACGAGGGCGAGCTTCGAGCCGTTGCCCTTGTAGCCAGCGAGGGCCGTGGCGACGGCGGCGTCGAGTTTCGCCCAGTCGGTCTTGACGCGGCCGACCTGAGGCTGCTTGAGCCGGTCACCGTCGTACAGATCGATCACCGATGCTTGGCCACGCGCGCAGACGGCGCCAGCGGAGAAGGGGTGCTGCGGGTTGCCCTCGATCTTCACGGGGCGGCCGTCACGCGCCTTCACCACGAGACCGCATTTCACCGCGCAACCGCCACAGGTGGTGGCGTAGTAGGCCGGCGCGCCGGGCGTGATGTCCTCGGGCTTGTTGACGTAGGGGATGACTTTCTCGATCGGACGGCGGGCGCAGCCGCTCGTGATCGCAGCCGCGGCGAACGTGGTGCCGACCAACTTCATGAAGTCGCGGCGCTCGATCTCCGAGCCGTCGCCTAGGGACGGAGCGGGGCCGAACTCAAGGTCGCGGAGCGCCGCGATCTCGGGATCGTTGCGCAGATCTTCTACGCCTTGCCAGTACTTGCGAGCAGCGGGGTGTCGCTTGTCATTGCCGTCCATGGGGACCTCAATTTTCGGCCAACTCGTCGTCGCTTTGGAGTGACGACCCGCGGCCTCAGTCAGGCGGGATGCGGGCGATGCTGGCGGATTCGTGCGTGCGAGCTAGTGGTGACAGCCCGAGCAATCGATGGTTGGGTTGAGTTGCTTGTCTTTCAGGTGCGCAGGCGGGTTCGCCTTGTACTCGCGGTGGCAGTTCACGCACCAGCCCATGGCCAGCGTGTTCTCCTGCCGTACGAGCTCCATGGTCTGCACCTTGCCGTGGCAAGTCTGGCAAGCGACGCCGCGATTGACGTGTCGACTGTGATCAAAGACCACGAAATCTGGGAGCTTGTGGATTCGAATCCACTCGATCGACTTCCCGGAGTCGTACGCGAGCTGGATCTTCTTGATCTCCGGCGAGTCCGGTTTGACGAGCTTGTGGCAGTTCATGCAGACATTAACCGGCGGAATCCCAGCGTGTTTGCTCTTCTCTGCGCCGAAGTGGCAGTACTTACAATCCATGCCCAGTTCGCCGGCGTGCAGCTTGTGGGAATAGTTGATGGGCTGCACCGGCTGGTAGCCTTTGTGGTAGCTGGGCAGCTGTGCATCCACTCGATCGCAGCCGACTCCACAGAGGAGCACGACACCGCATGCGACGAGGAGGCGGGCACCGAGCCAGCGGTACGCGGTTGAGTCGCGTTTCATCAGGTCAACCCCTCCTGCCGGCCAGGGATAACGTCTGCGCTGCGGGGCAATCCACAGAGCAAGGCTAGCCGAGGCCCCTTTACCGTTGATTCGACGGATCTAGCCGTCGCGTCTCAGGATTCGGGGGTGGCCAAGAAAGGTGGCCGGCTGGGAAACGACGCCCAAAGGGGCGCAGCGCCGCTCTTATCTCCGAAAATGCTGTTCAAGTCCAGGGTACCGCCCGGCAAAAAGCGGCCTGCAGGAAACCCGTCAGCGTCGTCCGTCCCTCACTCGGGCTCGGAGCGGGTGGCGGTCTGAACCCGGTGGTAGCGCAGGTCAGTGCTACCGGTGACGGGGCCGGCGTCGCCCGCGGTCTCCGAATACAGCAAGATGCGTCGCTGTCCGGTCGCCCGCGCGACGTCTAGCGCGACCTCGGCGCGGGTGTAGAGCTCCATGCCATCGCTGGAGTCACCGGGAAAGACGGCCACACCTGCGGTAAACGTGACCCGCTCGACTTCCGGGCCGCAAGCCTCAAGCGTCTCGGGCTCCAGGGCGAGCCCCTTCCATAGCTGAAAGAGCAGCTTGCGCGCCTCAAAAGCCGTGATGTGGTGCAAGATCAAGCCGAAACGGTCGTCGCCGAGCCGCGCCACGGTGTCGCTGCGGCGGAGCACTCGCTGTAGGTGCGCAGCGACATCTTTCAGCACGAGCCGCACGACCTCGCGGCCGCGATCGGTCTCCAGTCGACGCATGCGATCAAGATCGAGCACCGCCACCGCCATCGGCATCGAAGCCCGCGATGACAAACGCACCGTGGGATCCAGGCGGGAGAAGAAGACCTGCTGGGTCGCCAAGCCAGTGAGCGGATCGCGGGCAGCGAGGCTGTGATGCACCGTTCGCGCCAGCGTTCTGCCGGCGAGCCGGGCGGCGGCGACGTTTGGGTCGGACTTCAGGTCGAAGACCTCGTCAAACCCGGCGGCGATGCAGCGTTGCACCATGGCGACGTCGGGCGACGGGGTCCACAGCGCGGTGACCGGCATGATCGTCGGGGAGCGTTCGCAGGCGTTCAACCAAGCTGCGCCGATGCGCTGAGCGGTAGCGTCCGCCTCGATCTCCCAGACCACCACCGAGGCGCCGCTCAGGAAGGCATCAAAAGCCTCGGCCCCGGGCTGTGCCTCGGCGACCGTAAACCCGTGGTCAGCCAACCCTGCGCGGAGCGCGTCGAACCACGGATGGATCCCGGCGGGTAACACTGCGTGCGTGCTGAGGGTGACGGGGCTGCGCAGATCGGTCTCATTCATGGAGATCTCCAAGGGAGCTGGCAGGAGCGACTGGCGAGCGCCAAGCCGCGCGCTGGTGGTTCATACGCGGCAACCCTCGCGCCGTCGTCCTCGCACATTGTTCTCAGGGCGCTGGCCATCCGGTCGCGCTCATTTGCACAGGTTAGCCGCGCCGGGGGTGCCTGCATCTTTTGCGACACAGCACTTGCTGAACGCGCCACACGTGCCCTTGCTGTCGTTGCTGACACACACGTTGCCGGCGAGGCACGCCTTCGACGCGCAGTCCCACTTCAGGGAGTTAAATCCAATCCCGTCGCCATAGCTACACGCCTCAGACGCTTTGGCCCAACAGCTGGCCTCGTCGTTGTTCTTGGGGTCGTAACACGTCGGCTGCAACATCATCGCCTGCCCTGAGTTCCAGGGCCACTTGTCCGTGTAGCTCACGCTGTCAACGAGCTTGCCGGCGGCGTCCTTCAGGATGATCTGGTCGGCCACGTTGTCCAACGAGAACTTGCCTTGAGTTGGGTTGTCGCCCCAGGCATAGAACGCCGCGAGGTTGTTGTTCTTGTTCCAGTCGCCGCTGCGCACGAACGCCACAAACGCGCCGGCTGGCACCACAAACGCGTCAAAGCCAGCGGTGATCGCCTTGCTGCCGGGCTGCAGCACGCCGGCTTTGACGCAGTAGGGCCCTGAACTCGCGGACCAGGCCGGGTTCACCGCGATCGCCGCCTGATTCACGCCGCTGCTGTCGCTCACGGTAGCTCCAGCGCCTTCCGCCAAGCTCAGCGCGAGCAAGTCGCCAACGACGCCCTTGTGCCAGGTCAGCTGCGGGCCGAAAGCTTGGAAAAACAGGGGATTCGTCGAAACATGGAAGCTCCGCACCGCGCCCTTCAGCGGCGCCGTGAGCGTGCCGGCGGCGGTGTAGCGGCCACCGATCGTCAGCTTCTTCGCGGTCGTAGTCGCCGCTGGCCATGACTTCAGCGTCGCCTGCCCTGCGACGCGGCCGTTGACGTAGCCTCGCGCCGCGCCGTCCTGCACCACCACAGCCACATGCACCCACTCGTTGAGCAGCGCGGGACCGAGATCAACGTACTCGAAGTTCACGTTGCCGGCGGACAACCAAAGCTTGCCGCCGGAGCTGCGCACGCTGAGGCGATACTCCCCCTCGACGCCGTAGCTGAAGAGCTCAGAGCACGGCGCGCTGCCGGTCGCCGTCTTGCAGGTGCCGCCGCTCGTGGCGCTGTCGAGCCGGAACCAGCCGTGCCACGTCATACGCCCCATAAACGCGAACGGCACGGTCTTGGCCGTCGCGGCGACATGAGACGTGCTGCCGTTAAGCCCGAGCGAGACGCAGCCACCTTCCACCTTGCAGCCGCTTGAGCAGCCATCCGCGCTGACGTCATTGCCGTCGTCGCACTGCTCGGCCTTCTCGGTGCGACCGTTGCCGCAGGTCGCGCCGATGGTGTGTTGGTCCGCGACTGGCTTGGCCGGCAAGCTACACAGCCCGCCGGCGCCACAGTCTGCGTGGGCCAAGCAGCTCTTCGACGCGTTGCCGACGCAGGTGCCGGGCTGCTGAACGGGCGCGTCGCTGATCTGCCAGCCCTCGACGTTCACAGGCTTGGTGGTGGGATTGTGGAGCTCAAACCACTCGCCGACGTCGTTGCCGGCGTCAGCGTCGGGATTGGCCATGACCTCGGAGATGACCAGCGTTCCGTCTGGCTGCGGCTCTGGCTCCTTCTGGCAGAGGGCGTCGCAGCCGTCCCCGGGCTTGAGGTTGCCGTCATCGCACTGCTCGTTGGCTTGATTCTTCACGCCGTCACCGCACGACGGTTTGGGTACACACTCGCCGGTCTGGCACCACAGCTCGGGACCACAGCTCGTGCCGTCCTGCTTGTTGGTCTTTTTATCGGCCTCTTTGCAGGGGTTGATGCAGCTCGGATTGAACGCTCCTGGCGAGCCCAAATCACCATCGCCGTAGCTCTTTTTTCCCGTGCACCAGGCGTCCTGGCTATCGTTGGCGGTGGCGGAGTGCTGCAACGGATCGAGCGCAAGCGTCTTGCCAGGCTGCACATCAAAGCCGAGGTCCTGGCAACCCGGCTTCGGGTTCACGGGAGCGCACAGCAACCCCTTCGCGTAGTACGACACCTCATCGATCTTGACGTTGTTCCACTCCAACACGAGCGCGTCGGCCTGATTCGCCATGGCCACGCCCGTGTAGACGTAGTCGATCGTCACGCCGCCATTGAGCTTGGTGTCGGCGTTCAGCCCCAGCACGAGGCGGCCTTTCGGCTGAATCCACAGGGGTTTTCCGTTGTTGATGACGTGTTTGTCCGTCGCGTTGTCACGCAGCACCCAGCCGTTGATGTCGATCTGCTGCGCGGTCGTGTTGTAGAGCTCCAGCCACTCGCCCGCGGCGTCGCTCGCCTTGGTCGGGTTCAGCATGAACTCGGCGAAGATGACGTCGCCCGGCTTCACCAGCTCCTTCAGGCAGTTCGCCGAGCAGCCATCACCGGCCTGGGTGTTGCCGTCGTCGCACTCTTCATAGGCGTCGATCTGACCGTTGCCACACTTCAACGAATCGCAAAAATCGCCGAACCCGTCGCCATCTGTGTCCTTCTGGTCGGTGTTCGCGAAGTTGGGGCAGTTGTCACACTGGTCGCCGACATCGTCGCCGTCCGCGTCCAGCTGGTCGGCGTTCGGCAGCTTGCTGCAGTTGTCGCAAGCGTCGCCCAGACCGTCCTTGTCGGAGTCCGTCTGCAGCGCGTTGGCGATGAACAGGCAGTTGTCCTTCTCGTTGACGATCGTGTCGCCGTCCTTGTCGCCGCCGTTCGGTGTGCACGTCGGGTTCTTCACGCCTGGCGTGCCGAAATCTCCGGGGCTCGACGGCCACTTGGTGTACGCATCGCACCAGTAGATCGACTTGTCGTTGTACGACGAGCTCATGAACGACGGATCGAGCGCGATCGCCTTGCCGGTCTTCGGCGCAGGCGTCGCGGTGCCGTAGGCGACCTGGTCGATGAGGACGGTGCTGTTCCAGATCGAGATCGTGTCGCTCGTGTCATCCAAGCTGATCTCAACCTTGCCAGCGGCGTCGACCCAAGCGTGCTGCACGGGAACTTTACCGTTGAAAATTGGGCTTTTTGACGCGCCGAACACGAAAAACTCGCCGGGTTTCAGCACCAACGGCGGGGTCGCGGGGATGGTGTGGGAGCCGCCCTTACCGGTCTTGATCTGCCAGCCGTTGATGATTACGTCCTTCTTGTCGGCGCTGTAGACCTCAAACCACTCACCCAACACGACCTCGTCGGTCTTCACGAAGATCTCCGTGATGAACACCTTGCTGGCCACGATCTTGGCGATTTTGCAGGCCTCACAGCCGTCGTTGACCTTGTCGTTGCCGTCGTCGCACTGCTCGTCGAGGTCCAGCTCGCCGTCGCCGCACTTCTGCGGGTCACACACGTCTCCGGAGCCGTCGACATCGATGTCTTTCTGGTCCTTGTTGGGCACCTTCGGGCAGTTGTCACAGGCGTCGCCGATCCCGTCCTTGTCCGTGTCGGCTTGGTCGGGGTTCTTGACGCTGATACAGTTGTCCTTGGCGTCGGGGACCTCATCATTGTCGGCGTCTGGCGGCTTGGGGCACACCGGGTTCGGCTTGCCTGGCGTGCCAAAATCGCCGCTCAACAGCGCGACGCTCGATGGGCACCACGTGAACTCGTACTTGTCGTTCTTGGCCGCGTCGAGCTTCTCGGGATCGAGGCTCGCTGCCTTGCCGTCGAACTCAGCCGGGCTCGGCCACACGCCGTCCAACCACTCGACCTTGTCGATGATCGTCGTGCCGACGCGGATCAGCACGCCACCATTGAAGTTCTTCAGCGCGCCGATGTCGTAGACGTAGTTCACCAACACGCCGCCGTTCTTGGCCATGTCGTTGGTCGGGCCGAGCACGAAGTACGACTTCGGGGCGACAAACAGCGTGCAGCCTTTGATCTGGTGGCTCTTCTTGCTGACTGGCTCTTCGATGATGAGCCCGGCCAGCGGCACCGGCTGATCGCCCGGATTGTAGAGCTCCACCCACTCGCCGAAGTCGTCGAAGACCGCCTTGGGGTTGATCATGATCTCGGAGATCACGAGGGTGCCGGGGGCCGCGTTTGGGTCGATATTCTGGCAGCCAATGTCGGTGATCGGGCCGGTGTCGGGCCCAACGTCAGGCCCCGCGTCGGGTGTCGCGGTCGCGTCGCCGCCGGCATCTGTCACGTCACCCGTCGCGCCATCTGCGCTGCACACGTTCGCGTAGTCGCTACAGCAATCACCGCTGTCCGCGCACTGCTCGTGGCATTGGCAGGGCGCTCCGAACTTGTATTTCCCGCATCGGCTGACGCAGCTGGTCAGGTCGAGGGCGACATCCGGTGCCACATTGGTGTCCACGGCCGTGTCCTCGCCGGCGTCGAGCTCGACAGCCACGTCGGGCAGCACGTCAGCTTCGCCGCTGTCGGTGAGCTGACCGCTGTCGCTGGCCGTGTCGGCTTGCGCGCCCGTGTCGGCCGGGCCGGTGTCAGCTGGTGTGCCGCCTGAGTCCTTCGCGACGCCGGTGTCCGTGAACGTCACACCCGTGTCCGTCTGCCCGAAGCTTATGGCGTCCTCCTCTTTGGGCTCCTCGTCGGCGCCGCACCCTGGCATCGCACCCAACAGCACGATGAGGCCCAGCAGCGCGATCGCGCGACGGCCCGTAACGGATTTTTGATCGACGTGAACCATGAGCATCCCCCCTAAGGGTCTATTGCGAACGGCGTAACGGTACTGGAGCCCCACCCAACCGAGCAAGGGACAGCCTCGATTAGGTTGCAGCGTCAGCGCGGCGTACCCACGACGCGGAAAGCGCGGTGATGTCGGGCTCCGAGCGGTACGCCACCTTCAAGGCGAGCGTCGTGTGGCGCGCCGTGACCTCGCTGGCGCCATCCGCGGCGCTGAGCGCGCACGCCAACGCCTCAACAAAACGCAGCCGGCGGGCGAGGTTCGCCAGTCCGGCATCGAGCTGGCCGAGGGCGATCTGCGCGGGGAGGTCGTTGTGCACCACGTCGAGCAGGTGTCGACGCGCCAGCTCAGACAACCGAAACGCCCCGCGCGGCGCCGCTTGTGCGTTGTCGATCAGCGCGTCGAGCCCCGTCGCGAAGCGACCGAGCCGTGTCACGTCGGCCGGCTCGTCACGGTCGGCGAGCGCGGTCGCGCGCGCTGCGAGTCGGGCCTTGTGCGCCGCGAGCCCGGTCACGTCAAACCACGGCGCGTCACCCTCCAACGCGTCAGCGAGGCCCGCAGTGGCGAGGCCGGCCGCCGCGACTTGGGCCACCTCCTCGCCCTCACTCAACGCCGCCGCACGAGCGAGCGTGGCCGCCTCGAAGCTGCGCACCACCGTCGCCAGCAACGCGCGCGGATCGGCCGTATATTCGGCTGTTTCGGGGGTCAACGGGTCCGCTGGGGCGGCGATGTCGGTGTCAAACCCTTGCAGAAGCGCGTCGAGCAGACCGCGCGTCTCTGCGACGCTCGCCGGTACGCCAGCGCTCCACTCAAAGGGCAGCGCACTGGCCGGAACGTGCGCGCCCTCAGCCAAGAAAGCCCGGACTTCCTGCTCCCGCGTGGACCACGCGTCGGCCTCGCCGCGGGCGCGATCGTAGCCTTCGCACGCAAGCAACAGGCTCACGTGCAGTCCCCACGGCGTCCGATGAAAGCGCAGCGGGAACTGTCGGCACGGGATCGGCTTGATGTCGTATCCGTGTTCGGCATGCAGGTCGCAGAGATTGTCGTCCCCCAAGGCCACGCAGTCGCCTCCGATGCGGCGCATCCCCCACAGCTCCTGGCCCTGAAATTCAACGCTCTCCAGCGCGTCCGCGCCGTCGCTGACCCGCGCGCGGGCGCCGAGTCGCAGGCCGCTCACGCGGATCCGGTCGTTGTCGCTCATTGGGCCCAGAAAGCTGGCGGAGCAGCAGGCGCCGGTCGCCACACAGCGGTGCCGCGGCGGGTCGCGTCCAGGCGGAAAGTGGACCGGAACCGTGCCGGCAGCGGCCTCAGGGGCGGCGGCGGCGGCGGCTAGCGTCGCGGCGAACTCAGCGGCCTCCTGGACCAGCGAGAGCCGGGTCGTCGCGCGTTCACCAGCGAGCACATACAACCGCGCCAGCGCGCTCAGCCGAGTCCGCACCTCATCTGGATCACCGAGGGCAGCGACGAGCGCGGCAAAACCGCAGCCACGCCCATCAGCCAATAACCGAACGACGCGGGCGTCTCGATCGCCGAGACGTAGGGCACGACGCAGGCTGCGGTCACGCAGCATCCAGCGACCATCCGATCCACGAGCGAGCTGAACGCCGCCTCGCAGCCGATAGTGCCCCACAGCGCTCTCCCCTACTTATCCGCCGACCTTCTCGTTGACGTCGATCCCGATCTCTGGGACCGGGAACTCGTCCTGCACGCCAAGGGCGAGCGGCGTCTTCACCGTGGGGCCACCCAGGCCCATCTTGGCACGCAGGTCGGCCAGGGCGTCGTTGGTTCCCGACTCGTGCTCAAGCGCGGCGAACTGGTCCTCCAGGTTCGACCCACTGAGCTCACCGGCCAGATCAGCGGCAGCTTCAGCCTCTGCCTCATTTTGCTCGACTTTGTCGTTCATGCGCTCAAACGCGTCAAAAGCGCTGTTGTCGTTGAGCCCACCCATGGTCTGCTGAATCGACTTCTGCGCCTCGGCTCGCTTGGACCGCGCAATCAGCAGGTCCTTCTTGCGCTTCGCTTCGCCGATCTTGCTGTTGAGCTTGTGCAGGCTCTCTCGCAGCCCTTCCGTCGCCTGCTTCTGCGCGATCCACTGCTGCTGCCACTGCGTCGCCAGACTGTCCTGCTCCTGCTTGCGGGAGAGCGCCTCACGCGCCAAACCTTCATCACCCTTCGTCAGGGCGAGCATGGCCTTCTTCTCCCAGTCAGCCGACGTCTTCTTGGCCTCGTTGAGCTTGGCGTAGAGTCGCTTCTCATCCGCGATCGCTACGGCGACCTGCTTTTTCGCGTTGATGAACTGCTCTCGCATGTCGATGAGCAGCTGGTTAAGGATCTTCTCCGGCTCCTCTGCGCTCGACACCATCGAGTTGATGTTGGAGCGGAGCAGCAGACCGATTCGCTGGAACATGCTCATGGACGTTTCCTCTCTCGTCGTGTGGGGTCGCGTCCAGGAAGACTGACGTGACCACGGGGCGGGTTCAACAGGGCAGGCTCAACAGGCGCGGTTCAGCGCTGGCCAGCTTCGACCATGGGCGCTCAGGCTTGCGCGCTCGGTAGCAGCGCGGAGAGGTCGTCGTGATGCTCGACGATCGCCATGGTCAGCGAATCCACAGCGGCCATGAACTCGTTTTCGTCGAGATTCTCGACCTGCAACACCTCAACAACCACGACCGCGGTGCCTTCGATGGCGTAGGCACCCTGAACCATGTCTGTGGCGTTGAGCTGCAACATGCGGCGAAAGAGGGTGGCCTCGGCTTCGACCGGCATCTCCGGCAGGTCGAACAGCTTGCAGCGGAACACAAGCAGCGGGTCGGTGTGTTGCACGACGATCTGGGCGCCGCCCCAAGACTCGTCTTGGAGCAACCAAGTACCAGGCGCAGCCTCGGTCGCCGAGATCTCGCTGCGCATGATGAAGTCTTCGATGTCCTCGTGGGTGCGTGGCATGCTGCGTCGCTCCTTGGGGCACCTGAGAGGTAGGTGCAAGCGTGGTAGTGTGGAGCGCGGAGGGTAGCGCTGCGTCGTGGGCGCGGCAAGCCCCTTCCCTTCTGTGGTGGTCTAGCGACAATGGCCCCGCGCAGTGGCCCCGCGCAGTGGCCCCGGGCAGTGACTTCGGACGGTACGCGTCCGTGGGGGATCCGATGCAGCGACGACGCGACCTTGACCAGCCACTTCTACGCCGGATTTGCGGCCTGCGACTGAACGCGGTCGCCGCCGTGCTCTGGCTCGCGGCCCTGTTCGTCGGGTGCGCCACCGCGCCGCCACCGGCCAAACCTGTGCCACCGCCGAAACCCATCCCGCTTGCCCAGATCCTCGCTGGCGTCGAAGCGGAGCTGACGACCATGCAGAAAGTGTACGATCTGCGGCTTCGTAGCGGCCATCTGCTCGCGGAGCTCAACCGCCGGTTGCAGCAGCGCGGCTTCTCTCGACGGGTACCGGCGCGGCCCGCAGAGCAGTCGTTGGAGTCCGATCTTCGGGCCCATGCCCGGGCGATGTCGCTGGAGATGTCGGACTGGCAGGTGCATGTGCGACCGACAGCACCCGTCGCCGCCAAGGGTCCGCAGCTTGGCGCCGATCAAACGTGGGAGCTCAGCCCCGATGACCTCAAGGGCGTGATCGACGCGCGCGTCACGATCAAGGGCAGTCAATCTGAGATCATCAGCTTCATCGACCGCATTCCCAACCATGTCGAGCGCGCGGTGTGGGTCACCGGGCAGACGCCGGTGCCTGGCGGGATCCGCTTTGCGCTGCAGGCGTTCTACGAGCGCACGCCGCCGCGACCGTTCACCGACGTGCATTGGCCCACCCTGGAAGACCGCTTGGAGGCCGCCGGCTGGGGCCTCTCGGACCCGAAGCTGCCCACAGATCCGGCCTACCCGAAGCTCCAAGCTGCGATCAAACAAGGGCGAGCGCGCATCCCCGACCTGCGCTCTGCGATGGACATCGCCAACGACTTCCCGCGCTGGTTCGCCCGTGCGGGTGTGCTCGACGAGCTGACCGACAAGATCATGGCTGTGAGTGGCGCCGCCTTGCTGCGCACCACGCCGATCCCGGTCGCGGCGCCCTTCCCGCCCGTGACACCTGCGTCGGCCACACCTGCCCCAGCCGCACCGACCACAGCCGGACCGACCGCCAAACCCGCAGGCTAGACCGGCAGGCTCAACCCGCGATGACGCGCTCCGCCCCCCCCCAAGACTCAGAAATGGAGGATGAGCCCGCCCTCGCCGGCCTTGTATTTGGCGGGGGCCGTCTCGGTACGCGACAGCAAGATCGCGGCGGTCGTGGCGCCGGCAGCGACCACGCCGACCGCGCTCCAGAACCACCACTTCTTGAACACGGAGTCCGTCTTTACGACCGGACCGACGGCCTTCGGGATGTCCGGCGCCTTGAGCAGCTCTTGCACCAGGGCTTCGATCGCCATCTTGTCACGGCGCATCCACGGCACATTGCGCGTGATGCGTTTGACGACCTGCCGACCGGCGAGGTTGGCGAGCGCAAGCTGCACCTTCATCTTCTCGCGGGAGCCTGAGACGCGCAGGACCACGGCCTGCGGCGCGTTGAGCAACCCCTGGGCGCGGGTCAGGTCGTTGGGCTCCACGGCGCCGTCAAAGATCTCGCTGAGGCGCTCAAGCATCCGGTCGAACGCCGGCTTGCGACGCGCTACCGTCATCTTGAGCGAGACCTTGGCGTTCTCTTCTTTCACCACCATGAGCTTGCCCCAGCGGCCGTAGCCCTGCTTCATGAGGCGCACATACTGCGGACCCGAGATGGACACTACAAAGGTGGGCGACAGACCGTAATAGCGGCCGTTGACCCACACCTCGGCGTTGGCCGGCTCGGTGCGGATCTCCCATGTCACCGGCTTGCGCAAGAGCACCTCGTCACGCGCCTTGGCATAAGCAGCCTCGACCTTAGCGCCATACGCGCTGACGTCGTGTTTGGTCTTCGGGTGGAACGCGACCGAACGACGAAAGGCGAGCGCGGCCTCTTTCTTCTCGCCGGCCATGTAGAGCGCCACCCCGTGCAGCACGAGCACCTGCTCCACGAAGGTCTGATCGGGCGCGTGGGCGAAGGACGTCGTCAGCGCCGTCACAGCGCTCTCGAGCTCCTCCGCGGCGTCTTCCCAATCCTTCTCCTTGATGCGATTGGAGGCCGAGCGCATCAAGCTGATGGCGCTGCGCACATTGTTGCGCTCTGCGTCCTCGCCGCCGACGTTGATGGTCTCAGAGACCGGGCGAAAACGAATCCGCGCGTCAAGGCGCAGGGCCCGCGTGACGTCGTGCGCGATCTCACCTTGCGCACGACCATCGGTGCTCAGGTCGATGAGCGTCACCGTCTGCTGATCGGCAGCGGACGCTGATCCGGCGAACAACGGCAGACAAATCGACGCCGCGAGCGCCGCGACGTAGGCACGGCGGACGGTTGGCACCGATCGAGGTTGCACCGACCAGATCTGCGCCGATCGGATGTGCGCCGACCGGATCTGCGCCGACCGGATCTGCACCGTGTGGGCGGTCATCGCAGCCCTCCAGCTCACGCTGTTGCCGGCGCGCCGCCGGCCTTCTGAGCCAGGGTAGCGAGGCGTTCGAGCAGCTCGTCGATGAGGAAAGGCTTATCGAGGTGATCGTCCGCGCCATACAACGGGGCGGTCATCTCGTTCAAGTTCGGGCCGATCGCCGTCAGCATGAGGATACCGACGTCGCTGAATTCAGGGCGTGCGCGCAAGTTCTTGCACACCTCCCACCCGTTCATCTGCGGCATCATCACGTCGAGCACGATCAGATCGGGTTTCTCGCTGAGGGCAGCGCGCAGCGCCTCCTCACCGTCGTGAACCAACGTGACGTCATAGCCCGCACCCGACAGGGTCGCCCGCAGCATGTCGCCAATTTCGAGATCGTCTTCGGCGACAAGCACCTTCAGCTCGCTGTGGTCGGCCATGGCCTCTCCTAGGTGCCGGCTCGAGGCGCGGCGATGGGTCTTCTCGATGTGCGGTTGCACGATCGGTGTTTCAGGGAACCGACGTTCAGTCGTCGTCGCCGGCGACGCTCGCTGCGGCTGCAGCCTTGGCGATACCGCGTGCCTCAGCGGCGCGGGGATCCATCGAGGGCAGCACCCCCATGACCTCGCGCGCCAGGCTCTGAGCCGTCGCATAGTTCTTCTTGGCCATGTGCTGCTTGGCCTTGCCCAGCAGCGACACGGCCTGGCTCATGCACTGATCTTCCAGCTTCATGGCCGCCGCGTTCTCGGGATCGTAGTTCATCGCCTCACGCACGGCCTCCGCAGCGCGGGCGAAGTGACCACCCTTGTAGAGCTGCTTGCCAGCGATGACATACGCCGCGGTCAGACGCTTGATGAGCATCGAACCAAAGTGCCCATCCACCCGCTTGTCGGCCGCGTACGCTGTGCGCCACGCCTTCGCCTGTTGCAGTGGCTTTTGCTGCGTATTCGCCGTGCCAAACGCGGCCGCCACCTCAGCGCTGCCGGCCAGAAACTGGGCTGCCTTGGTGCGGTCCTTTTTGTCGTAGTTACCCTTTGCGACGGCGGAGAACGCCTGCTGTGCAGCGCTCCACTCGCGGTTGTGATAGGCCTTCAGGCCCCGCTTCATGAGGCTATCGGCGCTCTGGCCCGGCTTCGCGGCGACGTCGCCCTTGCCGCCCTTGTCTTTGCCGGCCTTGTCTTTGCCACCCTGGTCTTTGCCCGCTGAGTCGCTACCCGGCTTGCCGTCACCAGCTGGTGCGGCGCCGTCGCCACTCGCCAGCTGCTCGTTGAGCAGTTTGCCCTCGGTGTGCTGAGGATCGATCTTCAGGATCTTGGCTAGGAGCGCCTTGGCCTTGACGCTGTCGCCGGCCTCCATCGCCGTTCGAGCCGCGGTCAGGTACGCGCTCGTCATGTCGACTTTCGCTTCCTTGATCGCGTCCGCCGCTTCTGAGAACTGCTCCGATGAGTTCGGCACGTCCTTCAAGCGGGAGATGGCCTGGCTGTACTGCTTCTTCTTCAGCAGCGCCTTCCCCTCTTCAAGCGCTTCAGCGGCTTCGTGCTCCTCTTCAGCCTTGACGAGCATGCCTTTGACTTCGGTGTTGGTCGGCGCCAGCTTCTTGGCCTTCTTCAACGTGTCGACCGCCCCGGACCACTCCTCCGCGTCGATCTGACCCTTGGCGGACTTGATCAGCTCGCCGATGTCCGGGGCCGTTTCGGCTCCGTCGCCGGTCGATGCGCCGCCATCGCCACCGCTGCCCATCACCAACCAAGCGGCCACTCCGCCGCCGCCGAGCACCAGCACACCAGCGGCGGCCAAGCCGACGAACAAGCCAACCTTGCTCTTGCCCTTACCCCTGCCGGCAGGTCGTGAAGCTGCCGAAGACCCCGAGGATTGGGGGAAATCGTCGCGCGAACGAGACGTCGCCATACCCTCGACTCGAAACTCGAGCACGGTGGTGCCGACCTCGATTTGGTCGCCGGGTGTGAGGCGATGCCGTGGTACGCGATCGCCGTTGATGTTGGTGCCGTTGGCGCCGCCCATGTCGATAGCGTCAACGTCATCGCCCGTGCGGACGACGCGGAAGTGCTTGCGGCTCACGGCCGGATCCGCCAGCACGATGTCGCAGTCGAGGCCGCGACCGACGAGCGCCTCGCCTTCGGACAGTCGATGCACCTTGCCGCGATCGGGACCCGACACCACGTGCAGCTCGATCGGGATCGCCTGTGCTGCGCGCGGCGCGGCGGTGGCGGCGGCGGCGGCGTTGAAATCGTCGAGATCTGCTGTGCTCAAGACCCGCGTCGCGTCCTCATTATCGCCGCCAGCGCCGCCGCTGTCGTCGTACAGTGTGGCCGGCGGCGCGTCGTCTGGCGGCGCGGGCTGGCGGCCACGCGCGGCGGGGCGAGGGCGGCGCG
>ERZ889078.199-NODE-199-length-54543-cov-17.277566_pt1 | contig 54543 bp, 62 predicted proteins | sample MGYA00521266_ERZ889078 | MGnify/ENA primary metagenome ERZ889078 (study PRJEB32303, sample SAMEA104408618) | aquatic metagenome | biome: Brackish water; feature: Pelagic; material: water | place: Baltic Sea | collected 2014-06-16T06:34:00 | depth 76,534 m ... | reverse complement strand
TATAATATTTTTTATTTTACTAGAGTAATATTTTAATAAATCAACTTTCTTCTAATATAATGGTTGCGCCTGTTAAAAAGAAAAATGAAGATAATCCTGTCTTAAAAAACGCACATTTATTTTATCAAAGAATTAATGAGATGACTAAAAAGCATTCTCAACCAAAAGAAGATTTTTTTGGTGCAGCACCAAATTTATTTGTTGGAAAATATGGTTATCCAAATATTAATGTTGGCATATTATCAAATGAGCATGTTGACAAAACTTATGATGATCCAAAGACTTGGTTTGAAAAAAAGTTTGATATTCCTAAAATTGTTTCTATGAGGAGTTTTCTAATAAACTCAAATTTTCGTTCTAATATTAAAAGTTTCAACGACAAATTATTTGAAATAACAAAAGAAGTCGCAATGGCAAAGAATCCTGTGGATGTAGAAGTTAATCTTGAGAAAAAACCAACTTATAAATTAGAAGTCGGATCAGATATAACTCCTTATGGGCCAACTGTTAAAATGAAGAAAGCTGAAATAACAGAAAATCCTCACATACCAACTAAAGTTGAAAAAGTATATGATCAAGATGATTTGAAAGCATCTGATGCAATGAATTATCTTTCTAAGCATGAAATAGATGAACATTATTTGACTAAACTTTTATCTGCCGGAACAATGGGTTTGAAAACTGGCAGAAAACTTGTTCCAACCAGGTGGAGTATAACTGCAGTTGATGATACTCTTGGAAAAAATAATCTTAAAAAAATAAAAGATTATGAATCTAGAACTGATTACTTAGTTTATACAGGCGATTATATGGGAAATTTTTATGTCATAATGTTTTTCCCAGAAGTATGGTCTTATGAATTATTTGAAACCTATATGCCAAATGACTCATTAAAATTAAAAGAATTACAAACTTTTACAGATTATGAAGGCTTTGGTGGGCGAAAAGAATATGCTTACAACACAGTTGGTGGATATTATGCTGCCAGATTACCTGTAACTGAAATGCTTATAAATAAAAAACGACAAGGATCTGCTTTATTATTAAGATTTGTCACAGACGATTATTGGGTTCCACTAGGAGTGTGGGTTGTAAGACAAACTGTTAGAACAACTTTGAATAATAAACCATTAGAATTTGGCTCAAAAGAATTAATGTTGAAATATGTTAGAGCATTTATTCAAAAGAAATTTGGATATGATTGTCAAAATATTTTAGATAATAGTAAATTATTGAATAATATGAAAAGTCAGATGAAATTAGGAAATTTCTTTTGAGGCTTCTATAAATATAACATTATCTCTTCCATAATAATCTTTCCAGAATTCTTTCCCAAATTTATTTATTCCTTCTTGATTAACTTTTACATTAATCCATTTAACTTTGTTTAAACCTGCTTTTCTAAATGCTTCTTCATAAGTTTCTTTTTTCCAGAAGAATGTTTCAAAAGAACAAGCCTTTTCTTCACCTTCCCAAAGAGTCACTCTTAATCTTGCACCTTCAATTAATTCACCTTCTGTTTCAACTTGTTCCATTGTTCTTCCAAGAATTTTAAGATTTGTTAGAGGATGTTCAGGATGATTGTTTAATGTAATAAATCTTCCCTCTTTTTTTAAGTTTAAGTAAATATCTTTTGTCATTTTAAGAAGTTCGTTTTTTGTTGAAGAATAGTGAAGAAGAAAACCTGCAATCACCAAATCAAATGCGCCAATTTTTCCAAGTTTACCAACTTTTCCAATTTTATATTTAATTCCTAATAGTTCTTTTTCTTCAATTTCTTTGGCTAAATCAATCATTTCTTTACAAGAATCAATTCCAATGACTTCTTTTGCACCTAATTGTTTTATTTGTCTTGTTAATCTTCCGTCTCCACATGCTAATTCAAGGACTGTTTTACCTTTTAAATTTCCGAGTAGTTTGAATAAGCTTGGATCATAAATATAATTTCTAGTTAATCTTTTACTTTGAGTGTTTGCATATTTTTTTGCGATTTCATCATATTGTGTCATAGTTATTATTAATATTTAAATAATATAAAGCTTCTGATATCAACCGCAAAGCTTAAATACTACTTCGAAGTTAAAATTTCTACTAAAGCGATTACAGTGAGGTGTTTACAGTGAGAAAGATTTGTGTTATTAATCAAAAAGGCGGAGTTGCCAAAACAACTACTTCTTTAAATTTGGCAGCAGGATTAGCTAGAGCAGACAGAAAAGTTCTTCTGATGGATTTAGATCCCCATAGTAATATTGAGTTATCAATAAAACTTGAAAATAGTTATACTGCTTGCGACTATTTATTTGAAGGAGTTATTTTATCTGAGTGTTTAAATAAAGCAGGGAAAAACTTTGACGTTGTTAGAGGCGATGAAAGATTATTGTTTGCAGAGAATGAACTTAATAATCAAGATTATGCTGCAAAAATAAGAGTTAAACTTGATAAAATAACTGGTTATGATTACATAATTTTTGATTGTGGACCAAACATTAGTGTGTTAAACAAATTTTTCTTGTTATTTAGCAGCGAAGTAATAATTCCTGTTTCAACAGATTACTTAGGTTATGAGAGTCTTATAAAAATGGTTCATTTCATAAAAGAATTTGAAGATTATAATGAGCATATTTTAAGAGTTTCAAAAATAGTTCCAACTTTGTATGATAAAAGAAATAAAATTTGTAATACTATCTTAGAAAAAATGCAAAATAATTTTTATGGTTCAATTTCTGCACCTATAAGAGTTAATTCAAAATTAAAAGAGGCTCCTATGAATAAAAAGTCTATTTTTAGTTATGCAAAAAATTCTTCTGGAGCAGTTGATTATAATGCTTTAGTTCAGGGTGTTTTAATGGATGAATCAAAATACTTGGAAAAATCTCCTTTAGCAGAAGTTTCTGAATCTGAACAATAATCTTTTTATACTATTCTTTTTTCTCTTTTTTCATGGATTTAGGGGATTTTGAAGATAAATTTATCACTGCAGGCGGTAAAAAAGAGTTTATTGTTTTCTTTTGTAAATGTAAAATTGTTTATAGTGGTAGAGCTGAAGCATCTCTTAGTAAAGGCGACAGGCTTGTTTCTGTTAAACAAGATGGAACTATTTTTGTTCATCAGCCTGAAGGAGGTAATCCTATTAATTATATGAAAGCGGGTGGTTCTATAGAATTGTTAAAACAAGAATATGGTGTTTTATTCAAAGCTTATAATTCTTCAACTAAAGAATATTTAGAATTAGAAATTTCTCGAGTTTATTCTTTTATGTCAAGAAAATTAATTGATGGGCAAAAACAATTGCTTGCAGGTACTGAAGCAGATATGAGTGATATGATCAAACAAAATCCAACTTTAATAAGCGATGATTTTAAACCTCTTTCAAGAGAAGAACATACAAAATTTGGATTTATAGATGTTTTTGGTCATGATAATAATGGCACTTTAATTGTTGTTGAATGTAAAAGATATACTGCTGGTTTAGATGCTGTACAACAAGTAAGACGTTATGTTGAAAAAATAAAAGAGTTAAAAGGTATTGATACTGTTTCTGGAATAATTGCAGCTCCTAAAATAGCTCCTAATGCAGAAGAAATGCTTAAAAAATGGGGTTTCACATGGAAACTTGTTAATCCTCCAATGAGATTACTCAGACATAATAATGCTCAAAAAGGATTAGATAACTTTTTTAAATAAAATTTTAAGAAAAAATAATTATTTTTTAGAAACTCTTTTTTTCATAGGTTTTCTTTTTGCAGTTGTTTTTTTAATTGGTTTCTTTTTTACAACTGTTTTTTTCTTCACAGTTTTAGCTTTTTTTGTTGCAGTGGTGTTCGCTGTTTTCTTTTTAGCTGTTTTTTTCTTTGCAGGTTTTCTTTTTGTAGTTGCTTTTTTTGTTGCAGCAGTTCTATTTCGATTATATTTTATAACTTCAATTTGAGGCTCCATTTGAAAAACACTTACTGGCGCAGGCATTTTAACTGGTTCTGGCGAGAATGCTGCTATGAAAAATCCTACTATTTGTGCTAGGATAATTGCAATTGAAATTACAGAATTATTTTGTCCAAAAATGTTAAACAGAGCAAATACTATTACTGCTAGGAATACAAAAAATGAGAATCCTGTTGCAAGGTTCCATTTACTTTCTTTTACAAGAGTGCTTAGAATCAATACTTCTGTGAATAGAAGTACTAGTAGTGTTAACCATTTCAGTCCTGCATCAACTTGAAGCAAAACTATGACTAAGATTATCTGTGATAAAAAACTTATTAGAATCGGTCCTTTATTTTCCAACTTAATTACCCTCTGTTGTTTTTTAATAACCTCTAATATATAAACCTTTTGTTTTTTTCTATTCTCAAGTGGTTACTTAGTTTCTTAAACTTTATAAACAAAATAAATGTTCTAATACTATGAACCATCAAAAATTAAAGATTTTTGGAGGTTTCATGAACTTTCAGGCGAAATTTAATGAAATGTGATATTTGCAGCAAAAAAGTAGAAGAAACCTTTCTGAAAAAGATAGTTGGCACTTATATGAGAAATGAGAAAAGGAAGAAAAAAATTGTTTGCAATGCATGTCAAAAACAATATACTCAAGAAGAACTTTTAACGAAATTATAAACGGGCGCCTCCGTAGCATAGCAGCTATTGCGGCAGCCTCGTATCAATTGAGAGTAAGCTGCAGGTCGCGAGTGCAATTCTCGCCGGAGGCTTTTCATGATTTTTTTTAATGAATGCGACAGTCGCGAGTGTGGACAAAAAAGTTTGGCTTTTTTGCCATGCCAGAAAACAATGTTTTCTGAGCACAATTCTCGCCAAGGGCTTTTTTTTTTAAAAATGGAAATCACAATAAATTCTCAAAAAAGAAATGAGTTAATAGATATTACTTTTCAAGTTCAAGAATTAATAAAAAATGTTGAAAAGGGTGTTTGTACAATTTTTGTACCTCATACAACTGCTGCAATAACAATAAATGAAAGTGCTGATCCGGATGTGAGAATTGATATTTTGAGAAAATTAAGCGAACTAATTCCTCAACACGACAACTATCTTCATTCAGAAGGAAATAGTGATGCTCATTTGAAAACTTCATTGATAGGTTCTAGTGTGCAAGTAATAATAAAAAAAGGAGTTCTTGTATTAGGAACTTGGCAAGCAATTTATTTTTGTGAATTTGATGGTCCAAGAAACAGAAAAGTTTTAGTTGAAGTTTTAGACTGAAATTATAGAAAATTATATAAAGAGTAAACGCCAGTTTTTAACTATAACATTCAAGAGGTGTAAGTATAATGATAAGCAAGAAAGGTTCTTTAAACTTAAGTATCCAAGCAATTGTTATTCTAGTTATGGCAATGGCATTACTGGCTCTTGGTTTAGGATTTATTAGAACCCTGTTTGATACAGGAGGAACAAAATTAATAGGAGAAATTGATAATATTAATATTATGCAAGCAACAGATTCAGATCCTATTCAAGCAACAAACACTGTAATGGTGAAAATAGGTAAATACGAACAGTTACAAGTGAGTGTATACAACAAAGATGTAACTGGTACAAATCCGGTATATACTGTAACTCCTGGGAGTTGTGTTGGTTCTGCAGGCATAACTATTAGCTGTCCTGCAACAATAACTGTTCCTTTAGGAGAAGCAAGAGGATTTGGTTGTGCAGTAAAAACAACTAGCGGATCAACTGTTGAAGGATTATACTCTTGTCAATTAACAGTTGCGCCAACAACAGGAAATCAATTAGTTGGAAACTTCTTTGTTGAAGCAACCGTATAGGTAATTAATATGAAACAACAAAAAGTAAGACTTTTTGAGTTACCAAAAAAAACAATGAGGTGGTTTTTTTGAAACAACACTTATCTAAAGATCAAGAATTTGAAATTATGAAGTTGGTATTAGACAAATTTTTATGGTTAGGAATACTAATTATGGGATTTGGATTTTACAAAGTAATCAGTATAGTCGAAAACTTCTGGTATGGATTTTCAATCCTAGTCGCAGGAGCAATAGTTATGCTATTATTTATGTGGATATTAATAAAAGAATATCACTTTATAAAATAATTTTTTTATCTCTTTTTTTAAAATGAACAAGAAAGGATTTGAATTATCGATAAATATGATTGTAGTTATAATTCTCTCTATAGTTATTATTGGTTTTGGAATCATGATTTTTAACCAAATAATTAACAAAGGTTATGATCTGCAAACTGATTTGGATAAAAAAACTCAAGACGAACTCGATAGATTAATGGATGATGGCGGATTAGTTGTTATGCCTGGTCCTATTCAAGAAGCAAACCTTGGCGATTACGTTTATTTTCCAATTGGTATAACAAATGACTTTGCTTCACAAGAATCTTTTACAATAACAATTGTGCCTCAAAATGATACTCCTAATTGGGATTTAGTTTTTAATCATAATCATGATATTCAATCAAAAGGAAGAGTATATCTAAAAATAGCAATAGGTGTGCCTGATGATTATCCTTTAGAAGAAGGGCAATATGGGTTTATAGTTGAAGTAAAAAGACAAGCTCAAATTTATGGCAATAAAAAGTTAGTTTACGTTGTAATTCCTTAGAATGCACTAATTAATTCTCTTAGTTTTGCTTCAGGGTTTTCTGCTTTAACAATTCCTGACGCTAAAAGAATTCCTTTAGCTCCTAATCTAAGAGCTTTTCTAACGTCTTCCGCAGTGTGAACTCCTGCTCCACAAAGAACAGGTATATCTGCAATTTTATGAACTTTAGCAATTGTGTTAGTAATGATTTCTGGTTTTGCTGAACTAACAGAAATATTTCCTCCAATTAATTCAGGTGGTTCAATTGCAATCATATCCGGTTCGAAAGCAGCAACTGCTTCAGCAGTATTACTGTCATTTGCACAAACAATTGTTTGTAAACCAAGTTCTTTTGCGATATCAATACTTCTTTTTAGTTTATCAATTCTCATTCTATCTTCAGAATGATTTAACAAAGTTCCGACTGCGCCATTTTCAATTAATGCATTAGGAAGGTTATGGCCTGTATGAGCTCCTGCTTGAATAGGATCTAAATGCTCGCTAAGAACGGGAATTGTTACTTTAGAAGCAACTCTATAAATATCTATTTCTTCAACTGCAATCGCAATATTTTTCCCTGTTTCATGTGCAACTCTGTCACAAATTTGAGCTAAAATTTCTGCTTCTCTACCAGTTGCTTCACTATAAGTTTTAAAATTAATAATTAAGATAGGTAGTTTTAATTTCATTAGAATAAAAATGTGGTTTGTGACTATTAAAAGTTTTTCTTTTTAATATTCACCCAATATTTTTTTAGCTCTTTTTGTAACTTCAAGAGTTTGTCTAATTTTTTTAGCTTCTTCTTTATCTAAAGAAGGATCAAAATTAGTTACTTTTCTTTCTGGTTTCTCACCCCAAACAGTTGCTACTCTTTTTGCAAAACTTGTTTTTGAAAGTGTTGAATAACACTTAGGACAATACCTTTTGTTGTCACAAGCTTCAATGCATTGTTTGCAAATAGGATTTCCGCACCAGTTACAACCGTCCATTCTTGAAAGGTTGTGAATAGGACACTTAAATTCATCCATTTTAAAACCCCCAATAGTATGATATTGTGTGAAGAAGTATTTAATTATTGTGATTTATTTTCCAAATAAAATAAACTGCAACTATTAGCATCAGTAAACTGAGAATTTGTCCTGTTAATCTATCAACATCTCTCCAGAAATTTACAATGAATCTGAAAAGTCCATATAATCCAATAAATCCCCAAAATAAAATTCCTCTTTTTAATTGTTTACGTGTCTTAGCAAATAATAATATAAAAAATATCACTAGGGTGTACAGAGATTCATATAGTTGTGATGGATGTCTACAACCTTCTACGTCTTTAAATTTTACACACCAAGGAACATTAGTTATAGTTCCCCAAAGTTCTCCGTTAATAAAATTTGCAATTCTGCCAAGAAATAAAGCAAATGCGACTGGAATAACCAGTAAATCTGCTAAATCATAGAATTGGATTTTAGAATATTTTTTTTGGAAAAAATAATATGCGATTAAAACTCCTATTAATGATCCATGAAATGCCATTCCACCATGCCAAAGTTTAAGAATTTCCAAAGGATCGCTCCAAAAAACAGAAATATTATAGAATAAAAAATGTCCTAATCTGCCTCCAAGAATAACTCCTACAATTAAATAGATTACAAAATCTTCTGCAATTTTAGCATTTAATCCTTTTATGGTTTTATTTTTAGCTGCCTTAGTTAAAAACCAATACGCAAGAACAAAACCAATGATGTAAGCTAAGCTGTAATAATAAATATTTAAAGGCCCAATGCTAACAAGAATTGGATTAATGTTGTGAGTAAACATAAAAAAAAGAATTATTTGATAATTTAAATAGTTATTCCTAAAGTATAAATTCCGGAAATATTTTTCTTAATCTAAACTCTTCATCATGGTTTCTTTTCAAGAAGATAATTTTTTCATTATTTGTCTTCCAAAAATCTTTAATAAATTTAACTGCGTTTTCAATATCAAATTCTTTGCAGGAGTAAATATCTAACTGTAAATATTTTTCAATAGTCCAATAATGGAATGTTATGTGTGATGTTATAATTCCTATCATTCCAGTCCAAGCTTTTTGATGACTAAATTTTAATTGTGGTAAAATCAATACTTTCATGTCGATTTCTCTAACTAAAGAAAAAAGAAATTCTTCTAATTCTTTTTCAGTTAATTTAGTTTTGACTTCTGCTTGAAGTATTAGGTGGAGATGTTTAAGAGTCATTTTTTCAACAGAATGCTCTCGGCACCCATATCTTTTATCCAAGTATCATAAATTCTTTGTGCATCATTATGGTATGTTTGCATATTATCTCTGAACTTGTAAATTTCAACTTCTTTCCACATATAGTCTGTTTTTAGTATTTCTTCTCTAACAATGTCTGAAACTTCTTTTGCAGTCATCCATTCATTTTCTCGTTCTTGAAATGGTTTATTTGGTCTTATTAGAATTTCTTTTGGTGTATTGATTGAACTTACAAAAAAGTATGCTCCTCTAATATTATTATTGTTCCAACATTTATTTTGTAGAAATTTCACGTTTTGATAATGGGCGCCATCAAAAGATCGCCAATATGGACTTCTTCCTCTGCTTATAGATCCTATATTTGCAACAGTTAATGAATTATATTTTTGACCTATTTCTTGTTCTAATGCATTAACCATGTGCTGAAATGTTACTGAAGTTGTTGTAAACACATCAAGATCTATTCCTTCAATGTTTTCTCCTTCGGCAATTCCATTAGGTTCCCATTTAAAATTCGCTACAAAAGGGATATAAACTAATTCATCTATGTTTCCAAAATTTGTTTTTTTAACATATTCCTGGACTGCAGCTGGATTTGTTAAATCTAATTCTGTGTGTGTTGGATTGTTCCATGAACGAATTCTGCCAGTTCTAAAAATACCTTTTTCTTCTTTGTATTGTGCTATAACTCTTTTGAGGAATAAATTTCCTATGTGACTTGTTGATCCTCCTATTAGAAATCCTGTTTTTTTAAATGATAATTGTTTTTCTAATGGGATTGAAAAGGTTGTTTGTTTTACGATTTGTTTGTTTTCCATTTTTATTTACCTCTTTTTTATTTTTTGTTCGATTTATTTGTTATTACTCTTTAGTAGGCATAAAACATTTATCTTTGCTTGGTTTAATATTAATTAAACCAAAAGGTTTAAAAACATAAGTAAACTAATAAGTTTAAATGGCGTTAAATATTAGTCTACCAATGGGTAAGAAAGATAATGTGAAAGACTTAGTTTTTACTATATTAACAAAGGAATATCCTCTAAAAATAATTGAACTAACAAACTTCATAAAAAAAAGATATGGAAAATCAGTAACATTTCAGGCAGTAAGAAAGGCAGTATTGGAATTAGTTGATGAAGGGGTTCTTGAAAAAAAAGAAAAAGAATTTCAGATAAGAAAAACTTGGGTTCAAGACGCTCGGAAGAAACTCGGAGAAATATATGAAGACTTAATAAAAGAAAGAAAACCTTCCGGTCTTGATTCTATAAGTGGAGAAATATCTGTATTTACATTTGATTCTGTTAATGAAATGATGACTTTTTGGCAGGACATAATCGATGATTGGTTTGAAAACTTCAAAAAAGGAGATCCTAATATAAATGCATTTCAAGGAATAAGAAGTTGGGAAGCATTAATACATCCTAATAGAGAAAAAAAAATTATGGGACAACTAAAAAAGAAAGGGATAAAATCTTATGTAATAGGTTCAAACCACACTCCTTTAGACAGATATATTTGGAGATTCTATAAAAGCGTTGGATTAAAAATAGGTTTTGTTTCTGGACAATCAAATTTTGATAAACATTTTTTTGTAGCAACTTATGGTGAAACAATTGTTCAAGGGACTTATCCAAAAAATACAGTTCATGAAATGGATGGGCTTTTCAAGAAAACAAAATCAATAGAAGATATGGATTTAACAAAATTATCTGATATAGTTGATAAAAAAGTAAAAATAAAACTGACTGTTATCAAAAACTTGGATATGGCTAAACAGATTAATAAGTCAATAATTTCTCAAATAGAATAATTATTCTTCTGGCATATATACATATTTATAGATTTTTCTAGCTTTATAGAATTTATGTGTTCTTATTAATCCTGGAAATCTCTTCTTCATAGTTTCAATTAATTTATAGAATTTTTCATAGCTTTCTATTTCTATATCAAATTCAAAGTCAAATCCTCCGATAACTTTGTTTTCATATATTATATTTGGATGTTGTTTACAATATTCTTGTAATTTTTTTAGCTTCGTTGAATCTTCTATTTGCATGTCAACTTTATAGTATTCGTATCCTAGTTTTGTATGATCTATTAATGCTCTATATCCTAAAATAACTTTTTTCTTTTCTAATTGCTTTAATCTGTACTTTATAGCCATTGAAGTCATTTTCATTTTATTTGCAATGTCTAATAATTGTATTTTAGAGTTATCTGAGATTAGTTTTAATATTCTGAAATCAATTTTATCATAGTTTATTTTTTCTGCCGTTTCTGTTACAAATGATTCATAGTTTCTTGATTCTTCTGGCACTAAATAGTTTTTTAAGTATTGTACAAATTCGTAGAATACTGATACATTGTCTTCTAAGATGTAGCGTCTATATTTTTCTTGAAATTTTCTATATGAATCATTAAATGCTTTTATGCTTGGCACTTGGAATCCGGTTGCTATTTCCCAGCTCCCTTCTGTTCTATAGACTGTTAGATTGTATTTTCTATTCATTAAATCACTTATTATTTCTTGTTCTACATCTTCATTTGTATTTTGTAACTTTAAATATAATCTTACTAGTATGTAGCCTAGTTTTGAAGCATCAATAAGTGTATAATAGTGTGTTATGATTTTTTTCTTTTCTAATTGTTTTATTCTATATGCAACTGTGTCTCTGTTCATGTGCAACTTCTTAGCTATTTTTTTAACGCTTCGTCTGGCATCTTGATCTAATTCAAACAATATTCTTTTGTCTGTTTGTAATATTTTAGTCATAATTTTCTTATTTATTAAATATTGTTTATATATTTTCTTATTATTTGGAAAAAAATCAAAGAAAGTTTAATAACTATATGTGTATTCTATTTTTTTATGATTAAAATAACTAGCAAAAATTTAATGTTCTTTTTTTTAGTGCTAGCCATGCAGTAAAGTTTTTTTCTTTCTAAGCGATAAAATGTCGCTAGTTCTAAGACTATGAAAATTCATAATTCTGCTCGGATACCAGGACCCAAATCAAAACAAATTGTCTTTGATAGTAAAAAATATGTTGCAAAATCAAATTATGTTGGTTTGTATGGTGTTGCATTAGAAAAAGGAAATAAAAGTACTGTTTATGATGTGGATGGAAATAAATATATTGATTTTTTAGGAGGTGCAGCTGCAAACATTTTAGGATATAATAATCAAGAGATAATTCGTGCATATCAAGAAACTGCAACAAAAATACATCATTCGTGTACTCCTTATTCATTAAACGCGCAAGTAATAAATTTAGCAAAGAAACTTTGTAATATAACAAATATAATTGGAGACAAAGCTGTCATGTTTGGATTAACGGGATCGGATTCAATAGATGGGGCTATAAAATGTGCAAGAAAGTATACTAATAAAAAAATAATAGTATCATTCGAGAAATCTTATCATGGACAAACAGGATTATCTTTCAAAGCATCAGGATTTAATAAATTATCAGAACATATTTTTCAAAGAGATAATTTTATTAAAGTTCCATTTCCAAGAAATAGAGAAGAAGCAAAAGAAGTAATTAGAGAAATAAAAATAATTTTTCAAAACTATCCTGTTGCTGCATTTTTAATAGAACCTATACTTGGAGATGCAGGATGTATTGTTCCGCCTGATAATTTCTTAAAAGAAATAACTAGGATGACAACCGAGAACAATATCATATTAATAGATGATGAAATACAGATGGGGATGGGTAGAACCGGTAAATGGTTTGCTTATGAACATTATGGTATAGAACCTGATATTATAGTAATTGGAAAAGGATTAAGCTCAGAATACTTGCCCATATCTGCAGTAATTGGAAAGAAAAACATAATAAATTCTTTAGATAAGGCAGAACACGTATTTACTTACTCTGCACATCCGCCGAGTTGTGCTGTTGCTTCAACAGTTATTGATATCATGGAAAATCAGGATATTATTTCAAATGTTGTTATACAGGGAATCAGGTTACAGAAAGGTTTAGAAAAAATTAAGCAAGATTATCCAACCATTGTGAAAGATGTGAGGGGTATTGGTTTAAGTCAAGCAGTTGAAATAAATGGTGTTGCAAGTTTAGTAGGGCTTAGATGTTTGAGTTATGGTTTGTATCCAGGATATTATGGTGCAAAAAATGAAACACTTAGATTGCAGCCTCCATTAAATATAACTGGAGAAGAAGTAAATTATGCAATAGATGTAATTAGAACTGTTATTAATGAAATATATAATAATAAAATACCTGAAGAAACAAAAGAATTACATAAAAAGTATTGTTTAGGTTTAGGAGTTATTTGAAAACTTCTTCTATTTTAGCTTTCAACATTTCTTTAGGTAGTGCTCCAACAATCATATCTATTTTTACACCATCTTTAAAGCAAATCATTGCAGGAATCCCTCTAATTTCATGTTTCCCAGCTAATTCATCTTGTTCGTCAACATTAACTTTTGCAAACTTTATATCAGTCATTTCTGTGCTTAATGTTTCAAAGATTGGTCCTAACATTTTACACGGTCCACACCATTCAGCCCAAAAGTCTACAATTACTTTTCCTTTTTTAATTTCAGATTCAAAATTTTCGTTGTTTAAATGTAACATTTTTTTACACCTCACTTTTTCCAAAATTTCTTTTTATTATAAATATTGCTTTTTTTAGCGTCTTTAACTTTATTTTTTAGATAATTCATTAAATCATCAATCCATTTGATTTTTTTGAATTTGCTAATAAAATATAATCCTAGTAAAATAGTTATTATGCCTTGTAAAAAAGGTAGAAATAAACCTGCAATACCAATTAGTATGAGTATGATTCCTATAATTAAAAAAAAGATTCTTTTTATCATGTTATCAAATATTTTTTCTTGTCTGTAGTCATATCAATGAAATCATCTGCTTCAGCTAGTAATCGTGCAGAAGTAGTTTTTTGAAAAGAAATAACTTCTGCTCTACATCCAAGAGACTTCACATATTTTAATAAATCTGCAAAATCACCATCGCCAGAAACCAATACTATTGTGTCAACTTTGGGCGCCATTCTTAAAACATCCATTGCGATACCAACATCCCAATCTCCTTTTTTAGCTCCACCAAAGAATGTTTGTAATTCTTTACTCTTAACTTCAAAACCAATTGTTTCTAATCTGTCATGAAAACTTTTTTCACCTTTCATATCTGCTTCTATAACATATGCGAAAGCCCTAATAAGTTTTCTTGAACCAACACCTGTTTTTAGAATATTTGTAAAATTAACTTTTTGTTTGAACATACCCATTGCAGAATAATACATATTTTGAACATCTACAAAAACTGCAACTCTTTGATCTTTATGTTTAGTTCCCATATTTCTCGCCTTTTTTTCTACGCTTCATAAGTTTACGTGCAACAAAACCATTTTTATCTAAATAGTAAAGATATCCTTTTTCTTTTTGAATACCAAATTTTTCAACTTTTTCATGCTTTTTAGGTCCTTTATCAGATCTGCTTCGAGCCATTTTAACTCTTGAAACATCTCCTTGTTTATCAATAAAGTAAAGATAACCGGGTTCACGTTCAATACCTATCGTGTTAGTTCCTATTTGTTCTTCTCTAAATAAAACATTGCATTTTTTACAATAATATAAATGCTCTTTATCGCCTGTTACATCTGATTGACAAATTGGACAACCATGTTTGAAAGTTTTCATTTTAAAATTTACTAATTATAAATAACCTTTAATGTTAATAACTTTTGCAGGTTTTGGATATTTTTTAATAGAAATACTTTGACCTTGTTTTAAAATATGGATTTTTGGATCATTATCACATGCTATTTGTGCATCTCCTCTTAAAAGTTTAATTTTAATTTTGCTGTTTTCACCAGCAACAATCATTTTGTAATCTCTTATAGTGTTATTAAATGCAATTCCAATACCATAACTAAATTCTTCTCTAGTAATTGATTTAAAATATGCGCTAGAACCAAAAGGTGTTGAAATAACAATTCCATCCCCAATTATTTCTTCATATTTTTTAGTTCCATCAATTTCTAGCGAAAATCTAAGTGCCTGATTAGGAATTTTGTTTCTTATAACAATATCATTTAAAGCAATGATTTTCTTTTTTGTAAATAACGCTTCAATTTTTAATTCTTCATCGACTATCAAAGAGTTAGTTTTAACAAAATCTAATATGGTTTCATGATTATCACCCACACATTTATTGCAAATTTTACTATCTTTAATCATAAGTTTTGGAATTCCAGGAAATTTTCTTTCAGCAAAAAACAAAGTTCCATCTCCGCCTAATGTCAGAACTAGAGTGGGATTTTTAGAAACATATGCTAAACCTTTCTTTTTCAAAAGTTTTTGCATAAAAGGAAGTTTAGACTTATCCTTTAAAACAACAGCGACCTTATCCATATCAAAATGTTTAGATTAAATATTATAAATACTTTGCTATTCAACAACTTTTTAAAACAAGTTTCGTTTTTCTTAAGCTATGTGTGGGATAATAGGAGTTTTTAGACGAGATAACTCTTCAGAAATGGTTCGTGAAGGGATTGAAGTACTTCATAATAGAGGTAAGGATGCTCGAGGGTACTTTGATGGAGAAAATTTCTCTATTGGTCATTGTCTACACTCAATTGTTGGAAGAGTAAAACAACCTTTTGTCGACGATAATGTCTTTGTTGCTAATTGTGAAATTTACAATTGGAAGGAATTAGCTGAAAAATATGGTTTGAAAGTAAGAAATGACGCTGAATTAATATTTAAATTACTCGAAACAAAAGGCGTGTCAGAAAAAACGCTCAGTGAACTAGATGGTGTTTATGCCTTTTCATACCTAAAAGGGAAAAAACTCTATCTGGCAAGAGATATACTAGGTATAAAGCCGATTTGGTATAGTCATGCAAATGGATTTTATTTCGCTTCTGAAAAAAAAGCTCTTGAAAAAATTGGTATAATAAATATATTTGAGTTAAATCCTAGAAAAATTATAGAATATGATCTTGAAAAAGATTCTTTTAGTTTTATTGAAAGAATTTTTTTTGAAGTATTGCCTGAGCATAAAGAAAGTTTGGATAAGATTAAAGAAACAGTGACTGTATTATTAGAAAAGGCGATTTCAAAAAGAGTTCCAAAAAGAAAATTTGGATTATTATTTTCTGGTGGAATTGATTCTACATTTATAGCGATGATTTTTAAAAAATTAGGTTATGATTTCACTTGTTATACTGCTGTATTAGATGATCCTCTTTTAAAAGAACCTGCTGATTTAGGTTATGCAAAAAGAATTGCAAAGGATTTAGGTTTAGACTTAAAGATAGTTTCTATTAAGCTAGCTGATGTTGAAAAGTACTTAAAAAAAATTGTTCCATTAATAGAAGATTCAAATGTTGTTAAAAATGGAGTTGCTCTACCTTTTTATGCTGCTTGTGAACAAGCACAAAAAGATGGGTGTAAAGTAATATTTTCAGGTCTTGGAAGTGAAGAAATATTTGCAGGTTATCAAAGACATAAAGAATCTTCAAATGTTAATTTAGAATGTGTTTCTGGACTTCTAAAAATGTATGAACGAGATTTATATCGAGATGATGTTGTAACAATGTATAATCAATTAGAATTAAGAGTTCCTTTTTTAGATCGATCATTAGTTGAATATTGTTTGAAAATACCTGAAAAATATAAGCTGGCCGAAGGACATGAAAAATATATTTTGAGATTAATAGCAGAAGAACTAGGCTTGGGAAAAGAATATGTTTGGCGAAAGAAAAAAGCAGCCCAATATGGAAGTAATTTTCATAAAGCAATACAAAAATTGACTAATAAAAATAGCTTTAAAAGAAAATCAGAATATCTTAGAACTTTTTATCCCACTCATAATGTCAAATTAGGTGCGCTTATAAGCACAGGAAAAGACAGTATTTATGCAGCTCATACAATGTTAAGACAAAACTATTCTATAGAGTGTTTCATAACTATAAATAGTGAGAATCCTGATTCTTATATGTTTCATACTCCAACAATTAATCTGGCAAAATTACAAGCAAAAGCAATGAATACTCCTTTAATCATTCATAAAACAAAAGGCGAAAAAGAAAAAGAACTTGATGATATGGAATGTGCAATAAAGATTGCTAAAGAAAAATATGGTATTGAAGGAATTGTTACAGGCGCTCTTTTTTCAAATTATCAAAGAGAAAGAGTGGAAAAAGTTTGTGATAAATTATCTTTGAAAATATTTCATCCTTTATGGCATATTAATCAAGAAACAGAAATGAGAGAAATAGTTCGAGAAGGATTTAAATTTATAATTTCTAAAATTGCTGCTGATGGCTTAAGTACAAAATGGTTAAATAAAATTATAACTCAAAAAGATATAGACAAGCTAGTTGAATTAAAAGAAAAAATAGGTTTTAATGTTGCTGGAGAAGGTGGAGAGTTTGAATCATTAGTTCTAGACGGACCAGGATTTGAAAAGAAAATTGTGTTAGAAAAAACTTATATAGATCAAGAAGATGAAATAACTGCAACTTTAGTGGTTGAAAAAGCAAAATTAGTTACAAAGATTTAATAATTTCATGAAATCATATAATTATGCATTACAAGATTCTTTAATCAATAAACTTTAAATAATAACTTTCTTTTTATTATTTTAATGGCAATAACTGACTCAATATTAAATTTTAGCAATGCATTCTTAAATAGTGTGTGGTTGATTAAAATAGTTTCTGCGATAATAGTTTTGTTTATCGGTTTAGTAATTGGAAGAGTTATTGGCAAATTAGTTCTTAAATTGTTAAGAGAAATAGAATTTGATAAAACAGTTAAAAAAGCAACTGGTTATAAATCTTCAATTGCAGTTCTAATTTCAAAATTTTCATCTTATGTTATATATTTCTTAACACTAGTAATTGTTTTAGAAACATTGAGTTTAACATCGTTTGTTCTTAACATGATAACGTTAGCTATAATTCTAATTGTAGTTTTATCTTTAGTATTAGGTTTAAAAGATTTTATGCCAAATTTTATAGCTGGTTATTCTATAAGACAAAAAGCTTTGTTTAAAATAGGCGAAAGAATAAAAATAGGTTCTGTCGAAGGAAAAATTATCAAAATAAATCTTTTAGATACTCAGATAAAAACTCCTAGAAAGGATTTAATTATGATACCAAATTCACATTTTATAAAGAAAACAGTTATTAAAAAATTTTAATTTTCAATTTTTTCAAGCATACTAGTTATTTCCCAAATTTTTGTTCTAACAAACATTGGTATATTAATATCTTCAGAAATATCGTCTAATTCACTAAGTGATTTGTTAACTTTTAAAGACATATCTTTATCGCTTTTTAGTTCATTAATCATAACACGTATTTTTGATCTAATATTTTTAGGAACAGTAGATTCATTTTCAAGCTCAGAAAGGTTTTCAATAACTTCTTCAATTTCCATAATCTCACTTCTTATTAATAGACTTCATTACTTCTTTTTGAAGATCGTCTGCTTTTTCTCGCATTCCTGCTTCTTGTTTTTCAATAGATTTAAGTCTTATTTCAGCCATTTCTTTTTTTGATTTTAAATCTTCACCTAGTTTTTCAGGTGCAACACTAACCATTATATTACCAATAATTCTATGCGCTTCTTTAGAACCTTCAATTTCTTTAATTGCAGAATCTAATTCTACAATTTGACTTTGAAATTGTTGTTTTTGACTTAGAAATCTTTGAAGATTTTGTTCAATAATTTGCAATTCGGCAATTTTTTCTTCTGTTGCTTTATCCATTTTTTTTAACCTTTTCGTAAACAACGAGATTTTTAACAATTGAGTTTAAAACAGCTCTTAAAGCAGTTCCATCGTCTGCGTTTACAATAAATTTAACTTTGAACCCTTCTTTTTTAATAGTGTATTGAGCACGATTATTACTAAATTTCTTTTCTTCAGGCTCAAACAATCTGATAATATTGTCTGCGTCTCCCTCAACAACTATTTCAGATGAGAATTTCATCTTGCTTGTACTTTTGTAGCGACACTTCGCTCTTTAAAAATTATTTTTGAACCACAGTAAAGACATCTAACTCTTTTTTTAATCTGTGAATCTGAAATACTTTTATTACATGAAAAACACTTGTAACTCATATTTCCTCAGCCTCCATTTTTATGATTGGTACTTTAGCAACTGTATAAGCTCTACTAGTAAATTTCACTCCACACTTATTACATTCCCATATCCCTAAAGAAATTCTTCTAACTTGAATATAATTGCAATGAGGACATTTGTGCTTTCTTCTTTGTTCTTTTTCAATAGCACCAAATCTTTCTTTTAACTTTCTTCCGTATCTAGGACCAAATCTTTTTGTTGATCCAAACGTTGTTTTTTTAGCCATTTTTTAAATACCTTTTCTCTCTTTGGAAATCCAATCTATTTATAAACTTTATCGATTGTGAATGTTAGGTTGTTCAAATTATTATTGTATAAATGAATCTTTCTGAGGTCTGTTTTAATTTAAATGTGAAGTATTGAACTATGGGGCTGCCCAGATTCGAACTGGGGTCCAGAGGTCCCAAACCTCCGATGATAAACCAAGCTACACTACAGCCCCGATTTTTTAACAAAAGCTTGAGCAAAAAATATTCCCTGAATGCCAGGATGTCCTGCATCAAACTTCTCGACTATGGTTCTCTCTGAAGAATTAAAACTCTGTTTATAAATATTTTGAAAATAGTCTATTATTATTTATTATTTGTACTATTAGGCTCATATATTACTTTGCTCATTTCTAATCTTCCGAGTATATTTGGTTTGTACCACCTAGGATCTGCAATGAAAACATTTGCATCAAGAATTATCTGTTTTTTATTTAAATGATATACTAACAAAGATAGCTCTTGCACCCACATATCTTCATCCATATTTCCGAGATTAGCTTCAACTATTTCTAAATTAGAAGAAATCCATTTTCTATTAAGTTTAATTGTTTGTTCATTGCTTGCATAAACTATTCTCACACTATCGCTAATATCTCCTGTTAAAAACATTTTAATTGCAGTGGTTGAGAAAAAAGCTTTTTCATAAATCGTCCCTTTTCTTTTTTCTTTGTGTGGTTTTGGTTCTTTACCTTTATCAACTCTATAATCATAATATGTTAAAGGATTTTGTGTGTATCCAAAATATTCCCAGTCATGCCATGCCCTGGCTTCCAGACTATCTTGTGAAAAAATGAAGTCTTTTGCACCAATTCCTAAAATTCCAGTGTTAATTCTTATTGAATCAAGGTCTTCATTAAAATATAACTCTGCAGATCCGCCATTTACAGGCCAAGAATTTATATATTGTGTTTCAAATACAACTTTTAAGTTGTATTCAAAGTTAAAGTGATTGTTGTTTGGATCATTAAATTCATTTGATAAGTCTGCCATAATATTGTGACTTCTTGCAATAAATTCTTGTCTTGCTTTTGTTTGTAATTCAATTTGTTGGTTGGACAAGTCTGCTGCTTTAATATCTGTTTTAAGAAGTTGTGAAATGAGTATTCCTGTGTATAAAAAGTTTTTAATCCAAGTCATAGTATTTTCACTGTTTTTTTTTTTAAAATAGAGTTTTAGATTAGTATAAAAACTTGCTTCAGATTTTTGTTGCACCTAATAATCCAACATCTAATCTTTTAACAACCTTGATGGAACCTTTATAATTATCAAAGTTTTTTAAGAAAGATCTTTTCTCCAAGTCTTCAAGGTATTGATTTGTAATGTTTCCAACTAATATTACTCTGTTAGCATTTGTTTTTTTAATTAGTTTAAGGATTACATCTGCGTATAATTCAAAAAAGGCTTCAAAAGTTTTTTTTGCAGATTTACAAATATTTCTTTTTCTTGCAATTTTATCCGCAGATAATTCTTTTTGTTTATAGTAATTGTACAGATTTTCTATTCCTTCTCCTGAAACATAATCTTCCATTTCTAAAAATTCTTTTTTCCTAAATTGTTTAATTATTTTTTTTGTTTCTTCATATTTTTTTAGAGGAGAATATTTTGTATGGCCTAATTCAGTAGCTTTTGTTTGTTTGTTTTTAATTATGCTAACTCCCAATCCTGTTCCGGGACCAATTATTAATGTAATTCCTGTCTCAATACCTTTTTTAAGAGTTATATAATCATTTTGTTCTAAAAGAGAAAGGCCTTTTGCTATTGCTTCAAAATCGTTTATTAGTTTTGTTGTTAATCCAGTAATTTTTTCTATTTCTTTTCCATTAATATTAATGTAGTTTTTATCGCTAAAACAAATGTTGTTTTTTATTGGACCTGCACAAGCTAGAATTATTTTTTTAGTATCTTTTGTTAGAATTTTTTTAATTGCAGATATAGTATCAGTTTGTTTTGTTTTGAAATTTTTTGTAATTAAAAGTTTATTATTTTCTGCTATTGCAATTCGAGTATTTGTTCCACCAATGTCTCCAACTAATTTTTTCATAGTTGTATTTTAGAATCTTTACTTAATAAAATTTTACTTTTTAACGCCCATTGTTGCTAAATAAGAAAGATATGCAGGTATTAATGGTAGGATGCACGGACTTAAGAAAGACACTATTCCTGCTAAGAATGCAATAATTATATTCACGCTTCCAAATCCTGCTAAACCTTCGTCTGCTGCAATAACTAAATTTGTTGCATAAGTAAAATCTGATATTGCGCCCATTTTGTTTATCAATATAAGTATTCCAAGAATTATTAGTAAAATTCCAAAAATTATTCTTATGATGGTCATTACTCTGCCTGATTTTCTGATTATTTTTTGGGCTTGATTTGTGAATAATCCTACTAATAAAAATGGTATTCCAATTCCGAGTGCATATGAAAATAAAAGTATGAATCCTGATCCTGGATTAGTAACTGCAAGTGTTAATATTGCTCCAAGGATTGCGCCAACACAAGGAGTCCATCCAACTGCGAATGCTGCGCCAAATATAAATGATGCAATGTATCTAGATGTAAATTTCTTTTTAACTTTTAATTTGTGTTCTCGTTCTAGAAATGTGAAGTTCAAAATGTTTAATAAATATAATCCAAACATAATTATTATTGCGCCACCGATTCTTGCAACCCATTGTTGAACCTCATAGGAGATTGTTAAAAGAACTGTTTGAAGCAAAATACCTAGTAATGAAAATATAATTGTGAATCCTAATACAAAGAATACGCTGCTTAAAAATATGCTCCAATCTTTTTTTTGTTTTTCCATTTGAGTTTTTTTGAATTATTTGTTAATTATATTTTAAACTATGAAACATTCGCACTTAATTAGCCTAGTTAAGCAATATTTAATATGTCTGTTTTTATTTGATTGAGAAGAGTTAATTTAATTTGTCATTATATTTTCTAAAGCATCATAACCTGCTTGGAAATAATCTTTTTGATACAAGAATGTTGAGACTTGCACAAAAGTAATATTTTTTTCCATAGTCAGATTTCTTAATATTGGTGCTTCTACTTGGCAAACACCTCCAATAATATGCGTAACATTGTCAAATAGCATTATTTTATTAAAACCTTCCACTACTTTTGTAACAGAACACCCTGAGTCTCCATAAGTTAAAATAATATTTTTACTTCCGTAATCCATCATGGCCGTATCAATCCCATTTTTTATTTGAATTGCTTCTCTGCTAAGATTTCCTGAAAGAGGTATTACTACTCCTATAACTAGTTTTTGAACTTGTTCATATGATTCAGGAAGCTGAACTTCATTTGATGAAGGAATATTATCTGGCTTAGTTGTAGAGTCATCATTACTGCAACTAACTAATAAAACAACAACAAACAGCACGCTTATCCACTTCTTCATAGAAATAATTATAGATGAATAACTTAAATATTTATCGCTAAGAATTACTTCTTTCTTTCATTAAAGCTTTATATTCATCTTGTAAATCATAAGGGTTGACAGATCCTCTAATTCCATCTCTTTCAAAATTTCTTGCAAACCTTGAAGCACTTTGTAACAAAAACAAATAAGGTTCTACTAACATGTTCAAGCATTTTTGTGATTTTTGTGTATTTGAATACCAATCTGGTTCTAACCAGCCCCTTCTATAAGGTGTGGTATCTGAAGGCATATTGACTATGTCCATCGGGCTAATTTGTCCAGGATTTGGACCAACATTACTTATTATTTTAACATGTCTTAAATCTGAATTTGTAGGGTTTGGTTTTTTATATAATATATATGGTCTTTGAGTTTCTGGACTAAGGACAATTCTCATACTAAAATTTCTTTCATTATTTGCAGGTTCGAAAACAATTGATGTAGATTCTAAACCCTTATATCCTAAGAACTCTGCTGAGTGACCTGCAAAACTTCTTCCTTTTGAAGCATAATAATTTTCAATTGCTTGAATGATTGCCCAATTATAATTAGGGGTTTTTTTCCCATGAATAATTGCGCCTTTTTTTATTCCACCATCAATATATGCTGCTTTTGCTGCTGAGGTTATGAAACCTGATTTATTATGAAATAGTAAATCTAATTCTGCTAAAGTTAATTTACCTGTAGGATGATTTATTGTTTCTCGAACCATTTTATCTGTCGCAGTTCTAAGAAGATATGTTTCAATTGAATGTTTAAAAGCAGAATATTTTTCTCCAAAATCTTTACTTGGTTTAATATTAAAATCAAAAGGCAGGAAAGGAAGAATATCTTGAGGTAAACCTGCTTTCATAATAAGGTTTTCATCTCCAGAAAGTGCGATTTTTTGAAGTAAAAGTAATGACGTTGCTCTTGCATAATCAATAATATCTACTTGTGCTTGTAATTGTTCTCTAACTATGGGCGGAAGTTGTTCTAAAAACTTTCTTTCATGAGCTCTTTTTTCATGCCAATGGCTTCCTTTATCAAGACTCCAATCAACAAATTCAGTAGCGCCAGCAAATCTGATTGAATTCATATTTGTTGGATTAGAAACATGAACTTCTATATCAGGATTAATTTTTATTTTTGGCGTTGAATTAGGTTTTCTTTCAATTCTAGGCTCTCTTGTTTTAACAGTAACTGAAGAATGATTTGGATCAGATTCTTTACTTTCTGCATTTGTTAAACTTGCAGCCACTTCAGTAATAATTTTTTGAGTATCATAAACTCTTCTACCACCAATTCTTAAATTATTCATGCTTAATTCTTTTTCCAAAATTTGACGTTCTAGCATAGGACAATCAGAAAGATCTAAATCTTTTGCATGATATCCCTCGATTATTTCATTTAAAGAACTCTTTAAATCTTGATAAGAAGTCTGACCAATAGTTGCTAATGCAAACTGTGATGGAGGCGCAATAATTTTTCCTTTAATAATAAGTCCATAATGTAAAGCTTTTAATCCTAAGTCTCCAGGAACTGATTCAGAGCGAGTCATATGGGTGAGAAAGCAATTTATCTTTAAATATGTTTAGAACTCATACTTTGCAACGAAGCATTCTTGGTAATCTTTCACTTTTGCAACTTTAGAAATTTTTAATGTGATTGTTTCTTGACTTAGTACTGGTTCGATTTTTTCGTCGTATTTATAACTTAGAAATTCTGGATTTGCAAATGTTGTGTGATTTCTTAATTTTGTGAAAATATAATTGTCCGATAAAGTACAATCTTCATTTAAATACCCTTTTTCTATAAGTGTTATCGCTTCTTCTTTGTCTAAATCTCTTTTTCCAAATGCTCTTTTTAAAATATTTACTTCTGTGCTTGTTAGTTTATTTATATCTGGAAGTTTTTTTGTTTCGAATTTTTCTTTATCTACAATTATCTCTCCATTTTCTAATTCAACTAACACTTTAAAAGTTCCTTCTTTATCTTCACAAGTTATTATTGCGCTAGGTATTATTTTAACTTTAATTTCAATTTCGTTTTCATTCATTAATCTTAAATCTTTAATAGTGGTCATTGGTTTTATTATTGGCAGAACTTCTTCTTTTTCAAAAGTTTCAAGTTCTTCCATTATATTCCTCTCTTCTTGATCTAACATATCTACTGCGTCTCCACCGTGTTGACTTTTTCTGGGTCTGATATTAACAAATAATGGTATGTCTACCACTCCTGATACTAAAGATGTTCCTATTGATAAATTTCGAATTTCATTTTCCGATTCAGAAGTTATACCTTCAACGCTACTAGAAATCGCCTTTAAATCGTTCGGGTTTGTTACTTTCATAATTATTTGAGTTGTGCATTGGCTTAATACTGATTTGTCAACTCTGGCAGGTCTTTGACTTATTACACAGAATCCTAATCCAAATTTTCTTCCTTCACTTGCGATTGTTCTAAGTATTTGAGAACTTTTTTTCTCCCCAAAACTTCTTTCTGGACAAAAATTATGTGCTTCTTCTAAAACTAAAAAGAATGGGGGTATTTGATTTTTTTTTCTTAATTCAAACAAGTCTTTACAGAGTTTATATACAATTATTTCTTGTATATCTGGAGGCATTCCTTTCACATTTATAATAGAGCAAATTCCTGGTTGTATTAGTTCTCGATATGATGTTGGTGAATCAGAGAAAATGTTTAAATTATTTAAATATTCAATTACATTTATTATGCTCCATTTTGCAGAGCTTTCATCTTTTTCCAGCTCTAATAATAATTCATTAAAATTCAGTCTATCCATATTTTTTAAAGCGCTATAAAGAACTCCTGTTTGTGTACTTGAAAGTTTGGCAGGTAATAAATGTATTAGTTCTGCATTAGTAATATCTTTAGTTAGTTTTAAAGGTATTATCCCTTTAGTAATTTTTGGGTCTCCATATTCTCGCACATCATATTTTTTTGGTTCTAAACCCATTTCTGATAATTTTTCTTTTTCTTTTGTGTTCTCAAATCTTAAGCTAGAATATTCTCCGTGAGGATCGATGACTAAAAGAGGTATTTTATTTTCAAGAATTTCTTCAACTAAAACTCCTACTGTATATGATTTTCCTGCACCTGATTTTGCTAATACTGCACAATGTTTTGTTAATAATTTTTTTAAATCTAGAAAAATATCTATGTTTTTCCCTTCAAGCTTGCCTATGTATGCGCCTTTATTTTCTTCATCTAGTTTAATTATATTTTTTATGAATTCATCTTCTGCTTCAAGAACTTCTGTTCCCAGGTCAAAAGGTATTCTTATTGCTTTTACTTTATCATCTTTGTCTTTATGACCAATTGTTTTGCATTTCGCGATGGTTCCGTCAATTGTTTTTTCTAAATCAATTATTTGACAAAGAACGTAGTCATAAACTGGGTGATATACTTGGACATATTCGAATTTTTTTGTTTCTTTTTCAACTTTAAAAGTAAAATCACTCGGAGTTACTTTTCCAATTATGCGCCCTAGAATCATGTAAAATTAGAAAAAGTTAGGCTTTATTAATATTGCTGTGCTAGAGCTTGTAGTGGGTTTTTATCATTTCAGCTACTTTTTTGGCAGAGATATTCGTGTTATTGATGAGAAGTTGTTTTACAAAAGGTATTTCTCTGAACTCATATTTTTTTAAAGTTTGTTCTAATGTTTTAATTTTCTTAATTTTTTTGTATTTGCTTCTTGATGGATTTTTAACTCTTTTTTTTAATTCTTCTTTATTGCATTCTAAGTTTACAAAGCAAACTTGTCCTCCTTCTTTTTCAATGGTTTTTATTACTTTGCGTATAAAGTTATTATCTTCAGGGTATGAGTAACAAAAAGTTGCTATCAAATTAATTTTTTTATGGGCTGCTAATTGAAGTATTTCTAGTCTTATTTTGTCATTTAATTTTAAGTATTCTTTTGTTCCAAATTCTAGAACTGATGTTAATAAGTCAACTGTTAGGTGATTATGAAATATTTTATAATCAGTTATTTTTGCTAATTCTTTTGCAACCGTTAGTTTGCCGACTGCAGGAATTCCATATATGAAGACTAGTTTCATATTTTGTTTGAGGGTTTGTTTCTTTTAATATTTTTCTCAAAGACAATATTTAAAAAAGAGCTCTATATACTTTGTATTATCATAATTTAGGAGGCTATAACTATGGCAAATAAAAAAGATGCAGCAGAACCACAATCAAAAGAGGAACAAATAGGCTTTCATAAGGGTGCTTTGAGCACTTTGGCTAAAGAAAGACAAGAAATGGGTAGAATACTTCAAATTGTTGAGCAATTAATGCAGATGCATATTGGTGCTTTAAAAGAATTAGGTATTGACTTGCAACAGCAGGCTGAAGAGATGGTTAAAGAGCAAGATAAGGTTCAAAAAAAGAAAAAACCTATCGAAGACATACTTTAATTACTTTAAAGTGGCAAAAAACAGTTAATTTTTTAAATATCTTTCTTATTCTTTAATATAATTCGAATTAAAAAACCAAAAAATGAATCAAGAAGTAGTAGTTCCGGATGTAATATCTCATTCTTTGCATAAAATAGAGCTTGAAAGAAGTAATTCTGAGAATGGTTTTTATTGGGCGTCTCAAACAGTGACTGTGTATCCTTTAAGACCTGATGAAAAAAAAGATTCTCTTGACTTAAAACAAGAAAAAGATGCTTTACTTGAACAATTATTGGTCGGTTATGTGCCTGATTCTATTAATATTCAAAATCAAGGCAGAGATTACATTTTTGTAGGTTTTTATGATAGATTTGGTGCATTTCAGCCTTATAGATCTAAATCTTCTGGTGAAGCTTTAAGAATTCATTCTCTTCCTGCAATAAATCAAAGTAGAACTGAGCATTTTAAACCTGATTTTTTAACATATGCGATTAATAGATCTACGCTGGGATTTAATGATGATTATAGATTTGCAATATTTGCTCATCCTTTAAGTTCTACTTATGAAGGAATATTTTATATGATGCGAACAGATATTTCTGAGCTTGATACTGTGATGCCTCCTATGATGAAACAAAAATTAATGCTTTCTCTTGAGAGGCCTCATGAATTTTTAATAAGAAGTATGTATTCTCAATAAATCTGTTTTAGTTATTAACTACAATTAATCTTCTGGCTTTAGGAACATAATTGAATAAGCTTCCGTCTTTAATTTTTCCACAACCAACAAAATTATTATTGTGTTTAACTATGACAAAATCCTTAAAATTAGTTTCAACTTTGAAATCTAAACCTTTTAACCACATTTCGAAAGCTAAGTCTTTAATTTCTAGTATATTTTTTTGTGCTTTTGGACCAATAAGTTGAGATCCTTCAATGCTAAGTCTTAGACCTTCAGGCATTACTGTGGCAAAATATAGGCCTATAGAATCAATTCTTAGTGCTTCTAAATCAAATCTATCTATTGCTCTATTTACAATATAAATTCTATCATTACTGTTTCTTAAGAAAACATAATTTAGTTTTTCTTCAAAACCAAATTGTTCTTTTAAATTCTTATGAATGATTTTTATTTCTTTTGAATTTAAGATTTTTAAGTTTTGCATAGATTAAAGAACTTCTTTGTTTTTTAAAATGTTTTCAATCAGTTTTTTGAACTGGTCCAATTAGTGTTTGATATTCAAAGTCTCCTATGTCTACGACTGTTCCTCTTGAATTATAAAAATCGATGTTGATTCTTTGGCCAGGCAGCTTTGTAATTAAAATGCCGTCTATTCCTGTTTCGTTTGCAGATTTCAAGTCTTGATCAGAAGGATGTGCATATTCTTTATCATCTAAATCTGTTGCGTGAAAATGATATGTTCCTAAAGATGAAATTGTGCCTTTAGCAGTTGGTATTGCATTAAAATCAACTCCTTGAAATTCTAATTGATTGTTGTTTACAAGTTTAGGTCTATCGTTGTGTGGAATATTGTATTCTAAGAAGTGTATTTTAAAATCTTCTCCAAGAACTGCTGCGCCTCCATGCTCGCTAAAAAAGTCATAAATATCTGAGTTTATTTGGAATCCAAGTTCTTGTTTTATTCTTTCATCTTGTAGACTCTCTAAAATATATCCTATTTTTAAAACATCTATTGCGTTTAATTTGTTTAAACTTGCATTATTTGCATTTTCAAAAAGTTCATTGATTGTAACATACTGAACTTTTCTTTCAGGATTTGCAATTGACATAACTTTTTCTTCAATCGCTCTTCTTTCTCCAGATGAATAATCTGCAGTTCTGTTTCTGCCATCTTTTGAATGATCATATGTTGATAACATTTGTCCAATTCTATCAATAAATTCTTCTCTATCTTTTTCTGCTTCAACAATTTTATCAGTTGCACCATGATTTTTTAACCATTCTGCGAAATATTTATCGTTAGGACTTATTCTTGCATCTAGTTCAGGACTATTTTCTTCGACAAAAGAAGTGCTTATTTCCATTAAATCATTAACACTAAAAAAAGGATCTTTTGCTTTTCGTTTTTTATATTCTGCAACTACTGCTGGATTAAATGTGTTTTTTCTTAGTTCAGGATCTTTTAACATTGCAAGAACATTGTATGCAGAGATTATTTGGCCAAAAGCGTTTAAATGTTCTGTTGCAAGGTTTTCTATTTGTTCATAGGATGCTATTTGAGTTGCGCTATAAAGTTGAAACATGGGATTCATATATGCTACGTCAATTATGCTGTGAGGGTTTGTTTCTTCTGACATTGCATTTGTTTTTGTATTAAGAAATTTTTTGAATTTCACATCTTTCATAAATCTATCTAGATCAGGAAATTCAATTCCATCTATTGTTTGGCCTTGTGATAAATAAGCATCTGTTAGTTCGTGTATTACTTCAATATGATATTCATTTGAAAAGGTAATTAGTTTACTTGCTAAAGTTGAATCTGTTTGCATATCTCTTCCAACAGCAATCACTTTTTGCATGTATTGTGCGGGGTATCCATAAGTCATATCTCTATCGAATTTTTCTGCAAATAACCTTTTCATATCGCTAGAAAATAGTGCATCACAGGCAGATTTATCTTCATCTAAATATCTTAAAAATTCTATCATATCAGGACTGCCTACGCTAAAAAATTCCGTTGTGAATTTTGCATCTAAATTAACTAATTTTTCAAGGTTATCTATCACATTTGGAATGCTTGCAAGTGCAATCAACCCTTCAGTTTTATTAATAACTCCATCTACGCCTATCCAATTAAAATTCCAGAAATCATGCTCTCTTGTTTGATTGGTGTATAAATCGCGAACTTTTTCGGTGAATAATTGTTCTTGGTTTTCAGGAAAATATTTTGCAAAATCAACTATTGCTTCGAAATTCCAAAGAGTTGTTGTTTCAAGTCCAAAAAATTCTGCTGTTAAATTCAAAACCTGCATTGTATAATTGTGAAATACTAATCTTTGTAACCATGGTTTGTCTTTTAGTTGTTTTTCATATCCTGAATTAAGATCTTCAAAATTAGGGTTTATGGTTTGAATTTTCTTTAATAGTTCATCGTCAGTCATATACTGTTCAAAGTCTGTTTCATCGCCAATAGTTATTTCGTCATGAAATTTTATAAAACTTGAATCTGCAGCTAGTATTTGTGCTTGAGAAATTAATTCGCTTAAATCTTTAGAATTTTCTGGTTTGTATGTTGATTCAATTGCAGAAGGATTTAGAGGTGTTAATGTTTGTGTAGTTCCAGAGTTTTTACCTGCAAAAGCTGTGCTTAATGCTAATGTTGAGATAATTGCGTATTTTAGTATTTGTCCTGTCAAACTCATTGTAAACCTCTTTTTGTTACTATTAAGTGACAAAAGAAGTATTTAAATCTTTCGGTTTTGAGAATAACGACGAGAAAACTAAATTCCCCAGACAGGGTTGTTTGCTCTATGCATTTCTGCAATTTCTTTTAGAACATTAATTTCTTCTTTAGTCAAGAAAGAAGTTAATTTTTTTATCTTTTTAAAATCCTCTTCAGGAATATCTGAATATACAAAATCTCCTTCTATAATCTGTCTGCCTGCAGTAATATGAGGTAATGACAGTGCCAATTGTTTGCCTTTGTCTGCAACTTTAATATTCTCTTTGTCTGCTTCCATGCTTTTAACAGTTGTAAGAAAAACAGCTTTTTTCATAATAGGTGTGCCAAGTTTAATTTTTCCAACTAATATTTCAACACCAACAATGCAAGGATTACTCTGTCTAAAAATACAATTTTGCAATATTTCAAGTTTACAAGGTCTAACTAAAGAATCAAGTTGTTTTACTTCTTCTGCTTTTTTAGCTTCTTCTTGCCATTCTTCGAAATTTTCTATAAGACGATAAATAACATCATTTGTAAGAATCTTAACATGTTTGTTTGCAAGATTAGATTCATCACTAATATTAAATCCAAGAATTACTGCAAGTAAAGGATCTTTCTCAAAGTTGCTATCTGCTTCACTAACATCTTTTTTTGTGATTGGACCAATCGAAGCTTTTCTAATAGGAATTTTTTTCTCTTTCAAGATATTAATCATCGCTTCTAAACTTCCAATGGTGTCTGCTTTGATAATTATTCCATCTCCATCAGTTTCAATAATTACTTCTTCAATTTCTGCCATTAATTTTTCTTTTATAGATTCTACTTCATTTAATTCACAACTCATAATTGGCATTCCTGCAACTGCCCCATCCAAAAGAGGTGCAGAAATTTTAACTCCAATAGCCGCACAAACCTCTTTAATTGGTTTAAATTTACTTTTCCTATCACGCATATCTGCAAGAGGTGCTGGTTCAAGCAAAGCTCTAACTTTTGTAACTATTGGTTTATCTAATGATCCAATAACAATTACATCGTTAGTTTTCATCATACCATCATAAATAATAACATCAATAGTTGTTCCAAGACCTTTTTCTTCTTTTACTTCAAGAATTGTTCCTTTAGCTTTACCTTTAACATTTACATTAAGATTTTGTTCTAAGAATTTTTGAGCTAAACCAGTAATCATCATCATTAATTCTTCTAATCCAATGTTTTCTTTAGCAGAACAAGGAATTATCGCTATTTGTTTAGTATAATCATTAACTCTATCAAATCTTTCAGATTCCAAATTAAATTTTTCATGGATTTGTCCAACTAATTCATAGATTTGTTTGTTTATATACTCCTGTACTGATGGTTGCTGACTATTTATATCTGTTAAAACATTATTAGAACTTTTTCTGTAACCTCCAGATAAATCAAGCTTGTTTGCAGCAATAATGAATGGAGTTTTATAGCTTTTTAAAATTTCAATAGCTTCAATTGTTTGTGGTTTAAAACCCTCATTTATATCTATAACTACTATTGCTATATCTGCAAGACTTCCTCCTCTTTTTCTAAGAGTTGTAAATGCTGCGTGACCAGGAGTATCTATGAACAATAATCCTGGAATAGTAAATTTAAGATTTAAAGTTTCAAGAAGTTTACCACATTTTTTTTGTATGATATCTAAAGGTATAATTGATGCACCAATTGCTTGAGTTATGGCTCCTGCTTCGCCTGCAACTATATTAGTTCCTCTGATTGCATCAAGAATAGAAGATTTTCCATGATCTACATGTCCAAGAACAGACACAATTGGGCTTCTGGTTGTCATATATTCGAGAATTAGTTATGCATTTATAAAATTTGTTTTCAATTAAAACACTTGCAAAACATTTTTAAAACACTTGTTTCTAACTAAAAAATATGTTTGGAACAACTATTTGGATTATAATATGGGTAATTGTAATATACAATTTATTGATTCATGTTGTTGCAAGACTTCTTGTTCCTCATATGTGCTTTTGGCAAACAAAGATGGATAAAGAAATTCCAAAAAGCATGATGGATGAAATTAATAAGTTAAAGAAAGGTGTTAAGACCAAATATGAATTTTTAAAAAAATCGTATGAATATTTTGATAAAAGAAACCGTGGAGGAACATTTGAAGTTATGTTCTTTATTTGGCGTGCATGGGAGCCTTTAGCAAAATCTTGGCCTAGATTAGGGTTTTTACATTGTACAAACCTAACATATTTACAAAAAGTATTCTTAGTAAAAAGTGGATTTTTTGAAGAAAAAGATATTAAAACTCATACGATGTTTTATAATTTTTTCACACATAATTATTTAGAAGCTAAAACTGAAAAAGGTTGGGTTGTGGCGGATGTTGCAATTTCTTATATTGGAGTTCCATTTGCTCATAAATCCCCTTATATTTCTTTTTTTTACAAACCACCAGTTCAAAGTAAAAAATAAAATGTTTAAAATAATCAACGAAGGTAAAGCAAAAATTGAAATTCTAGATGAATCTAAAATATCAAAAAAATTACCTGTCTTTTATAATCCTGTAATGAAATTTAATAGGGATATGAGTATCTTACTTTTGAATTCTATTCCTGACAAAGATTTACAGATAGCTATGCCTCTTGCAGGAAGTGGAATTAGAGGTATAAGATTTTTATTAGAATTAAAGAAAAACAAGATTAAAAGTATTTATTTCAATGATATGAAAGAAGATTTTTTTGATGTTCTTAAAAATAATTTTTCTTTGAATAAATTGCCTGAAAAAGAAATACTTTTATTTAATCAAGACGCAAATATTTTTTTGCTTGAAAGTACTGGGTTTGACTATATAGATGTCGATCCTTTCGGAAGTCCAAATCCTTTTTTAGATTCTGCAATGAGAAGAATTTCTCGAGGTGGAATCCTTGCAGTTACTGCAACTGATACTTCTGCTCTTTGTGGAACTTATGAACATGCTTGTAAAAGAAAATATTGGGCTGTTCCTTTAAGAAATGAGTTACAACATGAATTTGGTATTAGAATTTTAATTAGAAAAGTTCAATTAGTGGCTGCTCAATATGAAAAAGCTTTAACTCCTATTTTGTCTTATGATAAGGATCATTATATGAGAGTTATTTTTAGATGTGAGAAAAGCAAGGAAAAAGTGAATGAGCTTTTGAACAATCATGGATTATTTGATGGGGCAGGCCCTATTTGGCTTGGTGATTTGTGGGATAAAAAACTTTTGAAAGATATGATTAAAAATTCTGTTGAACATAAAGAGTTCCTAAAATCATTATTGAAAGAGGCTGAAGTTGGAGGAGTTGGGTTTTATGATATTCATAAAATTTGTGAAATAGAAAAAATTTATCCTCCTAAATTCGAAGTCTTAATGGAAAAAGTTAAGAAAAAAGGTTATAAGATTTCTAGAACTCATTTTAACAGATTTGGAATGAAAACAAATATTGAAAGAAAAAAATTAGTTAAAATTATCCAACAGCTCTTCTAACATCAACAATTTCTGCAGAATTAACATCTTCAATTTCATTAATCATATCTGCAACTTGATCAGGACTGCCTTGAGATTCATCCATGATAAAGATTATGCTAATTGATTTTAGTCCAAAAGCAACTGGTTCAACTGTAACTTTTCTATCAAAGTCACCTGCAAATTCAATTATTTTTTCTACTGCTGTTTTTTCTATCGCCTCTAAGTCTACATCTGGAGACACAGGCATAATTTTCACGGTACATATTGCGTTTGCCATTTTATCTTAGTTTGGTCCTTCAAATCCACATCCAGGGCAAGCAAATTTTTTAACTATTTGCCTTTCATTCTTTGTTCTTGTAATCTCATGCTGTCCACAATTTGGACAAGTAAATGTAATTGTTCCTGTTTGTTTTACTTCTTTTATTTCTGGAATATTTATAGCGTTTGTCATACTTCTGGTGGAAAAAGAAAGTGTTTATAAAGATTGCTAAAATTAGAATAAAAGAAGTCCTAGTAAGAAAGACATTAAGTTGCATATAAGAGAAATAATTAATGCTTTCTTTGCATTTATTCTGAAACCAAAGCAATAAATCACTGTTTCAACTAAGAAAACACTAATTTCCCCAATTATCATCAAAATATAGTAGTTTTTTATGAGCATTGGTAAAATAAACCAAAGATATGGTAAAGTTGCAAAGGATGCAAATATTCCTAAGAATAAAGTTCTTGAAAGTTTAGATTTAATTTTTAGTTTTTTAACCAGAAAAAAAAGAGCGATTGTTTCTATAATTACTGTGAATAATAAAGAAATTAAAAAAAAATTCTCATAAATCATGTTTTACCTCGAAAATAAACTTTTTAAAAAATATATTATGTTGTCCCATAAGTTTATCTTTGGTTGATTTGAAAGAACTGGTTTTTCGTTAGATGTTGTTCCAGTTTCATCTTCATTTTCAATTGTTTTAGACATAACATCTTTCACAGAACCTGCTTCAGTTCTTTGAACATGAGTTGTTTTCTGAAGATTTAATTTATCTTCAATGTTTATAATAGAGTAAATTATTTCTTCGCTTACCATCGGATTTTTATTTTCAACATATCCTCCGTATGGTTCTATTTTAACATTTGAAATAAACACATTTTCAGATTCAAAATTGATCCCTTCTAACCCAACTTCTTCAAAGTATGTTTTTTCAACAGCATAAACATTTAGTTCATTAAATTTATACCCTTTGAAGAGTTTTATGTCTGATTCAATTAAGTATCTTTGATTCTCAATATCTGACATAGGGCCTGTTATTTGTCCAACAAACACATAGTCCGAGAAAGATTCTATATTGTCAATAAAAACTGATCTATCCACTGCATGAGTGTTTGGCATTATAGTGTCTGCGCTTGCAAAAGGCAAAGCTAACATTAAAGCCATCAATATCATTGTTATTGTTTTTTTCATTTTACTATTAGTAATTGTGTTAATTATATAAATACTTTTTTAGCTTCTAATTGAATTGAAACTAAAATAGAAACTTTTTTGAATAATGTTTATTTTAAATTATTATGAAAAGATGTTCTTGGTGTGAAGGATCTGAGATATATGAGAAATATCACGATGAAGAATGGGGTGTTCCTGTTTATGATGATAAAAAAATCTTTGAATTTTTGATACTGGAAGGTGCGCAGGCTGGTTTGTCTTGGCTCACAATTTTAAAAAGAAGAGAAGGATATAGAAAAGCTTTTGCAAATTTTGATGTTAAGAAAGTTGCTAAATTTACAGCGAAAGATGTTGAGAAGTTGATGCAAGACACTGGTATTATTAGAAATCGGTTAAAAATTCAATCTGCAATTACAAATGCGCAACATTTTATTGAAGTACAAAAGGATTTTGGCAGTTTTAGTAAATATATTTGGAGTTTTGTAGGTGGTAAACCTATTGTTAATAAACTAACTGATTGGAAAACAATGCCTGCTATGACTTCCGAATCAGACGCTTTAAGTAAGGATTTAAAAAAAAGAGGTTTTAAATTTGTTGGTTCGACTATAATTTATGCTCATATGCAAGCAACAGGAATGGTTAATGATCATGTTGTGAGTTGTTTTAGATATAAAGTTAAAGATTAATTTTTTATGCGTAAGGGGGTAATTTATTACTGTTGTATTTCAGACCTTTTTTCATCTTTTGCAGCTTTTACTAATCCATAAAATAATGGTGCTGGTTTTAACAAACTTGATTTTAATTCTGGGTGTCCTTGACAGCCCATAAAGTAGGGGTGTTTTGATAGCTCTATAAATTCAACTAATCTTCCATTAGGAGACATTCCTGAGAAAATCATTCCTGTTTGTTGTAATATTCCATGAAATTCTGGATTAACTTCATATCTGTGTCTATGTCTTTCAAATGCTTTTTCTGTTTGATATAAATTTGCAATTTTAGAATCCTTTTTTAAAATTGCAGGATATGCTCCTAATCTCATAGTTCCTCCTTTATTTTCAATATTTTTTTGTTCAGGTAAAATATCTATGACTGGAAATTTTGTGTCAGGATTTATCTCTGTACTATTTGCTCCTTGAAATCCACACACATTTCTGGCGAATTCTGCAACTGCCAATTGCATCCCATAACAAATTCCTAGAAATGGTTTGTTATTCTCTCGACAGTATTTTATTATATTTATTTTTCCTTCAACACCTCTTGATCCAAATCCTCCTGGCACAATTATTCCATCTACAGAATCTATTTGTTTTGTGTTTGAAAGATTAGTTGTTTCTATGAATGAAATCTTTACGTTACAGTTTAAATTCGCTCCTGCGTGATGCAGCGCTTCTACTACGCTTGCATAAGAATCTTCTAAATCAGTGTATTTTCCACAAATGGCTATTTTAATTTCACAACCGCCATTATTTAAACGACCAACTAGCTCATTCCATTTGTTCATGTCTGGTTTTACTTTTATATTTAATTTTTTATTTATAATATTCACAATTCCTTGTTGTTCAAATATTATAGGTATTTTATAAACTGAGTCAACATCTAGTCCTGTAATAACTTCTTCTTTTGCTACATCGCAGAAAGTGGCAAGTTTTTCTTTTATATTGTCTGTTAACATCTGTGAACATCGTCCTATGATCATATCAGGTGTTATTCCTTTTTGTCTTAACAAATCCACGCTTTGTTGTGTTGGTTTACTTTTTTGTTCGTTAACACCCATAGGGATTGGAACATATGCTAGGTGAATATACATTATGTTTTCTGTGCCAACTTCTTTTTTCATTTGTCTACATGCTTCTATGTAAAGGTTATTTTCTATTTGTCCTACTGTTCCGCCTATCTCAATTAAAACAATATCTGCATGAGATTTTTCCCCTAAATCATAATATTTGCTTTTAATATAATCAACTACGTGAGGAATAAATTCAACTGTTTTGCCAAGGTAATCTCCTCTTCTTTCTTTTAATCTTATCTCGTTGAAGACTTTACCCATAGTTAAATTTAGATCAGAATTACAAGTTATTCCTATGAATCTTTCATAATGGCCAAAGTCCATATCTACTTCTCCACCATCATCAAGAACAAAAACTTCTCCGTGCTCTATAGGATTCATAGTTCCTGGGTCTACGTTTAAATATCCATCACATTTTATTGGTAAAACTTTGAATTTAGGAGATAATAATTTTCCTACGCTAGCAACTGCGATTCCTTTGCCTAATCCTGAAAGAACTCCGCCGGTGAAAATTATATATTTAGTCGGCATAAAAAATACAAATCAAAATATTATATAAACATTGTTGTACAAGAAAGGTTGTTAAGAAATATAGATGTTTATTTCTTATTTTATTTATTTTCTACTTTGTAATTTATGAAAATTATTATTGTTAGAAATGCAACTACTAAGAAAAATGCTGCAAAAGAACTTGTTGTACTTGGAATTATTCCATATGGCAAAGTCGCTGCTTTCCCGCCAAAAGTTCCTGTTCGAATTATATAGCCAATAACTCCTATTGCTGCAACTATTAGTAAAAAACCTAAAATTCCTCTATGGTGGTGGTTTCTTTTCAAAAGTTGAGTTTTATTTACAGGAATATTTCTTCTCATAAAACGATTTTTGGATATATTAATATAAAAAGTTTGTTGTTAAGAGAAAATGTTAATGTTCTATTTAATTTTTGACATAAATAAAGTTGCTAATCCTCCTGCAATTATTGCTGCTCCTAAAGAAATTCTTATGCTTAAAAAATTGGCTAGTATTGCGACTATCGCAATAGAAAAAAATCTTCCGACATGTAAAAAAACTTCTCGAGAAAAAATTATTTCAGTTATTCCTTCTCTTTTTGATCGATTATAGAATCTTGAATGAAAAGGAACATTTAACATTGCAAATGCTTTAGCACCAATGCCTTGAATAATTGCTAGCGGAATAAGTGTCATAAAGAAAACTCTTATAATTAAAGAAAATCCTTCTATAATTGCTCCAAGATTCATAATTTTTTGAGTGTTCTTGATAGTTATATGATGCCCAATGTAAATAGTGAATAATGCTAATATTGCGTTCGAAAAGGTGAATAATCCTCCTATTTCACTAATGTTTATTGCAGTAAAATAAAGAAATAATGGCCAATGAATTCTTTCACCATAATCTCTGATTCCTTCTGCGAGGAAAACTAAATTTTTAGAAATTTCTTTTTTAGAGAAAATATTTTTTGTTTTGAATTTAAAAGGCTCATGAGTATCTTTAGAAAAAAATAATGGTATCGCTGATATAAACAGCACTACTATGATAATTAAGAATAAAAGTTCAAAACTATAAAACTTGATTATTAATGCTCCAAATAATGGACCTAAAATGGAGAACACTATTCCTAGTGCTTGAATTATGCTAACTTGTTTAGCAGATTTCTTAAGAATTGAAAACTTGGCAAAATCTATGTGAAATCCGCTATAATAAATTGCTTGTGACAAACAGCCCATTATCCCGATAATTACTAATGCTGGTATTCTTCCATACGTATTTTGAAGCCAAGAAATATTGAACAACATCAGAAAGAAAACAATTAATAGAGGTATGCTCAAAACCATACTATGTTTTGCACCTTTACTTGCAGCAAATTTTGTTCCCATAGCAAAAAATATGACTCCAAAAACTATGTATAATAAATATAAAAATAATACTTCTGGAAAACTATAATTTCTTTTAAGAAAAAATATTGGTAAGAAAACAGAAATAGTGGCCATTGCAAAAGAACGTAGGGCATTAGAAATGTATAGTTCGTTAATTTCTTTTTTAATAAAATATTGAAATTTTAGATGAATTTGAAACATTTTAACCTATTAGCCTCTCGTATTCTACCATCAAGCATTTATTCATGACAACTTTTATACTATTTTTTTCAGCGAGTTCTTTAGCTTCTTTGTTTTCAATACCTAACTGCATCCAAATAACTTTTGGCTTTATTTTAATAGCATCTTTGACAATTGCAAGAACTTCTTCACTTGGTCTGAAAATATTAACTATATCAACTTCTGAAGAAATTTCTTTTATGGAAGGGTAACTCTTTTCGCCAAAAATTTCCTTAGAATTTGGATTAACAGGAATAATCTTATAACCAACATTTTTTAAAAACTTAGGAATTTCATGGGCAGATTTGAAAGGAGTTGAAGAACAGCCAACAATTACAATTGTCTTACTATGTCGGAGGATTTCTTTTAACTCCTGATCTTGCATTGTTCCACCTCTTTAATGTTTCGTTAACAATTCTTTGATTAATTCCATTGTTTAAAACCCATTCTTTTAGTTCTTCAATAGTATACCCTTGTTGGCTATAATTGTCCATGTATTGATATAATTCTTGAACTTGCTTTTCATCCATTGCCATAGATAATACTGGGTTGATATGTTGTTCCAGGAAACCATCCATTACAAGTTGATTTTTGATATTATCGGGATTTAAGCCTTGAGCTAAATAGTTAAAAATATATCTTTGCATAATATTTTTTTCTTCATCCTTAAGCGCATAAACTTCTTGTTCTACGAAATTTGCATTGGCAGTGACTTTTTTAACATCGTGTTCTTTTGTAGTGTAAATCCATGATGCTGCTAAACCTCCAATTATTGCAATTCCTAAAATTACAAACCACATATATGAGGGTGTTTTATTAACTGGTTTTTCAACTATTTTTGTATCTGTAACAATTGTTTCAATAGTTTCAGGTTCACATTCTTTAATGCAGATGCCTCCGCAGTCAACATCTACTTCGTTAGAATCTTTTAATCCATTATAACAACCAGGGCATGCTTGACAATTTGGTCCTCCACAGTCAATTTTTTCTTCTCCTTGATTTAATCTTCCATCGTTACAAGTTGGTGCAGGACATGTGCCGCAGATTCCTCCGCAATCAGTTTCTGTTTCGTCTTGATTTAATAAATAGTCATGACAAGTTTCGCAAACATTACATTCTCCTCCGCAGTCAATATCTAGTTCATTTTGATTTTTTATTCCATCTTCACAAGTTGCAGGGGGAATATAATATGACCCTCCTCCACTACTGCTTCCTCCTCTTGGACTGCCTCCTCCTTCGTGTGTGTTTCCAGGAACACTATTTACCACGATTGTAGGATTTGTATCTTCTGCAAGTATAAATGCAGAAAAATTAATTACATCAACATAAATAATTGTGTTTGCAGTATCAATTGTTGAAGATAAGAGTCCTCCATTTGAATAATTAATTGCGTTACCATATTCAAATTTGAATATTTTTAAATTATTAAGAGTAGTATATGTTAATCCTGAGTAATTAAATGCTACTCTAAAACTTGTATTAGGTGTTGAATTTATGCTGAATGCATAAGCTTTTATTGGTTTATATCTGTTGCTTATTCCTAAACTATTATTTGAATTTATAATGTTGTTTATATTTAACATTCTGAAAAATATATTAGTATTATTTGCATTGCTAGCATTAACATTGTTTGCTGAAACAATTAATTTATCAATATTATAATTAACTGTGTAAACATAGACATTTGCAAGTGAAACATTAAATTCATTTGTGTTACTATTAATTGTTTCTTGTTGTATTAAAGATCCATTATACCAGTAACCAACTGTTACTGTGTGACTGCTATTTATATCATTTTCTTGAATTACGATTGGATTAACTGTTAAGTTATATTCCTTTGAACTAATATTGTATGAATCATTTATGCTAACAAGTATTGCTCTACTAGTTGTAGGGTTTGTCCAACTTAGTGAACAAATTTTATTTCCAACATAGCTCGCAGTCAAACTTCCATTTACAGAACAACTAAACATTGAATCATTATGATTATCTAAATCTGTAAAGTATATTAGCTGAGTATATGCTTCACTTTCAATTGCTTCTGAAATGATTTCCGTAGTAATGTTCGGGAGTCTATTTTGAACTTTTATATTTCTAGAATTACTTGAATTTATATTGTAAGCTTTATCTCTGGCGTGCCAAGTATAACTTATTGTTTCATTACTATTTAACATATAACTTGGTATTGAAACTGTCCATCTATCTGAATTCTCAAATATTTCTTCGCCTGTAGTTAAACTAGCTGTGTAATTAACATTTGTCCCATTTGCATTGTGTGTGACCCACACAGAATCCATTGATTCGCTTTCTTCCCAATAAAGATATAATTCTATTGTTTCATTATCATAAATATTTGTAGGTTCACTATCAAAATTAAAATATCTTGGATAGGTTTTATCAATTACAAACCATGTTTGAACAGTCGTAGTATTTGAGTTGTTGTTTGTGGCGGTTGCAACTAAAGTATAGTTTCCTTCTGGGAAATTAGCAATTTCTATGGTTTTATTCCAAATACCAAAATTATTCATATTTATACTGGTGTTTGAACTGCTGTTAATTTCATGATTTGTGCTGTTGGTAATATTATATGTTAAATTAGTGTACAAAGTTGCTTCTATTCCTAAGTTGAAATTTTGGCCCCAGTAATTTCTGTCCATTATAAGATTCAAACTTGGGATACTATTATCAATAACTACTGTTACTGATTTATTTCTTGAGTAATTATAAGTATCAGTTGCAATTATGTAAAATTTGTATGTTCCTTCTAAATTTGAGACATCAAATATTATGTTGTTTATATCACTAATTAAACCACTTAATACAATGTTATTTGTATAATAATCTCTTAATTCATATCTTGCAGAGTAATTACTAGCATCACTTATGATTGCGCTGGCAGTTACTTGGCTATTTATTAAAGCATTATTTACTGGGCTAGTAATGTTTATTTCTGGTGCTTGATTTTCTTTTACGAATGTGATATCTGTATTTCCACTTGCGCTTTGTTTGTTATCTGCACTATCTTTACAAATAACATGAACATTAACAGTTCCTTCTGTCACAGGAGTTATATTACATGAATAGTAACCTACAAAATTATCGTTTCTAGTATTAGTACAATAATCTGAGTAATTATAACTTCCTTGTCCTGGTTCTACATAGTATATATCATAAAAACTCCATACACAAGTTAAACCTTCTTCGCCTGTTAGATTAATGTTTGTTTCATTATTCAAAGTTAAATCTATATATCCTCCACTCGAATTGGTGTCATTTCCTACTGATATAATTGTTAATGGATTTGGAATTGTTTGATCTAAGTAAATTATTTCATTACTGTTAGTTATTGTACTTGGAATCTCTAAATTATTGTATGCTCTAACTGAGAAATAATATACTCCTTCATGTGTTAAATTTAAGTTTTGTAATGTTGCTGTTAAACTAGTTGTGTTTGTCCAATCAAAAATATTTGCTTGACCAACAGAAGTTCCAACAGAATATTCATAATTATTTATTCCTGAATCTAAATCTTGTGATGCAGTCCATATAAATGTTAAATCTCTGACAGTTGTTATGCTTGGTTGAGTTGTGATACTGACTGTGCTTGGTGCGCTAGTATCAACTACTAAATTGTATGCTTGATTTCCATTAGTGTATGTTTTTTTGTTGCCTGCATTATCATAAACCCATAATTCAAATTTGTAACATTTTCCATCTTCTAAATTTGAAACTGTGTATGTATTGGTGTTTAATCCTGTTGCTGTAAGATTAGTTGTAAGACTTGAACTACCATATGATCCACATTGTGCTTGCTGATCCATTGAAGTTTCATATTTTCTTAATTCAATATTTTTAATTCCTGACAAAGAGTCATTTCCTGAGCTATAAGTTACTGTTACAGAACCTGCAGTTAATGGGCCTGCTTGATAAGATATTGAACCATTAGTAGGTGCTTGAATATCAATTCTTACAGGATTTACACTGCTTTGCCAAATGCTCCAGCCAAATCCATATGCATAATTATTTTCTGCTCTAACATTGAAATAGTATTCTTCTCCATTTTCTAAAGTCAGACCTGTTACTGTAATATTTGAGAGGGTGGTTGATACTGGTTCAACAATATTATTCCAGCCTGTAGTTGGATATTTCTCAGTTCCAATTGTATATTCGTATCCTGAAATACCTGTTTCTGTATCGGTGAAGTTCCACCATGCTGATAAAGTGGATGCGCTATTAGTCCAGTAATTTCCATTATTGGCTGTTAGGCTGTTAAAGGTAGGAGTTGAATTATCTTCGAGTATTATTCCATTACTGCTTGCATAACCGAAATTCCCATATATGTCTAGTGCTTTAACACTAAAATAGTAAATTGTTCCATAGCTTAAATCGAGTTCTGCAGTTGTAACATTTGTTGCAGTACCTATGTTTGTCCAGTTAACTATGTTATTATATCCTGCAGTAGGATATTTAGTTGTTCCAACGCTATATTCATAATGGCTAAAATCTGCACTTAATGCTGCACTCCAATTAGCATATAAAATGTCACTAATTGTTGTGACTCCCTGGTCTTGAACACTAGTAATTGATGGTGTGCTGGTATCTATTGTGATGTTTTGTTTTGTTTCAATAGTTTGCCAACCTATGGTGTCATTAATTTGTATTGTTAAATTATAATTTCCATCTTCTAATTGTGGGGTTAAGTCACATGAAACAATTGTTGTTCCACTGCAGCTAATGTTTTCTCCAAGATTCCAATTAGTTGTATTGAATACTGTTTCTGATTCCCAAACATATGCGGTGTAATTTGTTCCATTTGTTATATTAATTAATAATGATGATTTATTTATGGCATAATTATCTGACATTGTGAAGCTAATTGTTCTATTACTTATTGAGTAATTACTTCTAATATTGGTTGTTGTTATGCTTGGTGTTTCATTGTCATAGAATACTTGAATTAGTCCAGTTGGAGTTCCAGGTATGCCTATTCTTTCAGGTGTAAGAGTAATATTGTTTGATCCATTGTAAATATTTCTAAGTGTAACATTGAACCATCCAGTTGGATATGATGAATTATAAACTCTTATTTTTACTCCACTTGAAACGCTTGAGCTTAAATTTCTGTCTAATACCAATTTATTTTTTATTATATCATCAACATAAACAACACTATTAACCCCGTATCTTTCAAAGTTAGTTGTATCGTGGTTTGAAAATTCAATAAATAGTTGTGCTCCTTGTAATGTTTCATTAAACATGTCTGTGTCTGCATTTGCAATATAAATTGTGTTTCCATTAAATTGTGCAACAACTTCTGATCTGTTTAGTAAAGTTGAAGAATAATTGGTTGCATTCGATTGTGTTCTTGGAACTCTTAATCCTTGAACTATTGTGAAATCTAAATCAGTGTTTGTTCTGTTAACATAACCAATTATTTGTAAATAATTATTTTTGATTAAAGAACTAGTTGTTTCAACTAATGGTTGTATAGGATTATTTCCAATTGAATAAGTTCTGGCTTCTGATGTGTTTGTTAAATCAAATCCATCGGTGCATGATACATACCAGCTATAATCTCCATTTGTTTGATCAATTAATCTTAATTTTGTACTGGTAGCATTTTGAGTTGTTACATTGCTCATATTTAACAAATTATTCACATAGAAACTACAGTTCATAGTTGAATGTAGTGAGCTGGTAAAATTAAATGTCAAATCAATTACATCAATAACTTCTTCAGCATAATTATTTTCTGGACTTTCTAATACAATTGTAGGCACTATGGATGTTGCAAAAAATATTTTCGAACTATAAACTCTTTGCCCTACTAAATCATCTATATTTACACTTAAATTGTATGTGTCGCTATTAAGATTTGCGCTTAAATCTATTGTGCAAATTGTTGGTACGTTGCAAGTAACAGTTATGTTTGAACCATAATATTGACTTATTGCGCCTGTTGAGTTAGTTAAATTAACATATATTGTTGAGCTATTTATGCCATAATTATCTGTTATTACAAACGTTAAAGGCGTAATTCCTGCTGATGTGTTGACTATGCTTGTTAAGTTTATTGAAGGCGCAGTTGTATCTTTGAACACATAGAATTGATCTGATGATAAGCCCGTACTTCCTCCTCTATTTCCTGCAGCAGTTATAGTGTTATTTCCTAAATGAAGTGTGACTGTGTTGTTAAACCATCCACTTGGTTTAGAACTATTGTGTATATACACTGAGTCTCCTGAGGTTAAATCTTCTTCTAAGTTTTCAGATAATACTATTCTATAATAATCTGCTCCAGAGGTTCCAACACTTGAAATATTATATCTTTGAAGATAACTTTTGTTATGGCTGCTGAAGTAAACCCATCTGCCTTCAATTAGTTCGATTGCATCAGGTGCCGCTTTTGCAACTATAAAACTATTATTTGAATCTTGACTAAATACTATTGTTTCTCCAAACTCTGTTGATAAAACAGTTGAAAAACTCCAATTAAGATAATCTGATTGACCTTGTTTTGTTGCATAAACGGTTATATTTGATTGTGACTTGTTCACATATCCTACAATTGATATTGTGTTTGCGTTTGTTACTAAAACAGGTGTTTCTATAGTTGGTTTATGTGGTGCAACGTTCATAGTTATAGTTCTTGTTTCTGAAGTTCCAACATTTCCTGCCAAATCTGCACAAGAAACATACCATGAATAAATGTTGTCTTGTAGGCTATTTGTGTAAGTTTCAATTGTCGCATTGTTTTTTAGTGTGTTATTAGTTGCAGTATTATTAATATATAAAGTACAATTATGATTTAAAGAGGCGTTTGTGTCTGTACTATTAAATCTAAATATTACAGTATTATTATCTTCTTGAGTATAGTCTGAAGATGGTGTGACTAAAGTTATTGTAGGTGCTGTTTGTTCTATATTAACAGTTGTTGATTTGATTATTTCTTCATTATTTGCATTATCTGTTGAGAAGAATCTAACATATGAAGTTCCTATGTTACTAACTGTTGCAGTTGTTCCGGCAGTTATTGGGTAGCAAGTATTATCGTTATCAGTACAATAATATGTTTGTGCAATTCCACTTATTGGTATGGCTCCATTTGTGTCGTTTGCAGTTAAATTTATTGTGACTGTGTTTTTGTACCATCCAGTGTTATCATGCAAGGTTGTAGGTGCAGTTCTATCTATGCCCAAAGTTCTTGGTGATGAATCTAGATCATTATTATCTCCTGGATCACAGTTTATTCTCCAGGTATTGTATCCTTCTATTAATTTCGAATTATTATTAACATACAATGTTGTGGTGTTTGTTTTGTTTGTTGTTGCATTTTGTCCAACAACTTCTCCATTTAATTTTAAAGTACAATCTGCATTTGTTGCTGATCCTGAATAGTTAAATTGGAATCTTAATGTTTCATTTGTTTGGTTTGTCCAGTAATTATTTGTAGGTGCTTGTAAATTTACATCACTTACAGGATCTGCTAATGCCAAGATTATAACTAGTAAGAACAATGTCGTCATGACGATTCCTATTCCGAGTTTATTTTTACCTTGCATTTTTTGTGTTCACCATTAGTGCAGTTCCTATACTTTGTACTTGTAATGTTTCGCGGTACATTCTTATGAGGTCGCGGACAGTCCCCATTTCAATGTCAAAATGTTTAGAAATAGATGTATAGGTTTGATTAGGATTACCATTCAAGAATTTGAAAAACTCTTCTTTTGTGGGTATAATTGTTGTTCACCGCGTTTTATTATTGTTATCAAGCTAAAACGCTTAAATTGTCTTTTTTTTATGAAAAAACACTTGTTTTAGCTTTTTTTTGTATGTTTATAGTTTTTTAAACTTGATATCAATTTTTTCTATAGAATTTTATTGCTATAACTAGTATATAAACTTTTTGGTCAATTCTCTCTTAGAAAAAAGCTTTTATGATGTTGCTATAGAAACTAAACCCATCAATACCTGGTATTGGAAGCATATTTAGAATGAATAAAAATCCATTAATCTTAGAAGTTAGAATCCAAAATTTGGTTTGATTGTCATTAAGATTGTGGCTTCTCAAAGCAAGTTTTCCAATAATCCAGAATAATCCATGAACTGCAGGCCCACTAAACGCAATTAACGCGAATTGCCAAGGAAATCCTGAGCCAACAATACTAACAAAACCTGGAACAACGAATATAAAACCAAAATTCAAGAGTTTAAGAAGAATTCCAAGACCTAAAAAAGTATAATGAGCATGAAACACTGCTTCTAAACCAAAACCTTGAGCAACAAATTTGTGTGCTGCTTCGTGGAGAATAATTGCAGGTGCAATAACTGCCATTGAAAACAAAAAATCTTTCCAAGTTTGTGAATTGTACGAAGTTAAATCTAGCATATTAGTTTTATTTTTTGCAATCCAATCTTTGAAAATAAAACCAATAACTACTGCCATTAAGATGGCATCAAAAACTTCTCTAAGAGTTATCATCATAATTCACCTGCAACAAAGAACAGATGTGTGCATTGCTTCTTGAACATCATTATATTCATTATAACAAGGTTTTTGAACTGTTCTAATGTGTTCATCACAATTTCCAAGGTTATTTGATGAATCAACAAAAACAGTTCCAATGCAAGAAGAATCTTCTGATTCAAAATATTGATTTTTTTTAATTTCATTAGTCATTAAACAAGAATTATAACCAAGTTTTTCACAAGCTTTAACGCCTGAAAGACCTCTAATAAGTGAATACTTTGAATTATCTAAATTAAGCCATTCGCAGCTAGCATCTTTTAATTCAAAATTAGTGGGTATTTGAATTGCTTTGCCGCCAATATTTGAGTTTGATACATCATTTGATCTAGTTGCTTTAATTTCATTCTGAGAAATTATTTTAGAAAGAAAACTATTCCAATTAACAGTTGGTTCATCACTAACAACATTTCCAGTTACTCCTGAACCGAGGGTGCCTAATGCTGCTGCTGCGACAAAGAAACCTACAATTAAAACTATGAGCAAAGAATGTATGTCGTGATTGTGCATTGTCTAACCCCAGAACTTATAAACTGAAAGATGATATATAAACTTTTCTAAAATAAGATTTAATTAGGTTGCGAAGAAACATATTGTCTCTCGATGGTGGTGACTAATGAAAATATTTAAATACTTTGAGTTAATCATCACTATTATGAGAACTATAGTAATTGATGAAAATTCGGGGAATCCATTTCCAACAAAAATTACTCTGATGGATAGAAGTTTAAGAGGTTTTTCTTATGCTTCTACAGAAGGATATTGTCATAATAACGAATTAATAAAGTTAACAACTAAAAAATTAGCGAAAATTGTCGATTTAAGGCCCGGTCAAAAAACAATTGATGTTGGTTATGGCTCAAATTTATCTGTTGCAGAAGCAATGCAAGAATTAGGGATGGAAGCACATGGTTTGGACTCGCAAGACGGATTAGATCACGAAAAATATTCTAATGCTCTTTTTGTCCCACCACATTTTAATGCAGAACAAAATGGTGTAAGAAAATATTGTGGCACAATTGAAGATATTCTTCATCCAGAGTCCCAATTAATAGGTAAACAATTTGATTTATTTACATTTTGGGGCAGTTGGGAATCCGGTGGATATAATTTTGCTATTGGTGGCGAAATGGGTGAATTTAGAGTGAGACAAGAAAATCCTAACTTAGAATTTGGTTATCCATCTGAAGATTTATATGATTTAATGCAATCAAATCGAGATAGAATACTTGTTGATGCATCAAGTTTGCTTACTTCAAATGGTGGAATAATGATTGTTTCTTCAAGATATACAGGTCACGGTGCAGGATTTACAACTGAACAGCTACCTTGGGAGAAAAGAATTATGTTGAGACTAGGACAAACATTTTTTGATAAAGGCGCAAAAGAAGTTTATTTTATTGGAGTGTCTAATGATGAAGTTCAAAGGCAATTAGGAAACAATCCTAACTTTGTAGACGTTGCTACAGCGTTAACATATGATAATGTTTTATTTGGATTAAACAGAGAAGTATATGAAGCAAAATGTCCTGATAGAATGTTAAATGCAATAAGAGAAATGCAAATTCCGCTTGGAAGAATAGATGTGGTATATGGTAAATTTTAAGCCAGTTATTTCTTATCCAAATCAAATCTGTCTATAAAACTGCATCTTTTACACAAATCTTCAGTTAGTTTTCTTTCATTAAATCCTTGTTTCATGTTTTTTACTCGTTCGGTATTTAAAATTTCAGTTAAACGAGAATCTTTTATGTTTCCGAGATTAATACATCCTTCATTATCAAGACAACAAGGAATTATTGTGCCATCAACTAAGACTCCTATATGAGTTCCAAGTCCATGACAATATCCTTTCTCTCTTATAATCCTGCCATTAATATTTGGCCATAGAAAAGTTTTATCATAATGTATGAATGCGTTGTTTTTAATTTTCTCGCTAGTTTTAATTTTTACATCTCTATTCAATTTAACTTCGAATTCATTTTCAATAAATTGTAAAAGTTTTTCTCTGTTAATTTTATTTTCTCTTTTTAGGTTCCACAGTCTGTATATAATGATTAAGTCATCCCTCATATTTTGAGCATTTTTTGTAAAATCAATTAAGTCTTTTAAAATTCCATATTTTTTCTGTTCATCTTCTATTTTTTCAATTCCATGCAGTGAAAAATTAATTCTTCTAAAAGGAGCTTCAATGAGTAATTCTTTATATTTATTAACCAAAGTCGCATTTGTTGTCAAATTTACTTTAACATTTTCTTTTTTTATTGTTTGTATGATCTCTTTAAACTCTGGGTGTAGTAAAGGTTCTCCCATAACATGTAGCGTTATCTCCTCAGCTAAAGGTTTTACCTCCTCTAACACTTTTTTAAAAAGTTCGAGTGACATATGTTCGGGTTTTCTTTTTGTTTTAGCGCAGAAATCACAATTTAAATTACAAACATTAATGATTTCAATGTAAATTTTCTTGAATTTCTTCCTCATAATAAAACATAGAAAAGAAGATATGATTAAAATAGTTATGTAAAAACCAGGGATGGTGTGAGATTAGAAGTATTCAAAAAAACATTAGAATAATCTTTATATTTTAATTTTCTTTTCATTTTAAAAAGTTTTTTTTAAAATTTCATTTAACATTGGGATTTAGAGAAGTTTTGCCGTAGACAAAATTTGGATGGAAGAAACTGCAAGTTTCTGGAATCTCTAAATTCTTGTTAAGTTCGTTTCCCATACGAAGTGTGGGAAACCTGCGTCCGCAGAGTAATTTCAGATGCCCCTATTAAATATTCTATTCAGAAAAGATTTTTTTTCATCAGTAGGTTTATCTTCCTTTATTATGGTCGAATTCTTGAGTTTAGTTTCTTGATAAGATAATTTTTTCTCCCTATCATTTAGTTCCTTCTCAAATTTTATTAATTCAGATTCTTTCGTTTTTAAAGAATTCTTGAATCTTGATAATTGTTCACGTTCATTTTTTATATTTTCTTTTTCAGAATCGTGAAGTTTTGTAACAGTTCTTAATTCTTTTGTTCCTTTTGAAATATCTTTTTGGAGAATGTCATATTCGTTCTCTAATTTATTCAATTCAGTTTTTTTGTTTTCAAGTTCAGTTTTTTTGTTTTCAAGTTCAAAAAGAATTTCCTTGAAAAGAAATAGCAATTTTTCATAATATTGCTTTTCTTTTTCTTTATTGTTCTCATTTCTCCATTCTTGAAGAATTCTTTTAAATTCTCTTGTAGATTCTGTATCTTGATTTCTAATTCTTTCTAAATCTTCATTAGTATAATGGAATTCTTTTAATCCACCTGTGATTACTCTTTCAACCATATTAATAAAAAAATCTTTTAATCTATTTAAATCTTCTTTTAGGGGCATCTGAAATTATTGAACTTAACATGAGGATTTTATGAAATTCCGTAGGAATTTGGGGGAGAACTGCAAGTTCGAACCATAAAATCCTTGTTATGCGTTTTTTCTGCAAGAAAAAATTTCGACTGAAAGGAGAAAAAGTAATCCTTTTCTTAGTTATTTTTAACTCTTAGTTAGGATTATTTCGCATAACATGGCGGTTTAATGAACTTTTCTTTTTTTGAAAAGTTAGGTGTAGACTGCAAGTCGGAACCATTAAATCGCTGTTATGCGTTTTTTCTGCAAGAAAAAATTTCGACTGAAAGGAGAAAAAGTAATCCTCTTCTTAGTTTTTTTAAACCTTAAAATAGGATTATTTCGCATAACATCGGGCTTAAGGGAAGTTTTTTGTGAAGCAAAAAATTTGGGAGAGCGAAGTGCAACGAGTGAACCCTTTAAGCCCTGTTAAATGAGGGTGAGCCGAAGGCGAAAGTGCAACGTCCCCGAGGATTTTTCCGTAGGAAAAACCGCAGAGTAACTTTTTCACCATTAAGAATCAATTACTGATTTCCAATTTCGCCAAGTCATTCTTCTTTTAGAATTGACTTGTGTATTATAAGGTTGAGAATACAAAATTTGTTCCCATGTGGGTTGTTGCACTCCTTTAACATCTGGCTTATCATCAATTAAGAAATCGCCATGAACAATAGTTTTATCTTTTGAAACAATCATCCTTTTTGTCCAATCTTTTCCAAGGTGATTTATCACCCAATCATATTTTTCTTGGACACAAAAAGGATTACTGAGCAAAGGACTTGTACAGATATAAATTTCATCTCCACGAGATGCTAATTCTGAAATTGCTTCTAATGAACCTTCAATTGGTGGAAGATTCAAATAAAATCCCTGGGCTAAATAAATTTCTTCTACTAAAGGTTGAAGTTCATTAGAATATTGTTCTTTAACATAAAATGAAGTCCTTTGCTCTAATGGAACAAAAGATTTATCGGGATGGCGATTTCTGTAAGTGTCTAAAACTCCTTTCTCAAAATCTGCAACAACCCCGTCCATATCAACAAGTATTCTCATAGAAATTGGAAATCAGACTATATTTATAATCATTATGGTGAAAAAATTATTTCATTTAACTTGGGGATTTAGAGAAGTTTTTGCGAAGCAAAAATTTGGACGGAGCCTGCAAGGCGGAGTCTCTAAATCCTTGTTATACGTTTTTTCTGCAAGAAAAAATGCCGAAGCGAAGCGTAGGCACAGTATGACGCAGCCGTCGAGCAAAAGAATTAGTCTTTATTAAAATTAGGATTTAGTTTTTTAAACCAAGGACATTCCCAACAAGCTATAAATTTATCTTTTACTTTTGGACAATCAGGATATTTCTTGTACGATCCTGCAACGTACCAACATTCTCTCCCAGAATTCGTTGTATATGCAGGACAATTTTTCCTAATTTTAATATCGCAATTCCAAAATTCCCAACAATTTTGAGGTTCTTTTTTACTCATGATTAAACATTAATTTAATTACTATATAATTCTTTTGTTTGCGAGGCGGCGAGTAATATTGCGTATAACATGAGGATTTTATGAAATTCCGTAGGAATTTGGGGGAGAACTGCAAGTTCGAACCATAAAATCCTTGTTATGCGTTTTTTCTGCAAGAAAAAATTTCGACTGAAAGGAGAAAAAGTAATCCTTTTCTTAGTTATTTTTAACTCTTAGTTAGGATTATTTCGCATAACGTTAGGGATATACGAAGTTTTTCTGGAACGAAGTGGAAGAAAAATTTTGGTGAAGCCCGAGCCGAGGGCTGAACCGTATATCCCTTGTTATACGCCCCGACGACTGAAAGGAGGAGAGCGCAGCGTGGTTCGAGCGAAGCGAGAAAGTCAGAAGTCGGCTTTTTTCTTTTTTATGAGCGCACATCATTTATTTTTTCTTAACAATTATCATCATGTGTCCACTTAAATCAACGATTACTGGATCAGTACAAATTTTGTCATGAATAGCTAACCAATTTTTCCACGCTTTAGGATATTTTTCCGCAAAGTCATTTGTTGCTTCGGGACTGACATTTAATCCTTCAAGGCCTATTTTTTCAATAATTTGTACAGCCTTTTTGGCAAAAATGGCTTCAAGTTCAGAGGATGTAAAATAATGACAATAGCCATCTCCTCTCCATTTGTAATCTTCGCCATTTGATACAAGGTTTTCAAAGTGCTTTTTATATCCAACTTCTTGAGGCCAGCCAAGAGGAGTGGCTAAAAGTACCCCATACTTACTCATCACAGAAACAAAAATTAAAGATCCTTTTTTCGCGACTCTAAGTAATTCATCTATTGCCTTTTGTCTTTCTGATTCTGGATTAACATGAGAAAGAGGACCGCCTAAACAAAGAACGACATCAAAAGAGTTATCTTCAAACATAGACAAATCCGTAATTGATCCTTCAACAACATCTTTAATTTTTGTTTGTACTTTTTCTTTCTTTATTTTCTTTCTCGCTATTTCTAAATGTTCAGGAACTAAATCAAAAAGCACAACATCGTGTCCCATTTTTGCCAATTCGATTGCATATCTTCCGGGACCTCCTCCCGCGTCAAGAATAAGTGATTTTTTCGGAAGATACTTTTTCAAAAATTTTATTGTTGTATCAAATTCAATTTTATGAAAAGGATCTTTTGCTAGTCTATTCCATTCTTGGATAGCATCTTTTTCATAATTCTTTTTGGTTAGCTTAACCTCTTTGTTTTTCATAATAATTGTATAAAAAATAAATGATTTATAATTGTTGTGTTTTATGTGCGCTCATTTTCTTTCTAAAAAGCCGACTTCTGATTGCGTATAACATGAGGGATAGGCGAAGTTCCGAACGTATTTTTTGTGAGGAATTTGGGAGAATGAGCAAATCAATTGGTGATTTGTGAAATGAACCGTTTATCCCGTGTTAAGTTCTTTTCCCATGATTTATTATGGGAAAATTTCGTCCGAAAAGTCGCACTCTTTAAAGTTAATTTTTAACCTTGAGATAAGTGCGATTGAACTTAACATTGGGATTTAGAGAAGTTTTGCCGTAGGCAAAATTTGGGCAAAATTCTGCAAGAATTTTCCTCTAAATCCTTGTTAAATGGGGGTGAGCGAAGTGAAAGGCTGCAAGCCGTCCCCGAGGATTTGCTGAAAGTAAACCGCAGAGTAATTTTTAGTGGCGTTCTATCAAATGAGCGAATGCGACACATCAAGAACAAGAATCGAGGGGGACAATCTTTTTTTACTTTTTTTAGGGAGGGGCTTTTTTAAGAAGAAAGTTGTTTAATGACATTAAATATTTGATATGATATTTTTGATATGTTTTGTTTTAATTCTTGTCTATTTAAT
>ERZ889078.197-NODE-197-length-54662-cov-15.758987_pt1 | contig 54662 bp, 48 predicted proteins | sample MGYA00521266_ERZ889078 | MGnify/ENA primary metagenome ERZ889078 (study PRJEB32303, sample SAMEA104408618) | aquatic metagenome | biome: Brackish water; feature: Pelagic; material: water | place: Baltic Sea | collected 2014-06-16T06:34:00 | depth 76,534 m ... | reverse complement strand
TCGAAAGTATACCATTGATTTTGTTCGATAAAATATATCTAAACCCACCAAAACGGAGTTATGCTGAGGTCTCTTACAGGTAAAGTAAGAACTTAGTTAAAGCGGCCGAATTTTCAGTTTGACTAAGCGATTGTCGCGTTTGCGGACCACTTCAAAGCGAAATCCATGAAAGCTAAATACCTGCCCTTCGGCTGGAATCATTTGTGCTTCATGAATCATAAGACCTGCGATTGTGTTGGCCTCATCATCAGGTAATTGCCAGTCTTTTGCTCGATTTAGATCTCGGATTGTCATTGAGCCATCAACTAAATAATCACCATTTTCCGATTTTTTCAATGGGCTGTCGCGTTCTACGTCGAACTCGTCAGTGATTTCGCCGACAATTTCTTCTAAAATATCTTCCAACGTAATCAGCCCACGAAGCGCGCCATATTCATCCACAACCAACGCAAAATGGGTGCGTCGTTTCAAAAATTGCCGCATCTGTTCGTCAAGCGTAGTTGTTTCAGGCACAAAATAGGGCTTCATCGCTACCTTGAGGACGTCAACCGAAGCTAGGTTGAGCACAGTTCTGTCGCCTGCGCGCAAGACATTGTTCATCTCGCGCAGCAGATCCTTGGCATGCACAACACCTAAAATATTCTCATCATCGCCCCGATAGACTGGTAATCTTGTGTGCGGCGATGCTAGCGCTTGGCTGATAATATCATCAGGGGCCGTATCGGCATCGATCATTTCTATTTGGCTGCGGTGGCGCATGATCTCTTCTACGGTACGCGACGTCAGGTCCAGTGCGCCCAGAAGACGGTCGCGGTCTTCCTTTTCCACAGCCCCTTCGGAGTGGCCTAATGCAATTACTCCAGCTATTTCTTCTCGAAGGGCTAAGATGTGGCTGTTGGGGTCAGTGCGGACACCAAACAGATATAAAAGGCCTCGAACAAAAAGTCGCACAACATTGATAATAGGAGAAAAAATCCAAATCATAATTTGAATAACAGGAGCTACCCGCGCTGCGAATGTTTCGGGAAAAGTTATAGCAACAGTCTTTGGCAGCACCTCACCAAAAACCAAGACGAGAACAGTCATACCCAAAGTTGCAAAGGCCACACCTGAATCGCCAAAAAGCCGTGTCAGCAAAGCAGTTGCAAGTGAGGCAGCCAAAATATTCACTACATTATTACCCAAAAGCAGAGCACCTATCATTTTTTCGCTGTCTTCGGTCACCCGCAAAGCGGCCTGCGCGCCCTTAGAACCCCGATCAGACTGGCTGCGCAACTTTCCGCGTGAGGCTGCTGTTAGCGCCGTCTCTGACCCTGAAAAAAAACCCGAAACGGTCAACAGCACAGCAATTGACCCAGAGGTCAGCCAGAAATTAGTGTCAAAAAAATGCGTGCTCATAGTCTTTCCTTAATATGAACCCTTTATGTGGTGTGGCGTAGGGGTATAATCAATGTATAGGGCGGGCTCACCTTAGCGTTTTTTTGGTTTGGCCAAAGGATGGTGGGTTAAGACCAAAGTTTTAAGATGTGCATCTAGCACATGGGTATAAATCTCGGTGGTAGCAATATCGGCATGACCAAGAAGCGTTTGAATGACCCGCAAGTCAGCGCCGCCGGCCAAAAGATGGGTGGCGAAGGCATGGCGCAGCCGATGGGGGGTCACCAGCGAAGGATCAATACCTGAGGTGACGGCAATATTTTTCAACATTAAGTAGTAATATTCACGGCTAATATGTAGACCTTTTTTTGGACTAGGAAATAAAAAACTGGAAATTTTAATTCCATTTTTTAACTGTCGATCATTTTTTTGATCGAGCTTTTTAATCCACTTTGTTAATAGATCTGCGGCGGGCGCAGATAGGGGTGTTAAGCGCTCTTTCTCACCTTTGCCGCGCACTAAGAGCATCTTTGGTGCCCCGCGTGCGGAGGCAAGGGGGAGCGACACCATCTCTGAGACACGCATCCCTGTGGCGTAAAGTAGCTCAAGCATCAAGCCGTTTCGCAACTGTTCAAAGCTGGTGCGTCCATAGCTGCGCGCCGCCACCAAAAGCGCGTTTACTTGGCTTTGGGTCAAGACCTGTGGAAGTGATTTCGCTTGTTTCGGTCCTTTTAGCGTGATGGCCGGATTATCATTGCGCCAACCTTCTTCAAAGGCAAAGCGCAGCAATTGGCGGATGGATGACAGCCTCCGTGCGCGTGTGGATCTGGACAGGCCAATTGTGTCGCAGTGAATAAGATAATCGTTGATCTCATCTCGGCTGACATCAATGAAGCTTTGGGCGCGCTGTTTTAAAAACTTTGAAAAATCAAGTAAATCACGACCATATGCCAGTTGGGTGTTGCGCGCACTATCAAGTTCGGCGGCACTGGTCTCCAGAAACTGGGTGATCCATTGATGATCTTTTTTTGGGACCGCATTCATAGGGTTGGGCGTTTTAAAAGCAGAACCTGCAAGGCAATTTGGCGCGAAATATCGCCTTGACCCACCCTATCAAGCAGGCTCAGTCCCGTGCATAACGCCGCGTTGTCGCCTGAGGCACCACGGTTTATCAGCGCAAGCGCGCTAAGAATTGCTTCGCCGTAGCGATTTTGATCCAGAAATTGCTGCAAATCATGAGGCAAAAGGGGCTTTGTAAAGGCTTTGGCGACAGCTTCTTGCTGGGGAGTTAGGCTTTTGCGCTCTGCCTCTTGTCGCAAATCACCACCCTCTTGGGTGATTGTGCCCGTTGCCAAGCCAATCAACAGCGCATCAAAGGCACTTTGCGGTTGACGCAGTTGCGCGATTTGTTGTGCACCTTCGGACAAAAGCAAAATGTGAAAGGCCAAATCAGCCTGCGGCTCTGGCAGGGCCAAAACTGCAAGACGGCGCGCATAGATATTGGCAAAGGGCACTTCTAGCCCCGCATTTTGCATCTGAACCCACGCCAAATGCAGGGTGTTTGTAATTTGTACAACATTTTTGGTAACCAGCGCTTTTTCAAAGGCTTGAATGGCCTTCACGCGGCCCCAGACACCGCCCGAGGCCGCAGACGTATCGTCAGAATAAAGTCCCAACAACACGTTAGGGGCCAAGACCCCTGCTTTGGCCAAGCGTTCGGCGGCCTCAACCTGGGCTGTATAGCCTGACTGAATGCGCAAATCACCATAGGCAAAGGCAATGGGCAAGTCTTGGGTGGGCAAAGGCTCTCCCACGGCTTCGAACAAGCGCCAAATCAAGGGACTAGGCCGCGACGGCGGTGATAGGGGAAGGTCTTGCTCGGTTAGGTCGCTGCCCAAAAATCGGGTCAAAATCGCATCTTGCTCGGAGTTTAGAATGCCTAGACTTTGGGCGGCGCGCAAAGTTATGGCAGCCGCGGCCCAGTCGCCGTCGCGCGCCAAACAAAAGATCCGCGCCAAATAGGTTGGGGCCAGAATTGGGGTTGTGCGCATGCTTTGGCAAGCCATATCCTCATGCCCTGTCAGCAACGCCACATCAAAGCTGCGGCGAAAAAGGGCGGGCGATTTGATCAGTACTAGATTGATAAGCCCTTCTGCCTGTTCAAGTGCGCCCATCTCTAAAAGGCGGTCAATTCGTTCGATTAACAGCGTAGCCTTCGTTGAACTGCCGCGCGGCGCATGGCTTTCGGCCAATAAAAGTTGAATGAAAAAACTTTGCGCGGCGGGTAAACTTGGGGCTGTGAGGGCTTTTAGTTGAGCTGCGATAGTATCAACCTGACCATTGGCCCAGAGATTCTGCGGAAGCCCCGTGACCCGTGTTGGTAAAAGGCCGAGCGAATCTGGTTGTTCATTTTGGATTGCAATAACGGCTATTTCTTGCCGTGGTGATGCAAGTTGAATGTCGGCAGTCTCATATCCCAACATTTGCGGGGGCGCGACTGAGTTTGAGAGCCAATCAATTGCCGATAACGGCGCATTTTTCGGGGCGAATTGTGCCAAAAAACCCTGCGCCAAAGCTGGCCTTCCTGTATACCATGACGTAGCGAAGGTCATAAAACATAATGATATAAACAAAAAAACAGGTTTCAAATCTTAATTCTCATTCAAAATGACTGGAAGTGTTTTGATTTCAGTATCAGGTGTTAGGGTGGCAAAACTAACGTAAAACACCATGCCAATAACCCCGATCACCACAATTGCGAAAAGTATTTTGATGAGTTGTCCCATTTGACTTCCTTTTGAGCCCAAAGCCTTTGGGCTTGGGCTGTTTTTTTTATTATGACTTATATATATGGTAATTGCACCAAATTCACGCCATTCATGAAAAAAGATTGGCTTCACCATTTAAAAGCAAATGGATCAAGTTTGACACGGCTATTAAAGACAATTGTTCTTGTAGGCATGATGGGGGCGGGTAAAACTGCGGTTGGGTTACAGCTTGCCAAAATGCTAGACGTTTCGTTTCTTGATTCGGATGACGAAATCATGAACGCCGCCCAACGCTCGATCGCTGAGATATTTGAGCGCGATGGTGAACAATTTTTTCGTGCTCGCGAAACCGAAGTGCTGCGCCGTTTGGTTGTGGGGCGTCCTTGTGTTTTATCAACTGGCGGTGGAGCCTTTATGTCTGAGTGCAACCGTACCATAATTCAAGGAGCGGGGATATCGGTCTGGCTTGAGGTGGACTTGCCTACGCTTTGGGCTCGAGTGCGAAATAAAACGACCCGCCCCTTGTTGCGCACGCAAAATCCTTATGCCACCCTTAAATCGATTTATGAGTTGCGTGTGCCCTCCTACCGTTTAGCGGCCTTGTCGGTGCAATCCAAGCCGGATTTAACAGTTGAAGATATGGCTAAAAAAGTTTGTATAGAGTTAAGACATCAAGACAATTTGTTTGAAAAAGGATAGTCCATGACAGGCGATCAGGTCGCAGTTCTCCTAGGCGATAGATCTTATGACGTGGTGATTGAGGCTGGTCTGACCGAACGGGTTGGCGACCTCATTGCCCCGCTTTTGGCTCGCAAACGCGTTGCTATTGTGACCGATGATCTGGTGGCTCCTTTGCATTTAGAAACCCTCCAAGCCTCGCTTGATTTGGCAGGGATAGCGCATACAAATTTGATTTTGCCCCATGGTGAAAGCACCAAAAACTGGCCCTGTCTGACACAAACCGTGGAGTGGTTGCTTGAACAAAAGATTGAGCGACGCGATATTGTCATTGCGTTTGGGGGGGGAGTGATTGGTGATTTGGTTGGCTTTGCTGCGGCCATTTTGCGGCGTGGAGTTCGATTTGTACAAATTCCAACCACGTTACTGGCGCAAGTTGACAGCTCTGTCGGCGGGAAAACTGGTATAAATTCTGTTGCAGGTAAAAATTTGATTGGCGCTTTCCATCAACCAAGTTTGGTCCTTGCTGATATCGCTTTGCTTGACAGTTTGTCAAAACGTGATTTTCTTGCCGGTTACGGTGAGGTGGTGAAATATGGGCTTTTGGGCAATATTGGCTTTTATGAATGGCTTGAAAAATGCGGTCCTCAAATTGCGTTGGGCGATCATGCGCTGCGCCAGGTTGCTGTGACCCGTTCGGTTCAAATGAAGGCCGATATTGTGGGCCGAGACGAAACAGAAGAAGGCGAGCGCGCGCTCTTAAATCTTGGTCACACGTTCTGCCATGCCCTCGAAAAAGCTACGGGTTATGGTGAGCGACTTTTGCACGGCGAAGGCGTTGCCATTGGCTGTGTGATGGCGCTTGAGTTGTCGCAAAGTATGGGCCTTATTTCGCAAGAAAGCCCTTCTCGGTTGCGCGCCCATTTGCGCGCCATGGGTACAAAGGTTGATTTGGCAGATATCTCGGGTGCGCTGCCAAGCGCTGAGGTGCTTTTGTCTTACATGGCGCAAGATAAAAAAGTGATTGACGGGCGTTTGCGGTTTATCTTGAATCGCTCCATTGGTCAGTCTTTTGTAGCCGATGATGTACCTGCTAAAGCTGTGTTGGAGGTTTTAAACGGTGCTTTGACGGGGCGGGGTGACTTATGACGGGAACCACAGCTGAAGCCAAAATAACCGTGATGGGGGCAGGAGCCTATGGGTTGGCACTGGCGTCGGTTCTCGCCCAAGGGGGGCGCAATGTGGCGCTCTGGGGGCGCGATGGTGCCAAGATCGCTAAGCTAGAAAACATGCAGCGCGTACAAAGCCTTTTGACCGCTGTTAACTTGCAGCCAAATTTACGCTTAATCGGACCAGAACTGACGCAAGTGGGCGATGTCGTACTTTTATGCGTTCCCAGCCAAGAGTTGCGCGGTCTTTTAACTCGCTTTCAAACGCTTTTGGCTGATAAAACTTTGGTGATTTGCTGCAAAGGAATTGAACATGCAACAGGGGCCTTGCCTAGCCAAATCGTGGCGGAATTCTGCCCTGGCGCCCAAATTGCGGTGCTAACGGGGCCAAGCTTTGCGGTTGATTTGATGGTAGGAAAACCTACAGCCCTCACACTGGCAGGCGCCCCAAGCTTTGGGCGCCAGTTGCAAGAACTTTTATCCACTCCCTTGATGCGACTTTACCTAACGGGTGATGTTTTGGGCGCTCAGTGGGGTGGGGCTCTTAAGAATGTGATTGCCATTGGTGCAGGCGTGGCCATGGGGGCGGGGCTTGGCGAAAGCGCGCGTGCCGCGCTGATGACTCGTGGCTTTGCTGAAATGCAGCGCCTGGCTGTTGATCAGGGCGCATTCGCACAAACTTTGGCGGGACTTTCGGGTTTTGGTGATTTAATTTTGACCTGCACCTCTGGGCAATCACGCAATTTTTCTTATGGGTTTGCTCTTGGCCAGAGGCAACCCGTTCAAATAAATCAAACCGTCGAAGGGGTAAAAACGGCCCACGCTGTGGCTAAACGTTATGGGCAGGCCATGCCCGTGGCCAATATATTGGCGAGTTTTTTGTCAGATGAGGTTGATTTGAAAACCGCTATCAAGGCTTTACTTGATAGACCACTCAAGGCGGAAATCACCTAGTGACTTTCTATTTTATGATTTGGCTGGGGCGCCAGGATTCGAACCTGGGAATGCCGGTACCAAAAACCGGTGCCTTACCACTTGGCGACGCCCCAACCGTGCGGCGTATCTAGCGAAGCCTCGCGCCCTCTGCAAGAGGATTTTGCAATAATTTGTAAGTCTTGCGCTGCTCAGGATAGAAGGCGCAATAAACGGAACAAAGGCATGTGATGCAGGACTATGATGTGGTGATTTTAGGCTCAGGTGCGGCAGGTCTTTTTGCCGCGGGCGAGGCTGCTCGCCGTGGGCGTCGGGTATTGGTAATTGATCATGCTAAGGCCGCAGGCGAAAAAATCCGCATCTCTGGTGGTGGGCGGTGCAACTTTACCAATCTTAATATCCAGCCTGAGCGGTTTTTGTCGCAGAACACCCGTTTTGCACTGTCAGCGCTGCGTCGCTTTACCCAACATGATTTTATTAGTCGCGTGAATGCTGCCAAAATCGCTTGGCATGAAAAGGCCATGGGCCAACTGTTTTGTGATGGTTCGGCCAAACAGATCACCCAAATGCTGTTGCGCGATTTAGCAGAGGGCTCAGGAGAAATTTGGCTCGAGACAAGGATTTTCGGGGTGCAGCGCTGTGGTGCTACCTATCAGGTTGACACGTCGCGCGGTGCAGTGACAGCTGTGTCTGTCATTGTCGCTTTGGGCGGCAAATCCATTCCAAAAATGGGAGCCACTGGCTTAGGTTACAAGATTGCCCAGCAGTTTGACATCCCACTAGTGGAGACCCGCCCAGCCCTTGTGCCCCTAACCTTTGGTGGCGCCGAACTTGAGGCGTTAGCCTCTCTCTCCGGGCTGTCGGTTGCGGGGCGGGTAACTTCGGGACAAATACGCTTTGATGATGGGGTGCTTTTTACCCATCGTGGGCTTTCGGGGCCTGCAGTGTTGCAAATCAGCTCATACTGGCGCGAGGGTGAGGTTATTTTACTGGATCTTGCCCGCGAACAAGATAGCGGCATATTTTTACGCAAATTGCGCGAGCAAAATGGCAAAATAGCACTGCAAACAGCTTTGGGGCGGTTTTTGCCAGAAAAGCTGGCGCGTTTAGTGGCGGTGCAGTCTGGTCTTTTAGGAAATTTGGCAGATCAAAATAACGCGAAATTAGATCATTTGGCTGCATTGGTACATGGATGGAACCTAATCCCAGTCGGTTCCGAGGGTTACCGTACCGCAGAAGTGACACTTGGTGGGGTTAGCACGGACGCGCTAGATTCTAAAAATATGCAGGTCAAATTCTGCCCCGGTCTTTATTTTATAGGTGAAGTTGTTGACGTAACTGGTTGGTTGGGCGGATATAATTTTCAATGGGCTTGGTCATCCGCTTGGGCCGCTGCTCAGGTCGCGTGACCGATGTCATTCAGATTATAAGGGGTGGTTTGATAGATTTCATTGATCCAATTACCATAAAGTAAATGCGCGTGGCTACGCCAACGATTGTTGGGTGCAAGGACAGGATTGTCGTCAGGATAGTAGTTTAATGGCACATTAATAGGCGTGCCTTCCGCCATATCGCGGTCATATTCTTGTTTAAGCGTATCGCTGTCATATTCAAAATGGTTGAAAATATAAAGCGCACGGTGGGCTGCATCTTCGATCAGACAGGGGCCCACCTCTGGGCTTGATAGAAGAATTTTCAAGCCGGCTTTGCTGGCTATTTCCTCTTGTTTCATCTCGGTCCAGCGTGACACGGGAATAACAAAATCATCTGAAAATCCGCGCAAATAGGCTGAGGTTGGTACTATATTACGGTGTCTGAAACAGCCAAAAGCCTTGGTGCTTAGCATATGTTTATCAACTTTATGAAAATAATTAATCATGGCCATGCCACCCCAGCACACGCCAAAGGTTGAGTGCACATTGGTTTGCGTCCAATCCATCACCTCTTGTAATTCAGCCCAATAGGTAACACCAGTAAAGGGCAAATGCTCAATCGGTGCCCCCGTGATAATCAGCCCATCAAATTTCTCTGACTTAACAGCGGAAAAAGGGCGATAAAAGGCTTCCATATGTTCAGCTGCGGTGTTTTTGGTTTGATGTTCGGACATCCGGATCAGGTGAAAGTCAATTTGCAAAGGGGTTGCACCAATCAGGCGGGCAAATTGATTTTCCGTTTGAATTTTTTTTGGCATCAAATTCAGGAGTGCAATGCGCAACGGACGAATTTCTTGGGTCGAGGCGCGCTCAGGCGTCATTACCATAACACCTTCTTTTTGCAAAAGGTCAAAGGCGGGTAGGGTTTGGGGTAAGGTTATAGGCATAGGGCATTTTTGCTTTTTTCTGCAATAGCGTTAGCTATTAGACTATTGAAATCATCTGTATTTTTAATTTTTGCTACATTTTGGGCGCTGACCGTCACACCCCAATTTGCCATGGCCTCGTATCGGGGTTGGCGGTGGGCCAAGGCCTGTGAATAGCTGAAGCGCACGAAGGTATCAGGATCAATCTCGTTTGACGATTGCCCCTTTTGGTTTTGATAATCTTGCCAAATCCGTAACAAAAAGGCGGGCTGGTAGCACATGGGTTTGGGCGCACGGTCAAAGCGTTTGATCAGTTCATCGCTATGGGCCGTCGACCCTTTTATCCAAATCAAAAGTTGTGACTGGGACAATTCATTCATTAAAGTATCTTTTGGGTCAAATGGGTCACAGACTTCGCAGATTGAGCCTCCACTATCGCAGATAAAATTCTCATATCCGTAAATATCGTGCGCGCGTGTCATAAACTGCAGCGAGTCACTTAAGGCTGCTATTTCTGATTGAAAATGTTGTGCTTGGCGGCGTTGATATTCCGAAAACTCTAACCCACCTAATTCAACAGCCCCAGGCTTGCCCAAGTAGGTCGAAAGCGGAGCTAGATTGTCAAAGGTTATGTTGGATTTAATTTGCACAGAATCGCTGAGTAAAAGTGGACGCAAAAAAGGCACTTTCATTGCTTCGCGCTTCAAGTTATCAGCTATATATTCGCCTAAATAGCGCGTACCGATGCGGTAGTCTACAGAGTAGTGGAACCAGCTTTTATCAGCTCGCAAAAGGTTGGCCAAATGTGTTTTTCCCAAACCTGACATACCAAATACTAGCACGCGCTTTTGGGTTGCCTTTTGCCAATCATTTGCTGTGGAATAAATCATCATGCTCTCCAGATTTCACTCTTGTTAGAGCCTTTTGAGGGAGACTTCACGCGTTTATTTATGCGTCCCTTCGGTCCAAACCCCTAGAATGAAAGTTGTTTCATCAAAACATCACATTTTATCAGACAAATAACGGGTCAGCCTTTGCCAAGCGGTCAAACTTCATTAGGCTATCAATCAGGACATTCATCCGATTAAGTGGCACCATATTTGGTCCGTCTGAGGGTGCCGTATCGGGCTTTTCATGGGTTTCAATAAAGACCCCAGCAACCCCAAGGCTTACGGCAGCGCGTGCCATCACGGGGGCAAACTCACGTTGCCCGCCTGATGAGCCGCCCATGCCGCCGGGCTGTTGCACCGAATGGGTGGCGTCCATAATTACAGGATAACCGCTGCGCGCCATGATAGGCAGGGCGCGCATATCGGCGACTAAAGTATTATAACCAAAACTGGTGCCGCGTTCGGTCAGCATAATATTTTCATTGCCGGTAGAGACAAGCTTGGCCGCGACATTGGCCATATCCCAAGGGGCCAAAAATTGCCCTTTTTTCACATTCACTACCGCACCTGTTTGGGCAGCTGCCAACAGCAGATCGGTTTGGCGGCAGAGAAACGCTGGGATTTGAATAATATCAACATATTGCGCCGCAATCTGGGCTTGTTCAGCGTCATGCACATCGGTTAACACTGGAATGCCACTTGCCCTTATTTTAGCCAATATCTCAAGCCCGGCTATCATGCCTAATCCCCTTTTCCCCGAAAGTGAGCTACGGTTGGCCTTGTCATAGCTGCCTTTGAAAACATATTGTGCACCCGCAGCCTGACAGACCATCGCCATGTTGCCCGCAATCATTTCAGCGTGATCTAGGCTTTCCAATTGGCAAGGACCAGAGATGACTAAAAGTGGTTTGTCATTGGCAATTTTAAGGCCGGCGCAGTTAATCGTTTTCATAAAAATCCTAACCTGAAACTTATTCTAGAAAATTTGAGGACGTCATAAATAGTATCGATCTAAATAGCAGAAAAGATCAACATAACAAGGAAGGTTTTTTCAAAACCCTTTGGTTGGCTTGTCTCATTCGTCAGCCTGGGATTGGCATACACTAACAAATAGTTGGCTTGGTGGTTTGGGTTGTTTCGCGCTACGTCAAGGTAGGTTTCCTTACCAGAAGGCTATTTTGCCTGAGGGAGGTTACCCACTCCGCGCATGATGTAGATCATCTGCGCAAACGCCAATCCGGACAGCAGCGCCAGGCCAAAGCCTAAACGAGCGCCTTCGCGGGCAATGCCTCCTAATAGCGTGACATCTGCCACCAAGCTCGGTGTCACGAAGGCCAGTGCACTGCTGACAGCAATTAAAGCCAAATCGCGTTTGCTAAGGTCCAAAGGGCGGACAACCAAACCAAACGATATGGCCAAAAGTGCCATAATAAACATGCCCAATGGTTTACCCACCATCATAGAAAGCCACAGGCTAAGGGTCACCTGATTGAAGGCCTGAAAGTCGATTCCGCCTTGGGTAAGGCCAAAAAGAGCCATAGTTATGACAAGGGGTGGGGTCATTAAGTGGGTCATGCGGTTTAGTGGGTCATGTAAGAACCTCTCTGGCATGGAAAAAAGACCAAAGGCATGGGAACCGTGGGCAATAGCGGGAATGATCGGCAAAAGCCCCAATGTAAGCGGCAGCCCCGACCCCCAAAAAAACAAAAAGCAAAAGCAGGCCCCAATAAGGTAGGGGGTTAAATGTTTCGCATTTTCCTTATCACGCTCGGATAGCGCTAAAGGGGCAAAACGGCCAAAAAAACGCCATGTTAAAAAACTGCAAAGGCCCGTCATAAATAGATAAAAAAATGAGATATCACCAATCGGATCAAGGGCAACCATAAATAACAGCCCTAAAATGGAGCTGACGCCTGCGATCGCCAAAATAGGTTCAATTGCGCGATGTTTGCCTCCAAAAATCATCTTCCCCATCATATAGGCCAAAAGCACGTCACCTCCAAAAGGTACGCTCCAACCATAGGTGGTGATTTGTTCTATCTGCCCCTTAGTTTGCGTCAGCCACCAAGTTACCAGCGCGCCCAAAAAGCCGCCTAAACACATTATGGCCCAAAGCCCCATATCACGGCGGCGCAAAAATCCACGTTGAAACAGCGCGGATTCCCAAAGCTCTTTACCGATGACAAAGAACAAAAGCGCCGTTGCACTGTGCGCCAAGAATCGACCAAAAGTTAGTAGTTTTATATCAAAAGGCAGGGCGCGTATAAAGGCAAGTTGTGGGTCAATCAGTCGAAACTCTACCATGTCATAATAGCTTTCCGGTGACAGATTGACCCAAGCGGTGCCCAATGCCATGCCGGCTAACATAGCAGCTGAAATCTGAGGAATGACGGGTGTGACACGATACATGAAATATTCCCCAAAGGACAAATTGTAAGCGATAATTATACTTAGCAAAATGACCACATGGCCGCAAGTTGGTACAATTATTACAAGGGCAAAGCAGCGCTTGATCCTGTGGTGGGGGTTGAGTAGGAAAGCGCATGGATATAAATATGACTGACCTAGACCAAAGCTATCTGGCTATGATGCTAAAGCCCGAGGACGATCGGCTGAGATTGCATTATTATGACGCCTTGGCCGATTCTGAGCTGTTCGTATTACTAGAGCGTGAACCCAAAGCCAGTGACATAGATCCAAAGGTTTTTGCGCTTGAGGGCGGTCCCTTGGTTTTGGTCTTTGATGTTGAAGAGCGCCTGTCAGCGTTTACGGGTGCCGCTGCCCCGTATGCTGCTTTGCCAGGTCGGGTGATTGCCACCGCGCTTGTGGGGCAGGGCGTGGGGTTGGGGATCAACCTTGGGGTCGCTTCGGCAATGATTTTGCCTCCCTCGGCGGTGCAGTGGTTGGCGGATACGCTGGCCCATCAGCCTGCTCAGGACGAAGGGCGCCCCAAATTTTTTCATCCGCCGCAGGCTTTGCCGGCTGAATTGATGCGCGTGCTGACGCACAAACTGTCGCGCATCGGCGCGCTGGCCGATTATGCGCTGTTGGGAGGCGTCGAATATGAGGGAGGGCGCAGGGGCCATCTTTTGGCCTTTGTGGATGCAAATCAAAATGCCGAGGCCGCTTTGGCTAAAACTGCCACTGAGGCTTTGACCTTTTCGGGCCTAGACGCGGGGACTTTGGACGTGACCTTTTTGGCCAGCGGTGACCGTGGGCTTGAGATGTTAAAAAAAGTAGGCCAGCGTGTTGATTGGAGCAAACCTCAAGGTCCAAGCCCAAAAGTCGCACCAAGCGCACCAGGCTCAAACCCTAAAAAGCCACCAATTTTGCGTTAAAGGGGTCTAATTATTTAGGTATTATAGTACCTATTTGTTAAAATATTGATTTTATTGTATAAAAATAGTATAAATTCGCTTGACCCGCTCATTTTTATGCAGCAGATAGGGCCATCTTCTAGCAGGGATCCTTTCCCCATTATTCATAGGGTTCATTATGAAAACCTTTTCTGCAACACCGTCGGATATCCAAAAGAAATGGATCCTGATCGACGCTGAAGGCGTTGTGTTGGGCCGCTTGGCGACAATCGTTGCTAATATCCTTCGTGGCAAAAATAAACCAACCTTCACACCGCACATGGACATGGGCGACAATGTGATTGTTATTAATGCCGACAAAATTCAATTGACCGGTAATAAACGCGCCGATAAGCGCTATTACTGGCACACGGGCCATCCCGGAGGGATCAAGTTCCGCACGGCAGGGCAGGTGCTTGATGGTGCCCACCCAGAGCGTGTTGTGACAAAAGCGGTTGAACGTATGATCACCCGTAATAGCCTTGGCCGTCAGCAAATGACGAACCTGCGCGTTTACGCCAGCGCCGAGCATCCCCATGAAGCACAACAGCCTGTCGTTCTCGATCTTAAATCGTTGAACCCAAAAAACACGCGGAGCGCATGATATGTCCGACATCAAATCACTTGACGATCTGAAATCGGCGGTATCGGGCACGACTGCCGCCATCGAAACCGTTAATATGGCCGCACCACGCGTGGCTGTACGGGATAGCTTAGGCCGCTCATACGCCACAGGCAAACGTAAAGACGCTGTTGCACGTGTTTGGATCAAACCAGGCTCAGGTAAAGTGGTCGTGAATGGCAAAACGATGGCCGAATATTTTGCGCGTCCCGTGCTGCAAATGATCTTACGTCAGCCCTTCACTGTTGCTGGCGTTGAAGGTCAATTTGACGTGAATGCTACAGTTGCAGGCGGCGGTCTTTCAGGCCAGGCGGGTGCTGTGAAACACGGTATTTCAAAAGCGTTGCAGATTTATGAACCCACATTGCGGGGCGCATTAAAAGCAGCAGGCTTCTTGACGCGTGACAGTCGCGTTGTTGAGCGTAAAAAATACGGCAAAGCCAAAGCACGTAAGAGCTTCCAGTTTTCTAAGCGTTAATAGCTTTAATAACTATTATATAATTAAAACAAAGGGTTGCAAGAAATTGCAGCCCTTTTTTCTTCCTATGAATACTAGTTTTGACGCAAAGTCACATTAATTTGGGGGATGTAGTATTATGTTTCGTTACATGTATATATCCTATAATAAATATTATGTAATATAAATACCTGTATCGCTTTGCAAAATCTGATTAGATACGTTAAATTATAAAAAATCATGAAGGAAATCCAATGTTTGATCGTTCTATCAAAATAGCACCGTCGATCCTTGCCGCTGATTTTGCCAATTTTGGAGCAGAATGTCGCGCTGTTGAAGACCAAGGTGCCGATTGGATTCATATTGACGTGATGGATGGTCACTTTGTGCCCAATATCACTTTTGGACCCGCCACCTGCGCCGCTATTCGTCCGCATATTCTGGGCGTTATGGATGTGCATTTGATGATCGCTCCTATTGATAGCTATATTGAAGCCTTTGCCCATGCTGGTGCTGACATTATTACTGCCCATCTTGAGGCTGGCCCCCACATTCATAGAACTTTGCAAGCCATTAGAAATACTGGAAAAAAATCGGGCTTGGCCCTTAACCCGGGTACGGGTTTAGATGGGGTTGAAAACCTTCTTGATATGGTTGATTTGATTTGTGTGATGAGTGTAAATCCTGGATTTGGTGGACAAAGCTTCATTCATTCTCAGGTTGAAAAGACCAGAAGACTTCGCCAAATGATCGGCGGACGACCCATTCATATTGAGATTGACGGCGGTATCACTGCCGAAACTGCGCCGCTGATGGCATCGGTTGGCGCCGATGTTTTGGTTGCGGGTTCAGCGGTATTTAAGGGTGGATCCGTTACGGATCCCTCCGTTTATGGACGAAATATAGCAGCCATTAGAGCTGCGGCAAAAGCCGCGCAGTCGCATTAAAAACGGCCTTAATGCATATAAAAATAAGATAAAAAAGGGGCGAGAAAATCGCTTCTCGCCCCTGTTCAATTAATAATAAAATATCAACCAGCTAAAGTTTTTGCAACTTCTGCTGCAAAATCTTCTTTCTCTTTTTCAATTCCTTCGCCAACGGACATACGCACAAAGCCCACAACTTCAACACCAGCATCTTTTGCAGCTTGTTCAACTGTGATGTCGGGGTTCATGACGAATTTTTGGCCCAAAAGGGTCACTTCTTCAAAGTATTTTGCCATGCGGCCCACAATCATCTTTTCGATCACCGCTTCTGGCTTGCCAGATTCGCGCGCTTGCTCAGTCAAGATACTTTTCTCACGGGCGACTAGCTCCGGCGACAAATCTGCTTCAGACAAGGACGCAGGGTTTGTTGCCGCTATGTGCATTGCTATTTGTTTTGCAATTCCATTATCGGTGCCTTTTATCGCAACCAAAACGCCGATTTTGCCCATACCGTCTGCCGCTGCATTATGCACATAGGCGGCAACAGTGTCGCCGCTCAGCGTGGCCATACGGCGCACCGATATATTTTCACCAATGACCGAGATAGCTTCCGTGATTACGGTATCAACGGATTTACCATTCAAGTCCGCCGCTTTTAGCGCATCAATATCGCCAACGGTCAAAGCCGTTGTTGTGATTCCGCGTACCATATTTTGGAAATCACCATTTTTGGCGACGAAGTCTGTTTCAGAATTAACTTCAACGGCAACGCCTTTGCCACCCAAGACGGACACACCGACCAAACCTTCAGCCGCAATGCGACCTGATTTTTTAGCCGCTTTGGCAAGACCTTTGGTGCGCAGCCAGTCAACGGCCGCTTCCATATCGCCTTCGGTTTCGGTTAATGCTTTTTTCGCATCCATCATGCCTGCGCCAGTACTGTCGCGCAGTTCTTTGACCATCTGAGCCGTGATTGCCATCGGGCACTCCTATGAAAATAAAGATCGGCAGGGTTTCCCCTGCCGACAAAAGTAAAGTCCTTCGCCTTAAGATTCAGCAACCGCAGCTTCTGCGATCACTTCTTCTTCAGGGGCTTCTTCCAATGCGCCCAAGTCAACGCCAGCGGCACCCATTTGGGCCGACATGCCGTCAAGTGCTGCGCGGGAGATCAGGTCGCAATAAAGACCAATTGCGCGTGCTGCGTCATCATTGCCTGGAATCACATAATCAATGTCTTTTGGTGAACAGTTGGTGTCCACAATACCTATCACAGGAATGCCTAGTTTTTTGGCTTCCAAGATGGCCAGGCTCTCTTTGCCCACATCAACCACAAACAGCAAATCAGGCACGCCGCCCATTTCGCGAATTCCACCGAGTGAGGCTTGCAATTTGCCTTGCTCACGCTCTAGGTGAAGACGTTCTTTTTTGGTCAGGCCTTCAGCACCATGGTTCATCAATTCGTCGATCTGTTTCAGACGTTGAATTGATTTCGAAACAGTTTGCCAATTGGTCAAAGTGCCACCCAACCAGCGGTGGTTCATAAAGAACTGCGCCGATTTTTCTGCCGCTTCTGCTATAGGTTTTTGGGCTTGGCGTTTTGTGCCAACAAACAAAACACGGCCGCCTTTGGCAACGGTGTCACGCACAACTTTCAAAGCTTGATCAAGCAGCGGAACTGTTTGTGTCAAATCTAGGATGTGAATGCCATTGCGGTCGCCGTAGATATATTCACCCATTTTAGGGTTCCAACGGGCGGTTTGGTGGCCGTAGTGAACGCCAGCTTCAAGCAGCTGACGCATTGTAAAATCAGGGAGCGCCATGTCCAATGTTCCTTTTCCGGTTTGCGCCTCGGCGCGGCCATCAGATCGGGAAGATCCCTTTCCAACCGGCGGACCAACAAAGAATTTACTTTGCCAAGCCCAAGCCACGCCTGTGAAGTGCTGCGCGTTTACGTGTTTCATAGGCTGATTACAAGCCCTTGAACGCGTATTTTATCCCGATGGCATATGTTTTTCTCCTGTTTTCATGCGGGCCTTGGCAATAGGCCTTGCACATAGAATACCTTTCAGGCGAGACAGCATTATGACAGATAAAACCGCCCTTCCCCTTTCCCCTTTGCAACCTATTGATGTCTTGTGCATCGGCTCGGTTTTATGGGATGTGATAGGACGCACCTCGGTCCCTATGGCTGCGGGGGACGATCGGCCAGGGCATATTGTGCGCCAACCTGGTGGGGTTGCTCTGAATGTTGCTATGGCTTTGCGGATTTTGGGCCTTAGGCCAGCGCTTTTATCAGCACTTGGCCAAGATAGCGACGGGGCTGCTTTGGTTTTGGCCTGTCAAAGGCTGGGGCTCAATACGGACTATCTATATCAATCCATTGATCTATCTACAGATTTTTATATGGCGATTGAGGGTCAAGGCAAGCTTATTGCAGCCATCGCAGACGCCCACACACTTGAGGCAGCGGGCCATAAAATTTTGCAGCCCCTGTCAGATGGACGTCTGGCCCGCGCCACGGCGCCTTGGACGGGACCTATTGTTCTTGATGGCAACCTAACCGAAGGGGTGCTGCACGAAATTGCCCATGATCCACTTTATGCCAAAGCGCAGCTTTTTGTGGCCCCCGCAAGTCCAGGAAAAGCCAAGCGGATCAAGTCACTTTTGGCGCATGGGCAAGCGATTTTCTATGTGAATTTAGAAGAGGCGGGCTTGATGTGTGCATGCGTATTCTCCTCGGCCGCTGACGCAGCTTTAGCACTAATTGATCTTGGGGCCAGACGTGCTTTGGTCACAAACGGCGCGCAATCTTGCGCCGATGCGCTGCGCGACGGCCCGCTTTTGACTCAATCGCCGCCCCAAGTGCCTGTATTGCGCGTTACTGGCGCGGGAGATACGTTCATGGCCGCCCATATTGTGGCCCATCTCCATCAAAATGACCGTGCCAAAGCTCTAAATTTGGCAGTTTTGGCTGCGGCCCATTTTATTTCAACAAAAGGTGATTTTTAATGCCTCAAATGTTGCCCATGATCTATGCTCCCGAAGTGCTGGCCGCCCGAGCAGAGGGCCGCCCGATCGTAGCGTTGGAAAGCACCATTATCACCCATGGCATGCCCTTTCCTGACAATCAAATCATGGCGAAAAGGGTCGAACAAGATCTGCGCGACATGGGCGTTTGCCCTGCCACCATTGCGGTAATGGAGGGGAACATTCACATTGGCCTAACCGCCCAAAATCTTGAAAGACTGGCGAAAACGAAAGAAGCTGCGAAGTTGTCGCGTGCGGACTTGGCGGTCTGTGTTGCGGCGGGCACAACGGGGGCCACCACTGTGGCCGCCACGATGATTTGCGCGGCTATCACGGGGATAAAAATCTTTGCCACCGGTGGTATTGGCGGCGTGCATCGCGGTGCGTCGGAAAGTTTTGATGTCTCGGCCGATTTGCGCGAATTTGCTCTGTCGTCCGTGACGGTGGTTTGCGCAGGCGCCAAAGCCATTTTGGATTTGCCCAAGACCTTTGAGCTTCTCGAGACCTACGGCGTGCCCGTTATCGCCTTTGGGCAAGATCAAATCCCCGCCTTTTGGTCGCGCGAAAGCGGCCTTATAGCCCCTTTGCGTATGGATGACCCGAAAGCGATTGCCCGCGCCCATCAAATGCGCGCCGCCCTTGGGCTTGCGGGGGGGCAATTAGTGGTCAACCCGATTCCCTATATTGACGAGATCCCCAACCATGAGATTGAGCCCGCGATCCTGGCTGCTTTGGCCCAAGCTCAAGCACAATCGATCAGCGCTAAAAAGGTGACGCCTTTTTTGCTCGATTACATTTTTCAGATTACCAAGGGGCGCTCATTGGCAGCAAATATTGCTCTTATGCGCAACAATGCAGTTTTGGCAGGGCAAATTGCTTTGGCTTTTGTCGCAGATTAATTATATTTGAGCGCTGGTTATTCGACTTATTTACCGCTATCTGACAAATAAGTTTCCCTGAAACTAACCTTCCAAAGGATTTGCATGTCTGACAGTGCCCCTTCGACAAAACGCCGGCCGTTTGCGGGACTGCGCGCAAGTTTTTTAACGGGACTGGTAGTGGTTTTGCCCATCGGGCTGACCATCTATCTAATTTGGGCGGTGATAGGCTGGATTGACAGCTGGGTATTGCCGTTTGTTCCTTCGGCTTTGCAGCCTGACGTCTTGTTGCGCGATTTGTTTGGAGCTGACACGCGTATAGGTTTGCGTGGGGCTGGGGTCATTGTGTTTTTGGTCTTTACGATTTTGATAGGATGGATGGCAAAAGGTTTTCTGGGCCGCTCGCTTTTGGGTTGGGCCGAGCGGTTGGTTGACCGTATGCCTGTTGTACGTTCAATCTATAATGGCATTAAGCAAATTGCCGAAACCGTCTTTGCCCAAACCGAAAACAGCTTTGAAGAGGCTTGCCTAGTCGAATTTCCTCGCAAAGAGGCATGGGCTATCGGGTTTATCTCAACTAAAGCAAAGGGTGAGATAAAGAAAAAGCTTAATGACGTTGATCAGCCCCATGCTGTATTTATCCCCACCACACCTAACCCCACCTCAGGCTTTTTGGTGTTTATTCCTGAAAAAGACATCCGGCCCTTGGATATGAGCATCGAAGACGCTGCCAAGTTGATCATTTCGGCGGGGCTTGTCTATCCGGGCGCTAAGCTAGAGGCAACAGCCAAAGCCGCGCTTGAGGCGCAGGCCGAGCTACTTATTAAACCTCATAAACCTTAAGCCTAAAGTGCCGTCCAGCCGCCATCAACACTAATTGTGGTGCCCGTAATTTGATCCGCCGCCCCCGTGGATAGGAAAACAGCAGTACCGCCAATTTGTGCGCTGGTGGCGAATTGGCCCGAAGGTTGGCGCGCCAACATTACCTCACGCACTACCGTGTCGCGGTCCATATTATGTGTTTTCATCTGATCAGGGATTTGCGCCTCAACCAAAGGGGTTAGGACATAGCCAGGACAGATAGCGTTACAGGTGATGCCCTGGCCCGCCGTTTCCAAGGCCACGGTTTTTGTTAGCCCCACAACCCCATGTTTGGCCGCTACATAGGCCGATTTATAAGGGCTAGCAGTTAGACCATGCGCCGAGGCAATGTTGATCACCCTTCCCCAACCACGTGTACGCATTAAAGGCAGTGCGACCGCGGTGGTGTGAAAAACCGAAGACAGGTTAATCGCCAAAATGGCATTCCATTTGTCGGTTGGAAAATCCTCAACCGGGGCCACATATTGAATGCCCGCATTATTGACTAAAATATCGACTTGGCTCGCTTTTTTAATCAATGCACGGCAGGCCGCCTCATCCGACATATCGGCGGCAATATAGCGGGCGCTGACCCCAAATTCAGCGGCAATATCGGCTGCTATCGCATGATCGGCAGCACTGTCGCTAAAGGAATTTATAATAACATCCGCCCCCGCGCGCGCCATTTCTTGCGCCACACCCAGACCAATGCCCGAATTTGACCCTGTGATCAGGGCTGTTTTACCTTTTAGCATCTTTGCCTCCTGCTTTGAGACTTTATAGGCCCAAGTTAGGCTGCTGACGAGCCTAAAGAACCTCAACCTGAGTAAAGGGAGCTTCCATAGAAAGGTGTCACCGCCAACAAAAAAACGCCGGCACAAGGCCGGCGTAAAGTTATTGAGGCAGGTTTCATACAGGCAGAAACCTATCGAGCAGTACCCTTTTGTACTACGCCAAGTGCACGTGGCCAAGTTAAAAGTTTGAAATTGACCTAAAAGCGTATTAGCCTGTGGATAACTATATCCATTCCCTAAAAGAAAAGTACATATTCCATGTCCAACGCCCGATTTTTAAAATGTTTTTTGTTGCTTTTTTCGGCATTTATTGGTGCCATCGTTATGGGGCAAATGGCTCTTGCGCAGGGAAAACATGGCATAGCTATGTATGGTGACCCTGCCCTTCCCCCAGATTTTGTGTCACTGCCCTACGCCAATGAAAAAGCGCCTAAAGGAGGGAAAATCATTTTTGGGGAATCGGGTGGTTTTGATTCGTTACATCCATTTATCATTAAAGGCAAAGCCCCTTACGGGATGGGTTTACTGACTTTTGAAACACTTATGGGCCGTTCTTATGATGAACCCTTCACGCTTTATGGGCTTTTAGCCGAATCGATTGCCACAGATCCAGCCCGCACATGGGTTGAATTTACACTGCGGTCCGAGGCCCGATTCTCTGATGGAAGCCCTGTCACACCCGAAGATGTGATATGGTCCTATGAGACTTTGGGCACCCTTGGAAATCCGCGCTATGCAGGCAGTTGGGCTAAGGTGGAAAAAGCAGAAATTACGGGGCCCTTGTCGGTTAAATTTACCTTTAACGTACCCGATCGCGAACTGGCTTTGATCATGGGTTTGCGCCCGATTTTGCAAAAAACCTATTGGCAGGGCAAAGATTTTACCGCTTCAAGCCTTGAGGCCCCGATTGGCTCAGGGCCCTATGTAGTGGGCAGTTTTGAGGCAGGGCGTTATATTAGCTTTGTGAAAAATCCAAACTGGTGGGGCAAGAAACTACCCTTTTACCAGGGCATGCATAATTTTGACGAAATTCGCTATGATTATTTCGGTGATGGAGGCGTGGTGTTCGAGGCCTTTAAAGCCGGTGAGATTACCTCATACCGCGAAAATAACGCCGCTAAATGGGCCGCAAATTATGATTTTCCCGCAGTGCAATCGGGTGATATTGTCAAATCAAATATCCCACACCAGCGGCCTACGGGTATCAATGGCTTTGTCTTTAACACTCGGCGCGCGCTTTTTAGCGATTGGCGCGTGCGCGAAGCGTTGATTGGGGCGTTTAACTTTGAATTAATCAACACAACCGTTACAGGCGGTGCGCAACGGCGTATTTCCTCCTATTTTGCCAATTCCCCACTTGGTATGAAACAGGGGCCCGCCACAGGCAAAACATTGGCACTTTTAGAACCGTTTGCAGACAGCCTACTGCCTGGCACTACGGAAGGATACACCCTGCCTATCTCTGACGGATCAGAAGCCAACCGCGCATCCATTCGCGTGTCCAAAGCCCTGTTGTTCCAGGCTGGTTGGTCGGTTGAAAATGGCGTCTTAAAAAATGCCCAAGGTGAAGATTTTAACTTTGAAATTCTATTAACCCAAGGGGCAGATGAACATCTGACCGTGGCCAATATCTATGTTGAGGCCCTAAAAAGGCTGGGAATTATAGCCAGGATCACCCAAATTGACAGCGCCCAATATAAAGAACGCACAACCGCATATGATTTTGACATGGCCCCCTATGCGCGCGGCCTCAGTCTCTCACCCGGTAATGAGCAGATGCTTTATTGGGGCCATGAGGGTATTGAAAAACCTGGAACGCGCAATTGGATGGGCATGAATTCACCGGCAGCCGAGGCTATTATATTGGCAATGCTAAATGCCCCGTCGAACGAAGACTTTATTACAGCAACCCGCGCACTTGACCGCATTTTAATTGCAGGGCGCTATGTCATTCCCTTCTGGTATAGTAATTTTTCGCACATAGCCCATAGTAAGTCATTGCATTTTCCAGAGAAATTACCCATCTACGGTGACTGGCTGGGGTTTCAACCCGAAGTCTGGTGGTCTGAATGATAGGATAAATCATGAAACTGATTTTTGCAGCAGTTGTTCTTTGTAACCTTGCCTCCTGCGGCACAATTGATGGCATCGGCCGTGACATCTCGGGTGGTGCGAATACGGTTGGCGGCTGGTTTAGATAGGCCGTTATTTTAGGGATGTTACCCATAAAATGGTGGCATCCTCTTGCGACTGCGAAATGACATTATGCCCCATTGAGGCATCATAATAACAGCTGTCGCCCCGTTGCAATTCCAGTGGGGCATAAAACTCGCTATATAGCCTAACCCTACCTGTTAAAACATACAAAAACTCTTCGCTATCATGGCATACCCAACCGTCAAACTCTTCTATCGCGCAGGCACGCACAGTGGTGCGATATGGCAGCATTTGTTTGGTTGAAAGAGCTGCGCGGCCAGTAGCTCATGCTCATAAGTCGTGGTGGCATGGGCCTGCCCTCTGAGACTTTTGTGACAGTCAAGCGCCCCAGTACTTGGTTTGATGAGGGGGGGGTAAAAAGCTGCGGCACCGAGATGGCCAGCCCTTCGGCCAGTTTTTTCAGTGCCTCATAGGTGGGAGACATTTGGCCATTTTCAATTTTGGACAGGGTCGAGCGGGCCAGCCCAGCATGACCTGCAGCTTGCTCTAGTGTCCAGCCGCGTTCTTTGCGTAATTCACGCACCCTTGCCCCCAAATTCAGCGGCTCGGCAACACTTACCGCGCCGTTCTCACGCGCAATACGGATAATAGCAGGAGTGTCCAACCTCATGTCCCTTGGGTAATACTGATATATTTGCATTATTTCTACGAACTGGCTACAAGCTGTTTTGCGTTGGATCAACCTTTAAGGGATAAGTATATGATTAGGCTTGATGTATTTTCCGATCCTATCTGCCCTTGGTGCTATATCGGCAAAACTTTACTGGATCGGGCATTGGAAAAACATCCGTCGCATCCATTCGTGATTGAATATCACCCGTTTCAACTCAACCCCGCCATGCCCAAAGACGGGGCCGAACGTTCGGCTTATTTGACGGCTAAATTTGGCGGTCAAACCCAATTTTTCGAAACTTATGGCCGTATCGCCCAATCGGCCAAAGCGGCAGGAATTGATATCAATTTTGACATTATGACACGGGTGCCCAATACGCTTGACGCGCACCGCATGATCCATTGGGCGGGGCTCGAGGGCAAACAAGCCGCCATGGTCGCGGCCCAGTTTCGCGCCTATTTCCGCGAAGGGCGCGATTTAGGCGATGTGCAGATATTGGCTGATCTGGCTGCCCAAGTCGGCATGAACCGCGCTGTGGCCGAACGGCTTTTGACCACCGACTCCGATCTTGATGATCTGGCCTCGCGAGACAAAGATGCGCGTGAAAAAGGTGTCAGCGCTGTGCCTACCTATTTGATCGATAAACAATATGTTTTGTCAGGCGCACAGCAACCCGATCTTTGGGCGCAAGTGATCAGCGAAATCACAGTCGAGCTGGCCTCCAAAGCCGGCTAACTTTTTGGGTCCGTATTTTTAGGCGCACGGGCCTTTTGAGCCAAATCTTTGGCCAGTGCAAAGGCCCCTTTTATACGGTCATGCTCGCTGGGCCAGTCAAACATTACCACGATCTTATTGTCTTTGACACGCGCTTTACCCAGATGGGCAGTGATAAAGTCAACCAGACCTGCAGGATTGGCGTAGTTGTCTTTGTAAAACTGTACCGTAGCCCCTTTGGGCCCCGCATCCAGCTTGGCGATTCCCGCCATTTTGCACATGGATTTAATCCGCACTACGGCCATCAGGGTCGTCACCTCACGCGGGATGGGGCCAAAACGGTCGATCAGTTCGGCGGCAAAGCCTTCAAGTTCGACCTTGCGGCTTAAGGTGGACAGGCGTCGATAAAGCCCAAGGCGCAGATCAAGATCTGGGACATAGGTTTCGGGTATCATTACCGGCACGCCTAAATTGATGCTGGGGGCCCATTGCTCATCCATATCAGTAAGGCCTTGCAACTCACCCGAGCGAATTTTCGAAATGGTTTCTTCCAACATCGATTGGTAAAGTTCAAAACCCACTTCTTTTATATGGCCAGACTGTTCTTCGCCCAGCAGATTTCCAGCCCCACGTTGGTCAAGGTCGTGGCTGGCTAAATTGAAACCTGCCCCCAAGCTGTCAAGCGTTGCTAAAAGCTGTAAGCGGCGGCTAGCCTGCGGCGTCATTGGTGCACGCGGTTTGGTGGTTAAGAAGCAATAAGCCCGCGTCTTGGCTCGGCCAACGCGCCCCCTGATCTGATAAAGCTGGCTCAGGCCAAACATATCGGCACGGTGAATAATCATTGTGTTGGCAGTAGGAATATCAAGGCCAGACTCGACGATGGTGGTAGCCACCAATACGTCGTATTTGCCGTCATAAAAGGCATTCATACGGTCATCAAGCTCGCCCGCAGCCAACTGACCATGCGCGATAATATATCGAACTTCGGGGACCTGCTCGGTCAAAAAGGCCTCAATATCAGGCAGATCTGAGATGCGCGGCACCACGAAAAAACTTTGCCCGCCCCTATAGCGTTCGCGCAACAGCGCCTCACGCAGGGTGATAGGGTCGAATTCCGACACATAAGTACGAATGGCTAAACGATCGATGGGGGGTGTTGCAATAATCGAAAGATCGCGCACACCTGTTAGCGACATTTGTAACGTGCGTGGAATAGGCGTGGCTGTGAGCGTTAAAACGTGCACCTCGGCGCGCATTGCCTTTAGATGCTCTTTATGAATGACGCCGAAATGCTGTTCCTCATCAATAATCAAAAGCCCTAAGTTTTTAAAAGAAATTCCCTTGGCCAGTAGCGCATGGGTGCCGATGCAAATATCAATTCGGCCGTCCGACAGCCCCGCACGAGTGTCATTGGCCTCTTTTACCGAGACAAAGCGCGATAGGGGCCGTAAATTGATCGGAAAGCCGCGAAAACGTTCTGCAAAGCTGCGGTAATGTTGGCGTGCCAGCAGGGTTGTGGGGCAAATGACCGCCACTTGCATGCCCGCTAAAGCCGCAACAAAGGCCGCGCGCATTGCCACTTCGGTTTTGCCAAAGCCCACGTCCCCAACGACCAACCGGTCCATAGGGCGACCCGCTTCAAGGTCCGAGATCACATCTTGAATGGCCGAAAGCTGATCATCGGTTTCTTGATAGGGAAACCGCGCGGCGAAAGCCTCCCACATGGCGTCGGGCGCTTCTAAAACGGGGGCATGGCGGAGGTGCCGTTCGGCTGCGATGCGCATAAGCTTTTCGGCTATTTCACGAATGCGGGCCTTTAGGCGGGCTTTTTTTGCCTGCCACGCGCCACTACCAAGGCGATCAAGCAGCCCCTCTTCATGGCCGTAACGAGATAAAAGCTCAATATTTTCAACGGGCAGATAAAGACGTGCGTTGTCGGCATATTCAAGGCTTAAGCAATCATGCGGCGCGCCAAGGGCTGTGATGGTTTGCAACCCATTATAGCGCCCTACCCCATGCTCAACATGCACCACCAAATCGCCAACCGACAAAGCGTTAATTTCATTTATGAAGTTTTCAGCCTTGCGCTTTTTGCGTGGTTTTGAGATCAGCCTATCACCCAAAATATCTTGTTCTGACAACACAGCAAAACCAGGTGCTATGAACCCTTGGTCCAGTGGCCAGAGTACCAAAAATAGCCCCCCTTTGCCCAGAGGTAGTGTACGCAGATCATCAAGCGCAACGGCATCATTGATGCCTTGGTCTTTGATCAGCCCAAAAAGCCGTTCACGCGCCCCATGCGACCAAGATGCGATGACCACCTGATTGTTGCGCCTTAAAGCTTTAATGTGGTCATGCAGGGCACTGAAAAGGCTTATAGATTCCTGTTGTCTTTCGGAAGAAAAATTTCGTCCCATTCGCCCTTCGGCGTCCAATACATTGGGCCCAGGTGGCTGCGGACTGGGTGAGAATTGAATGACGCGACGATCGCTTATTGCCCCCTCAAAAGCGGCGTCGTCTAGATAAAGCAGCTCGGGCGAATTGGGCTTGTAAACGCTGTCAAGGCGGCCCTTGGCACCAAGCGCCTCTTTGCGTGCATCATATTGATCCGTGATTGAGGCCCAACGCGCAAGGCGCATGGCCTGAGTTTGATCGTCAAGCATCACGGTGGCTTTTGGTATATAATCGAACAAGCTTTCAAGCTTTTCATGGAAAAAGCCAAGCCAATGCTCCATTCCCTGATGTTTGCGCCCTGCGCTGACCGCCTCATATAGGGGGTCGTTTGAACCGGCTGTACCAAATTCAATACGGTAGTTTTGGCGAAAACGGGTGATGGCGTTTTCGTCTAAGATCACCTCGGACACGGGCGCAAAATCAACTGAGTTAAGCTTCTCAATAGTCCGCTGGCTGTCCGGATCAAAGCGGCGCGCCCCGTCCAGCACATCGCCAAAGAAATCTAACCTCACGGGGCCCGTATCACCGGGTGGAAAAATATCAACAATACCTCCGCGCAGCGCATATTCGCCCGGCTCGCGCACTGTGGTTACGGGGGAAAATCCCATATTGTTTAAAAATGCTTTTAGTTTGGACTCATTAATGCGGGTGCCAACGTCAGCGCGAAATGAGGTAGTCTTAATAACCTCCAGCGCGGGCAGCTTTTGCGTAACCGCACCCACTGTAGTTAGCACGATAAAGGGTCCTGTCGTTTGATCTTGGGTTGCTAGCCATGCCAGACTGGCCATGCGTTGTGCCGATATCTCGGGGTTGGGAGAGACGCGGTCATATGGCAAACAGTCCCAAGCGGGAAAGACAATCACTACTGAGTCAGGCTTTAAAACCATTAAAGCTGCACGCATCGCAGTCATGCGTTTGTCGTCGCGCGCGATATGTAAGATTGGTTGGCCCTTGGCCAGCTCTTGGAGCAAAAGATAGGCGTCATAGCCCTCGGGCGCGCCGCCAAGCTGAATTTTATGCGCGTTTTTCATGGGCTCTATCTGCCTTGTTTTTGGCTAAGGTCAAGCCCATAGCTATGAATAATAGCCTTTAACAATCTGGACAAAGCCCCAAAGTGCAGAAAACACTAAAATGGGCAGTGAAAAAAGCCGGGTGATCAGCAATTGGCGCCGTAAGATTAATGCGAGCGCCACCCCTTTCAGTTTTTGCTCTAAAATTTTTCGCGCCGTCACATGGCTAAGTGCATGAAGGCCCGCCCAAGGGAAAAAGAAAAATGAGATGGCTTGCGATAAATGGGATTGATAATAAAAACCGTAGGTCAACAAAACCCCCATCACGAATGAGGTGATTGCTACCATTCGCACCAAACGCGAGCCCTCAACGTTTTTGATAGAACCACAATAAAAATCGCTCAAAACCTCAATCTTATATAGCGCCTCGAGGTTGCCTTGCTTGGCTTGGTGCAACGTATAGTGATCAACTCCCAAGATACGAAAACTCATATACGACCAATAGGTATAAAGTGTGATATAAAACCAAATATTGGTAAAAGGATCAAATTCTATAAGTCGCCCCAGCAGGGTATTTTCAAACATATGACGATTAAATCCCGTGCCGATTTTTCAAGTCTTGAGTAAGTGGCCATTCAATGGCACATATTCATTAAGAACTCACGCCAAAACTTTAGGATATCTAATGCAATTTGAGCAAGCCGCCTTTCCTGTTAATCGTTTTCGCCGTTTGCGCCGTTCTGAGGCCCTACGCGATTTGGTGGGGGAAAATCGTTTAAGCAGTGCTGATTTTATTTGGCCGTTGTTCATTCGTGACGGACAGGGGATAGAGGAGCCGATCCACTCAATGCCGGGCGTAAATCGTTTATCGGTGGACCGGTTGATGTTCGCGGCAGAGCGGGCCATGCTGCTTGGCATTCGGGCTATATGTTTGTTTCCATATACCGATAATGCGCTTAAAACCCCTGAATGCGCCGAGGCGTGGAACCCTGAAAATCTAACCAACAGAGCTATTCGTAGCCTTAAATTAAAATTTCCAGACCTCGCAGTGATGACAGATGTCGCACTTGATCCTTATAATAGCTTTGGCCATGACGGTCTGGTGGTGGACGGTAAGGTGTTAAATGACGAAACCGTCGCGGCTTTGGTCCGTATGACCTTAGCACAGGCCGATGCTGGGGCAGATATTATTGGTCCATCGGACATGATGGATGGGCGCATACTAGCAATGCGCACAGCGCTTGAGGATGCTGGCCACAAAGAGGTTGTAATCTTGTCTTATGCGGCCAAATATGCTTCTGGCTTTTATGGCCCCTTTCGTGACGCGGTTGGCGCCTCGGGTGTTTTGGTGGGTGATAAAAAAACATACCAAATGAACCCTGCCAATCAAAATGAAGCCATGCGTTTGATTGCTCGCGACCTGCGCGAAGGCGCTGATATGGTTATGGTGAAGCCAGGTATGCCATATTTGGATATTTGCCGCCTGGCAAAAGATAATTTTTGCGTACCAACTTTTGCTTATCAAGTGTCGGGGGAATATGCGATGATCAAAGCCGCTGCCCAAAATGGCTGGATCGATGGCGAAAAGGTGATGATGGAAAGTCTTTTGTGCTTTAAAAGAGCGGGTTGCGATGGAATATTGACCTATTTTGCACCCCAGGCGGCCGCCATTTTGGCTGAAATGCGCTAGTCTCTAACCTCTCTTGGAATGGGGCTTAATGCGCGCTAAACTAAGACGAAATACAATACAACAAAACCTAGCTCAACAGCTAAGGTCGAAGGGTTAAGATGAAAAAATATATCGATTTGGTTTTGGTGTTAGGATCATTAACCATGCTATCAGCCTGTATGGGTACTGGTGAACAATCGGGTAATGCCTTTAAAAACCCCTTTACGCAAAACCAAGTTGAAGGTGAAGCCGCCGCTAAAATTGACGCGCGAGTTGATGTCACTCGCAGCTATCTTTTTGACCAACATCCAGGCAGCCAAGAGCTTGAGGCCAAAGCCGCAGGTGTGCTTTATATGCCTTTGATTACCGAAGCGGGCTTTGGCATTGGCGGCGCCTACGGGCGTGGATCTTTGCGGATTGGCGGCATTACTGAGGCTTATTATTCGACCGCCAAAGCCACCTACGGCTTGCAGATTGGCGCACAGCAATACGCCCATGCGTTGTTTTTCATGACACCCGAAGCGCTCAGTTATTTTCAATCCTCGGAAGGTTGGGCTGTTGGTGCCAATTTGCGCTATGCTGTGCCTGAAATGGGCTTAACATTAGGTAAAGATACCACCGAGATTGATCCTGTAGTTGTCTATGTTTTTGGGCAATCTGGGCTGATAGTTGGGGCAACGCTTTCCGGTATGAAATATAATAAAATCAACCCATAAGCGTGCGTTTATAGCGTTTGGCGGCGTTTTTTGTCTAAGTTGGCGGAGCTTATATGATCATAGTTTTTCGTGCGCTTTTAGTCCTTCTGCTGGCGGCCTTTGTTTTGGTGCTTGGGGGTGTTGGGTTAAGCTATTATTTTGTGTCGCGCTCTTTGCCAGATTATAATGAGAACTTTAACCTTAAAAACCTGCACCAACCCGTTGAAATAATTAGAAGTAACAATGGCGTTCCGCATATTTTTGGCGCTCAAGATGACGATGTATTTTTTGCGTTAGGCTTTGCCCATGCCCAAGATCGGTTATGGCAAATGACCATCGCACGGCGCACCGCACAGGGACGTTTGTCGGAAATTTTTGGGACCAGCACTTTTAAAATCGATGAATTAATGCGCAGGCTTGATCTTTATGGTTTGGCAAAGTTATCGCTGCATGCCCAAGATGACACGACGAAAGCAGCGCTTGATGCCTATGCGGCGGGGGTGAATGCCTGGCTTGATGAAATTAATAAAAAAGCGCGTGGTCGTGGTGCGCCCGAGCTGTTTTTCTTTGCCAGTGAAATTGCTCCATGGCTGCCCGAAGACAGTCTTGCGCTTTTAAAGCTTTTGGCGGTGGAAATGTCGACACATTTAGAAAGTGAAGTTGTGCGCGCGCGCCTTTCCTTGCTATTGTCGCCGGAGAAATTGCAAGATCTGTTGTCTGATGATCCCACTGAAGGTATCATCAGCACTCCCGATTATGCCACCCTTGTGCCAGACTTTGCCAAAAGAGGCACCATTCAAGTGGTGCAGTCGGTGGATATGGGGCCTTTGTCGCCCTTTAAAGGCAAGGATTTTGGTGGCGCTTCAAATGCATGGGCGGCGGCCCCTAGGAGGGCTGCTCTTGGTGGGGCGCTCTTGGCCAATGACCCGCATACGGAATTTACTGCCCCTGCACTTTGGTATCTGGCGCGCCTAAGTTTGCAAGGGCATGACATTATTGGTGCTACCATTCCAGGGATGCCTGTGGTGTTTTTGGGTCGTAATGCGGATTTGGCTTGGGGGATGACCTCATCCTATCTTGACGATCAAGATCTGATGGTTGAGATGCAGGATCCCAGCGACCCAGGCCGCTATCGTACTTACGACGGCTGGGCTCCCTATATCACCCGTCCCTCGATCATCACGATCAAAGATGAAGTGCCTATCACTATTAATCTTAAATGGTCCCAAAATGGCCCGATCCTGCCCGCCGATCAGTTTAATCTGGCCGCGATTACGCCCAAAGGTTACGACATCGCCCTGTCCTGGACGGCACTGGATGCGGCCGATACTTCAATGACGGCTTTGATGGGGCTTATGAGCTCAAACTCGATCTATCAAGCGATTGAGGCGGGGCGCAACTTTATAGCCCCTTCACAAAATGTGACGTTGGCCGATAACAACAACATCGCCATGGTGACCTATGGTGCCATTCCTAACCGCAGCCAAGATCATCAAACTCAAGGTCGTATGCCCGCCTTAGGCTTTGTTGCGCACAATCAATGGAACGGCTATCAGCCGTATTTCAAAAACTACCGCATAGTTAATCCGGCTGCGGGGCTACTTGGCAATACCAATAATAAATTACCCGCCAGCGCCTTTCCTGATCATATTTCATATGATTGGGGTGACACGCAGCGCATTCAACGTTGGCTGTCTTTGATGAAAACCCGTGAAGTCCATACACGCGAAAGCTTTGTGGAGACGCAGCTCGACACCGTCAGTCCAACGGCGCGCCATCTTTTGCCGTTGATTGGTGCTGAGTTTTGGTTTGCCGATGCGGCCGCCCCATCGGGAACGCCAGCTGCACGGCGCTCCAAAGCACTTGCTTTGATGGTGTCGTGGAACGGTGAGATGAATGAACATATGCCTGAACCACTGATCTATGCCGCTTGGATGCGGGCGCTGCAAGATCGTTTGATCCGCGACGATCTCGGCCCCTTAGCAAATCAGTTTACCAATATTGATCCCTTGTTTCTGGATAGGGTCTTTCGTAATGTCGACGAGGCGGCGCGTTGGTGTGATATTGTGCAAACCTCTGGCTCTGAGACCTGCCCAAAAATTGCGCAAGAGGCGTTGGATGCCGCCTTGCAAACCCTAAGTGAAACATACGGTGATACAATCGAAAGCTGGCGCTGGGGCGATGCGCATCAGGCTGTTCAAGATCACCCTGTTTTAGGCAATGTGGGGCTACTGCGCTATTTGGTCAATATTCGCCAATCGACCAGCGGCGGGGACAATACGTTGATGCGTGGCCTGACGCGAGGCAGGGGATCAAACCCCTATGAGAATGTGCATGGAGCGGCTTACCGCGGCGTTTATGATTTTGCCGATCCTGACAGTTCGATCTTTGTATTATCTACGGGGCAGTCAGGCCATCCTCTGTCGCGCCATTATGATGATTTGGGCCTCTTATGGCGGCGGGGAGAATATGTACCCATGTCGCTAGATCCGGCGCTGGCACGGGCTGGAGCTGCGGGCATTAGCCATTTGCAGCCGCTATCCCCGTAAGCGAGAAAAATCCCTTTTCTTGGCGGGGAGTCCAAAGAAGGGTGAACTGCCACCCCAAGTCATCTTGGTTTTCCGTTTGGATGATGTTTTGCGCATGAAGCCAAGCATAGGCGCGGCCCTGATCGAAGGGCAAACTGATGGATGAGGTGAACTTTGCCTGATCAAAAACAGTTGAAATGGCACTGACCAACCCGTCAATCCCTTGGCCGTTAAACGCCGAGACGGCAAAAGTATGATCGGATTTGTCCGCCTGTTCACAAAGGTTTAGCGCCGTTCCTTCATAAACCAGATCAAGTTTGTTCCACACTTCGATTTGTGATGTCGTGTCTTTAACCCCAAGCGAGGTTAAAATATCGATCACGTCGGCCGATTGTTCGGCCGTTTCAGGGTGTGAGATGTCGCGCACATGAATGATCAGATCAGCGGCCAGCACCTCTTCTAAGGTGGCACGAAAAGCGGCGACCAATTCGGTCGGTAAATCCGAGATGAAGCCCACCGTGTCAGACAAGATCACCTTGCGTCCATCGGTCAGCGTCACGCCGCGCATCGTGGGGTCAAGGGTGGCAAAGAGCATATCTTTTGCCAAAACCTCGGCCCCTGTCATGCGGTTGAAAAGCGAAGATTTGCCCGCATTGGTATATCCTACCAGCGCAACCACGGGAAAGGGAACTTTGCGCCGCGCGGCGCGGTGCAGTTCGCGGGTTTTAACCACTTTTCCAAGTTGACGCTTGATGCGTACCACCTGATCATCAATGGCGCGTCGATCAGATTCGATTTGCGTCTCACCGGGGCCGCCGACAAAGCCCAAACCTCCACGTTGGCGTTCAAGGTGGGTCCAGGCACGAACAAGGCGGGTACGCTGATAAGTGAGTGCAGCCAATTCAACCTGCATCACTCCTTCTCGGGTGCGTGCGCGGTCGGCGAAAATTTCTAGAATAAGACCGGTACGATCTAGAATTTTTACGCCCCATTCTTTTTCAAGATTGCGCTGCTGAACAGGCGAAAGCGTTCCGTCAACCAGCACCAGCTCAATCTTGTCAGCAATGAAAATCTGTTTAAAGTCATTCACCTTTCCCGAACCAAGCAATATTGCGGGGTTTGCTTTAGCCAAGCGCACAACATCTGCACCCAGCACATCAATATTGGGCAGGGCTGCGGCTAATGACACAGCTTCTGCAAGCCCATGTTCAGCCAAGCGGCGGTGGTGTTGGCCTTTAAGCTCGAGGTGCAAAACAAATGCCCGTGTGCGAGGTTTGGCGGTGCTATGGCCCAGATCTTCAAGGTAGGTGTGTAAAGGAGCTAAATCTTCATCCATTCAAAAGATCATTCTTCCCCCTCATAAAGACTTAAAGGTCCACCCGGCATGATGGTCGAAATAGCATGTTTGTAAACCAATTGTGATTGGCCGTCGCGGCGTAACAGCACACAAAAATTATCAAACCAGGTAATAACACCTTGCAATTTCACCCCATTGATCAAAAAAATCGTGACAGACATCTTTGATTTGCGTACTTGATTTAGGAATACGTCTTGTAAATTTTGTTTATCAGCAGCCATTTTCAGCCTTTATTATTCTAATGGGTCCGTTGTGAGTGTAAAACACGCCAACTCATCTAGGATTATGGGCCCCAAAAGTGGAAGTTTCCAGTCCTAAAACACGAAAAAAACCAATGCTATGCCTGCCAAGCCCGTGGCATCAGCACTGCTACCAGGGCCAAAACCTCTAACCGACCCAAGATCATGGCTAAGCCCAAGAGCGCCTTTTCCAGTATTGAAAGATCAACGAGCGCAATTGCCGCCTCTTGTGACAGCGATAAAAGCGGCCCAGTATTGCTAAAAGCAGCAAGGGTTAACGGCATCGAACTTTCAAAATTAAGCCCTATCAATGACAGGCACAAAAGCAAAAAAACCATTAAAAAAGAAATCAGCATCATATAGATCCAAGCCAACTGCGCCCCCTCGCGGCGCAGTTGGCGCGCGGCTTTGCCTCGCCCGCCGACAGAGTTTGGCAAGATGATGCGGTCTAACTCGCGGCCCACTTGGGTAAAAAGGGCCGCGGCTCGCAAGAGCTTAATACCGCCCGCTGTGGTAGCCACGCCCCCCCCCATGACCGCAAGGGCGATCAAAATAAGAGATGGATTGTCTAGCCCCGACCATGCCTGCGCCATGGGCCAGTGTTGCGAGATGAAGCCGGTCGTCGTCATAAAAGACAATGTGGTGAACAAAAAACCCCAAAGCGCGCCAAGCGCAGGTAATATCCCATGCACCGCGTCCGTTTGACTTAACGCTAAAAAATGGCATGAAAACATAAGTGCACAAATCGAAACAATCACCGTGGCCGCTAGCCGTAGCTCGGGGTCTTTGACCCAGTGCAGGCCTTCGGTGATTATGATGCTATCGCCATAAAAACGCCGCGACAGGGTCAAGGCTAAGACTATAAAAACCAACATCTCGGCCAAAAAGGGAGAATTTGTGCCCGCCATACCTCCCACGGGCGACAGGCCACTCGTCGAGATAGTGGCCAGTGCATGACAAAAAGCCGTCAGCTGCGTTTCACCCGAGATGATCAAACCCAGCCACAGAAGCACAGTCGCCGCGCCGTAAACCGGAAAAATAATAAATAGCCCTTTGACCAGATGCTGCGAGCTATCCAGCTGAATACCTTTCTGAGCGGTGCTTTTCGCGTTCATAATCTCGGCGCCGCCAAGGTTAAAGAGGGCCAATATCCGCCCGGCTCCCACCAAAATCAGCAAACCGCCCATCCAGCCGACCAAAGCGCGCCACAGATGTATCGAGTTGGGTAAAGGTGCTTGACCTGCAAACGTATCAAAGCCTGTGGTGGTCAGTGCCGAGGTCATGTCAAACCAAATATCGACGAATGATAGATGTGGCATAGCCTGATGGAAGGGTAAGGCCAGCATAGGCGGCAGAACGAAAAACGCCCCGACAAAGGCCAAAAGTTGGCTGGTCCCCACGTCGCGGGGGCGATAATTTTCGGTTGCAATCGCCAGCATCGCCGTACAAATTAAAAGGATTGAGCCACCGTAAAAAAATGGCCGCGCCACCCACATAGGCCCCACAATTACCGCATGGGCTGCAGGCACATACATAGTTAATGAGGACAACCCCATCAAAATCACCAAAAGCGGAAGATTCAGAATGGCTCGTGGCATGATCTAGAAAAAATCTACAGATACTTGCAGCAACCGTTCCACTTCGGCCACGTCTTTGGTCAGGGCAAAAAGCAAAATTACATCACCATCTTCCATGCGCAAGTCTCCATGCGGCTTGAGAACCTTATCGCCCTTAAGCACCGCCCCCACCAACACGCCTTCGGGGAAAGGAATGTCGCGAATAATCTGCCCCGCCAAAGGTGATGTGGAGAGCACCTGCGCCTCGATCACCTCGGCCTCGGTATTGCCGATAGAATAAATTGCCCTCACGCGGCCATGGCGGATATGGCGTAAAATCGAGGAAACGGTGGTGGCTCGTGGGTTAATGTAGGCGTCAATATTCAAAGGGCCCATCAAAGACACAAGGCTTGGGTCATTGACCAAAGCAATCGCCATTTGACAGCCCGCAGCCTTGGCACGTACCGCCACCAAAAGATTGGTTTTATCATCATCGGTCACAGCCAAAATAGCATCGGCGCGGTCAATACCCGCTTCGAGCAAAATATCCATATCCAACCCATCTCCATTCAACACGATGGTGCGTTGTAAATGATCGGCCGCATTTTCGGCAATGGCACGGTTTTTTTCAATGACCTTTACGCGCAGCTTTTCGGTGCGTGTCTCAAGCGCGCGCGCCACGCCCAAACCCACATGGCCTCCCCCAATGATGACGATACGTTCTTGTTTATGAGTGGTTTTTCCAAAAATATCTAAGGTACGATTCATATCTTCGGAATGCGAAAAAACATAAATCTGATCGCCTACAAATAGCTGATCTTCAGGTTCGGGGGCGAAAAGACGCCCCTGACGGCGCACACCTACCACAATCGCGCGCAGGGTTGAAAATAGCTCATTCAACTGGCGCAAAGGCGTGTTAAGCACGGGGCAATCATCGTCAAGCGCCAGGCCCAAAAGCTGTACGCGCCCTTTCATGAAACTTTCCGTGTCAAAGGTCGCAGGCGCTGCTAGGCGCTGTAAAGCCGCCTCGGCCACTTCGCGTTCTGGGCTGATCACCACATCAATGGGTAAATGGTCGCGTCGATAAAGGTCGGAGTATATCGCATCCAAATAGCTTTGTGCACGCAACCGCGCAATCTTGCGCGGCACGCCAAAGACTGAATGCGCCACTTGACAGGTGACCATGTTTATTTCGTCAGATTGGGTGGCGGCAATAATCATATCTGCATCTTTTGCGCCGGCCTTTTCCAGGACATCGGGATAACTTGCAAAACCTGCAATACCGCGCACATCTAATGTGTCAGTTGCGCGACGCACAAGTTCTGGGTTGAAATCGACTATCGTCACCTCATTACGTTCGCCCGCCAAATGGTTAGCTATTTGCCAACCAACCTGACCTGCCCCACAAATAATCACTTTCATAAAGATCTCCTTCGGCGCATCAGACCAATGTCTGTGGCAGACATATCACAGCGTTATGCCCTCTCGATAGGCTTTATTAATCTTTGCCACCCGCTGATTTGCCATCGGCTTTACCGAGGTTATTTACACCTAGGGATTTAAGCTTGCGGTGTAATGCTGAGCGTTCCATGCCTATAAAATTGGCGGTGCGGCTTATATTGCCGCCAAAACGTTTAATTTGAGCCAAAAGATATTCTTTTTCGAAAAGTTCGCGTGCATTGCGCAACGTTAATGTGGTCATCAAAGCGGTTAAAGTTTGAGCTGATTCGTCAGGGTTACCACTGTTTTGTAGCGGTAACTCAGCTGGCGTGATCGGGCCCTGCGTGTCGCTTAGGATCAGGATGCGTTCAATCAGATTTCGCAATTGACGTACATTTCCTGGCCAAGTCATGGTTTGCAAGGCGGCGGCGGCCTCTTCCGTTAAGATGCGCTGTGCAAACCCTTGTGTGTTATGAAATACTTCAATGAAGTGGCGCGATAAAAGGGGGATGTCATCACGCCTGTCTTGCAAGCGTGGCACGTAAATGGGTACCACGTTCAAACGGTCAAACAGCTCTTGGCGAAAGCGGCCCGCAGCAATTTCAGTAACCAAATTACGACTAGTCGACGACAGGACACGCAAATCAACCCGCACCCGATCGGTCCCGCCCGCACGTACGAAATGCTGGTCGACCAGGACGCGCAAAATTTTGGATTGAGTCCCAAGGGGCATATCGGCCACCTCATCAAAGTAAACGATCCCGCCATGCGCCTGTTCTAAAAGCCCCAGCTCAACTCCGCGTTCGGTGGTTTCACGGCCAAACAGCACCTCTTCCATTTCATCGGGTGCAATTCCAGCACAAGCGATCGAAACAAAGGGCGCCCGTGCGCGGGTGGAATTGCTGTGAATATAGCGCGCAATCACTTCTTTACCAGTGCCCGAATCCCCCGATAGAAGCACGCGGCCGTTTGACTTTGAAACCTTATCTACTTGTGATTTAAGCGCCCTATACGAGGTCGAATTGCCCAAAAACTTGACCGACGGTTGTTCTTTACGTTTGAGCTGCGAATTCTCGCGGCGTAATTTACTGTTTTCAATAGCGCGCCCTACCACCACCATCAGCTGGTTTATGTTAAAAGGCTTTTCGATGAAGTCATAAGCCCCTTGTTTAATGGCGGCGACCGCGATTTCTATATTGCCATGGCCAGAAATAATAACCACAGGCACATCAGAATTATCACGTTTGACGATTTTTAAGATATCAATTCCATCCATCCGGCTGTCCTTAAGCCAAATGTCCAAAATTATAAGATCGGGTTCTTCGGTGTTCAGAAAGTTCAAACACTCATCGGCATTCGCGGCCAAGTGTACTGCAAACCCTTCGTTCTCAAGAATATCACCTATCAGACTACGGATATCGTGTTCGTCATCAACTATTAAAATTTTGCTCATTGTGCCTCCGATGGCGGAATTTTAATGCTCTTCGCCTTGGCCGCTGAGGGCAGACGAATTTCGGCCATGGCCCCAAAATGGATTTGTCCCATTGCACGCGTCGAAGCAAAGATCGGCGCATCTTGCAAACTCAGGGTGCCACCGTGTTCTTCGATGATCTTTTTCACAATCGACAGGCCAAGTCCTGTGCCCTTTTCGCGCGTGGTGACATAGGGTTCAAATAGGTGGCCGCGGTCGGGTGGCAGGCCAATACCATTATCCATAATCTGCAAAATCACTAAGTTATCTTGACTGTTTAAGGTTATGAAAATTTCTGGCTCATAGGAAGCATTACCAAATTTTTCAATATAAGTATCAATTGCTTCCGAGGCATTCTTAATCAGGTTCATTAATGCTTGCGACATCATCGCTTGATCGACATCAATCCAAATATTTTCGGCCGAGATTTCGGTGATCAATGCAATTTGTGGCATCGCTACCTCTTGCAAAAGTACGGCGTCATTTAAAATTTTGGTCAGATCATGTGTTCTTTTTTCAGGTTCTGGCATCCGCGCAAATTTTGAAAAATCATCAACAATTCGCCTTAAGTCATTGGTTTGGCGTATAATAACGTCAGCATATTGCTCAAGGCTATCAGCCTGATCTCCCACCAGGGGACGAAATTTGCGCTTTATACGCTCGGCCGATAGTTGAATGGGAGTTAAGGGATTTTTAATTTCATGCGCTATGCGGCGTGCAACATCGCCCCAAGCTGCCATTCGCTGGGCCGATACAAGGTCCGTCACATCATCAAAGGTCACGACATATCCCTCAAGTTGGCCGGCACTGGATTGGCGCACGGCCATCCGCACAAGAAGGTTCTCGATCCGCCCGTTGCGCATCAGGCGCAGCTCTTCTTGTACGGCGTCATTATTTTGGCACTGCCGTTCAAAAAGCGCTGTAAATTCAGGTGCTATTTTTTGAATTAAGGGGCTGGCACCCTCATCTTGGAAGTCCAATAGTCGCGAGGCGGCGCGGTTGACAAAGGTCACCCGACCTTTGCCATCTAGTCCAATAACCCCCGACGTGATCGACGATAAAACTGAGTCAAACAACCGTCTGCGCCGTTCGGTTTGGGTGTTGCCCGCAATCAGCGCGTCGCGTTGCCCTTTTAGGTCATGGGTCATTTTGTTGAAAAGCTGCCCAAGCATCGAGATTTCATCATCATCGTCACCTTCTGGCACCCGTACGTTTAAATTACCGCCCCCCACCTGCATCGCCGCCTCGGCAAGGCGGCCCACGGGGCGAGATAAACGCTCGGCGAACCATAGGCCAAGCCATGTGGCAGCCAAGATCAAAATGATTGCAAACCCCAAATATAGCAAGCCAAATTCGAACAAAAGCCGGCCGCGGTCTGCCTCAAGTTGGTGGTAAAGGCGCGCGGTTTGTTTTGTCTCATCTAGCAAACTTAAAATCGATCCATCCACCACGCGAGACACGTAAAGATACCTATCTACAAAACCTTTTAGATAAATCAGCGCGCGAAATTCATTATTAGTCCAATCTTCAATAATAACAGTTTCACCCGTCTTTGCACGGGTGATATCTTCAGTGCTTGGTTGTTCAAAATCGAACAAATACGACCTCTCACCCCGCGTATGCAAGAGTCCCGTACCGTCGATTAAATAGGCCTCTTTTAAGCCACGTTGGATATTGGTTTGCCCCACGGTTAGCGCTGGGCGTAGCTCGTCGTTCGACAAAAGAAAGTTTTTGGTTTTAATGGAATTGATGTAGTAGGCGAATGATAAAGCATCTTCCGTCAGGTCTTTGCGATGCTCATCCTCATAGGCTTGTGCGGCGGCGAGTGAGCTTCCAACCACATTGCGCACCCGTTCGGAAAACCAACCCTCAAGCCCAAAATTAACCGTAAAGACCGCAAAAATAGCAACCAAGATGGTGGGCAACAAAGCTAAAAATGCAAAAACACCTGACAGGCGCAAATGCAAGCGGGAGCCTGCGAATTCAAGCCGTCGTTCGGCCATAATTCGCATGACGCGGCGCAGGATCAAGGCTGCAACCAACAAAATATAAATCAAATCAGCTAATAAAACCAACCGCAAGACAGTGGAATTGATATTTTGATTAAGCGGCCCAAAGGTCAAGACCGTAAAGGCGGCCAAAATAGGACCAATGAAGACCAGGCTTAACGTCACAAAATTTTGTATCTGCCGGCTCTGATACAATTCTTTAAGTCTTAAGCTCTTTTTATCTTTTAGCTCGCCTATCACAACCTAATTCCTTTGGGCGGGTTCCCCAGCTAAGGCACTTATGCGGCAAAATTGCTACAGAAAGCGCGATTTGTTGCGTTTTTACATCAGTTTGCGGCGTCGTGTCACGCGAATATCAAGATCAATGATCTTTTTTCTAAGGGTATTGCGGTTGATCCCCAGCAAATCGGCGCATTTGGCCTGATTTCCAGCGGTTGCATCTAGGGCTATTTCGATCAGCGGGCTCTCAATCTCGCGCAAGATACGGTCATAGACCCCTACTGGGGGAAGGACACCGCCATGCAGATCAAAGTAGCGTTTTAAATGTCGCGCCACCGAGGCTTGCAGCTTTTCATTCTCATGTCCGCCGATCAAAGGTTCACTTAACGGGTTTTGACCAAATGTTGCTTCAACCTCAGATTTGGTGATGTCGAGTTCGGATGCGGTGACAACCAAGCGACGCAGCATATTTTCCAACTGGCGCACATTGCCAGGCCAGCTATAGTTGCGCATCAGATCGCGCGCCTCGGGGCTTAAGCGGCGCAAAAGGCCCGATTCGCGATTGGATTTGGTCAAAAAGTGATCGGCTAACAACGAAATGTCTTCGACCCGCGCGCGCAAGGGCGGCACTTCAATCGTCACCCCAACCAACCGGTAGTAAAGGTCACGCCGAAAGCTGCCTTTTTCAATATGCTCCGCCAAATCTACTTGCGATGTTGCCAAAATGCGTGGCGCATTTTCGCCCGGCATATCCAGCATGCGTACAATACGGGCTTGAGCCTCATCATCATTGTCGCCCACCTCATCAAAGACCAAGGTGCCGCCCCGCGCGCGGGCAAGAAGGTCAAAGGGACCATCCATCGTCTTTAGGTCATTATTTTGCGCCACCACAAAGGGCATGGTGCGCCTATCGGAAAAATCGTGAATAGCGCGTGCAATTAAAGTCTTGCCTGTGCCCGATTCTCCGGTGATTAAAACGGGCAAGTCCGTGTTCATGACCCGTGCTACCAGTCGATACAGATTTTGCATCTGGCTAGTGCGCCCCACCAAGGGCAGATCATCGGTTGACGCGGCGGTTGCAGTTGCAGCTTCTTTGGCATGCAGGTGGCGTTTAATCTTTAACGCACGGGCCGAGCGTTTCATTAGATCGGGCAGATCAAAAGGTTTGGGCAGATAGTCAAACGCGTCCGCTTCGGCGGCTTGGATCGCGGTCATAATGGTATTTTGCGCAGAAATTACAATCACTGGCAGGCCGGGGCGCAGTTTTGCAATCAATGGCAGGCTTTCAAGCCCGTTGCCGTCGGGCATCATCACATCCGAGATAACCAGATCTCCCTTACCCTCTTCGACCCAGCGCATCAATGTCACCAAGCTTGAGGTGGCATGCACCTTACAGCCCGCCCGCGTGAGCGCTTGGGTCAAAACGGTGCGGATTGTCCGGTCATCATCGGCAACAAGAACTGTTCCATCCATTTTATAGATCCTTTATTGTTAGTCCTGAATGTGCGGCCAAAGCGACTGAGGGGGGGTGGGCTGCCCCCTCACGCGGGGCCAAGGGCAGCGCAACGCGAAAGACAGTGCGCCCCGGAATGCTTTCGACCGTAATCCACCCATCGTGTTCATGCACAATTTTCGATACCAGCGCCAAGCCCAGCCCGGTGCCATTTTCGCGCCCCGACACGAAAGGCTCAAACACATCATTGGCTATATGCTCCGGCAGGCCCGGCCCATCGTCGATAATCTCAATTTGCAAAGGCAAAGGATTGCCAGACCCGTCACGCCTGCGAAATCGCCACGAGATATCGAAATAGGTGTGCAGCCGAATGGTGCCGCCTTTGGCCCCCGCTGCTTCGGCGGCATTTTTGATCAGATTTAAGAAAACCTGCATCAATTGATCATTGTCGGCAAAGGTTGGGGGTAAGGATGGGTCATATTCTTCTATGATATGCATATGTTTTGCAAAGCCAACGAGAGCAGATTTGCGCGCACGATCAAGTGCGTCATGCACATTTACGGGCACGCGTACGGGTGGACGCAAATCGCCAAACCGTTCAACATGTTCAAGTAATTTCACGATGCGGCGAGCTTCTTCCACGATCAGATCGGTCAGTTCGCGGTCTTCGCCCTGAAGGCCCATCGACAAAAGCTGGGCTGCCCCTGAAATGCCTGCTAGGGGGTTTTTAATTTCATGCGCCAGCATCTCAGCCATGCCAATGGCGGATTTGGCCGCTGTTTTCGCCTGACCGGAGCGCCCCAGCCGCTCGGACTGATCGCATGGCAAAATTAGCATCAACACAAGGTTTCCGCTTGCGAACAAAGGGGCCAGCTGCACCGAGATTTTCACTGGCGCACGTTCGCCAGTTGTCAGCTCAATATCATTGATGAAAACGGGCGATTGGTTTTGCGTGGAGCGCAAGGTGGCTGTGGCGATATCAGCATTAATGAACAGGCGGTCATAGACTTTACACTGGGCCAGATTGCGTGCTGATAGGTTTAAGAAATTTTCGGCTGCGGGGTTTGTATCTAGTATAGTGCCATCGGCGTGCAGCAAAAGGGCGGGCGACGGGATTGACGCCCAAAGCGCGCCTAACGTTTCAGGATGGGGCGAATCGCTCATGTGACCACCTGTTGGTTTGCAAAGGCTGATAGTATGCCCGACAGCACAGCCTTTGGATTGTCATCGGTTAAAAGAGCGATGCGGTACTGGGTCAGATCGGCCACCTCAAGATACCAGCCCAAATGTTTGCGTGCCATTTTCAGCCCTAATGCAACCCCGTAAAAGTCAAGCATATCTTCATAATGGGCAGCGACAATATCGCCCAAAGCACCCCCGCTTGGGGGGGGGGGGCTGGCCTGATCGGCCAAAGCATCAGAAACCTCACGTAAAAGCCAAGGGCGCCCTTGGGCACCGCGCCCAATCATCAATCCTGCAGCTCCGGACTGCCTCAACGCTTTGCGGGCCGCGGCTTCATCGACAATATCGCCATTGGCAATCACGGGGACGGCAACCGCTTCGCATACTGACTTGATCGCGGCCCAATCGGCTTTTCCCTTATAAAACTGACAGCGCGTGCGGCCATGGATTGTGATCATTTGAACCCCTGCGCCAGCCGCGCGCGTCGCAAGTATTGGCGCGTTGCGCATGTCATCATCCCAGCCCAACCGTGTTTTAAGCGTAACGGGAACAGATACGGCCGCCACTACCGCATCTATTAGGCGCAGCGCATGGTCTAAATCTTTCATCAACGCCGAGCCCGATTCGCCCGTGGTGACCTTTTTAGCAGGACATCCCATATTAATATCTATGATCTGCGCCCCATGCGCTTCGACATACCGTGCGGCTTCGGCCATCCAATAGGCTTCGCGCCCTGCAAGCTGTACAGATGTAGCCTCTTGCCCAAAGCCAAGCTCGGCCCGCGCACGCGCCAAAGGGCGGGCTTGCACCACCTCTTGCGAGGCGACCATCTCGGAGACGACCAGGCCTGCCCCAAAGCGCGACACCAATCTGCGAAATGGTAAATCCGTAATGCCAGCCAAAGGGGCCAGAAAAACGCCGTTTCTTAAACCAAGAGGGGCAGATGTTGTGAGTGTGCCTTGCGATGTCATGCTCATTTTCTAGCGTTAAATTGGGGACCTGAACATAGAGATACGCGTAAAAATGCCTCAAAAATATACAATGCTTAAAATTTAGGCATAACTACTCGCAAAAAGATCGCATTTTAAAACTGTACCCCATCTGCAAAGCGGGAATTGCCTTAAGAGCCGCTTTCTTATAAAAGAGCCGAAAGAAGGGCATGATATGAGCACAGCCGTCATCATTCTGGCCGCTGGGCGCGGAACGCGGGCCAAAGGTCCTGTGCCAAAACAATGGCAAATGCTAGGCGAATGCACGGTAATAGAACGCACGCTTCAGGCTTTTTCAGAGCACCCAGCACTTGGCCCTTTGGTTGTGGTCACGCATCCAGATGATTGCGTTTTCGTTCAAAATTTGCAAAAGGGGCTTTTGGTCGTGCATGGGGGAGAGACACGCAGCGCCTCGGTGCAGGCAGGTCTTGGGGTCTTGCAGGGCTTGGGCGTTAAGGATGTATTGATCCATGACGGCGCGCGCCCCTTTGTTACAAGCGCCTTGATTGACGCTTTATGCGTGGCCCTTAAAACCAATCTAGCCGCAGCGCCCGCCCTGCGCGTCACAGACGCTTTGTGGCGTGGAGGCGCGGGCTTCGTGCAAGAGGCGACCCCACGTGATGAGTTATATTTAGCACAAACTCCACAAGCCTTTGATTTTGAAGTAATCCTTTCTGCCTACGCACAGCTTAGCACGCCTGCCGCAGATGATGTCGAAGTGGCGCGTCGAGCCGGTGTGGCGGTGAAAATCATCGAGGGCGAGCATAATAATATTAAAATCACCGAACCAAACGACTTCGCCCGCGCCTTAACCATTTTGAACGGATATAAATCATGACAATTCGCATCGGAAACGGCTATGACGTGCATGCTTTTTGTCCAGGAGATCATCTTTTTTTATGCGGGGTGAAATTGCCGTTTTCGCAAGGTCTGCTGGGCCATTCCGATGCGGATGTGGGTATGCACGCGCTGACTGATGCACTTTATGGGGCATTGGCTTTGGGCGATATTGGCACGCATTTCCCCCCCTCTGATCCACAGTGGCGTGGGGCGGCGTCGGATATTTTTTTGCGCCATGCGGGGGCATCTGTAACCGAGATGGGCTTTAAAATCAGCAATATAGATGTGACTTTAATTTGCGAGGCCCCTAAAATAGCCTTGCACCAACTGACAATGCGCACCCGTTTAGCGCAAATTTTGGTACTGGGGGTTGATCAGGTCTCGGTCAAGGCGACCACGTCCGAGGGCTTGGGCTTTACCGGCCGAAAAGAGGGTATCGCGGCGCAAGCCTCGGCGCTGTTGGTTGCGCTATGAGTCGGCTTTTAGCAACATGGTTTGGCGTCGGCTATTTGCGCCCAGCCCCCGGCACATGGGGCTCTTTGGTGGGGTTAATTTTGGGGTTGATGATTGATTACTATCTTGGCTTTTTCATCTTGGTCGCTGCCTTTTTAGGTGTAACGACGCTGGGGTTTTGGGCCTGTCGCACGGCGCTTAAGGGTCAAGAAAATCAAGACCCGTCTGAATTCGTGATTGATGAGGTTGCAGGCCAGTGGCTGGCCCTTTTGTTCCCAGCTGCGGCCTTTTATATACGTGATCTGCAGGATTGGGCCTTTGTCGCCTATCCCGCTTGGGTGGGAGCATTTTTTTTCTTTCGTCTGTTTGATATTTGGAAACCTTGGCTGGTTGGGCGGGCCGATCAACGTCATGACGCGGCTGGGATCATGCTCGATGATCTTTGGGCGGGGCTGTTTGCGGGCTTTGCGGTCATGGCCAGCGCCGCCTTCACGCACAGGGTCTTGATGTGAGCGATGTCGCCCAAATATTGCGCCAGTCCCGCGTCAAAGGCTGGCGCATTGCAACCGCCGAAAGCTGTACGGGTGGCATGATTATGGCCGCATTAACGGCGGTAGCTGGGGCTTCAGGCGTTGTTGAAGGTGGATTTATAACATATTCTAATAATACGAAAATATCACTTATTGGTGTGACTTCGGAGGTACTTTTAGAGCACGGAGCCGTCTCACTAGAAGTTGCGGCTCAGATGGCGTTGGGCGCGGCAAACCGCACGGGGGCCACCCTTTGCATATCGGTTACAGGCATCGCAGGGCCTGGCGGATCCGAGCATAAACCCGAAGGCCGCGTTTGTTTTGGCCTTTATGTCGCAGGCGATATTCGGATGGAAACAGTTGAATTTGGCGCACTTGGTCGCGACCGAGTGCGCCAAGCGGCCACAGATCATGCGCTATCTTTGCTTCTAGCAGCTAGTCTTTAAGTTTTTCCAATGCCCTATTTAAAGCATTTTCTGACTTATAAGCCTAAATTTTAGTCATTTTTGAAAAAGCTGTTAAATGAGGCAACTGAATTCACCCATGCCCATTTTCTGCGCTCCGTAATAGTTTATCCGTAGGAAAATTAAAAATGAGGGTATTATGAACGGCGCAGACACAAGTTTTATTCTGATCGCAACCGCACTGGTTTTATTTATGACATTGCCAGGTTTGGCGCTGTTTTACGGCGGCTTGGTGCGCGCGCGAAATGTTTTAAGTGTTTTCATGCAATGCTTTTCCATTGCCTGTTTAATGAGTATCCTTTGGTTAGCCTTTGGCTATGCGATTGCCTTTGGCGGCGAAGGCCCCTTTTGGGGTGGACTTTCGAAAGTGTTTTTAAGGGGCGTGACCGCTGATAGCCTAACGGGCACCCTGCCCGAGGTGTTGTTTTTCGCCTTTCAAATGACCTTTGCCATCATCACACCTGCCTTGATCGTTGGCGCATATGTCGAGCGTATCGGCTTTACCTTTGTTTTGATTTTCTCGGGTCTATGGATGCTGGTCTGCTATGCGCCTGTTGCCCATTGGATTTGGGGCGGCGGCTTTTTGTCGGATGGTGGGATTTTTGGCACCCTGGGCGTGCGCGACTTTGCGGGTGGCATAGTGGTGCATGAAACAGCGGGTTTGGCCGCGTTGATTTTGGCGATGATATTGGGCCCACGGCGCAAAACCAATATCCCACCCCACAATCCTGGCATGGTGATGGTGGGCGCTGCTATGTTGTGGGTGGGTTGGTTTGGCTTTAACGGCGGCTCGGCACTGGCGGCTACGGGGCAAGCGGCGATGGCAATTACTGTCACGCATCTGTCGGCAGCAGCCGCATCCTTAAGCTGGGCTATATGGGAGCGGGTGAAATTTGGCCGCTCATCCCTTGTGGGGACTGTGACGGGCACAATCGCCGGTCTGGCCACCATCACCCCCGTCAGCGGCTATGTTACCCCGGTTGAGGCTTTGATTTTAGGCGCTATTGCTGGTGTATTGTGTCAAGAGGCGGTCTTGTTGATCAAGAACAAGCTTAAGGTCGACGACACGCTTGACGTGTTTGCTGTACATGGTTTGGGAGGAATTTTAGGTACACTGATGGTGGCGGTCTTTGGCTATGGCAGCTATGTGGCGCAGCTTGGTAGCTTGGCTATTGTGGGACTTTGGACGGTAGGGGTCACACTAGTGCTGATCTATCTGGTCAAAGCCATTGTTCCGATGCGTGTCACCCCTGAGGCGGAGGAAACAGGTCTTGATCTGTCATGGCACGGCGAACGCGCCTATGATTTAACCAGCTGATCTGGCCCATAAAGCGTGTTGGCGCGGGCCTCAAACGCCCGCACAACGCGCTGCATCGCCTCGTAAAAGACAAGGCCGATCAACCCTTGCAGCAGCGTATTTTTAAACTCAAAATCCACCATGAAATCAACGATACAGCCTTGATCTGTATCTTTGAACGCCCAAGTACTTTTTAAATATTTAAAAGGCCCATCTAAATATTGCGTGTCTATTTTATGCGCCTCTGGCCATAAAATCACCCGAGAGCCGAACCTCTCGCGAAAAACTTTAAAAGATATGACCAGATCTGCTTCCATCAATTTTGTTCCATCATCGCGCGGCGTGACCGAGCGGATGCGCGCTGCCGCCGTCCAAGGTAAAAACAGCGGATAAGCGGCAACGTCCGACACCAAATCATACATTTGTATGGCCCTATAGGGCAACAGACGAGTTTCTGAATGGCTTGGCATATGATCTTTCCATGGGTAACATTTCATGGCATCAATGGCTAGATTCCACCAAAGATCAAGAGGGCCCATGCCAAATCCTGCCTATGAAATTGACCAGCTCATCTCTCCTAAGGCCATTGCGGCACGCGTCGAAACGCTAGCGCGTGAAATCACTACCCATTTTTCAGGTACAGATAAGCTGATTGTGGTCGGGCTTTTGCGCGGATCCTTCATATTCATTGCGGATTTGGTGCGAGAACTTGATCTGCCAGTTGAGGTGGATTTTCTCGAGGCCTCAAGCTATGGTGACGCCACCACCTCTAGCCGCGAAGTACGAATTTTAAAGGATTTACGAGGAGAAATTGCGGGTCGCGATGTTCTGGTTGTGGAAGATATAGTTGATACCGGTTTTACGCTTAGCCATGTTTTGCATCTGCTTAAGATGCGAGAACCTGCCCGCATCAAAGTTTGTGCACTTTTAGACAAGCCGTCGCGGCGCGAAGTTAATATAACTGCCGATTGGATTGGATTTGAAATACCTGATGAGTTTGTAGTAGGCTATGGTATTGATTATGCTCAGCGTAATCGAAATTTGCCTTTTATCGGAAAGGTTAGTTTTGTCTAAAACAATATTTTTAATTAATATGCGACAATTGCGTCTGGACTTTTTTGGGCCCAAAAAACCTAAATCAGCTTATGACCCTGGTATCTTTGATTTGCATGGACTTTGCTTGTGCCCTTCTATTAACTGTGTTCGCCGTAACTGACACTCACGCAAAGCAAGGCACGCGTTTAGTTCTTCGCGGGAAACTTTTCCTTCCGCGCTTTTCGCAATTGCGCAAAATCATCGCCCGCATGATAGCTGGATCGCGTTAATGGCGTCGCCGAAACCATCAAAAAACCCTTGCCATATGCGGCTGTTTCATATGCTTTAAACTCATCTGGAGTGACAAAACGATCAACACGGTGATGTTTGGGGGTGGGTTGCAAATATTGACCAATGGTTAAAAAGTCAACATCTGCAGCGCGCATATCATCCATTACTTGCGCCACAGCCTGACGTTCTTCGCCCAATCCAACCATAATGCCTGATTTGGTGAAAATGCCTGGGTCAAGCTCTTTTACGCGTTGCAACAGGCGCAAGCTGGTAAAATAGCGCGCACCGGGGCGCACTTCTGGGTAGAGGCTCGGCACAGTTTCCAGATTATGGTTGAACACATCAGGGCGTGCCGCAACCACCGTTTCCAATGCCGAGGGGGGGCATTTTAAAAAGTCGGGAGTCAAAATCTCGATGGTGGTGTTTGGTGCGCGTCGACGCAAAGCGCGAATGGTTTGGGCGAAATGTTCGGCCCCACCATCGACCAAATCGTCGCGGTCGACTGAGGTGATTACTACGTGACTGAGCCCGAGCTCTGCCACCGCATGGGCGACGCGGCCAGGTTCAAATTCATCAAGCGATTTAGGTTTTCCCGTAGCCACATTACAAAAAGTACAGCCACGCGTGCAAATATCACCCATTATCATCATGGTTGCATGACCTTGTGACCAGCATTCGCCCACATTGGGGCAGCCGGCCTCTTCGCAAACAGTTAAAAGCTTTTGATCGCGGATAATGTCGCGCGTTTTGATGTAACCAACTGAGGTTGGCGCCTTAACCCTGATCCAGTCTGGTTTTTTAGGTTGGAAATTATCACGTTTATGAGCCTTTTCTGGGTGGCGTTGGTCTGGCAGTTTGAGATCACGCAACATCAGGCTCCTTACATCAAAATTTTAAAATAGATGAGAGGCGAGCCAATTGCAACTAACCTAAACCTTATCCAAGTAGGAGCCACTTTTTCCGCAATCGTCAATATAATGCAATACAACTATAGGAAAAATGCTCAAAACCTTACTCTTCCAAAGCGCGCCGATAAACCCAATTGCCATTCGGTCCGTAATAACCCTTTTAAAAAATAACGACGGCGCTGCAAAGTATCGTTTAGAATCGGCCATAGGTAGCCCAGTTCATTACCTGATTGATAACGAGCCTTAGGTGCGCATTTGGGCCAATTCTAAATCTTTATTTCAACGTTCGGTTGTGGCGATAAGAAAGGCCCGCCACGCCTCGCTTTGGTAGGCTACCACTATCAGCCAGATTTACGGAGAATTAAACGGATCCATGAACTCAATTATCAAAACAAAACTGTCACACTATCTTTTTGCCATGGAACAAGAGCTAGACGGTGTGCGCAAAAACTTTTGGATCACTTCTATCTTAGACACGTCATGTCTAACTGTTAATAATCCTCAGGCTCGGGACACAGCTCTCTGCCGCCAAGGCTATCCAAACAAAAAAAGCCCAAGTTTTTTTGAGTCTTTTTTTTAAATATCGCAGCGGGTTAAATAAAGGCGTCAGGCTCGGCCGCTTTTTTGCGTGCTACATAGTCGTTCAACGCCTCGCGCAATCCTTCATCAAGTGTGGGTGCTTGGTAGTCGCCCAGCATTTTTTTAACGCGTGTGCTAGCCAATGTTTGGGTGTCACGAGCGCCCTCTTCGTCCCATGTCTCAAAAGGCTTAAAGTCAAAAAGGTCTGACCGCCAAAAAGCGGTTTTGAAATTGGCTTGCGTATGTTCGCAGCCCAAATAATGCCCCCCAGGCCCCACTTCTTTGATAGCGGCCATGCCTTGGCCGTTTTCATCCATGATAATGCCTTTTGCCATATGGTGCAAAGTACCAAGTTGATCAGCGTCCATCACAAATTTTTCGTAAGATGATACCAACCCCCCCTCAAGCCACCCACAAGCGTGCAGCATAAAGTTCACACCTGATAACAGAGCCATATTCAAACTGTTAGCCGTTTCATAAGCAGCTTGCGCGTCTGGTAACTTTGACCCGCAAAAGGAACCGCCTGAACGGTATGGCAGGTTCAAACGCCGCGCCAATTGCCCCGCACCATAGGTGATATGCGACGCTTCGGGTGTCCCAAAGGTAGGCGCGCCAGAGTTCATATCGATTGAGGTCACAAAGGCCCCAAATATCACCGGAGCGCCCGCACGAACCAACTGACTATAGGCAACGCCCGCCAGGACCTCGGCCAAGACCTGAGTTAAGGTGCCCGCAACTGTGACCGGAGCCATCGCCCCACCCACTATAAAGGGTGAAATGATCGCCGCTTGCCCGGCGCGGGCATAAACCTCAAGTGCGCCCATCATAGTGCTATCGAAAGTCAGGGGGGAGTTGATGTTTATCAGGCTGGTCATGACGACATTTTCATTAACAAAACTGTCGCCAAACAGAATTTTAGACATCTCGACAGAATCTTTGGCGCGCGACGGTTCGGTAACAGAGCCCATATAGGGTTTGTCTGACAAGGTCATGTGTGCCAAAAGCATATCGAGGTGGCGTTTATTCACGGGCACATCTGTCGGCTCGCACACGGTACCACCTGAATGTTGCACCCATTTCGACATATAACCCAATTTCACAAAGTTAGAAAAATCAGCCATTGTAGCATAACGCCGTCCGCCTTCAGCATCCCGTACAAACGGGGGGCCGTACACAGGGGCTAATACCAGATTGCGGCCCCCAATTTGTACGTTACGCTGAGGGTTGCGGGCGCATTGAGTGAAATTGGACGGTGCGGTTGCGCATAATTTGCGCGCCAAACCGCGGGGAATACGCACACGTTCACCACGAATATCTGCACCAGCTTCACGCCAAAGTTCAAGGGCTGCGGGGTTTTCGAGAAAGTTTACGCCTATTTCTTCTAACACAGTTTCTGCGTTATATTCGATGATTTCTAGCGCTTCTTCGTTTAAAATTTCAAAATTTGGTATGTTGCGTACGATGGTTCCAGCCACATCAAAATTGATAGCCAGACGCTCAGCGCGGCGTGTTGCACCTCCGCCACCACGAGCAGGACGGGTTGAAGTTGGGTTGGGCATAGGGTCTCCGATCCGCAAACAAAAACAATTGGCCGCAATTAGCCCTGGTTCTGAAGGAAATTCCTAAGCGATTTTTCAAACACTTTTAAGTCGATTACGCCCCTTGGCCGACAAAAACGACATATCTTTCATTTTAGCTAACTTTACCAAAAAATGACAATCCATTGGGGCAAATTGCAAACTCCCCCTTGTGATTTCTGGCCTGACTTCGTAATCCTTTTTCATGAAAAAACATGACCGCCTGCTTATTATTGATTTTGGATCTCAGGTCACGCAGTTGATTGCGCGTCGCCTGCGCGAGTTGAATGTCTATTGCGAAATCCACCCGTTTCAAAATGTGACCGACGCGTTTTTAGACGCCTTTGCGCCCAGAGCTGTGATTTTATCAGGGGGCCCTGCTTCGGTCTTCGAGGCGGATGCACCCATGCCGCCTGCTCGATTGTTTGACCTTGGTCTACCTATTTTGGGTATTTGTTATGGCCAACAGGTTATGATGCATTGTTTGGGCGGCCTGGTCGAGCGTGGCCAGGGAACAGCCGAGTTTGGCCGCGCCTTTGTCACGCCCCAAGACACTAAAACTGCCTTATTGGAGGGTTGGTTCACTGAAGGCCCCGAACAGGTTTGGATGTCGCATGGTGACCATGTCTCGCGCATCGCACCAGGATTCGAGGTGTTTGGCACCTCTCCAAATGCACCTTTTGCGATTACTGCCGACGAAAAGCGTCGCTTTTATGCGGTGCAATTTCACCCCGAAGTGCATCACACACCCAAAGGCGCAGCTGTCTACACAAACTTTATTAAAATAGCAGGTTTTACAGGCGATTGGACAATGGATGCTTACAGAGGCCAAGCAATCGCTAAAATTCGTGCTCAAGTAGGTCAAGATAAGGTAATTTGTGGCCTGTCGGGCGGGGTTGATAGCTCGGTAGCAGCGGTACTGCTGCATGAGGCGATCGGCGATAAACTGACCTGCGTTTTTGTTGACCATGGTTTGTTGCGCGAAGGCGAAGCTAAACAAGTCCTGAAGATGTTTCGTGATACCTATAATATTCCGCTAATCCATGCCGATGAAGCAGATTTGTTCATTGATGCGCTGGCAGGTGTTTCCGACCCCGAGGTAAAGCGTAAAACAATAGGGCGACTCTTCATTGATGTCTTTGATAAACATGCAAAGTCCATTGGTGGGGCCAAGTTTTTGGCTCAAGGTACACTTTATCCTGACGTAATCGAGTCTGTATCCTTTTCGGGCGGCCCTTCGGTCACAATCAAATCGCACCATAATGTCGGCGGTTTGCCAGAAAAAATGGGTATGACTCTTGTTGAGCCGCTGCGCGAGCTGTTCAAAGATGAAGTGCGCGCCTTAGGTCATGAACTGGGGCTGCCGCAAAACTTTATCGGCCGCCACCCTTTCCCTGGACCTGGTCTGGCCATTCGCTGCCCGGGCGAGATTACCCGCGAAAAGCTGGCCATTTTGCGAAAGGCTGATGCTGTATTTATCGACCAGATCCGCAAACATGGTCTTTACGACGATATATGGCAGGCTTTCGTGGTGCTTTTGCCTGTGAAAACTGTGGGTGTAATGGGCGACGGGCGCACCTATGACTATGCCTGTGCGCTGCGTGCTGTAACCTCGGTTGATGGGATGACGGCAGACTACTACCCGTTCACACACGACTTCTTAGGTGAAACCGCCACACGCATTATCAATGAAGTTCAAGGCATTAATCGCTGCACTTACGATATTACATCAAAGCCACCAGGAACCATCGAGTGGGAATAGCTTTGTGTGTGACTAATCAACTTTACTGGTGCACCCGTCGCGATTCGAACGCGAGACCTCTGCCTTCGGAGGGCAG
>ERZ889078.191-NODE-191-length-55079-cov-34.976465_pt1 | contig 55079 bp, 52 predicted proteins | sample MGYA00521266_ERZ889078 | MGnify/ENA primary metagenome ERZ889078 (study PRJEB32303, sample SAMEA104408618) | aquatic metagenome | biome: Brackish water; feature: Pelagic; material: water | place: Baltic Sea | collected 2014-06-16T06:34:00 | depth 76,534 m ... | reverse complement strand
GAAAAACGCAAAACTGAAGTCGCTGAATTTGTCATCAACTCTATTAAAATAAATTAATATGCGAAGCTATTATTCAAATTCTAAACAGAAATATTTCAAATCATTTTTTACATTGACTTGGCTATTTCTATTGTTTTTCGCTCCAAAAATTGGAGATGCGCAGCAAACCATATTGCTTAAAACCTGCATCGATTCTGCAGTTGCAAATTACCCTTTGGTAAAACAAAAAGCGCTTTTTGCTAAGCAATTGGAAACTCAATATGATCAAGTAAATAAGAAAAATTTACCGCAGGTTCAGCTTAATGGAAAAGCCACTTATCAGAATGAGGTAATCAGTTTAAATCTAAAAATTCCTGGTTTTGACGTGCCCCAATTAAGCAAGGATCAATATCGATTTTCCTTAGATGTGCAGCAATCTATTTACAAAGGCAATATCACTCAAAAACAGAAAACACTTTATAATACACAGCAAGATATAGCTTTAAAGCAACTCGAAATTGAACTCTATCAGTTGAAGAAAAATGTTGTTGAACTATTTTTTGGATTGATGTTCAATACTCAGCAAACAAATATTATCAAAACCTATGAAAAACAGCTCGATCAGCGATTAGAAGAATTTCAATCTTTGGTGAATAACGGAATGATTCTACAATCTACTTTAGATGGTTTTAAACTTGAAAAAATTAAGCTTTTGCAGCAACTTATTGAGGTGAAAACTGACCGAATCATGTTAGTTAAAAACCTGAGCGAACTCAGTGGAATTGCTTTAGATACGTCAATGGTTTTTGCAGCTGACGAGTATGAAATGGTCAATAATAAAATTCAGCAAAGACCAGAAATGCAATTAATGGATCTTAATCAAAAACAGTTAGAAGTTGGCAAAACACTAGTTGGGTCAAAATATCAACCCATGGTTTTCGCTTACGGAACAGCAGGCTACGGCCGGCCAGGTTTTAATTACCTAACCGATCAATTTTCTGATTTTTATATGGTCGGAATAGGATTTAGCTGGAATATTTGGAGCTGGCAGGAAGGAAAACGCGAAAAACAATTATTGGATATCAACTCTAAAATAATAGACACTCAAAAGGAAAGTTTTCTTAAAAATTTGCAAGTTGGTTTAAATACTTATGAAATGGAAATGAAAAAGCAAAGCGATTTAATTGTGCAAGATAAGGAGATTATTGAAATACAGAAACGAATTGCAGCAACATCAAACCAACAAATTAAAAATGGTGTACTTACCGCTTCACAATATATTACAGAACTTGAGAAAGTGCAACAATATGAACTCAATTACGAGATTCATCAACTAAAGCTAAAACTTGCTAAAGTGAACTACTTATGGGCAATGGGAATTCTTTAATCATTATAATAAAACAATTAAAATTTAAAAATATGACACGCTTACTAACATTTATTTCTCTCGTTTTATTAATGGCATCATGCCAAAATAAAGAAATAGTATCAGATGCATTTGGCAATTTCGAATCTGACAAAACCATTATTTCTTCGGAAGCAATGGGAAAAATTCTCCGCTTTGAAGTAGAAGAAGGAGACTTGGTTAAACCAGGCCAAGAAATTGGACTTATCGATACTCTGGATCTACATTTGAAAAAATTACAACTAGAAGCTCAAATAAAATCCGTTGCCGCTAATTCCCAACAAATATTTGCACAAGCAGAAGTTCAGAAGCAGCAACTGGCCAATATTTTGGTAACAAAAACTCGAATAGAAAAGCTAATTAAGGAAGGAGCAGCAACACAACAACAATTGGATGATGTTAGTGGGCAATATGATTTAACCGATAAACAAATTAGCGCAACCGAAACTCAAAATAAAGCTTTGCAACAACAATTGCAATCCATGGATGAGCAAATTAAACAAATAGAACTTGCGATTGATAAGTGTAATATTATCAACCCTGTAGAAGGAACGGTACTGAGCAAACTAAGCATGAAAGGTGAAATAACATCTCCGGGCAAACCTTTATATACTATTGCCAATTTAGATTATTTAAAACTAAAAGCCTATGTTTCTGGTGATCAATTGGGAGAAATAAGCATTGGTAAAAAAGTAAAAGTACTGGTAGATGGAGCAGAAGGAAAGCTTGTTGAACATGAAGGAACTATTGTATGGGTTTCAGAAACTTCTGAGTTTACTCCCAAAACCATTCAAACACGTGAAGATAGAGTAAATCTAGTTTACGCCATAAAAGTCAAGGTGAAAAATGATGGCAGTTTAAAAATTGGGATGCCAGGCGAAGTGTCTTATTCCACATCAAATATTACTAAATAATGATGAATAAAAGCATCAGCATAACCAATGTCAGTAAACACTACGGCGATGTAGTGGCCTTAGACCAGATTTCATGCACCGTGAATGAGGGTGAGTTATTTGGGTTTATTGGCCCTGATGGCTCAGGAAAAACCAGCCTCTTTAGAATCATGACCTCCCTCCTTTTACCAGATTCGGGGTCAGTAATAGTAGATGGCTCCAATGTGGATCAAGATTATAAAGAATTGCGAAAAAAAGTTGGTTATATGCCAGGTCATTTTTCGCTTTATCAGGATATGAGTGTGGAAGAAAATCTGAAGTTTTTTGCCGGAGTTTTCAAAACTACCATTGCCGAAAACTATCATTTAATCGAAGATATTTACAAGCAAATTGAGCCTTTTAAACATCGACGTGCTGGTAAGCTTTCGGGAGGAATGAAGCAAAAACTTGCCCTCTCTTGCGCCTTGATTCATAAGCCTACAGTACTGTTTTTAGATGAACCCACTACCGGTGTTGACGCCGTTTCTAGAAAAGAATTTTGGGAAATGCTAGCCAAACTTAAAAAAGATGGATTAACAATTATTGTTTCTACACCATATATGGACGAAGCTGCCCTTTGCGACCGTGTTGCGCTGATGCAGAAAGGTCGTATTTTGAGTATTGATAGTCCTGACCATATTGTCCAAAATTTTCCTCATCAATTGTATAGTATAAAAGCGAAAGACATTTATAAACTAATGAATGAACTCAAAACTTTTGATAGTGTACATTCCTCTTACTTATTTGGTGAGCATCTTCACTTGGTGCTAAAAAAAGGAAATCAAATCAAAGATTTAATTTTTAGTCTGCAAAACTCAGGTATAGAAGAGATTGAAACTGCTGAAATATCTGCAACGATAGAAGATTGTTTTATGGAATTAATGCAAGAGTCATGAAAGTAGCCGTATCAGTAACAAATCTAGTCAAGACATTTGGTTCCTTTGTGGCCAATGATAATCTCAATTTTGAAGTATATAAGGGCGAAATATTTGGTTTTTTGGGCGCTAATGGGGCTGGAAAAACCACAGCAATAAAAATACTTTGCGGACTTCAGCGTCCAACATCAGGAGAGGTGAAAGTAGCGGGATTCGATATTTACAAACAAACGGAATTGATTAAGAAAAACATTGGCTATATGAGCCAAAAGTTTAGCCTTTATGATGATTTAACCATCCAGGAAAATATCCGATTTTATGGTGGAATTTATGGTTTGAGTAATGAAGAAATAAAGTCCAAAACTGAGCAATATATACGAGAATTGGAACTAGAAGAATATGTAAAAAGCATGGTGGCAGCTTTGCCATTGGGCATAAAACAAAAGCTGGCTTTTTCAGTTGCAGTGATTCATTCGCCACAAATTGTGTTTTTAGATGAACCCACATCTGGAGTTGATCCAATTACTCGCCGGCAGTTTTGGGAAATGATTTATGCCGAAGCAAATAAAGGCAGAACAATCTTTGTTACAACACATTATATGGATGAAGCTGAATATTGTCACCGGGTATCCATTATGGTAGATGGTATAATTGAAGCTTTAGACACACCTACTCAGCTTAAAAAAACTTTCAAAGCAGAAAGCATGGAAGAGGTTTTTATACAGCTCGCACGTAAATCAACACGAGTAGATTAATTTTAATATATACTTAAGATGAAAGATTTTATCATCAAAGAATTTAAACAAATATTTAGAGATTATCGCTCGATGATTATCCTCTTCGGGATTCCTATTGCGCAAATTCTCCTTTTTGGTTTTGCCCTTACTTTGGACCTTAAAAATGCTCATATTGCCGTTTTGGATAATGCGAAAGATGAGCATAGCCGTAAATTGACTGAGAAAATTGCCTCCTCAGAATATTTTATATTAGACCGCCATTTGAATTCTGCTGACGAAATTGAAGATATTTTCAAGGAAGGAATAGTAAAAGAGGTTTTGGTTTTTGAACCTAATTTCAGTCAAAACCTTCTCAAAACTGGCCAAGCAGATATGCAAATTATTGCTGATGCATCAGACCCCAATACGGCCAATATGTTGGTAAATTATACTAGTGCAATAGTTGCCAATTACCAGCAAAGTCTGCTGCCTTCAAATCCATTGAATGGAATAGTCATTCCTGATGTAAAATTCAAATATAACAAGGAGCTCAAGAGCGTTTATATGTTTGTGCCTGGTGTTATTACCATTATTTTAATGCTAGTTTCAGCCATGATGACTTCCATTTCCATCGCTCGTGAAAAAGAGTTAGGAACTATGGAAATATTGCTGGTATCTCCCATAAAACCTTATCAGATTATTGTTGGAAAAGTAATCCCTTATTTGCTACTTTCTTTTATTAACTTTCTAATTATCTTAGTCTTATCATACTTTGTTTTGGGAATGCCACTGGGCGGAAATATGCTATTATTAATGAGCGAAAGCCTTTTATTTATTTTTATGGCTTTATCCTTAGGCATCTTTATTTCTACAGTCAGCAATTCGCAACAAACGGCGATGTTACTCTCTATGTTTGCCCTTTTGTTGCCGACGATACTTTTATCTGGTTTTATTTTCCCGATAAAAAACATGCCCACCATCTTGATATGGATTAGTAATGTAATGCCTTCCAAATTTTTTATCATTATTGTCAAAGACATTATGCTTAAAGGTTCTGGGTTAATGGACGTATGGTTTGAAACCCTTATTATTCTATTATTCACGCTATTTTTCATGGCGCTGAGTATCAAAAAATTTAAAATCAGATTATAATGAGAAGCCTAAGATTTATTATAGAAAAAGAGTTTAAGCAAATCTTCCGCAATAAAATGATGATTCCCATCATTTTTGTCATGCCGATTGTTCAGCTGTTGATATTATCTTACACTGCCACATTTGAAATTAAAAATGTAACCTTAGGAGTTCTTGACATGGACCAAAGCACAAGTTCTCATGAACTTGTACATCAATTTGATGGCTCACCATTTTTTCAAATAACGACTTATAGTCACAGCTTAAACGAACTGGAGAAGAAAATGCAGCATGGTGAGATAGAGCAAATCATTAATATTCCATTTGGTTTTGAAGAGAAATTGATTAACGGACAATTCGCTCATATTCAAATCACATCTGACGCAGTAAATGGTAGTGCGGCCACATTAATGTCTTATTATGCTAGTTCAATTGTGATGGATTATAATAAAAAAATTCTAGTAAGTGAACAGGGGGCTGTAGCATCAAATAAAGGAATTGCCACTCCATTTCAATTTTGGTATAATACAGAACTCGATTATAAAAAGTATATGGTTCCTGGAATATTAGTTTTATTGGTAACAATGATCGGAGCTTTTCTTTCGGGAATGAATATTGTTCGCGAGAAAGAAATTGGCACAATTGAGCAACTTAATGTAACGCCAATCAAGAAGCATGAATTTATAATTGGCAAGCTACTTCCTTTTTGGATAATCGCTATGTTTGACCTCATCCTAGGACTTACAATTGCGCGCTGGATATTTGATATTCACATTGTTGGCGATCTATGGCTAATTTTTGCAGTGGCTTCCATTTATCTTTTGGCAATACTGGGAATTGGTTTATTAATCAGTACCATAACAGATACTCAACAGCAAGCCATGTTTTTAGCTTGGTTTTTTATGGTCATATTTATTATGCTCAGTGGTTTATTTACCCCTATAGAAAGTATGCCTACTTGGGCGCAGAATGTAAATATCATCAATCCAATAACTTATTTTATCCGGTTTATGAGGCAGGTAATACTCAAAGGATCTGGATTAATGGATGTGATGAGCGATATTATTTCGATTTCTATTTATGCAGTTTCGGTATTGGGTTTGGCAATATTTAGGTATAAAAAGGTGAGCTAAATATTGTCTATCAGAAACGTCAATCTCATCGCGAACTAATTGCAGAGGAGACATTCGCCAATCCAGAAAAACTAACCAACTCGATGCGAGCTCTACCAATCATCAAATCACCTTCAGCCAATATTGGAAGTCTGTTTTTATCATCCGAAACGAAAATCGTCATTGGAGTTTCATCGGCAAAAACACCGCCAGTAAGTACATGTGGAGCAAATTTTAAACAACGGGTATATCCCAAGCTGGTTTTAATTTCCTCATAACCTGTAAATTCAAATTGAATTTGGTAAACGGAATCATCCATAAAAAGATTAACTTCAAATTTTTGATTAAGCGTAATGCCTTCAAAATCATAATTCCGAATGAAATATAAAACTGATAATAAATCTTGAACTTGGTGTTCGGTTTTGAAATCCCTAACTGATTGACTTCTATTATTTTGCACTCTTATTTTTCCGTTTTCTTGAGTAAAAACTACATCACTGCTTGCTTCATATCCTCCCTCTTGAATTCTTTTTTTGAAATAATAAGGCAATTGAGTTTTGGTTTCAACATAAGTTTCATAGCGGTCATTGGCTTTAAAAAACCATCGAAAAGCACCTTTGGTTTCTCCTTCAAGCACAATGTGAGTAAGTGATTTTCCTCCTTTTATTACAGGACTTTGTTGCACTTTAGCCACCATTTTACCGGCTGTTACATTGCCCGTTATGGCTGAATTATAATACAGTTTGAAGGTAAGTTCCTCACCATGAGTATAGGCTTGATCAAAGGCCATTGCAGATTGTTGCATAAAGGCAAAACTAAAAAGGAAGGCTAAAACTACGTTCGATAATTTTCTCATGGCTATAATTTATAAAACTCGCTTAAAAACAAAAAGCATTCCAAAAATGATTTTTTTGAAATGCTTTTTGTAAAAGATTATATATTAAATACTTCTATCTAGTCAACAGTTTAAAGCCAACGCCATGCACATTAATAATTTGTATCGTTTCGTCTTCTTTAAGATATTTCCTTAGCTTGGTGATATAAACATCCATACTTCTGGCATTGAAGTAACTATCATCTTTCCAAATGTTATTCAAAGCAACTCTACGGTCTAAAGTTTCGTTTTCGTGCATGCATAGCATTTTCATCAATTCAGCTTCTTTGCTGGTCAATTTTTGCTCCGAATCTCCTGAAGTCAACTTTTGATGTTCATAATTGAAAGTATATTTCCCAATCTTAAACTCAATCTGGTTTTCGTTTCCATCGTCCATTTTACCACTGCGGCGCAGAATAGCAGTCATGCGAGCCAGAAGCAATTCCATGTTAAATGGCTTAGTAATATAGTCATCGCCACCCAATTCAAAGCCCTTAAGTTTATCTTCTTCGAGCGATTTGGCCGTTAAAAATAAAATAGGAATAAGTTTATCAGTTTTACGCACATTGGCAGCAAGTGTAAATCCATCCATAACGGGCATCATCACATCTAAAACTAACATGAAATAATCGTTTTTTTTGTGAAAACCGAATAAGGCTTCCTCTCCGTTGGCAAACAGATCCACATTAAAACCTTTGGCCTCCAAATAAGATTTAAGTATTTTCCCTAGATTAGGATCGTCTTCTGCTAGTAATATTTTAACTTTTTCCATAGCTTATTATATTTAGTTTTTCCAAATTATTGGAATTTATATTTTATGATTGTTTACAACTTGTTTTCAAAAAATCAATGGGTAAATGAATATTAAAAGTGGTTCCTTTCTGCATTTGACTTTCTAGGCTAATCGCCCCACGATGCTTATCAACTACAGCTTTAACATAGCTCAAGCCAAGTCCAAATCCTTTAACATTATGCACATTACCTGTAGGAACGCGATATAATTTATCAAAAATCTTTTTCTGATTTGCCTTTGAAATACCAATACCATTATCTTGTACCGAAATGAGAAGGCAATCTCCATCATTTTTAGTACTGATGGTAATTTCTGGTTTTTCAAGCGAATATTTAATCGCATTATCCAGCAGATTATACACTAGATTAGTCAAATGTATTTGATCGGCATTGATTACGTGATATTGGGCTTCGAGCCTAAGATTCAGTTTCCCTCCTCTTTGCTGAATCAGTATTTCGTTATTTTTAAAAGTGTCGCGAATTACATCATGCACATTCACCCATACATTTTTAAGTATCAATTCGCCCTTGTCAATAATGGCTGTCTGAAGAATTTTTTCAGCCATGCCGGCTAATCGTTGATTTTCGTCCCGAATAATAGAAATGTAACTATCGTATAATTCGGGAGTTTTTCTAATATCATCATCCTGTAATGCTTGGCAAGCTAATGAAATGGTTGAAACCGGAGTTTTAAACTCATGAGTCATATTATTAACAAAATCATTTTTTAAATCCGAAAGCTTCGACTGGCGAATAATAGTGGTAATGCTATAAGTAAAAAGGTAAATTACAGCAAGAATAATAATGATGGACAAAAACAACATTAAGCCCATTTCTTTTAATAGATATTGCTTTTCTTTCGGAAATACAATCATCATATAAAACTGCTGATCGTTACGATTTGAAACAAATGGAAAAGCATAGGCTTTTTCCAAATACTTACTATCATTCATTTTACTATCATGATAAAGAAAATAACTTCCTTTTTGATTAAAAATATTAAATTTGAAATCAGCATAAATATTATGGCGTTTTAACTCTATTTTAATGATGCTATCCATCACTCTATAAGAATACTCTGGATTATCAAAAATAGCATTATCAAAAGATGGAATAATACTAAATTTACTTGGGTATATTAATTCAAAAGTTATACTGTCTGAGTTATAGACGAATTTCTTGGCTAATTTGTTGTTGTTTATTCGTGGTACAGGCCCGGCTGGAATTAGCGGTTTGCCCATCATTTTATGTAATCTATTTTTATTGGTAAAAGATTCTAATTCATCCACTTCCAACATCACTTCTGTGAAAACCCTTTGAACATCACTACTAAAAGCGGTTTCTTTAATCGACAAGGCATTATGAATCCATAGCATTTGCATGACCAAAAGACCAATCATTACCAATCCCATGGCAATGCTTATACTAACTATGTTACGTGTATTCATCGAGCACAAAAGTACGAATCTTTATTAGGCAAGTAGCTGTTCTATTTTCATTTAACAGATTTTAAGTTTTGTTTAATTCCTTTAACTTTTATGTAATTCAGCATATATTACTTTTGTCACGTTAGTTCTTTTACAAGATAGACTTCCAAAACCTATCGCAATAACACTAAACTATATACTGTTAATCGTACCTTTTTTCCTGTACATTAAAAACGATTAACACAACCTGTGATTTTATAATTAGGACAAACTCCCCGTTTGTCCTTTTTTGTTTATACTAATTTACCCTAATCCAAGTTAATCTAAAGGCAAATTTCAATTACATTTGTACAAATTTTAAAACATTGATTTGATGAGTAAACCCTTAATTTTAGTGACTAATGATGATGGAATTAATGCTCCTGGAATTCGCTTTCTGATTGGCATTATGCGTGATATTGGAGAAGTAGTCGTTGTTGGCCCTCAAGATCCACAATCGGCTATGAGTCATGCTATTACTATTAAATATCCCTTACAATATTCTATAATTGAAAACAGTGAATTATATCATGAATATAGCTTAAATGGTACACCTGTAGATTGTGTGAAATTTGCCATACACCAATTGATGGACAGGAAGCCTGACCTGGTGGTATCGGGAATAAATCATGGTTCAAACGCTTCTATCAACATTATTTACAGTGGAACAATGGCCGCAGCAACCGAAGCTGCAATGGGTGGAATTCCTAGTATTGGATTTTCATTATTGGATTATGATCATCGTGCAAATTTTGCCTTTACTGAAAAATATATTCGCAAAATCGTATTGCAAGTTCTAGAGAATGGACTACCCGAAAACACCGCTTTGAATGTTAATTTCCCAAAAGAAAATGGGACAGAATATCAAGGGTTAAAAGTGTGTCGCCAAGCAAAAGCTTATTGGAAAGAGGACTTTGACGAGCGTTTTGATCCCCGAAATGGCAAACCATATTATTGGCTCAAAGGTACTTTTACTGTTTATGAAGACGACGACCAAACTGATGAATGGGCTTTGAAAAACTATTTTGTTTCCCTTGTTCCAGTTCAGTTTGATTTTACAGCATATCAAAGAATTAACGAATTAAAACACCTAGAAAAATTATGTTCAGCTTTTTAAAAAAGGATTCGTATTGGCTAGGAGCTGGTTTGGCCACCATTGTACCCATGATTGTTTTTTTCATACTCCGTTGGTCTGTAGATACACTCAGCGAGATTTTTACTCATGGCTATCCATTGATTAGGTATCACAACGTTATCTTATTTAGTGTTTTTTTAAACATGGTTATTTTTGCGCCCTATTTGCACAGAAAGCAATATGATAAAAATGGTAGAGGAGTGATGATTGTAACTTTCATTATGACTGTTGTTTATTTTATTTGGAGGTATCAGAGTATTGGCCTTTCATAAATTATAAAAACATGAAATACTTCCTAATAGTTGGTGAAGCTTCTGGAGATCTGCATGGTAGCAATCTTATCAAAGCCATAAAAGCACAAGATAAGCATGCTGAATTTCAATTTTGGGGAGGAAACTTAATGAGTTCTGCAAGTGGTATTGCTCCAAATAAGCATATCGACGAGCTGGCAATCATGGGTTTTTTGGAAGTAATTGTAAAACTAGCTAGCATTAAAGAGAATTTTAAAACCATTAAAAGAGAACTGCTTCAATTCAAACCTGATGCATTAGTTATGGTTGATTATCCTGGTTTTAATTTAAGAATTGCTCCTTTTGCCAAAGAAAACAATATTCCAACATTCTATTATATTTCTCCAAAAGTGTGGGCTTGGAAACAGAAGCGAGTATTTAAAATCAAAAAGTATATCGACGTTTTATTTACCATTTTACCTTTTGAGACGGAATTTTACAAGCAGTTTGACTATGAGGTTCAATACGTTGGAAACCCTTTGTTGGATGCCATTGCAGATTATAATAAACTAGAGAAAAAAGAAATAAAAACCCATTACGACAAACCCATTATTGCCATTTTACCCGGCAGTAGAAACCAAGAGATAAGTCGAATTTTACCCCTGATGATTGAAGCCGCAGATTCTATTGAGGCTTATGAATTTGTGATTGCAGGTACGTCTAGCTTTGCTCCCAGTTATTACGAAAGATTTTTTGTAAAAAGAAAATACGAAATTCGTTATAATGAAACATATGGCGTGCTCTCAGATGCCTATGCCGCGATGGTAACTTCAGGAACAGCCACATTGGAAACTGCACTTTTCAATGTTCCACAAGTAGTTTGTTATAAGGCGAATACAGTCTCCTATCATATCGCCAAAAATCTGGTAAAAGTTAAATTTATGTCATTGGTAAATCTTATTCTAAATCGAGAAGCAGTGCCCGAGCTTTTGCAAGATGAATTGAATAAAGAAAGACTTCTGGAAGAAATCTATGCCATCTTAGAAAATGGCACAAAAAGACCACAGATATTAGCCGACTATAAAATCCTACATCAAAAAATGGGAGAAGCAGGAGCGTCGGAACGAGTAGCTAAGGGAATTATTGATTTTTTACAATTCAAGAATAATAGTCAATGAGAATTAAGGTAACCCTTCTTTTATTAATTAGTTTACTGCTTGAAATAAAGTCTGTTGAGGCCATATTTTTAGATATTAATATCTACAATTCCTACGAAGTAAATGCTATCGATTTTAGTCCAATTTCCGGTAAATATATTTTAGAAGCTGACGAAAAAATTCAGAAGGAGTTTCAGAAAGGCACAATTGTCAACATTACTCCCTTACGCGATTCAGTTTTACTTCAAATCAACCATGTAAATGTGGGGTTATATAAAGAGGTAAGCCTTTACGGGCGAGGTTTTGTAAATACTTTTATGCTAAAAAATGAATTTAAAAAATTACCTACAAGGTCTTATGAAGATCATCTCAAAGTGAGAGTTGTAGATGGTAAACTGCAGCTTATCAACAATGTAGATGTGGAGCATTATGTAAGTGGTGTGGTACAATCTGAAGCGGGAGGTAGTAGTAAAAATCTTCAGTTTTTTAGCGTGCAAGCTGTTTCTTGCAGAACTTACGCACTGGTTAACTATCTGAAACATACCGTAGATGGTTATAACTTATGCGACGATGTGCATTGCCAATATTATACCGGAAAAAGTACTTTGCCAGATATTTTGCGCTCGGTGTCACGCACCAGCGGTGAGGTAATTGTAGATAGTAGTATTCATATGATATCAGCTGCTTTTCATTCAAACTGTGGTGGAGAAACCGTTAATTCTGAGGATGTTTGGACACTCCCTACCACTTATTTAAAAGCCAGAACCGATACTTTTTGTACAGGCATGTCGAAAGCCCTTTGGAATGTCACCATGCCTAAATCCGATTTTTTAAAAACATTAAATACTGCCTTTAGTTTTCCTGTTAATGATAGCTTAATGGTCGATAGTGCCTTCAATTTTTTACAAGCAACACGCAAAACACTTTTTGTAAATAATATTCCACTAAAATTAATCCGGCAGGAATTCAAATTTAGATCCACCTTTTTTGAAACAAAAACTGAGGGTAATAATGTCATTATTCGTGGTAGAGGATTTGGACATGGCGTAGGACTTTGTCAGCAAGGGGCTATTCATATGGCTGAACTTGGATATGAGTATCCTGCTATTATCCAGTTTTATTATAAGGAAACCACCATTATCCATTATAGTGAGCTGAGTTATGATTTTATGCCACAGTTTTAGGTTTGTTTATGGATTGTTTCACGCGAAGAGCGCAAAGAAGAATTTGACGCAAAGAACGCGAAGAATAGAAATTTAAAATTCTGATAGAGTACTTTTATTTTTACCTAAATTTGTGCTATAAAGTGGCCTTGTTTTCATCATGAATTAAAGCTAAATTTTAAACAGAATTGCGAAATCATCAATTCAATATTAAGGTAAAATGAAACAAATCAGAGCCTATCTTGAACAAAATAATCCAATCCTTGAAACAGATTGGCAACTATTTTTGTCGAAACTTAAAAAAGTTGAATACAAGAAAAAAGCCGTGATTTTAGCATTGGGAGCTATTGAAAACCACTTATCATTTATAGAAAAAGGAATCGTTAGGTTGGTCATTCCGAAAGAAGATATAGAAAAAGATATCACCTTTGGTTTTAGTTTTGAGAACGAATTTATCAGTGCTTACGATTCCTTCCTAACACAAACACCATCCACATATCAACTTGATACACTAACAAATACAACAGTTTGGAGCATCACTTATGCTGATTTGCAGGAGGTTTATAAGCAAACCGAAATAGGCAATTCTATAGGTCGATTTTTTGCCGAACGGCTGTTTCTCATCAAATCGAAAAGAGAACAATCGCTCTTGAATGAAACGGCTGAGCAACGTTATCTGAATCTTTTTATAGAACGACCAAATCTACTCAAAGAAATTCCTTTAAAATATATTGCTTCCTATATTGGTGTAACGCCTCAAGCTTTGAGTCGGATTCGAGCTAGGATATAAAAATAAGTTGATTGAAATATGTGAATTTGTTAGATAATTCTAGTTTTTAGTCTTTAGTTCTCAGGCGGCAGTTGGCAGTTGGCAGTTGGCAGTTGGCAGTCGGTCGTTTTCAGTCTTCAGTCTTTTGCCTTCATACTTAATACTTCTGCATTAAAAATCTCAATCCTCCGCCTCCCACCCAAAAACCCACCGCAACGGCACCTCCTTCTCCAAGGGGGACTATAAGCTTTATACAGATTTGATGTAATCTACTTTTGCCTTAATACTTCTGCCTTAATACTTATTCTCATTTTCTTAACCCAAGTTCATAGTTTATTTCCAGCCCTTTAGCTAATTTTGTCGCATTCAAAAACGAAATACAATTATCGTGGAAAATTATTTTGAAAAACAATTCGAGTTGCGCTATTTTGAAATGAACAAGTTCAAAGAAGCTTCCCCATTGACTATGCTCACTCTATTGGAAGAAACGGCAGCGGATCATTGTCAATCTATAAATTACGGATTATTCGATTTGCTAGATCAAAATGTTGGCTGGGTATTACTTTCTGGAAGATTAGAAATGAAACGCTATCCTGCTTATAAAGAAAAAATAATAATCCGCACTTGGTTGTCAGAGCATTCTACAATAAAGGGCATAAGAGAAAATATCATTTACGATGAGCAGCGAAATATCATTGGAAGAGCCAAGGGCCTATGGGTTTTCTTTGATATTGCAAGGCGCCGACCCATTCAAATTTATGATGATATTATCCAAAAGTGGGGAATTAATCCAGAAGTTTCGCTAGATGAAAATATCAGTAGAAAAATAAAACCAATTAATTCAGGGGAATATACTCAAGAATTTAAAGTCAATCGCTTTGATGTGGACACCAATAAGCATGTGAATAATATCCGCTATTTGCAGTGGTCGATGAACTCGATTCCTGATGAAATAATTGACAATTACTATCTCCATTCTATTAATGGGCGCTTTATTGGAGAGGCGAAATTTGGTGATACGATACAATCCTTCACGGCTCTTGATGGAGCAGATCATACTTTTATTCACACCATTAAAACAGATGATGGATTGGTTTGCGCAACTGCCAAAACGGTTTGGTTGCCCCGGTAATTTAAGCTAACCCGGACAATTCGAGTAAATTACTTGGAAAGTCATTTTATAAACTGAGTACATAATTGCTTAGGTTTAAAGATTATATGATCATAATACATTAAAATATGTTAATTATTATTTAGGTTAGTGAATATTAACTATCTTCGCGCCATAATTTATAATATATGAAGACGAGCAGACAAATACAAATCATAGAAAGTTCGATGGAACTTATTGCTAATAAAGGCATTCAGGGCTTTACTATTAAAAACTTATCAAAAGCCATTGGTATTTCAGAACCAGCAATTTATCGCCATTTTGATAGTAAAACAGATATTTTAATCGCCATCTTGGATAATTTTAGAGAGATGACCCAAATGATGACATTAATTTCGGCTAGTAATACAACTGCAATAGAAAATATAGAATTTTTATTTTCGAAAGTACTTGAGATATTTACCGAGCAACCATCAATTATTTCTGTAATATTTTCTGAAGAAATATTCAAAAACGAAACTGTATTAAAAAATAAAATTTTAGAAATTCAAAACCAACAGCAGATCAATATTGAGACCATTATGAAAAAAGGACAAATGATGGGTGATATTAGAGATGATATTGACATCGGTAGTTTGGCTCTTATCTCTATGGGATCATTAAGATTACTCGTTAAACGTTGGGACTTGAACAATCAAAATTTCAGTTTACAAATAGATGGCAATAAACTTATTAATTCCTTCAAATTATTAATTGTTAAATAAACACATTATGAAAATTACAAAAGTATCAGATGTAAGCATCAAAGAAACACCACACAAAATTGATTCTAGAGAATTGTATAATAACGATTCGGCTCAGGCAGTTCATATTGAATTAAAACCTGGTGAAAGTCTAAAACCACATATCACACCTGTCGATGTTTTCTTCTATATTCTAGAAGGATCACCAGAAGTGTTAGTTGGCGACGAAAAAATACAAGTTGAGGCAGATAGTTTAGTTGAAAGCCCTAAAGATATTGTTCATTGTTTATATAATAATACAAATGAAAACGCACGGATTCTTGTTGTAAAAGCACCAAAACCAACTACTCAAACAAGATTATTATAAATTGCAATGACTACTAAAAAACTAAAATATACGAGCAATTCATTAGCAGCATTTATTGCGGCTTTTGGATTGATTACGTTTATAACCAGCAGTTTTATAATTTTTGATTTATTCGATTTTCAATCTAAACAGGGTGATTATGTGCTTTTTGTTGTTGTAGCAAATTTTATTAGCAGCATACTTTACCTTATTGCGGTTTATGGAATAATCAAAAGTAAAATTTGGACTACTCGTGTTTTATCTATTTCTGTTATTATGCTTTTCACAGTTCTTTTAGGCCTTTTTATACATATAAATTCTGGAGGACTCTATGAAACCAAAACAATTGGAGCAATGATATTTAGAATTACATTATCCCTCCTTTTCGCCTTATCCTCCTATTTACTCTTTAAAAGAATGAAAAATGAAAGTTAAAAAAAATTTAATAACTAAGTTAGTGAACACTCACTACTTTGTGTGGGTTTTATTATTCTTCATGGTCATTTTAGTGACCCCAAATGGACAAGCCCAAGTATGGACTTTGCAACAATGTATTGATACTGCTCAGGTTAATAATAAAAATCTACAAATAGGTCGTAATAACATGGCTTTGGGCGAGCAGCGTCAAATGGAGGCAAAGGCCTATCTTATTCCTAAAGTCAATATTGGTGCCGATTATAAATACTATTTTGATTTGCCGTACCAGTTAATGCCCATGACCACTTTTAATCCAGCCGCTTCGCAAGGAGAATTTAAGGAAATTCAGTTTGGCGTGGCTCACAATATCAATGCAAACATTCAATTGGCTATGCCACTGTATAATCCACAGGTTTATGGCGCAATACAGACTTCGAAAATTGCAACAGCACTGACTGAACTTCAATATAAAGAAACAGAAGAGCAAGTGTTTTTCGACATTTCGAATCTTTATTATAATGTCCAAATCTTAAAACATCAATTGGTTTTTATCGATTCTAATATGATAAATACCAACAAGTTGCTCAATAACTTACAACGTTTATATCAACAGCAGTTGATTACCAAAACTGACCTTAGTAAGGTAGAACTGCAAAAGGACCAGTTAAACACACAACGCGATTGGGTTGCCAATAATTTAAACCAAGTTTTGAACGCATTGAAATTCTCAATGGGGATTCCTTTTTCCACCAATATGGAAGTGGATTCTGAAATACAATACCAATATGGACTCATTTATGCCAATCAACAAACTATTGATATACAAATGGCCAATACACGAAATAGACTTATTACCAGCGAGTTGAAAACACTGAAAAACTCCAAGTTACCAACAGCTTCACTTATGGGTAATTATAGTCAGGTTGGTTTTGGTTATGATGTAGCACCTGATGAATTTTTGAAATTTTTTCCAGTAAGCTTTGTGGGGGTTCAACTCGCCTATCCACTTTTTAATGGGACAGTTACCAATCGTAAAATTAATCAAAAAAAGCTTGAAATTCAAAATAGCGAGTTACAAATCAGTTTAGCGACTGAGCAAAATACAATGCTTATTGAAAATGCCAATAATAGCAGAATTATAACTCAAAAAACGATCGAAAACACCTTGTCGCAGATAAATTTGGCAAGAACTGTTTATGAGCAAACTCTTCTGCAACAAAAGGAAGGAACTGCAAATTTAACCGATGTATTATTGGCGGACAATACTTTACGGGAGGCACAACAAAGCTATCTCTCAGCGGTGGTAGAATATCTAAAAGCTGATTTGGAGCTACAAAAGCTGACAGGAAACTTATTAAATAAAAATTAATATTATCAATAATAAAACACTCATTTTAAAATATATACAGATGAAAAAGACAATAATTTATATCGGTGTGGCATTGGCTATAATTGTCATTGTGGTATTTCAGCTTATAAGCAATAAAGAAACCGCTGTAAAAAGGGTTTATCATTACGATAAAGAAGAAGCGATTCATGTACAGGCCATCACTGTAGAGCTTGAAAGTGTTAAAAACGATATCTCTTATACAGGAAGCTTTGAACCTAATAAAGAAACAAAACTTAGCGCCGATATTCAAGGTAAAATAGTGGCAGTTTTGATAGATCTCGGAAGTACTGTTCAAAAAGGCCAGTCTCTAATTCAATTAGATAATTCATTACTGAAACTGCAATTACAAACTGTAGAAATTCAAATAGAGGGATTACAAAACGATGTGAATCGATATACTGTTCTAGCCAAGGCAGATGCCATCCAAGGCATTCAACTAGAAAAGACGTTTCTAGCCTTAAGAACGGCTAAAATGCAGAAGGCCACTCTGCTTGAACAAATCAATAAAACTACCATTGTTGCTCCTTTTAGCGGAATAGTCACCGCCAAGCTGGCCGAAGTAGGAGCTTTCGCTGCTCCTGGAATTCCTTTGCTCCAAATTACAGATATTTCTTTATTGAGATTTACCGTATACGTTCCTGAACAGGAGCTGAGCCAATTTGAAATAAATAAAAAATATGTGCTATCAGCCGATGCGTACCCCCAAACTATTTTGTCAGGAAAGGTATTTATGACAGGCAGCAAAGCTAATATGGGAAATAGTTTTCCTGTACAATTTACCGTGAATAACACGGCTGATTTAAGTATAAAATCTGGAATGTTTGGAAAAGTTCAGCTGAAAAATGATGGTAAAGGAGGGCATATCATTATTCCGGCTTCTGCTATCGTTGGTTCAAATATTCAAGCACAGGTCTATATCATAAAAAATGGAAAAGCAAAGCTTCAAAATGTTAATCTTTCGACTAGATTTCAAAATAAAGTAGTGATTTCAAGTGGGTTGACTCAGGGTGATGTAATTATCATCAACGGATTTATTAATCTTTTTGATGGGGCTAATGTTGTTTCAAATAGTAATTCTTAATTCATAATTGACATGAATATATCAGAAATATCAATCAAACGTCCCTCCTTAATCATTGTGCTTTTCAGTGTAATTGCCTTGTTGGGGGTCATAGGCTTTTCGAATTTAGGCTATGAATTATTACCCGATTTTAACCAGCCCGTTGTGGTCATAAAAACCATGTACCCTGGAGCCGAACCCAATGAAGTAGAAACCTCTGTTTCCAGAAAAATAGAGGATGCCTTGTCGAATCTAGAAGGTGTAGATTATCTGGAAACCAAGTCGATGCCTAATGCTTCGATTATTATTGCCAACCTGAAATACGGCACAGATTTGAGTATCGCCATGCAGGATGCACAGCGATATATCGACAATATCCGCAAAGACTTACCTGCCGAAATTGAAAGTCCTGTAATGAGCAAGGTTTCGCCCAATGATTTGCCAATTATATCCATAAGTGCAACCAGTAATTTGCCCTCAACTGAGTTTTATCAAAAAATGAAGGACGAATACCTACCCCAAATTCAACAATTAAAAGGAGTAGCAGAAATCACCCTTCTTGGAGGCGAGGAGCGTGAAATTCAGGTCATGGTTAATCAGAACAAACTAAAACTGTATAAAATATCACTATATCAGGTTGTTGAGGCCATAAATCGTTCCGGTATTGATTTGCCTGCCGGTAAAGTGATAACCAATAAAGAAAGCAATTCCGTTCGCATAACCGGAAAATTTGCCAACGTTGATGACATTATGAATGTGCAGATAGCAATGCCTGCGCCCGGAATGCCTGTTTATGTACAAGATGTGGCTATCGTTATTGATGGAGTAAAAGAAATTAAATCTGTAAGCCGTTACAACGGTGCAAATGGAATTGGCCTTATGCTAAAAAAGCAGGGAGATGCCAATGCCGTTGAAGTTTCAAAATTGGTTCATGCAAAACTTACTCAAATTGAAAGTGCCAATACAAAATACGGAGTAAAATTTATTGTTGCCGATGACTCAACCGACATGACCATAGCTGCCGTAAATTCTGTGGTTGATGACCTTATTTTAGCGGTAATCCTCGTTTCTTTAGTCATGTTCCTGTTTTTAAGGAGTTATCGAAACTCATTGATTGTGTTAATTGCCATTCCAACCTCATTGATTTCTGCTTTTGCTGTAATGTGGTTAATGGGTTTCACTCTAAATCTGATGACCTTGCTGGCCATGTCCTTAATTATCGGAATTCTGGTAGATGATGCCATTGTCATTCTGGAAAACATTCAGCGACACCTCGATATGGGCAAAGACAAAGCGGTAGCTGCCTTGGAAGGTCGGATGGAAATTGGTTTCTCTGCCATTTCAATTACCCTGGTTGATGTTGTGGTTTTCTTACCCATCTTGTTTTTGCAGGTATTTGTGGCCGATATGCTCAAACAATTTTCAATTGTGGTTATAACTTCCACACTCACCAGCTTATTGGTGGGTTTTACCCTTGTTCCTTGGTTGGCTTCGCGAATTGGAAAAAAGGAGGATTTAAAACCTACCAACTTTATCAACCGCTTTTTGTTGTGGTTTGAAGAACAGTTAACGGCATTCATCAATTGGTATGGCCATCAGCTGGAATGGGTACTTCGACATAAACTCATTTTTACCGGAATCGTGCTTCTTCTTTTGGTAATGACCGGGGTTATGATGAAACAAGGGATTATTGGTAAAGAAATGATGTCAACCGGTGACCAGGGGAAGTTCCGATTGAATCTGGAATATGATAAAATCACCACTGTACAAGAGAATAATATCAGAGCCCGGAGAGTAGAAGATTTTATCTTGCAACAACCAGAAGTGGCAAGTCTTTTTAGTAATGTTGCTGGACCAAGTACAGGTATTGGAAGTTTGGGAGTTGGCTCGCCCAATTTATCTGAATTTACCATTCAGCTTAAACCGGAAAACGAAAGAAATATCAAAACGGAGGCGTTTATGAAATCGCTTCGTGAGGAGCTGAAAAAAGAGTTTTATGGAGTAAACTTTTCGATGGCTGTACTCGGATTGCTGCCCAAACAAGCACCAATAAAGATAACATTAAGCGGAAGTGATTTGGATTTGGTCATGAAAACAGGCAAGGAACTGAAAGCAAGAGTTGAAAAAATACCGGGTGCTGATAATGTGCGACTTTCGGTAGAAGAAGGAAGCCCGGAATATAAAGTAATCCCGGACAAAGATAAGATGCAGCGCTTGGGATTAACAACTGCCTATGTTGGGCTAAATCTAAGGACCGCCTTCACTGGAAACGACGATGCCACGATGACCGAAAATGGTACAGAATATCCTGTAAGAATTTGGCTTGACGATTTTGATAGAAGAAACTACGAAGACGTGCAACGCCTTTCCATCGTAAACCAAATGAACATACCTATAGAAGTATCCCAATTTGCCGAAGTCGTGCAGGATAATTCGCCTTCGTTGCTCGAAAGGTTAGATCGGCAACCATCGGTTACTTTAACATCCGAATCCTTTGGAAGGCCATCGGGCACATTAGCCGACGAGGCAATCAGCTATCTGAAAGCCACTCCTTTGCCCGAAGGGGTAAAATTAACCTGGGGGGCAGATATCAAAACGCAAAATGAAAGTTTTGGGGCTTTGGGTTCGGTTCTGCTTATTTCGTTTATACTCATCTATTTGATCATGATAGCTCTTTATGATAGTTATATCTATCCGTTTGTGGCTTTATTTGCTATCCCAATGGCAGGCATCGGAGCTTTTTTGGCGTTAAACTTATCAGCAAACGATTTAACCTTGTTCGCACAACTCGGATTAATCATGCTAATGGGCTTGGTAACTAAAAATGCCATTCTAATTGTGGATTTCACCAACCAGTTAAAAGCACAGGGAAAGTATTATAAAGAAGCCTTAATCATTGCGAGCAAAGAGCGGATGCGTCCCATTTTAATGACCACGCTCGCTATGTCTATCGGTATGTTACCCATTGCATTAGCCAATGGAACAGCCGCAGAATGGAAAAACGGATTGGCCTGGGTAATTATTGGTGGTTTATTATCATCCATGATATTAACTGTTTATTTAGTTCCTATGGTTTATTACGTGGTGGATAGCGTTAAAGAGAAGATCGCGGCTAGGAAAGTTATAAATTAAATATTAAGGATTGCCTTTTGGCAGATGAACTTATGATTACGAATTTTCAATGTAAAACTATACTTATGAATAAATTATTTATGATATTCAAATCAACCTTTTTTATACTGATTTTGTCGTTCTTATACATTCCTAAACAGGAAACTTGCACTTTAACAATTCATGTGGATCACTTGAGGAGTTCAAAAGGAATAGTCCAGTTTGCATTATATGATCAAGATGGGTCAATTCCTGATGAAGATTTTACGAAATACTATAAGTTATTAAAAGCAAAAATCATCAATGGTTCGTCTACTATAATATTTAATGACATCCCAATTGGTAAATATGCGATCAACATTTTCCACGATGAAAACCTTAATGGGAAAATAGATAAAGGTTTTATTTTGCCAATTGAAGGTATTGGGTTTTCTAATTTTCAAACCATCGGCTTTACAAATAGACCCAATTTTGAGAAAGCCTCATTTATTATGGATAAGGATAAAATAATTCAAGTAAAAATTATATATCTCTAGAAAATGAAACGAACTTACTTTATTTCAATTTTTTTCTTGTTGCTTACATTTCCGAGTGTATGTCAGAGAAATGACACGCTCCTTCCTATTGAACTTGCTATAGTTTCTCGGGTAAATCAGGGTAATAGTTATATTACTTTCCCAACAGATATTGGAAATATTGAGCCGCTTTGGTTTGAAGGAAATCTGATTCCAAATTTTAATATCAGGCGAAACAAAAGTTCTCGACTGATGGCTGTGCTCACTCCTCAAATTATCCTCCGTATGTATCAGGAAAAATCAAATCCAGTACGCACCCCAAGTTATATACCTCAAATAACTGTTTATTATGACTATAAAGAAAAATCAAAGACAAACAATTATAGTATTTATGGTCGATTTGCCCACCATTCAAACGGGCAAGAAGGAACCTTTTATTTAAATAATGGAGAAATAAATCATCAATCGGGAGATTTTTCCACAAACTTTTTTGAGCTAGGTTTTGTAACAACTAAAGTCAATACTCGCTTTAATGCTTATCAGTTTTTCAAAACTTCAATTGAAATACACCCAGACGATATGATTCAGGACGAGTTGCAAGGGCAATATAGCCAATACAGATGGCATTCAGCATTTTCAATTTTTAAACTTTCTCAAAAAGATGATAAAACCGCTTCAATTAAACCAGTCTTTTCAATAAAAGGTGAAACCATTTGGATGTTTGGGGATTATAATAATCTTGGAGCATTTTCAACTGATCGGTTTACCCTAAGTTTGACCTTTTACTATCATCCAACATTTTTGGAGGAAATTGGATTATTTATGCAATATTATCATGGAACCGATTATTATAATCTATATTTCGATCATCGATTAGATGTATTGCGCCTTGGTATAATGACCGAAACCTTAACATTTTAATTGATAAAAGTTGATTTAATATGGAGTTAATACAATTTTAACTATTCCATAATAATCAATTACAATTCGTTATTTCACAGCTACTACATTTAATCCAGTTCCCGTTTTGTGATTACCTTTTAGGTCCATATAATTAAGAATCAAAGCAAAAGGGAAGGTAATTAAATAGTAAAAAGGTAGAATAATAAAAAATATTTTACTAGCATTCAGCATCAAAATAGGGTACTTCATTGAGATTTTCCAAGAGATTTTACCCGGAGTTCCATAGGTATATCTGGCGGAAGTTTTGGAGAATCCAGCAGATTTTAACTTCTCCTGAATTTCGTCAATATTATAACCATCACGAACGTGCTCATCAATAAATGAATCAATTCCATCGTGGTCGTGGTCATGGTCATGGTCATGGTCATGCGCATCTGAACCGCCTTGGTCGCTTGGCGTAGAAATCAATAGAGTGCCTCCTGGTTTCATGGCTGCATAAAAGTTTTTAAACACCTCCACATCTTCCAAAATATGCTCCATTACGTCAACTGATAAGATGAAATCGTAGGTATTTGGTTCTGAAAATTTTACCAAATCAGCTATTTCAAATTGGGCATTATTTCGGTTTATTTTTTTGAAAAAACTATTACAATCCGCAATTTGTTCTTCTTTTACGTCCACTCCTTTCACATTCCATTGGGAATCCATGCCAGACATGAAAAACGAATACTGACCAAATCCTGAACCTGCATCTAAAATATTTGCTGGCTTATTTTGGTGAGATTTTGCCCAATTTCTGAACTCATCTTTTACATGCCAAGTGCGCAATAGTAAAAGATCTAGCATGGTATAAAATGATTTGCGTAAAAATGGGCTTTTGTTAAAAACCTCGCCTAAGCTGCGTTTTATGGGATCGTATTTCATGTTGTTATCTGCTAATTAAATAATAGGGCGCAAAAGTAATGTTTTTTGTAATGTCTTAAAAATACAAAATCCAAGCACCTTCCTCTTTGATGAAATAAGTTTTTACTCGAGTTTTGTCATATTGCTCTTCAATTGGTTTTGAGCGCCAAGGAGGAATATTATTGCAAATAATAGCGGTTTGATGGGGCCTTAATTCGGCAATTTGTTTTTGCTTAGAATTCTGATAAATCAAATAATCAAAGGGCGTCACTAAATAAGAAACTGATGTATTATCATGGATTTTTAATTGAATATCATTGAGTTTCATAAAAGGATAATTGATTTTATAATTGGGCATAATTACTTCATCCAGTAAGTCTAAGGAATAATAGCTGCGATTACGAATCCCTTTTTTTAACTCATGCCCAGCCGTTTGGAAACTCACTTTTGTGGGATCGCGCAAAACAGCAGTATCGCACAGAATCACAGCCTCTCGATTGGAATAAATAGCCATATAGGTGTTTCCATTGGTTTGATAAATAATAAACTCATCACGCAAATCGTAATTAAAAAGAGCAGCCACCAAAATACATAGGACTAAAGATAGATTGACAAAAATAAGTTTCTTGCGTTTTTGGATAAGCCAAATACTCGTAAAAATCACCAAGGAAATGAGCAAAACAAACATAATTGGATTGATGTAAATGTCGCGAGTAACTGCAAAATTGAGCTGCTCGATATAAGTGATAGCGTAATTGAGTCCGAAAAGGAAATAGCTTAAAATCTTTCCTAGAAAAGCAGAAATAGGTGGAATAAACGAAAATAGCAAGACTATAATTCCCATATTGATGATCAAATAAGCAGCAGGAATTACAATTAAATTAGTGATTATAAATAAATTAGGAAACTGATTAAAATAATAAAGCGAAATAGGTGCTGTACCAATTTGAGCCGCAATAGAAACCGCCACCAACTGCCAAGATTTGTATAAAACTACATTGTTGGGAGTCCAAAGATCTGCAATTGGTTTTTGAATAATAACAATGGCCAGAACGGCCGCATAAGACAATTGAAAACCTAGATCGAAAAGCAGTGTTGGATTAAATATCAGCAGCACCAGTGCAGAGGACGAAAGAGAACTGAGAATATTAACATGACGATTGAGATTTTGACCCACCACAATAAAGCTAAACATGGTGGCAGAGCGCACAACAGAAGGGGAAAGTCCTGTCAGCAAAGCATATAACCAAATGACCGTTAAAATAATGATGGCCTTGGTCAATTTACCCCTTTTACGATAACTCAAAAAACCTAAAAGAGCATTTAATATCATAAAAATAATTCCGACATGGAGTCCTGAAACACATAAAATATGCATGGCTCCTGCTCCCGCATAAGCCTGACGAAGTTCTGGCGAAAGCATATCACGAACACCTAGAAGCATACCTGCTGCAATTGATAATTCATCATCTTGGATGTTGTTTTCTTGTAATATTTTAAGGAGTTTGCCTCTAAAATCTAAGGCCAATTTTTTGATACTAAAGTCAGTTTCCATAGTCATTTGATGCCATTGATTCTCCTTCAAAAACACTTGATACGAAATATCTTGCAAGGCCAAATAACTTTTATAATCAAACTGATCGGGATTTGATGCGCTTGGAATTTCTTGCAGCGATTTATTAAAATAAATGTAGTCGCCATATTGTAAATTCAATGCTGCACTATCTTTTTGGAGGTAAATTAAAGCTTCTCCTAAGTAATCTTTATTCTGAGTTCCGTCATTGATATATTTGATTTCCACAAAAAGTTTTATTGTTTTTTCTTTATACTGTGGGGGTTCTATAATTTGACAAGCAACATGTTGTGCAGTTGAAATATGATTTCCAAAATAGTCAGACTGCTGTTGATCGAAATGATATTGATAGCTTGTAAAACCAAAGAAGATAAAAAGTAGATAAACAAAAGCACCTGAAATATATCGAAAACGGTATGGAAACAAATACGAACGAGGCCAAGATAAAAAGCCCATCATGAGCATTAGTGGAAAAACAAAATACCATAGCAAAGTGAATTGGGAAAAGTATCTTGCAGCAATAATGCCTAAGACTAGCCCAATTAGCAATTTAAGTATTGGATATTCCTGGAGCCTCATTAATTTGTGATTATTTGAGGGTAAAGGTAGTCGTTTTTTTTTATTTCTAGTGTTACTGATTTTTATCCGCTAATTTTCGCGGATTAAGCTAATTTTCACGATTATATTCGTGCAAATTCGTGGAATTCGTGGAAAGTATTTTTTTATTTTTTGTCAGTGCAAATTAATGTTATCGACCTTATTCAGGTTTTTTTAGCCAGTCACAAATCTACCCAAGCTAATATTAAGTGTATTTTGTAAAATATCCAGTTGGCGATATTGTATCAAGATTTGATCTTGAGTATTAGCATCTATACTTTCATCAACAACTTTATCTAAAAGAACCTTTTTCATTCCAATGATTTTACGTATTTTCAAGGAATAAACTGCACTAATACAGGCTCTTGCGATTTCTTCTGAATTGGTTTCTAAAGAAGTAAAAATTTTATGTTTTTCCGACCAAATTGGACTTAAGGTATGCGGTTGAGAGAGTAAATCGACCGTAACTTTACGCACTGTTTCTTCTGGATGATTTACAAAAAACTTCTCCGAGGGAATGGTCTCTTGCTCATAAGCTTGCGAATATTCCTCAAAAATGAGTTGTAATATAGGATCATCCAATTTCATTTTATCAACAAGCAATTCTTCAATAATGAAATTGGCAACGGCTATTTTTTCTACTTCTGTAGGTTCTATTTTATTTTCTTCATCATTCACTTCTTCATCGCCAAGTGGAATTCGAGCATCGCTGGGAGTAAACACCAAAGTACCATAATTGAGCAAAAGCCGAATTAACTCACGCTCCTGAAAAACATCTCCTTGTTCTAGTGGCTCAATTTGCTTTTCTGCCTTTGGCTCAACAAATCCAGGAACATATTCGCCCTTATTCTGATCTTTGCTAAACTGATTGCGGCGCATTTTCGCCACCTCATTCACTAGAATTTCTTCCTTAATATTGAGTAATTCAGAAGTTTCGCGAATAAAGTATAATCGGCTCAACTGCTCAGGAACTAGCGCAATGGTTTGCACAATTTCTTTAACTACCCCTGCTTTTTTAACAGGATCACTACCAGCCTCTTTCGAAAGTAAATCTGCTTTAAAATGAATAAAATCTTGGGAGTTTTTCTCCAAAAAAGCGTTCAGTTCATCAGCATTATGACTTTTAGCATAGGAATCAGGATCTTCGCCATCAGGAAAAAGCACCACACGTACGTTGAGTCCTTCTTCTACTATCATGTTAATGCCACGGAAAGATGCTTTGATACCCGCAGCATCGCCATCAAATAAAATGGTAATATTCTGCGTATAACGCTTTATCAACTTTATTTGACCTGAAGTAAGTGAAGTTCCTGAAGAGCTTACTACGTTTTCGATTCCCGATTGATCAAAAGATATTACATCCGTATATCCTTCCACCAAAAAGCAATTATCCTTTTTGATGATCTCGGTTTTGGCGGTAAACAGTCCAAATAATACATTGCTCTTATCGTAAATTTGCGACTCAGGAGAGTTTACATATTTGGGTTTGTTTTTATCACTGGTCAGAATGCGGCCACCAAAACCGATGACCCTACCCGATACATTTTGGATAGGAAATAATACTCTATTCCGAAAACGATCATATAACTGTCCGTTATCTTTTGCAACCGATAAGCCTGTTTTTACAAGATAATCTTTGCTATAACCAGCCTCTGTTGCAGCTACCGATAGAGCATCCCAAGCTTCGGGGGAATATCCCAATTGGAACTTTTTAATGGTTTGATCTGTAAATCCTCTTTCGTTGAAATAGCTCAGACCAATTGCTTTGCCTTGCTCAGTATCGGTTAAGCTTTGGGCGAAAAATTTGGCTGCAAATTGGGTCACGGTAAAAAGACCTTCGCGTTCATTTTCTGCTGCAATTTGCTCGGGAGTTTGCTCCTCCTCTTCTATTTCGATATGGTACTTTTGAGCCAACCATTTTATCGCCTGAGGAAAAGCATAATGCTCATGCTTCATTATAAAATCGACCGCAGAACCTGCTTCGCCACAACCAAAACATTTAAAAATCCCTTTGGCTGGAGAAACAATAAAGGAAGGCGTTTTTTCATTGTGAAATGGACATACGCCAATCTGATTCACCCCTCTTTTCTTTAGGTGAACAAATTCGCCGACCACATCCTCTACTCTTGCCGCATCGAGAACTTCCTGAACTTTTTGTTTCGAAATCATGAATTACCTAGTATTTAGGTCTGAATTTATTTTTGCAAAAATCTGCTTGCAAATATACTAATTCTATTAAGCTTTGCGTCCCAACATATCTTATTGCTTCATCAAATAAATTGAGAAGAGATTGGCAAATTCAGACAGACTCTATTTAGGTTTTTTGTTCACCATAAATACACCTACCAAAATCATCGAAATCCAAAATAAATAGATGGGTTTAAACACTTCTCCATCAAAAAATCCAATGACACTAGCCACAATAGGAATAAGATAAGTTACTGATGCTGCGAATAGAACACCCACCATTTTTACCAAGTGATTAAAAATAACGATGGCAATAGCGGAACCAAAAATACCCAAAATTGCAGGAAATATCAATGCGTGTAAGGCTCCTGGCTTTTGCATGCTGATCATAAAATCTGTTCCTATAAAAAGGTAGGTGAGCACCGGTATAAAAACAATGCTAAAACTAATAATTGCAATCGTATAAGGGTCGGTATCTTTAAGGCTATATTTGACAATATTGAGATTGAAAGCATAAAAAACGGTAGCTAAAACCACATAAGCTGAGTACTGCAAATTGAAATCGATATGTCCGTCATTTTTGGCCAGAATAATCATAACTGCGCCAATTAAACCCAAGAAAATGCCGACATAATTGACCCAATGCGCCTTCAATTTGAAAACGATAAGTCCAACCAATAAAGCAAATAAAGGGGTTGTAGAATTCAAAATACCCGCCAAAGAACTATCAATAACGGTTTGCGCTTTGGCAAATAAAAAGGCCGGAATCGTATTTCCAATCACGCCAACAATAGCGAGCCACATCCACTGCGAACGGTTTAATGCCTTAAATCTAGAGAATGCAAAAGGAATTAATACTGCGCCGGCAAAGCTAATTCGCAAAGCACCCAGCTCCACATTGGAGAAAAATAATAGAGTACGTTTCATCAAGATAAAGGAGCTTCCCCAGATTAATACCAAGATGACTAAAAGAATCCAGTGAATGTATTTTTCGATATATAATTTCAAATTTCCTAATTTTTATTAATTGGCGAAAGTAGTAAATTTAGGAATTGTAAATTGCTTCTGGGATATTGTTTTTTTGTGGTTTAGATGGTCGAGAAATCAGTTTTTTTTGAAAAATCAACTCAATTCAAAAACTCATCAAACATACCAAAAACCGCATTGGTCAGCTTAGTAATGGCTAGTGGGATATTCCAAAGCTGCTTATTTTGCTCGCCAACATAATTTGAAATACTTCTAATCTGTAAAAATGGAATCCGCTGCTGCATGCACACATAAAAAAATGCAGCTCCTTCCATGCTTTCAACATCAGTTTGCTGTTGAATATACGCATTAATTTTGGGACGAATGGTCTGCACGGTATTTCCCTGAGCAGTAGCTAATTTAAGAACGCTTTGATTATTGATTAACGTGTAATTTTTTAATACCTTATTTTTAAATGGAAATACATTAGAGTCAGCTAATTGCGTATCAAAAAGGTCTAGAAATCCGTTTTCTAGTAAAACCCCTAAATCACCAAATCGCTCTGTTTCAACTTGTACTACCTCTCCTAATTGAAGGGTGGTAGAATAAGCGCCTGAAATACCCATTAAAACTACAAAGTCGTAATTATTTTTCATCAAATGAGTGGTCAGATGATAAGTCATTGCCGCAATACCAACACCTGTAATGAGCAAATCAAATGATAAAGTTTTATATTCAATTTTAAAGGTATTATTTGACAATTGCTCAGTTGGAAGTTTAATTAACTCTTTGGCTTCCAATTGAGCAGCACAAACGACTAATATTTTGGGAGCTTGCATTATATTTTATCTGGCGAAAATCTTGTAAAAAAAGTAGCTAAACTGATGCCCGAAATCATATGCCATATTCCCCACCAAGCAGCGATAAAAATCATTCCACCTAAGGGTAATTCTGGTGGAAATATTTTTGGATTAAACAGCAGTACAAGTGCTAATCCAGAGTTTTGAATTCCAGTTTCGATGGTTATTGTTCGCCTCGAGCGTCTATCAACTTTAAAAAGAGATGCAAAACTATATCCGGTTGCTAGAGCCAATGCATTATGAACCAACACAATAATCATAACCCACTGAATATATTGCACAAAATAATCGTAGTTTTTGGCAAATGCAACTACTACAAATGTCATAAATATAAGAATGGATATGGTTTGTATAGGCTTCATAATTTTCTTAGTAATTTGAGGAAATTTCCAAGAAAACAACATCCCCAAAATCAAAGGAATACCTAGTAAAATAAACACAGAAATAAACATCTCCTTGGTATCAATTTCTAGTGGTCTTAGCAAGCCATTTTCGCCTACTTGACTTGTCACTTTCATATATAATCCACCCCAGAACGCAAAATTGAAAGGAGTAAGAACCACTGCCGATAGCGTGGCCAAAGCAGTTAAACTAACAGATAGCTCAACGTTTCCTTTTGCTAAAGAAGAAATAAAGTTAGAAATATTTCCGCCAGGACAGGCCGCAACGAGTATCATTCCAAGTGCCACTCCTGTAGTGATATAGCTCTTAAAAAGAATCAAAAATAAAAAGGTTAACATGGGTAGCAAAAGGAACTGAGCCACAAAACCGATGAGGATAACCCTTGGTTTTGTAAAAAGCCCTTTAAAGTTTTCGAATTTAATTCCTAATGCTACTCCAAACATAATCACTCCTAAGGTGATGTTTAGAATAAACAAACCATCGGCATTGAAATTTAGCCTTAAGTGGTCCAATGAAAGTAGTTGTTCGTACATAACCGATTTTTAGTAAATGAAGGACAAATGTAAACAATTAATTGAGCTATAGACGATTCGATTAGCAATAAAATATTATTTATGTTATTTATTAGCTGAAAATATTGCCTTTATGATTCTGATTTAAAAGCATTTATCAGCCTTTAACTCCCTCTATTATTACAAATTTAGAATTTTCAGCAACTAAATTTACCGTTGAAAAATATTTTACTAAATGTGATTTATAATTCAAATGTCGGTTAGAAACCACGATGAGTCTCCCCCCGCTTTTGAGGCAGCGGTGAGCTTGCTCCAATAAACTCAAAGAAATTTCCAGATTAATTTCATACTCAAAATGAAATGGTGGATTAGTCACAATTAAATCGAAAGAATCGGCCTCGAGATGCATTAAATTATCCTCATTATGAAAATGTACATTTTCTCCTTCCAGATTTAGTTTAGAAGACTCGATGGCTAAAAATGAATCATCAACTAAGTGTAATTCTGGAGTTTGCCAATTCTTTGAAGCATAATAATTCTGAATGGTAAAAGCGATTATACCATTTCCTGAAGCCAAATCGAGCACTTTTTGATCTTGCTCTTGTAGCGTGATTTTTTCTAACAAAAACTGCGTTGCATAATCGATATTATTGGATGAAAAAACTCCATAATATTGTTGGATACTTTTCTCCTCGTCAAGTTTTACTTCCAAAACAATTGGCTTTGTCACTGTTGGTTTTTTACCTTTTAGAATTAGTAGGCGCGATTTCTTATGAGCCAATGATTGAGAAACATCTGTAAAATATTCCTCCGCAATTTTCAAAAGTTGGACATTAAAATATTTGGTCATCAGACCGCAAATTACCACAGTATTCTCATCAGCATTTCTGCTAATTTGTTCCAAATACAAGTTATAAAGATTCAAGGATTTGGGGATTTTCATCAAAACCAAATCTGCTTTTACCAAAAAGTTATCTAGTGGAGAAATGAAGCGTTTAAAATCAACTTCCAAATTATTACTCTGGAGATTACTTTGGATGGACTTTGCTTGGCTTTTGCAATCAATAACCAATTGAGGATTAAATTCATTAAGATGGCAAGCCAAAAAACCAAAACGATCATTTACCAAAGTCAAATTACCTTTGAATCCTTCAAGATTCCGTGTATAGGAAAATAGATATTCGTCGGCAGCATTCCCAGCCAGTAAGGATTTATTCTCAGTTTTTGGATAGCGTTGAATATTAAAGCTGGAGATGCTTTGCATAAGAAAGGAGTTATTATTGGTGAAAAATTCGGTATCAAATAAATCAGCCTTCAGTATTATAAAAATACTGAAGGCTAATTAATTAAAACTTTATTTGTAGTTTGTTGCGAATAATTCCATTCAGTTCGTCAGCGGATACACGCACTTGCTGCATGGTATCGCGGTCGCGAATAGTAACAGTATTATCTTCCATACTTTGGTGATCGATGGTGATACAATAAGGAGTTCCGATGGCATCTTGACGACGATAACGCTTTCCAATGGCATCTTTTTCATCATATTGGCAGTTATAATCTTGCATCAATTGGCTCATAATTTCGCGTGCCTTTTCGGGCAGACCATCCTTTTTCATCAATGGTAAAACCGTAGCTTTAATGGGAGCCAAAATTGGTGGAATATTCAACACAACTCTGGTGCTTCCATCCTCCAATTGCTCTTCATTATATGCATAAGAAAGTACAGACAGGAACATGCGATCTAATCCAACCGATGTTTCAATTACGTAAGGCACATAGCTTTCGTTTAATTCTGGATCAAAATATTGAAGTTTCTTGCCCGAAAATTCTTGATGTGCCGACAAGTCGAAATCTGTGCGGCTATGAATTCCTTCCAGCTCTTTGAAACCGATTGGGAAATCAAACTCTATATCTGCCGCCGCATTGGCATAATGCGCCAATTTTTGGTGATCGTGAAAACGGTAATTTTCAGCAGGAATACCCAATGCTTGATGCCAAGCAATACGTTTTGCTTTCCAGTATTCGTACCATTTCATTTCCTCGCCTGGTCGAACAAAAAATTGCATTTCCATTTGTTCAAATTCGCGCATGCGGAAAATAAACTGGCGTGCAACAATCTCATTTCTAAATGCTTTACCAATTTGTGCAATACCAAAAGGAATTTTCATTCTTCCTGTTTTCTGCACGTTGAGGTAGTTTACAAATATACCTTGAGCGGTTTCTGGACGAAGATATATTTCGTTAGCATCTTCACTAACTGAGCCCATTTGTGTGCTGAACATCAAATTGAATTGACGTACTTCTGTCCAGTTTTTGGAACCTGACAAAGGGCAGCCAATTTCTAAATCTTCGATTAGGGTTTTAACATTCGTCAAATCGCCAGACTGCATGGCAGAATAAAGGCGTTTGCTAATATCATCAATTTGCTTTTGGCGCTCGATAACACGACCATTGGTTGCTCGAAATTCTGCCTCATCAAATGCATCACCAAAACGAGCTTTGGCTTTATCAACATCCTTTCTAATTTTTATATCGATTTTAGCGATAAAATCCTCCACCAAAACATCAGCACGATAGCGCTTTTTGCTGTCTTTATTGTCAATCATAGGATCAGCAAAAGCACCCACATGGCCCGAAGCTTTCCAAACGGTTGGGTGCATAAAAATGGCACTGTCGATACCCACTATATTTTCATTCATCTGCACCATGGCTTTCCACCAATAGCTTTTGATATTGTTTTTTAATTCTGATCCATTTTGGGCGTAATCATATACCGCACTAAGTCCATCGTAAATTTCGCTAGACTGAAAAACAAAGCCATACTCTTTGGCATGGGCAATTATTTTCTTGAATTTTTCCTCGTTATTTTGCATGCTGCAAAAGTAGGAAAATATAGGATTGGAATAAACATCGAAAATTAGTTGTTTTCTACTGAGTAGGAAACAAAAATCCAAGGCTCCTCAAAACATTTTTGAACTCTATCTCATGCATGATTTTAAGGTTATTAGCACTGATAATTATAAAAAATTTGTACTGAGAATGGAATAATGAATAATCAAAAATAAAAGCGAAATTAAAACTTTAAAATAAGGTTTGGCGAGTAGTAAAAAAAATTATCTTTGCCGCTTGTTATAACAAGGGGGATTAGCTTCCCTATCCCGATAGCTATCGGGACGGGACAGGCAGATTCGCTAATCCCGATGAAAATTAATGAATCTGTTGAGAAACAACAAGGGGGATTAGCTCATCTGGCTAGAGCGTCTGACTGGCAGTCAGGAGGTAATCGGTTCAAGTCCGATATTCTCCACTTTGAAAAACCTGATCTAAACGATTGGGTTTTTTTTGTTTTAGTAACTAATCGGTTCTTCCGATAGCTATCGGTACCGACACTCTCCACTTTAATAATCAAGGTTTTACAGACATTTGTAAAACCTTTTTTTATGTCAATACAGACTACACTGATCCTATACGAAATTAAAACTTGATTTAGACACTGACTAATTTTCTATATCTTTGCAAATAATTATTTCAAAATGATTAAAAAAACAACAGCAATATTTTTTATCCTATTAGCCAGTATCGTTTTATTGGCTCATGCGGTTGTGCCTCATCACCACCACAAAGCTGAAGTTTGTATTGAGTATTCTCATTGTCAAACCGATAGTGATGTCGACAAGCATGCTGATGCCGAAAATAATCACCAACATGATGGGAATCACAATTCCGAATTTTGCTCTTTAAATCAGTCTGTAATGATGCCTGCAAGTTCTATACGTCAAGAACTTTATATTAATCATTACCTACTTTTAGATTATCAATCTTTTATAGTAAACTCTATTATTGAAGGATGTATTCGATCATCGTTATCATCTGCTTATATTCCTTTTATAAACTCCTCCTATTCCCATTTCCTAAATAATGCATTAGGTTTAAGAGGCCCTCCCACTGTTTAATTTTTTTGATTTTCAGAATGAATACATCTGGTAATTTACTTATTACCATCATTTTATACGCATTTATTCTATTCATATTTTAAAATTTAAACAATATTTTCAATGAAAAATAATATCTTTATTATTGCAATACTTGCTATGATATTAACAAGTTGCAGCCTACATCATGACGAAGAAGTACATGATGAGCATGAAGATGCAAAAGTTCAACTTACAGCCTATAGCGCTGAATTTGAGCTTTTTGCAGAAGCAGATGCGTTTGTAGTGGGAAAATCGTCTAATGTTTTGTCCCATTTTTCTCACCTGCCAAGTTTTAAGGCATTAGAAATCGGTAGTATAACCATTCGTTTAATTGTAGATGGAAAAGAAATAACTCAAACGCTTGATAAACCAAGCCGAAAAGGCATTTTTAGTTTTGACATAAAACCAGAAACAGTTGGAAAAGGGAAAATTATATTTGACATCAAAACAGAAGAAGGTAATTTTCAACTAATTATAGCTCATATTATAGTTTTTGCAACAGAAAACGAGGCTGACGAAGCCGCTGAAAAGGCGATTCTCTCAAAAACAAATACCACCGTTTTTACAAAAGAGCAATCATGGAAAATTGATTATTCCTCTGATCTTCCAAAGATAGAACCATTCGGACAAATAATAAAAACTACCGCACAAATTCTATCATCACAAGGTGATGAAATTATTGTTTCTGCTAAAACAAATGGAATTATTGCACTCTCAAACAACAGTGTTTTAGAAGGCAAAGCTGTTACAACAAGCCGAATTCTTTTTTCGATTTCTGGCAGTGGACTGGCCGACAATAATTCTTCGGTGCGTTTTGCAGAGGCGAAAAATAATTTTGATAAAGCAAAATTAGATTTTGAAAGAGTAAAGGAACTCGCTAAAAGCAATATAATTTCAAATAAAGATTTGCTCATATCACAAAATCAATATGAAAATACGAAAGCTATTTATGAAAATCTGAATCAAAATTTCAGTCCAACGGGACAAAATGTAAGCAGCCCAATAAATGGTTTTGTAGAACAGCTTTTTGTTCAAAATGGTACTTATGTAGAAGCTGGGCAGCCCATTTTAACGATTACTCAAAACAAAACATTAGTTCTACACGCCAATGTTCAACAAAAGTATGCTCCAATTTTGGGTGCAATTTGTTCAGCAAACATTCGCACTTTGCATGACAATCGGACTTATACTTTCGAGCAATTAAATGGTAAAGTACTTTCCTATGGTAAAACGACCAATGCAGATAATTATTTAATTCCGATTATTTTGCAGATTGATAATTTAGGAAGTTTTGTAGCTGGTGGTTTCGTTGAAATATTTATCAAAACCCTCACCAACATTGAAGCTTTGACTATTCCTAATCCATCATTAATGGAAGAGCAAGGCAACTATTTTGTGTATGTGCAAATTAATCCCGAACTTTTTGAAAAGCGAGAAGTAAAAATTGGAGCTACTGATGGTATTCGTACTGAAATAATAAAAGGAATAACTTCGACAGAACGCATAGTGACAAATGGGGCTGTTTTGATTAAATTGTCCCAAGCAACGGGTACTTTAGATGCTCATTCAGGTCATGTACATTAAATCGTAAAGCTATGTTAAACAATATCATAAAATTCTCACTGAACAATAAATATCTCATATTGCTCAGCTCAGTACTCTTGATTGTATTTGGCGTCAGAACAGCCTCCAATATGGACGTAGATGTATTTCCAGACCTCACAGCGCCAACTGTCGTTGTAATGACTGATGCGCACGGAATGGCTTCGGAGGAAGTGGAGCGACTGGTCACTTTCCCTATTGAAACTGCTGTTAATGGTGCTACCGATGTTCGCAGAGTGCGCTCCGCTTCTTCTCAGGGTTTCTCTTTTGTCTGGGTAGAATTCGATTGGGGAACTGATGTTTTCAAAGCACGGCAAATTGTAAGTGAAAAACTGATTAGTATTTCGTCGCAAATGCCATTGGGCATTGGACAACCTGTCTTAGCACCGCAGTCAAGCGTTATGGGTGAAATATTTTTTATTGGAATGCAGGCTGATAGTACATCCATGATGGATTTGCGAACCTTTGCCGAATGGAATGTAAAACCTTTGATTTTGGCTACTGGAGGCGTTTCACAAGTTACCATAATAGGTGGTGATTACAAACAATATCAAGTGTTGGCTAACTCGCAGAAAATGCAATATTATAAAGTTTCAATGTCTGAATTGGCTGAAATTTGTAAAGGGCTAAGTCAAAATTCAACGGGCAATATAGTCAGGCAATATGGAAATGAATATGTTGTGCGTGGAATTGCCCGAACTTCTGATATTGACGTTTTGGCTAATTCATATATAAAATCTATAAATGGTAAAACAATCAAAATCAGAGATGTTGCGGAAGTAATCATTGGGAGTGCCCCTAAAATGGGATATGCTGCTGAAAATGCAAAACCAGCCATTATTATTTCCATCTCAAAACAACCCAATGCAAATACACTTGATGTAACCAAACGTATTGAAGAAAATCTTGCCATATTGCATAAAACATTACCTCCTGACGTAATATTAGATACAAAAATTTTTTGCCAAGCAGATTTTATTGAAACTTCGGTTAGAAATGTTCAAAACGCATTAATTGAAGGCGGAATATTTGTAATCATTATTTTATTTGTTTTTCTAGGAAGTTTTCGCACTACAATTATTTCGCTTTTAGCAATTCCTATATCTCTACTCGGTGCTATTTTGGTGATGAAACTTTTGGGAATAACCATTAACACCATGAGTTTAGGAGGTATGGCCATTGCTGTTGGTTCCTTAGTTGATGATGCAATTATTGATGTTGAAAATGTTTATAAACGACTTCGACAAAACAGATTATTGCCATTGACAGAAAGACAATCATCCTATACTGTTGTTTTTGAAGCATCTAAAGAAATACGGGCATCGATTCTGAATGCAACTATAATTATTATGGTCGCTTTCTTGCCCTTATTTTTCCTTTCGGGAATGGAAGGACGAATGCTGCAACCTCTTGGAATTTCATTTGTAGTTTCATTATTTGTTTCTCTCATTGTTGCGATGACATTAACGCCATTATTGTGTAATATGATGCTTACAAATGAGAAATACCTTTCGAAAAACGAGAATGAAAAATGGTTAGTCCGTAAGCTGTCTTTTTACTATAATCTATCGCTAACATGGTCCTTGAAGCATAAAAAAGTAGTAATTTTTTCAACCTTGGGTTTGTTTCTAATTTCACTTTTTGCTTTTTCAACTTTTGGTCGGAGCTTTTTGCCTGAGTTTAACGAAGGGTCCTTAACCTTATCGGTTGTTACTAAGCCCGGCGTTTCTCTTGAAGAAAGCAATAAATTGGGAAATTTAGTTGAAACAGAATTATTGTCAATCTCCGAAATAGAAAGCACGGCTCGAAGAACTGGCAGAGGCGAATTGGACGAGCATTCTCAAACTACTAATAGTGCAGAAATTGATGTCAATTTCAATTTATCAAACCGCAGTCAGGAAGTATTTATGGCTGATGTACGCAAAACATTAGCCCGAATTCCCGGAATCGCTTTTACAGTCGGCCAACCTCTTGGCCACAGAATAGACCATATGTTATCGGGTACAAGAGCAAATATTGCTATAAAATTATTTGGAAATGACTTGAATAAAATGTTCTCTATCGGAAATGAAATTAAAAGTTCTATTTTGGACATTCCCGGCTTGGTGGATGTAAATGTTGACCAACAGGTCGAAATACCTCAAATTCAGATACGAGCAAATAGGGATATGTTGGCACAATATGGCATTAGCATTCAACGATTTAATGAGTTTATTGATGTTTCTTTTGGTGGCGAAAAATTAGCAGATATTTACGAAAACCAGCGTAGTTTTGATTTAGTGCTTCGCCTCAATAAGGATTATACTGAAACTATTGAAGGAATTCGTTCCGCATTAATCGATACGGATGATGGTAAAAAAGTTCCCTTAGAGCAGGTGGCTGATATTGTTTCAGTTTCTGGGCCCAGCTCAATAAGCCGAGAAAATGTTCAGCGTAAAATTGTGGTTTCGGCCAATGTTGCTGAGCGCGATTTGAGATCTGTGGTGCAAAATATCCAGAAAAATATCAACAGCAATATTATTTTACCAGAAGGTTACCGAGTAGAATATGGAGGCCAATTTGAAAGTGAAGCAAAGGCTTCTCGAACACTCATGTTAACTTCTATTTTGGCTGTTTTAATTATTTTCTTGCTTTTATTTCAAGAATTTAAAAATTTCAAACTAGCCGGAATTATCCTCCTCAATCTCCCATTGGCTTTAATTGGTGGAGTATTCACAATTTGGTTTACTTCAGGAATATTGAGTATTCCAGCAATTATAGGTTTCATAACCCTATTTGGCATTGCAACTAGAAATGGTATTCTGCTCATTTCAAATTATCAGAAACTGCAAAAACAAGGTGTTTCATTATACTTAACAATCACCAAAGGCTCGTCAGACCGCTTGAACGCAATAATGATGACCGCACTTACAGCGGCTCTCGCTTTGATTCCTTTAGCTTTGCAAGGTAATTTGTCGGGAAATGAAATTCAAAGCCCAATGGCCAAAGTTATTCTTGGCGGTTTGCTTACATCAACATTATTGAATATTTACATTGTCCCTATTGTTTACAGCATTTTAAACAACCGTGGCATTATTAAAAATAACGAATTATGAAAAATATAATATTTATAGTATTCAGTATTATTGTCCTAAATACTGCTCTGTTTTCTCAATCAAGTATTGATAAAATTTTGCTAGAAATTGAGAAAAACAATACTATGCTTTCGGCATTTCAAAAAAATGTAGAAGCTCAGAAAATTGGAAATAAAACCGCTATTTATCTACAAAATCCGGAAGTAGAATTCAACTATTTATGGGGGAATTCTTCTGTTATCGGTAATCGTACAGATTTAAATATAACGCAAACTTTTGATTTTCCGACTGCTTATAAGTATAAAAATCAGATTTCTGATTTGAAAAACGAACAGGTAGAGCTTGAATATCAAAAGCAACGAAAATCGTTGCTTTTACAAGCAAGGATGATTTGTATAGATTTAGTTTATATGAATGCTTTAAAATCTGAATTATCACAAAGGTTGATAAATGCACAAACAATTGCCGCTTCTTTCAAAACCAAATATGATCTTGGAGAAACCAATATTCTGGAATATAACAAAGCACAATTAAACTTCTTGAGCACAAGTAAGGAAATGGAAAGTGTAGAAATTCAACGCATTGCCTTACTGTCTGAATTAGCGAGTTTAAATGGAGGAATTACTATTGAATTTAATAACACTGATTTTCAGGCCATTACTATTACTTCTGATTTTGATCAATGGTATATACAAGTTGAACAAAATAATCCTGTATTAACTTGGCTAAAGCAAGAAATTGAAATCCGTCAGAACCAAGAAAGTTTAGATTTTGCCATGAGTTTACCAAAAATCCAAGCGGGATATATGAGCGAAGAAATCGTTGGACAAAAATTTCAGGGTATTTCTATTGGCCTATCTATTCCGTTATGGGAAAATAAAAACAAAGTGAAATATGCTAAAGCAAATACTATTGCCATGGAAAGTATCGCTTCGGACAATAAATTGCAATTTTACAATCAACTTAAGACCTTGCATGCAAAATCTATTGGTTTACAGAAAAATGTAAATGATTATAGGACTCAATTGCTATCGTTTGATAATTCCGCTTTACTCCAAAAAGCATTGGACCAAGGCGAGATTTCCTTGATTAACTATATTCTTGAACTATCTATTTATTATGATAGCGTAAATAATTTACTAGAATTAGAAAGAGAAATGAATAAAACTTTGGCTGAATTGAATCAATATTTATAGCCTGTAATTCCATTAAAGAATTGACTAAAACCCTTTTTTAATATGGACTAAATAATTTTGCAATTTCTTTTCAAAAATAATCTTCACATATCCAAAAAAAAGATATACTTTTGTTCGTAAATTAACGAACATTAAATGGCAACAAAAGATATACTCACAGATAGGCACAAAAAGATCGCAAAACTGGCAAAAGCTATGAGCCATCCTGTTCGAATTTATGTTATGGAATTACTCTCTAGTCAAGCCTGCTGCTATAGTGGCGACTTAAGTGACGAACTACCAATTGCCAAATCCACACTGTCACAACATCTTAAAGAGCTGAAAAATGCTGGACTTATTCAAGGAGAAATTGAAACACCTAAGGTTAAGTATTGTGTAAACAAAGAGAATTGGAAAGAAGCCAAAATATTGTTTAATGAATTATTGAAGGATTAAAAAAAATTAAAAATAATGTTCGTAATAATACGAATAATAATGAATTAAAACATAAAAACTATGGAAATTAAAGTATTAGGAACTGGTTGTGCTAAATGCAAAGCCCTTGAAAAAGTAACCAGAGAGGTCGTAAGTAATAACAACATCTCAGCCACGATAACCAAAGTGGAAGACATTGTCGAAATCATGAAATATAGCGTCATGACTACCCCAGCACTCGTTGTTGATGGTAAAGTTGTTATAAAAGGTAAAGTGCCAACATCTGCTGAAATATTAACATTATTAACCACATAAATTATCAAAAAAATGAAAAAAGCAATTCAAGTAATCAGTCTATTTCTTTTAGTTGGATTAGGTTCCTTCACAACTATTTCCTGCGTTGATTCTGTCAATAAAAATGCTTCAACTGTTGATGCTTCAGGCAGTAGCACTGTTCAGGTATATTATTTTCATGCCACTCGCCGATGTGCAACTTGCGAAGCAGTAGAAAAAGTTACTAAAGAAACTCTTACCGAAAATTATGGTGCAAAAGTACCTTTCCAATCCATCAATAGAGAAGAGGAAAAGGAAAATCCATTAGTAAAAAAATATGAAATTAGTGGTCAAACGCTCTTAGTTGTAAAAGGGGATCAAGTGGTCAATTTAACCAATGATGCTTTTATGTATGCACGCACAAGTCCCGATAAACTTAAAGCTAAAATCAAAGAAACTATCGACGGACTCTTATAATTATGGAAGTACTTCAAAACCTACTAGAGAGTTCTCAACTTCCTATTTTATCTGCATTTTTATTAGGCTTAATGACCGCCATCAGCCCTTGTCCTTTGGCAACCAATATCACCGCCATTGGATTTATTAGCAAGGATATTGAAAACCGCAATAAAGTGTTTATCAACGGATTAGTTTACACTCTTGGACGTGCAATATCTTATACGCTAATTGGATTACTTTTCTTTTTTGGAGCAAGCGAGTTTGGATTCTCTGGCTTTATTCAAGACTGGGGTGAAAAGTTTTTAGGGCCAATACTCATCATCATCGGTCTATTTATGCTTGGAGTACTTAGAATCAAAATACCAGGAATTGGATCACTTACCGAACGAATGGAAAAGAAGAGCAATCAAGGTTTTTGGGGAGTTTTATTATTGGGAATCGTATTTGCCTTAGCCTTTTGTCCTTATAGCGGTGTTTTGTATTTTGGTATGCTTATTCCAATGACGGTCAGTAGCGCCAGCGGATTAATTTTGCCCGTCGTATTTGCTCTGGGAACGGGTATTCCGGTCATTATTTTTGCTTGGCTAATCGCTTTTAGTGTCGGATCAATCGGTGGATTCTATAATAAAATGAAATCGTTTGAGCTTTGGTTTAGACGAGTTATCGCAATCACATTTATCATTGTTGGTATGTATTATATTTATATCACACTTTTCTAGAAGACTCATTAACGCTTATGACCGAAATTACAAAACTTCCTAATAACAAAACAAATGCTTGGATTCTTCCAGCCATTTTACTGCCTTTATGGATTCTCATTTATATGAATTTGGAATCAATTTCCAACCTTATTATTGATGATATATTGGGTATGGAAAAAGGGCTGCATTTAACCGAAACTCTTCGGTTTTTCATCTTTGAAGCGCCTAAGGTATTGCTGTTATTGATTCTCATCATATTTATTGTAGGAATTATCAGATCCTATTTCACGCCTGAGAAAACTCGAAAAATACTTGGCGGAAAATCGTTATTTACCGGAAACGTATTAGCGTCATTTCTAGGAGTGGTAACCCCATTTTGTTCCTGCTCTGCAATTCCACTTTTCTTAGGATTTATAGAAGCTGGTGTTCCTTTAGGTGTTACATTCTCGTTTTTAATCGCCGCACCCATGATTAATGAAGTCGCCTTGGTTTTGTTGGTTGGCCTATTTGGTTGGCAGGTTGCTACTATTTACGTTTTAACAGGCCTTTCAATCGCTATTTTTTCGGGCTGGATAATTGGCCAATTAAAGTTAGAAAAATACGTAGCAGATTGGGTGTATAAAATCAAAACAGAGCAAGAAGAAGAGGAAGCCGTAAACATCAGTTTCAATGAGCGAATAAAAATTGGGTATGAATCGGTAAAAGAAATTGTTGGCAAAATATGGATCTATATTCTCATTGGAATTGCGGTTGGAGCTGGAGCACATGGCTATGTTCCAGAAGATTTCTTGGGTTCCTTATTAGGAAAAGAAAACTGGTATGGAGTGCCTTTAGCTATTTTATTCGGAATTCCTATGTATTCAAACGCCGCTGGGATAATTCCAATAGTGAGTGTGCTAATTGAAAAAGGTGTTTCCTTGGGAACAGCTTTAGCATTTATGATGTCGGTTATTGCCTTATCTCTTCCTGAAATTATCATTTTGAAAAAAGTACTGAAATGGCCATTAATTTTTACTTTTGTCGGAATAGTGGCAACGGGGATTATCATCGTTGGTTATTTATTTAATACTGTAATGTAGATTAATCTTATTCTAATTCGCAAAGATTTTAAACATGAAAATACTAATATTATGTACTGGCAATAGTTGCCGCAGTCAAATGGCTCACGGATTTTTACAATCATTTGACCCCAATTTAACCGTTCGTTCAGCAGGAACTGAAGCTTCTGGGCAGTTAAACCAAAAAGCTGTAAAAGCAATGAGTGAAATTGGCATTAATATCAGCCACCACACTTCTGATTCAGTAGAAATGTATCTTGGAGAAACCTGGGATTATGTGATCACCGTTTGTGGTGGTGCAAACGAAGCTTGTCCAGCATTTGTAGGAAAAGTAAAGCATAGATTACATATTGGCTTTGACGATCCTTCTGATGCCAAGGGAACTGACGAATTTATTTGGAGTGAATTTATTCGTGTTCGTGACGAAATTAAAGTTGGATTCCTTGACTTTTATCTCAACCAAATAAAACCTCAATTATAAGTTATGGCTGAGCAAAAAAAACAAATTGCTTTCTTTGAAAAATATTTAAGTGTTTGGGTTGCCTTATGTATTGGCGTTGGTATTATCATTGGAAATTTTGCGGGAGATAGCGTTCAGGTTATCAGTAATATGGAAGTTTTTAATGTCAATATTCCCGTTGCTATTTTGGTTTGGTTAATGATTTACCCCATGATGTTACAAATTGATTTTTCGAGCATAAAGCATGTTGGGAAACGTCCAAAAGGCTTAATTCTTACAGTGATAGTCAACTGGCTTATTAAGCCATTTACGATGGCCTTTTTTGCTTGGATATTTTTTTCCAAAATTTACGCTGCTTTCATCAGTCCAGATTTAGCCGGTGAATATATTGCTGGAGCTATTCTTTTGGGCGCTGCACCATGTACCGCTATGGTTTTCGTTTGGAGCTATTTAACCGATGGCGACCCCAATTATACTTTGGTGCAAGTTTCGGTCAACGATTTAATAATTTTAGTAGCTTTTGTTCCCATAGTTGGTCTATTGCTCGGCATTACTGAAGTTCAAGTTCCCTACGATACATTGGTCGCAAGCGTCATTATTTTTGTTGTGATACCTTTGTTTGCGGGCTATATTACTAATAAGAGTTTGGTGAAAAGCAAAGGAGAAAAATGGTTTAAAGAAGTATTTCTCCCAAAATTTAAACCCATGTCTATCATTGCTTTGCTGCTTACATTAATTCTATTATTTGCATTTCAAGGAAATACAATTACAAATAATCCAACTATTATATTGCTGATTGCAGTTCCTTTAATTATTCAAACCTATTTCATCTTTTTCATCACTTGGTTTGGAGGAAGGAAACTCAAATTACCACATGCAATTTGCTCACCAGCTGCCATGATTGGTGCTAGCAATTTCTTCGAATTAGCCGTTGCTGTTGCCATTGCCCTGTTTGGTCTGCAATCACCAGCCGCATTGGTTACCGTTGTGGGAGTTTTGGTGGAAGTACCTGTTATGTTGTCATTAGTGGCTTTGTCAAATCGGTGGAAATATGCTTAGAAAAAACAATAACCATTATTACACCACGTTAAAACACGATGAAATATCTAAAAATAATTATTCTTTTATTAGTTTTCTGTAGTTTTAATTCGGATGAAAAAGAGATGACATTGAGGTGGGGATTGAGTGGGGAAAAAGGAGTTATGGTTGTTGATGAAACTGAAATATTAGTTATTGAATGGTTGGAGTTTGTATTTTATAATGATATTGAGGAGTTTACCACCTATATTGAAGATAGGAATCTGAAAATTAAAGATCTGACTTTAAAAGAAAAAACTCTTCTATTGATTAGAAAAATTGAAAAAGAATTAATTCCAGATACTAACGTACTGAAAATATCACCATATAAATTTCTCTTTAACAACTCAGATAATAGAATACTAATTGAATTTAGAGATGGTTTAAATGGGAGTGTATGTATTCCTATTGATTCAATAGAATTAAACAAGATTGTAGAATTAAACAAGATACTATTATTGCCAATCACAGGCATTACATATGAACAAGCTCTAAAGTTTATTGAATGGAGGAATGCCGTTGAGAAACATAGATATAAATATATCCAAAGTATTTATCATAATTTTGAAAAGTATACTGAGTTTTATACTTTTAAATTACCGTCAATTGAAGAGCATTCATTGTACAATTTAAATACGGATAGTATTCAATATTCGAAAAGAAATAATTACTCAAAATATAATTACAAAAACTCTTTGAAAAAAGATTCTATTGACTATCCTTATTCTAAATATGGAACAGAACCGCTGATTCCCTTTTTTAATCTAGCTAATAATACTTTAGACAGCTTTAAGAAGAACACTTATGGAGGAGTAAAACATGTTCAGGGAAATGTGGCGGAAATGTCAAATATTGAAGGAAATGCAATTGGAGGAAGCTTTTTTCATTATGCTAATCAGAGTTTATCCACAACAATAAATAAATATGAAAAACCTGAATTCTGGTTAGGTTTTCGATGTATTGGAATCAAGTATATAAAGGAATAAGTAACTGGGTATAAAATAATGGTAAGGCTCAAGGGGGCAGAATCTCCTAGGGACTTTATTCATAAATTGAAAATAATTTTAAAAGTATTCAAACTGTTAAACTGAAAGTACAATCTTAAGAATTGATTATTGTTTATTGATTATTGCACATTGAAAATTTAAAATCATGAGCCTCATAACCAAAAGCAACTCCCAGCATTAAATCAATACACCAAAACTCATTTCCCGCTCAATCTCCTCCACGGTGATTGGAAAATCCGCCATCAAATCCACAGGTTCATCAGCCACCAACATATCTGTTTCTATACGAATTCCAATTCCTTCTTCTTCAATATAAAGCCCTGGCTCGCAACTTAACAGCATTCCCTTCTCAAAAATTGTAGTTTTACTCCCCACATCATGCACATCTAAACCAATAAAATGGGCTGTGCCATGCATAAAATATTTCTTATAAAGAGGCTCCTCTCCTTCGTATTTTTCTATTTCTTCTGCTGATAATAATCCCAAATCAACCATTTTCTCTTGCATCCACTTCCCTACCTGCTCATTGATATTATCTATCGTATTACCTGGTATATATATTGCTTTTGCTTTTTTAAACACCTCCAGTACTGCATTATAACAATCGGCTTGTCGTGGAGAGAATTTTCCATTTATAGGAATAGTTCGTGAACAATCTGCTGCATAATTGGCATATTCTGCACCAAAATCAAGGAGCAGCAAATCGCCATCTTTCATCAGCTTATCATTGTCTACATAATGTAAAAAGCAAGCATTTCTAGCTGAAGCCACAATGGGAATATAGGCATGTCCAGAAGCTCCTTGACGAATAAACTCATAGGTAATTTCGGCTTCAACTTCATATTCAAACATGTCCGGTTTAGTATTGCTCAAAATCCGATCATAAGCTCCACGAGTAATCGAAACGGCCTTCCGAATCGCTACTAATTCTTCCTCTTGTTTAATCAAGCGAATTTCATCCATAATGGAATTAATAGGGATAAATGACTTCTCAGGAAATTCTTCTTTCAAAGCATTCATTCTGCGCATATTACTCGTTGGATTACCATCAAAAGACTTATGATTTGGGCTTGCTTCGTAATAGATATTTTTCACCCATGATAACTGTTGTCTTAATATGGCATCAAATTCAGTATTCCATTTTACATGATCAATACCCGATAATTGTTGTGCTTCACCTATTTTCAACTTTTCACCATGCCATATTCTTTGCATATTATTCACCTCTTTTATAAGTAACATTTCCTCAGACTCAATATGACTTCCGAATTGGGTCAAAATCAGAATAGTTTCTTCCTGGTTAATGCCAGAAAGTTGATATAAGTTTGAGTTTTGTCGAAACTTATAGTACTGATCTCCATTACGGTGGTATTTATCTGGTGAAAATAGCATGAGCATGCTGTTATCTATCATTTTATTTATCAGCTTCTTACGATTACTTATGAAAAATTCTTTTGCCAAGTTTTGATATCTCATAATATTCTATTTAGAATGGTTTTAAATTACGAATTGAAAGAACAAATATCAGTATTTAAGCTTAGTTTTGCGCTGGAAAAGTAAAAATAAGTAAATTTATCTACAATTTGTTATACAACTTTCTGATAATCAATTACTAATTTTATTTTCTAAAAAGCCAATGTTCATTTTGCAATACTGTAAGGAGGAATATCTGAAGGCTGTTAAAACTTTTTGTTCTATTAATTTTACAATCGCCTGCCTAAAGCAGGATTAAAACAATCAAACCACTATGAGTAATTCTTTACTAAATTACGCATCAATAACTAAAAAAATCAGCATGTCGCTCCTAGGGCTGTTTCTCGCTGTATTTCTATTGGTGCACTTAGCAATTAACTTTTGCCTATTGCTCGACGATGGAGGAGACGCCTTCAGAGCTGCGGCCGAATTTATGGGAACCAACCTTGTTATAAAGGTATTTGAGTATGTATTGTTTGCCGCCTTTATTGTTCACATTTTACTGGGAATTATTTTATGGCTTCAAAACAAAATGGCTCGTCCAATTGGTTATCAAAAAGCCAATGTTTCTAAAACATCATTGATGTCGAAGTACATGATTCACACAGGAATTATCATCTTCATCTTTTTGGTGTTACATTTTATTCATTTTTACTTTGTAAAAATTGGATTAGTTAGTGGCGCAATGGATGCAAATGGTCATCCTGATTTTTATAATTCGGCCCTCGAATTATTTAAGCAACCTCTTTATGTTGGCATTTATGTTTTGGCATTTTTGGCATTAGGCTTTCACCTTAACCACGCCATTCAGTCTGGTTTTCAATCTCTTGGTTGGGAACATAGCAAATACACACCTATGATAAAAATTGTAAGTACAGTTTATTCCTTGATTATCACCATAGGTTTTTCAATTATTCCGATTATTATTTTAATATGCGGATAGTAAATATTCAGATAAATTTTGATCGTAAAAGATAAAAAGATATGATAAAATTAGATGCAAAAATCCCTGAAGGGAAAATGGCAGACAAATGGACCAATTATATTGACCATGCCAAATTAGTGAATCCATCCAACAAGCGTAAGCTAGATATTATCATTGTTGGAACAGGACTTGCTGGAGCTTCCGCGGCCGCTTCTTTAGGCGAAATGGGATATGAAGTAAAAATATTCTGTTATCAAGACAGTCCACGAAGAGCACATAGTATTGCAGCTCAAGGCGGTATTAATGCCGCAAAAAACTATCCAAATGATGGTGATAGCGTTTACCGCTTGTTCTATGACACCATAAAAGGCGGCGATTATCGTGCTCGTGAGGCCAATGTTTATCGCTTAGCAGAAGTGAGTAATAGTATCATCGACCAATGTGTTGCACAAGGTATTCCTTTCGCTCGTGAATATGGTGGATTATTAGATAATCGTTCCTTCGGTGGAGCACAAGTTTCGCGTACTTTTTATGCGCGCGGTCAAACTGGACAGCAATTATTACTTGGAGCATATAGCGCTTTGAGTCGCCAAATTAAAAGTGGCAAAGTGAAATTATTCAACCGTCAAGATATGCTTGATGTGGTAAAAATTGACGGAAGAGCAAGGGGTATTATTACTCGTAATTTGATTACTGGTAAAATTGAAAAACATGCTGCTCATGCTGTGGTTTTGGCTACAGGTGGTTATGGAAATGTTTTCTTCCTTTCTACCAATGCAATGGGTTCAAATGGATCTCCTGCGATGCAAGCATTCCGTCGTGGTGCCGCATTTGCAAATCCTAGTTATGTGCAAATTCACCCAACTTGTATTCCTGTTCATGGCGATTTCCAATCCAAACTTACTTTGATGAGCGAGAGCCTTCGTAATGATGGTAGAATTTGGGTTCCTAAAAATATTGACGATGCCAAAAAAGTTCAGAAAGGTGAATTAAAAGGCTCGCAAATTAAAGAAGAAGACAGAGATTATTACTTGGAACGTCGTTACCCAGCATTTGGTAATCTAGTTCCTCGCGACGTTGCTTCTCGTGCTGCAAAAGAGCGTTGCGATGCAGGTTATGGAGTTGGAGTAACTGGTTTGGCTGTATTCCTTGACTTCAGCGAAGCAATAGGACGATTAGGAAAACATGTAGTGGAAGCTCGTTATGGTAATCTTTTCCAAATGTATGAGAAGATTGTTGATGATAATCCTTACGAAACTCCAATGATGATTTACCCTGCAATCCATTATACTATGGGAGGTATTTGGGTAGATTATAACTTAATGACAACCGTTCCTGGTTTATACGCACTTGGAGAAGCTAACTTCTCTGACCATGGAGCCAACAGATTAGGAGCTTCTGCCTTGATGCAAGGTTTAGCCGATGGTTATTTTGTACTGCCTTATACCATTGCTGATTATTTAGCAGACCAAATACACGTGCCACGATTTACTGGAAACGAACCTGAGTTTGACGAAGTATATAATGAAGTTAAATCTCGTATTGATAAACTGATGAATGTAAAAGGCACTCAATCAGTAGATTCATTCCACAAACGACTAGGCCATATTATGTGGGAAAACGTTGGAATGGGACGTGATGAAGCAGGTTTGAAAAAAGCGCTTGTTGAAATTCCTAAACTTCGTGAAGAATTCTGGAAAGATGTCCGCATCACTGGAAACATTGAAGAGTTTAATAACGAACTTGAAAAAGCAGGTCGTGTGGTAGATTTCCTTGATTTAGGAGAATTGATGGCTCGCGATGCCTTGAATAGAACTGAATCTTGTGGTGGTCACTTCCGTGAAGAAAGCAGAACTGAAGAAGGTGAAGCTAAGCGCGATGATGATAATTTTGCCTATGTTGCCGCTTGGGAATATAAAGGAGAAGGCCAAGAGCCCGAATTGCATAAAGAACATTTAACTTTTGAAGCCATTAAATTGGTTCAACGTAACTATAAATAGAAGGAAATTATGGATTTAATATTAAAAATATGGCGTCAAGCTAATACGCAGGCCAAAGGAAAAATGGCTGAGTATAAAGTATCTGGTATTTCTCCTGACAGCTCTTTCTTTGAGATGTTGGACGTCCTCAATCAAGATTTGATTGAAAAAGGCGAAGACCCAGTAGCTTTTGATCACGATTGTCGTGAAGGAATTTGTGGAACTTGTAGTTTATATATCAACGGTCGCCCTCATGGTCCCGATAGTGGTATTACAACTTGCCAACTTCATATGCGCAAGTTTAAAAATGGTGATACCATTCACGTGGAACCATGGAGAGCCAAAGCTTTTCCAATAGTGAAAGATTTGATTGTAAACCGCGGAGCTTTTGATGAAATCATTCAGGCAGGAGGATATGTTTCAGTAAATACTGGTGGTGTTCCTGATGCTAACGCAATTCCAATTCCTAAGTTCGATTCGGATTTAGCAATGGACGCAGCCTCTTGTATCGGTTGTGGTGCATGTGTTGCTACTTGTAAAAATGCTTCTGCAATGCTATTTGTTGCTGCAAAAGTATCACAGTTTGCGCATCTACCTCAAGGTAAAATAGAAGCCAAACGCAGAGTGCAAAATATGGTAGCAAAAATGGATGAGCTTGGTTTTGGAAACTGTTCCAATACTTATGCTTGCGAACAGGAATGTCCAAAAGAAATCTCTGTTTCTCATATTGCAACTATGAACCGCGAGTTTTTGACAGCTAAGCTTATTGCTCAAACTAAAGACATCTAAGCTTCTTTTTTTTCAAAAAAGTTGTGCCGATATAACCAAAAAAGCCCTTCGCTATTAGCGAAGGGCTTTTTTATTTAATACCATTTCTGACTCTTACTCTAAAATAAATTTCCCAATCAAACTCTTTTCGTTACCAATCAAGCGAATAAAATACATTCCTTTTGACAAGTGCAAAACGGGAATGCTATTCATTCCATTAGCCACTTCAACTTGACAAACTAGGGTTCCCCATTGTGAATATATTTCAGCCTGGCCTTCAAAATCAGCATTAAAATGGATAATATCTCTGGTTGGATTTGGAAATAAGTTTATCAATTCATTGCTAGAATTAATTTCTTCAAATCCCACAAACTGATGTATAATGCCCACAGCATCCAAATCAAAACCAGACGAAGGGAATGGAGTTGAAAAGGGATCATTAACAAAATTGCCTTCCTTATCCAACTGACCATAAGCTGAATCAATACTACCGATAACATCAATAATGCGAACATGGGTAATATTTTGAATGTCTAAATTTGGACTTCCTATCAGTTCACCTAAATCAAAAGGAGTCCCAAAACCACCTCTGTATTTTCCAGCTAAATTATTAATTTTTTCAGGATTAAGTGTCCCAAATGCAGTAATTTGAGAATCTAATGGCGTAAGTGAATGAGCTGGAAATCGAACAAAATTAACACCATCGCTACTCACTTCAACAAAGGCAAGCTCTAAAAAATAGTCTGTAAATCCATTTTCAAAAACTGTGAAATCCCAGCCTGGACCATCATAAATGGGTTGATTAAAACTGAGCGTAGCCTGCCCTCCATCACCTAAGCTCAAAGTCGTATTATCGGCTATGCCCAACACATCACTTGCGATACCATTATTCGCTTTCCCAAGGCTAGTATCAGCAATGTTTTGCCAACAAATTTGTGCATTTACTCCACTAGCCCAAGCCACGATAACAGCACTATCTTTCGAAATGGCAGTGCTACCTAATTGACCGACAGCAGGTGCATATTGAGAATAAGTTAGCTTGCATAGGCCCATGAATGCTAATAAAATAAATATTGTTTTGGTCATGAGTACTGGAAATTTATCAATTATTTGAAAAACACTATTATTGCTTTATTAGCGATTTTTGAACTAAACCTAAATCATTGATAAACTGAAGTTGGTAAACTCCTGCTGGTAAATCTTGGATATTAATTTGAGAAGAAAATCCATTATCTACAAAATTCGTTTTTCTAACTAAACTACCTTGCATATTGTATATTCTCAATTCTGTATTGGCATCGGTGAAACCCTCCACAATAATGAAATCATTTGCAGGATTTGGATAAACCTTTATTGATTGACTTGGTTCCCACTGAGCGAAGCCCACATTATATAGACTTTCCAGATTATCCATACAAAAATATGCAGGTGTATTCATTCCATAAATCCCATTATCAGAACTGCTTAAAGCAAAGCTCAAAGAATCCACTGCTCCCAAACTACTCAAATCAACAAATGACCAATCTCTGATAATATAATCCAATGAATTATCTGCAAATCTAAAATCCGCTAAAAAGAACTGCATTGAATCTGTAAAAACCCCATCATTAAAACCTGAAACGGTCAACATAAACCAATCGGAATCATTGCACGATATGCCACCAAATTTTTTGGAATAAGCATCGCCATCACGCATGCTTATATAAGCATAGGTATTATTGCTAATGTAAAAACCTTCGAGTGCAATGTTGCTAGCTAAAGGATTAAGTGAAATACTTGCTGGGCCGCTATATGGACTGATATAAGCCACCCCATAAGTTGCCGAATTGTGACCACCACCTGCTATGCTCGAATACATATTGCTATAACCCGAAGTAACGCTATCCGTTTTTGAAGAATAAGCAAAGCCGCCCCAAGACATATACGTAGCGTCATAGGTACTAGAATAGCTAGCAAAAGCACTCGTAAAGCCTCCCGACAAATCTGATCCATTCCAAAAAGTATCTGCTGGAAGGTTTAAGTTTTCGAAATCTGAAATACTTTGAGCATTAGCCCAAAACACACTTGTAAAAGATACAAGTACAATTAGTAAAGTTTTTTTCATAAAAATGTAAATTTTAAGGTTGAGCCATAGCTCGTTAATAAAAAAATATTAAAACACTCAAAACTTACGGGATACCAAATCATGTAAATGAATACAAAATCACGCTTTTTACCCCGAAAGCATTTGTAACCAAAGTGGCAGGTCTTCTGACTTACTCCAATCCTTCTCCGTCTTCCCCTCTGTTTTAGGAACAGAAAGTGACCATTAGAAAAGGCATGTAAAGCTTACAGCAGCGGGAACTGTACAGGATTTACACCTGTTTCCCTCTTGGCCCGATTGCTCGGGAACCTCTTTGCGCTGCAAAAGTAAATTCTTTTTTGCTTACATTAAGAAGTTATTTTGAAAAAAGGCAAAGTGAGAAAAATTCAACAAGTCAATTTTTATAAAGCGTCTGTTCCTCTTGGAGAAGGAGGTGAATAGCGGAGGTTTTGAGCAAAAAAAAAGCCGTTACATATTATGTAACGGCTTTTGTAAAATTTTAATGTTTCCGTATTACTTAAGAGGCTTAACTGTAAATCCTACTTTAGATTCTAAGATTAAAGGTAAAGTTACAACAGGAACAGGACTAATCTGAGTACCATAAATTCTGTAATAAAATTTAGAAATTTCTAAATAATGATCCATTACTTCATTATTAACTACAAAAGTAGCTTTCACATCACCTGGTTGGATATCTGAAGCTGTTGCAAAAGTTTTTGGAGCCTCAAAGCCTTCTGTTTCACTTAACACAAAGGTTAAAGAACTTACAAAACCAAACTGCATTTTGCTGCTAGGATTATTAATTGAAAGTATAATTTCTTTGAATTTACCTTCACTAATTGTTCCTTTATCAACACCATTTGCAGCTAAAATACTGTCCAAATTAATGTCAAAAAACGATTCATAAAGCATAGTCTCACCTTTAATGGTAGAGGCCGAATCTAAATCAAAATGTTGAGTAGGTAACGTTTTATCAACGTTAAAAGCAACTAAATCAGCTACTTTGTCACACGATTGCATCATGAATGCACTTGAAAGCATAATCATCAAAATGCTTACTGAAAGGAATTTCTTTTTCATAGGTTTAAAATGTTTTAAGATGATGTAGAACGCCCTTGTAATCAACCCCTTTATGATTAAGGATGAATTCTGTGCGTTGCATAAATTTTAAAAATTTAATTAGTTCAGTGATATTAAGCGACAAAAGTAAATATAAAAATAATA